>Ga0194121_10010459_pt1 | contig 11261 bp, 10 predicted proteins | sample TA2MahCa50mmetaG_FD_148609 | JGI IMG/M metagenome (GOLD analysis project Ga0194121, IMG submission 148609) | Freshwater microbial communities from Lake Tanganyika, Tanzania - TA2015020 Mahale Deep Cast 50m | ecosystem: Environmental > Aquatic > Freshwater > Lake | place: Tanzania: Lake...
CTCGGCGAACAAGGCGTCGACGAAACCGGGATCGAAGCGCCCGTCGAGCTGCACGTAGCGGCTGCGCACGACCTCGTAGGCGACCGGCGCCATCAAAAAGCCGACCGCCGAGCCGACGCCCGCGCCGGACGGCACCATGATGCGGCGGATACCGAGTTTCTCGGCGAGCCGCGCGGCATGGATGGGTGCGGCGCCGCCGAAGGCGATCAGGGTGCGATCCTGCAGCTCCTTGCCGCGCTCGACGGCATGCACGCGCGCGGCGTTGGCCATGTTCTCCTCGACGATCTCGCTGACGCCGAAGGCGGCGTCGATGCGCTTCAGGCCGAGCGGCGTGCCGACCGAGCGATCGACCGCCTCGCCCGCCTTGTCGGGCGAGAGCTTGATCGAGCCGCCGGCGAAATAGCCGGGATCGATGCGGCCCAGCACCACGTCGGCATCGGTCACGGTGGGCTCCTTGCCGCCACGGCCGTAGCTCGCCGGGCCCGGCTCGGCGCCGGCGCTCTCCGGCCCGACATTGACGCGGCTCAGCGAGTCGACCGAAGCGATCGAGCCGCCGCCCGCGCCGATCTCGACCATCTCGATCACCGGGATGCGCAGCGGCAGGCCGGAGCCTTTGAGGAAGCGATATTGCCGCGCCACCTCGAAGGAGCGCGAGTGCTGCGGCTCGCCATGGTCGATCAGGCAGATCTTGGCCGTCGTGCCGCCCATATCGAAGCTCAACACCTTGTCGAGGTCGCACTGGCGGGCGAGCGCGGCGGCCAGGATGGCGCCGCCGGCCGGCCCCGATTCGACCAGTCGAATCGGGAACCTGCGCGCCGTCGCCAGCGCTGCCAGGCCGCCGCCGGAGGTGATCAGGAAAAGAGGGCAGCCGACGCCCTTGGCGCGCAAAGCCTGATCGAGGCGGCCGAGATAGCGGTCCATCACCGGCTGCACGTAGGCATTGGCGACCGCCGTCGACCAGCGCTCGTACTCGCGGATCTCGGGCGACACTTCGCTTGACAGCGTGATCGACACGCCGGGCAGCGACGCGCTCAGGATGTCGCGGGTGCGGCGCTCGTGCTTGCCGTCGAGGTAGGCGTGCATGTAGCCGACCGCGATCGCTTCGACGCCCTTGGCCTGGAGCTTGGGAGCGAGGCCGCGCACCGCCGCTTCGTCGAGCGGCAGCAGCACGTTGCCGCGCCCGTCCATGCGTTCGGGCACGCCGAAGCGCAGCTCGCGCGGCACCAGAGGCGGCGGCTTGCGCATGAAGATGTCGTACTGCTCGAAGCGGTGCTCGAAGGCGATCTCGATCGAATCGCGGAACCCTTCGGTGACGATCAACGCCGTCCTGGCGCCCTTACGTTCGATGATGGCGTTGGTGGCCAGCGTCGTGCCGTGGATGACCAGGCCGAGGTCGGCGGGCTTCAGTTTCGAGAGCTTCAGGATTTCCTCGACACCGGTCAGCACGCCTTCTTCCGGCGCGCGCGGCGTGGTCAGCACCTTCACGCTCTCGCGCTTGCCGTCCCATTCCAGGGCGAGGTCGGTGAACGTCCCGCCGATATCGACCGCCAATCGTGCTTTTTCCATGGCTCCTACGCTGCCTGATGAATGTTGCCGCCGAGATAGGCCTGGCGGATGCGCGGATCGGTGCGCACCTCTTCCGCCGGGCCTTCCATGAATTTACGCCCCTGCTCCATGACCAGCGCGCGGTCGGAGATCAGCAGCGCGCCGCGCACGTTCTGCTCGACGATCAGCACGGTGACGCCCCCTGCCGCGATGCGCTGTACGGTGGTGAACACATCGCCCTGCATCTTGGGCGAAAGGCCGAGCGACGGCTCGTCGAGCAGCAGCAGTTTCGGCTCGACCAGCAGCACCATGGCCATTTCCAGAATCTGCTGCTCGCCACCGGAAAGATTGCCGGCATCGATGCGCCAGCGCTGCTGCAGGATGGGAAACAGGCCAGTGACGCGGCCGATCGCGGCCTCGTGCGCGGCGGCCGGCAGGGTGTAGCAGCCCATCTTGAGGTTTTCGCCGACCGACATGGCCGGGAAGTTGCAGCGGCCCTGCGGCACGAAGCCGACGCCGCGCTTCAATCGCTGCCAGGGCGGCAGCCGCTCGATGCTCTCGCCCTCGAAGACGATGCGGCCGGAGAAAAAGCGATTGGTGCCGTAGATGGCGCGCAACAGCGTCGACTTGCCGGCGCCGTTGCCGCCGATCAGGGTGGTGATGCTGCCGGCCTGCAGGCTCGCCGAGAAATCCTGCACGATCGGGTTGTCGCCGTAACCCGCCGTGACCGAGACCAGCTCGAGGGCGACGGTCATGCCGCACCCCGCATCTCGGCCGCGGCCATTTCCGGCGTCATGCCGAGATAGGCTTCGAGCACGCGTGGGTCGCCGTGGATCTCCCGGGCCGGGCCTTCGGCGAGCTTGCGGCCCTGGTCGAGCACGATCACCCGATGGCAGAGGTTGGTGATGAACTCGACATTGTGCTCGACGATCAGAAAGGTCTCGCCGGCGCGGTTCAGGGTCGCCAGCGCCACCTCGATCTCGCGGATGCGGCTAGGATTGACGCCCGCCACCGGCTCGTCGAGCAGCACGATCTTGGGATGCGGCATCAGGGCGGCGGCGAGCGCCACCAGCTTCTTCTGGCCGTACGAGAGGATGCCGGTCTCGACCTCGTAGTAGCGTTGCAACCCGATCAGCTCGACCAGCTCGCGGGCGCGCGCCTCGGCCTGCTCGACGGCCGTCCGGTAGCGCCTGGTGCGCAGGAACTCGTCAATCCAAGTGGCGGCATCGAATTGCTGAGCGGCGATGGCGAGGTTGTCGCGCAGGCTCAGCCGTTCGTAGATGCGCACGGTCTGGAAGGTGCGCATCAGGCCGGCGCGGGCGATGTGATGGGCCGGCCGGCCGGAGATGTCGAGGCCGTCGAGCACGACCCGCCCGCCATCGCGCTTCTGGAAGCCCGAGATGCAGTCGATGGCCGTACTCTTGCCCGACCCGTTGGGGCCGATCAGGCCGGTGATGCTGCCGGCCTCGACGGCGAACGACACGCCGTCCAGCGCATGCACGCCGGCATAGGCCTTGCGCAGGTCGCCGACCTCGAGCAGGGCGCTCATCGCAGCCGCTCGCGCAGGCGGGCAAGCTGGCGCTCGCGCAGCCATCCGGCCACGCCCGACGGCATGACGAACATGGCGACCACCAGGATCACGCCGTAGATGATCATGCGCAGGTCGGCCGAGAAGCGCAGCAGCTCGGGCAACGCCGACAGCGCCACGCCGGCGGCGATCACGCCCCAGAAGCTGCCGGCGCCGCCGATGATCACGATGATCAGGAAGGTCTGCATGTAGTAGAAGTCGAGGAACAGCGGATCGACGATGCCGAGGTGGAAGGTGTAGACGCCGCCCGCGGCACCGGTGACGGCGGCGCTGATGGCGAAGGCCGCGAGCTTGTAGGGCATGGGCGAGATGCCCTGGGCGCGCACCAGAGGTTCGTTCTGCTTGATGGCGACCAGCGTGCGGCCGATTCGCGAGCTGCACAGCGCGTAAAGGAAGGCGAGCATGGCCATCGAAAAGGCCCAGGCGACCCAGTAGAACTGGCCGGTGGTGGCGAAGGCGTAGCCGAAGGCCGACGGCTTGGGGAGGTTGGGGATGCCGAGCGGTCCGCGCGTCAGCTCGACCCAGTCTCGCGCGATCAGCGTGACCAGAAGCGCGAAGGTGAGCGTCATGATGACGAAGGCGTGGCGGTTGGTGCGCAAGGTCGGATAGCCGATGACCAGCGCCACGGCGGCGTTGAGCAAGGCGGCCCACAGCACGCCCCACCAGAAATTACCACCGAAGGTGACCACGGTGAGCGCCGTCACGTAGCCGCCGATGCCCCAAAAGCCGAGTTGGGCGAAGGACAGCAGCCCGGTGAAGCCGTAGATCAAGTTCAGCGCCGCCGCTGCGACGGTGAAGACCAGCGCCGAGATGCCGATGCCGACGATGTAGTTCGACGCAGTGAGCAGCGGCAGCGCGGCCAAGGCCAGCGCGGCCAGGAGCGCCAGGGCGAGCTTCATCCGACGCGCATGCCCCCGCGCTTGAAGAGACCATCGGGCCGCACGAACAGCACGGCGATCATGATCAGGAACACCGCGGCTTCCTGCCAGACGATCTCGAAGAAGCCGCCGATCCAGCTCTCGATCAGGCCGAGCGCCACCGCCGCCACGATGGCGCCGGGGATGTTGCCCAGCCCGCCGATGATGACCAGCGCGAAGGCCTTGAAGATCAGGAACTGGCCCATGTAGGGCGTGACCAGCTGGATCGGCGCGATCGCCGCCCCGGCGAGGCCGCACAGGCCGGCCGCCAGGACCACGGCATTGCGCGCCACGACGCGCGGCCGGATGCCGACCATCAGGGCGGCCTCGCGGTTCTGGGCGATGGCGCGCATGGCGCGGCCGAACTGGGTATGGCGCAGCACGGCGTAGAGGCCGGCGAAGGCCGCCACGGCAGCGGCCGCGCCGATGATGCGCGTCCAGGTGATGCGAATCGAGCCGATCGAGACGCCGTCGAACCCGTACTGACTGTCGACCATGCGCGGCGTCGCGGTGAACAAGTACTGCATCACATGGATCAGGATGATCGACAATCCGAGGGTGATCAGGATGCTGCGCTCGAACTCGTCGGGCTTGAGTCGTGCCAGCAGCACTTCGTAGATCGCGAGTCCGGCCAGCATGACAGCGAGGATCGCGACGGTGAGCGCCGGCCAGTAGAGCAAGCCGAGCACCGGCAGGGCGAAGGTCATGGCGAAAGCGCCCAGCATCAGAAGTTCGCCGTGGGCGAAATTGATGATTTCCATGACGCCGAAGATCAGCGACAGACCGACCGCGATCAGGGCGTAGAGCAGGCCGAGCGCGATGCCGTTCAAGGTGAGCTGCAGAAGATAGACGGCGTCGACGGTCATCGTACCCGCGGCATTGCAAATCCCGGACCATCGGGGCAGGGGCGACCCGCCGGCTCGCGATCCGTTGACAGCTAAGCGGGAATCCTGCGAACGTGCAACTATCGTGACGATGTACCGATATTCGGAACACTCTGCGATACGCCGTCCGGCCGCGCCGCGGCTGCGCGTCGGCCGCGGCGCGGCCAAGCGGGCCGGCGGCTCGCAGTCGCTCGAGCGCGGCCTCGACATCCTCGAGGCGATCGAAGCGGAGAACGGCGACGTTGGCGTGCGCGAGCTGGCGCGGCGGCTCGACCTCAGCCCGTCGATCGTGCAGCGTCTGGTGAGTTCGCTCGCCGCACGCGGCTATATCGAGAAGAGCAGCGAGACCGCCCGCTACCGGCTGGGCCATCGCGCCATGATCCTGGGCGCCAGCGGCGAGCGCGGAGTCGACTATGCCGTCACCGCCCGGCGGGAGCTCGACCGACTGGCGCGCGACTATCATCTGAACGGCTTCGTCTCGGTGCTGCGCGGCGGGCGGGCGATCTACCTGCTGGCGGTCCAGGCCGACGGGCCGGTCGCGATCAAGGTGAGCCTGGGGAGCGAAATGCCGCTGCACAGCACCGCCGCCGGCAAGGTGTTGCTGGCGGCCCTGGACGACGGCGAGGCGCGCAAGCTTCTGGGCCACCGCAAGCTCCCGGCCATCACGCCGTGCACGATTACTGACCCGACGATACTGGTGTCCTCGCTGGCCAAGGTGCGTCGCCAGGGCTTCGCCACCGTTGTCGAGGAGAACATCCCAGGCGTGCTGTCGGTCGGCGCCCCGATCCGCGATCGTTCGGGCGCCGTGGTGGCGGCGTTGAGCGTGGCCTTTGCCAAGTATCTCGATGGCGGGCTGACGCTGGCGGGCGTCGAGCCTCTGGTGACGGCGGCGGCGCTGAGGATCTCGCGGACCCTGGGGTCGGGAGAGCTTGGCACGCCGCCTGCAATGCGATTGACTTCAATCGGGGAGCGCTACGGAGGGAAACGATGAAGCTGAAGATTCTGGTGGCGGCTGCGGTCGCCGGCGTTTGGGGTGTGGGCGCGGCCATGGCGCAGCAACCGCCCATCGTGATCGGCGTGTCGACGCCGCAGACCGGCGTCGCGGCGGTGGCGTCGGAATGGGAAATGTGGGGCGTCAATCTCGCGGTCGAGGAGATCAACGCCGCGGGCGGCCTGCTCGGCCGCAAGGTCGAGCTGATGGTGCTCGACAACAAGTGCAATCCGTCGGAAGGCGTCAACGTCGCCAACAAGCTGGTCGAGGCCAAGGTGGTGGCGATCGAGGGCGCACACTGCAGCTCGGCCCATCTCGCCAGCATGAAGATCGTGGCCGATGCCAAGATCCCGATGGTGACCGGCATCGCCTCGAACCCGCAGATCACCGCGCTCGCCGGGCCCGGCCGCAACGAGTACTCGTTCCGCATCAGCCCGTCCGACAGCGCCATGATGGAGGCGCTCGGCATCTATCTCGGCAACAAGAAGGTGTTCAAGACGGTGGCGATCGTCGGCGAGGACACCGACTTCGGCCGCGGCGGCGCCGACGCCTTCAAGGCGGTCGCCGAAAAGGCGGGCGTCACGGTGGTGTCGACCGACTACCATCCGCAGAACAATCCGGACTTCACCAGCATCCTGACGCGCCTGCAGCAGCGTCGGCCGGACGCCATCGGCGCCTTCCAGGTCGGCGGCGACCAGATCAACTTCCTGCGTCAGGCCATGCAGCTCGGCGTGCGCATCCCCTACACCGGCCGCATCGAGCTGGGCGGGCGCAACCAGCCGATCATCGAGGCCGGCGGCATGGAGAAGTCGATCAGCGCCTGGACCTACAACGCCACCATCGACACGCCGTCGAACAAGGCGTTCGTCGAGAAGATCAGGGCCAAGCACAAGTCGGATCCCTACCTGCAGACCTGGGGCGGCTACGACGCCATCCGCGTCATCGCCCAGGCGATCAGGGACTGCAACTGCACCGACGGCGAGAGGATGAAGGACGCCATCAAGAAGATGACGTTCACCAACGTCATGGGCAAGACGGTGACCTTCGACGACAACAATTCCGCCGGTCGCTTCGTCGTCCTGCAGACGGTGCTGGACAAGAAGGTCGCCGTGGCCGACATCGTTGAGGTGAAGTAGCCCGGGGGGTCGTCCCCCGGAACACCGCGGGGGACGGACGACGAATGCAGATCGGTGTCATCGGCCTCGGCCGGATGGGCGGCAACATCGTGCGCCGGCTGACGCGCGCCGGCCATACCTGCGTGGTCTACGACGCCGATCCGGCGCCCGGCGCGGCGCTGGCCAAGGAGGGCGCGACAGCGGCCTCCTCGGTACCGGCGCTGGTCGCGGCGCTGGCCACGCCGCGCACTGTCTGGGCGATGCTGCCCGCCGGCAGGATCACCGAGCAGACGATCGCCCAGCTCGGCGGCCTCATGGCGGCGGGCGACGTCATCATCGATGGCGGCAACACCAACTTCAAAGACGATGTGCGGCGCGCCCGCGAGCTCGCGCCCAAGGGCATCGAGTACCTCGATGTCGGCACCTCGGGCGGCGTGTGGGGCCTGCAGCGCGGCTACTGCCTGATGATCGGCGGCAATACCGACGTCGTGAAGCGCCTCGATCCGATCTTCTCGACGCTGGCGCCTGGGCTGGGCTCGATCGAGCGCACCACGGAACGGGTCGGCGAGAAGCGGCTCGATCCGCGCGCCGAGCAGGGCTACTTGCACGCCGGTCCGGTCGGCGCCGGCCACTTCGTCAAGATGATCCACAACGGCATCGAGTACGGCATGATGCAGGCCTTCGCCGAAGGCTTCGACATCATGCGCCATCGCGCTTCGGAGAAGCTGCCGGCCGACGAGCGCTACGACCTCAACCTGGCGGATATCGCCGAGGTGTGGCGGCGCGGCAGCGTCGTGACCTCGTGGCTGCTCGACCTGACGGCGAGCGCGCTCGCCAAGGACGCGCACCTCGAAGGGTTCTCGGGCCGCGTCGAGGACAGCGGCGAGGGCCGCTGGACGATCGAGGCGGCGATCGAGGAGGCGGTGCCGGCCGACGTGCTGGCGGCCTCGCTGTTCGTGCGTTTCCGCTCGCGCCAGGATCATACCTTCGCCGAAAAGGTGCTGTCGGCGATGCGGCTGGGCTTCGGCGGCCACGTCGAGGCGCCGAAGAAGTAGCAGCGGGAGAAGCACGATGCGCGTTGGTGTTTTCTATTTTCCGACCGACTACGGCATCGATATCGCCGAGCTGGCGCGGGCACTCGAGGATCGCGGCTTCGATTCGCTCTATGTACCCGAGCACACCCACATTCCGCTCAGCCGCAAATCGCCGTTTCCCGGCGGCGGCGAGCTGCCCAAGCGCTACGCCCATACCCACGACCCGTTCGTCGCACTTTCTTTCGCGGCGGCAGCGACCAAGAAGCTCACGGTCGGCACGGGCATCCTGCTGGTGCCGCAGCACGAGCCGATCGTGACGGCCAAGGCCATCGCTTCGCTCGATCAGCTCTCGGGCGGCCGCTTCGTGTTCGGCATCGGCGGCGGCTGGAACGTCGACGAGATGGAAAATCACGGCGCGCGCTACGAAACCCGCTTCAAGCAGATGCGCGAGTACGTGCTGGCGATGAAGGAGCTGTGGACCAAGGAGGAGGCCTCGTTCCACGGCGAGTTCGTGAAGTTCGATCCGGTGTGGTCGTGGCCCAAGCCGGTGCAGAAGCCGCATCCGCCGATCATCCTGGGCGGCGAAAGCGACCACACGCTGCGCCGCGTCGTCGACTATTGCGACGGTTGGTTTCCGCGCACTCGCGCTGGCTTCGATGCACCGCAGTCGGTCGCCCGCCTGCATCGCATGGCCGAGCAGAAGGGCCGTGATCCAAGGACCCTCAGCATCATCGTGTTCGGCGCGCCCAACGACGCCAAAGTGCTGGAGGACTACCGGAAGGCCGGCATCGACGGCGCCCTGCTGGCGATTCCCGACAAGAGTCGCGACGACATCCTGAGCTATCTCGATCGGATCGCGCCGCTCGCCAAGGTGGCTGCAGCATGACCGTCGCCGTCGGCCTCGGCCTGATGGAGTTTCCGTTCGCCGGCGCCGGCGACTACTGGCGATGGGTCGATCTGTGCGAGGCGGGCGGCGTCGATTCCCTGTGGCAGACCGACCGGCTGGTCAGCCGCCAGCCGATCCTGGAATGCATGGCGGCGATGGCGGCCTTGGCCGGCCGCACACGCCGGCTGCGCTTCGGCATGAATGTCGTGTCGTTGGCGCTGCGCGATCCGGTGTTGCTGGCCAAGCAGTGCGCCACGATCGACGTCTTGTCCGAGGGCCGCTTGCTGCCGGCGTTCGGCATCGGCAGCCCGTTGGGGCCGGAATGGCAGGCGCTCGACATCAACACCAAGACGCGCGGCCGGCGCACCGACGAGGCGCTGGAGATCATCGCCCGGCTGTGGCGCGAGGACAGTGTCGACTTCGACGGCCGGCACTATCGCCTGAGGGCCGCGTCGATCTCGCCCAAGCCGGTACAGCCCGACCTGCCGATGTGGATCGGCGGCTCGTCCGAGGCGGCGATTCGGCGGACGGCGCGCTACGGCACGGGTTGGCAGTCGGGCGCCGAGTTGCCCGACGTCGTGGCCAAGGTCGTCGCCGCCATCAAGCAGGCCGCGGCCGAGGCCGGGCGCACGATCGACGAGGACCATTACGGCGCGGCCTTCCCGTTCTACTTCGGTAGCCGTTCCGACCCCGTGGTAGCGACCGCCATGGCGGCCTACGGAAAGCGCACCGGGCGTGATCCCTCCGGCTATTTCGCGATCGGCGACGAGGCGGTGATCCTCGATCGCATCGCCGAGTATGTCGCGGTCGGCGTCGAGAAATTCATCCTGCGTCCGGTCGGGCCGGACGGCGAGGCGATCATCGCCCAGACCGCCAAGCTGATCGACAAGGTGCTGCCGCAGGTCGAGGCGCGGTGGCCGAGGAAGGCGAGGGCAGCATAGGGGGAAACGATGCATATCGGCGCGGCGATGTTCTTCACCGACTACTCGATGACTCCAGGCGAGCTGGGCAAGGCTTTGGAGGAACGCGGTTTCGAATCGGTATGGGCGCCCGAGCACTCGCACATCCCGCTGACGCGCAAGTCGGAATGGCCGGGCGGCGGCGAGCTGCCCAAGAAGTACTACGACGCCATGGACCCGTTCGTGAGCCTGATGGCGGCGGCGGCGGTCACGTCCAAGCTCAAGGTCGGTACCGGCGTCTGCCTGGTCAATCAGCGCGACCCCATCCAGACCGCCAAGGCGGTGGCGTCGATCGACCAGCTCTCCGGCGGCCGCTTCCTGTTCGGCGTCGGCAACGGCTGGAACCAGGACGAGATGGAGAACCACGGCACGGTGTTCGAGTCGCGCCACAAGCTGGTGCGCGAGCGCATCGAGGCGATGAAAGTGATCTGGACCAAGTCCAAGGCCGAGTATCACGGCGACATGGTCGAGTTCGATCCCATAATGGCCTGGCCCAAGCCGGTGCAGAAGCCCCATCCGCCGATCCTGGTCGGCGGCGCCTTTCCGTTCGGCGTGCGCCGGGCGCTGCGCTACGGCGACGGCTGGATGCCGCTGCGCCGGCGCAAGGCCTATGGCGAGGTTCGCGATCTTCTGCCGAAGTTCCGCGAGATGGCCAAGGAGGCCAATCGCGATCTCGCTTCGGTGCCGGTGTCGATCTGGGAATCGAAGGAGGACGAGAGCGAGCTGAAGCGCGACCGCGACGCGGGCGTCGTGCGCGTCATCGTCAGCCTGGAATCGGCCAAGGCCGATGTGATCCTGCCGCAGCTCGATCGCTGGGCGAAGCTCGCGGCAAAGGTGGCGTAGCGCCGCCTTACACCAGCGCCATCACGTCGCGGCGGAAGCGCTGCATCTCGGCCAGCATGGCGTCGACGCTGTTGCCGGCGAAGCCGATGTCCAGGCAGCCGACGCCGGCGTCGCGCAAGGCCCTGATGTCGGCCGCGATCTCGGCCGGCTTGCCCGCGAACAGGCGACGCTCGCCGTCACCGGCTTTGGCCGGGATGCCTTCGCCGTAGCCGGTTACGCGCAAGGTGAGTCCGACCGCGTCGGGCTTGCGGCCTTCCTGCTCGACCATCTTGCGCAGCCGCGCCACCTGGGTCTTGAAGCGCTTGAGGCTGTCCAGCGGATTGGCGGGGTTGGTGCCGATGGGATACCAGGCATCGCCCAGCTTGGCAGTGCGGCGCAGCGCCGGCCCGCTTTCGCCGCCGACCCAGATCGGCGGATAGGGCTTCTGCACCGGCTTGGGCTCGAGCACGATGTTGTCGAAGCGCACGTGCTGGCCGGCAAAGCGCGGCTTGGGCTTGGT
>Ga0194121_10010462_pt1 | contig 11260 bp, 8 predicted proteins | sample TA2MahCa50mmetaG_FD_148609 | JGI IMG/M metagenome (GOLD analysis project Ga0194121, IMG submission 148609) | Freshwater microbial communities from Lake Tanganyika, Tanzania - TA2015020 Mahale Deep Cast 50m | ecosystem: Environmental > Aquatic > Freshwater > Lake | place: Tanzania: Lake...
CAGCCGCAGGCCAGCGCTGCCGCGCTGCCAGGCACGGACAGGCCGGCAGCCTGGGGACGGGCCGCCGGCGCTGCGAGGGCGGCCAGGCGGCGGCGGCCGGGGGACATGTTTGCACGCGCCGAGGAGGCGGTGGAGGCCCTGGCCCCAGCGGCCTGCTAGCGCGTCCTGAGGCTGCTTGCAAAGCTGCGTGCATGAGCCATGGACCGCCTGGCTGAGATGGCCTGCTTTGGTATAACAGGAAGCCGCGCTGATCTGATGCCAGACAGCGTCTACCGCCTGCCCGACACTGTCCATCAAGGGGGCAAGACGTTCTGCAGCAGCGGCTGCGGAGAGCCAGAGGGAGCGCCCCGTCTTGGCAGCGTCTTGTGGGCTCGCTTCCTTTGCATGGCAAGCCACAGACGAGACAAGCAGGGTCATGCAGTGTGTTGTCTGTGGCTCCGTTCGCCCCCCCTTGGCCAAGGGGGGCGAGGGGGGATTTCCCTGGCCGGGACGTCCCCCCATCCCCCCAGGCCCCTTGACGCAAGGGGGAGCAAAAGGACAACTGCATGACCCTGCTCGACAAGCGTACCCAGAGACATGCCCTCGCTCTTTTCCTTCTTTTCCCTCTCAGGGTGGGGTGGCGGGACGCATTGCCGCAAAATGGCAGGCAGGTTGCAGGGGCATTGCATGTCTTCTCTCGCACCAGAGGATATCCTGTCACGTGTGTTGACCACGGTGACCCGAGACACACGCCACGCCATGGCGTGCCAGACCTCTATACCACACCAGTACGGTGAGGAGATTGGTCTGACAGGGGCAGAAAACACCGCAGCGAGAGCCTGGGCACATACAGCCACCCTACCCGAAGACGTGTTGCCTGCCAGCCAACATCCGGCTCCCTGGCAACACGATCTTGCACATGCCACGCCGTGTTCTCATCCCCCCACCACGTGCGCACGTGACCACGAACCTGAGGATTTGAGGGAGGACGTACCCATGCCGACATACCGGCAACCCGAGCTGGTCCGCGACATGCGGGGGGATAACCATATGCAAGGCACCCGTATCAATCAGGGCCTCTGACGTTTCGTACGTATGCACCTGGTCGGGTGCGAGGTGGCTATGGCGCGCCAACACATACTCCCGCGCGTTACGCAGGATAACGGGGACGGTAAGTTGACCCATACGGTGCCTCCTGCGAGGGAAGGGCTGAGCCTTCCCGTCGTGGATGGGCACGTATACCACGGGAGAGAGATGGACAGTGGCGCAGGCGTTATGTCAGTGCCTGCAACAGCACCCTGGCCTCCTGCAGGTCAGCGGTGTCAAAGCCCTCGGTGAACCAGCTGTAAATTGGCGTCAGCAGCGCCCGCGCGTCGGCCTGCTGGCCCTGCTGCTGCCAGAGGTGGCTGAGGCTCATGGCGGCCCGCAGCTCCAGGGATTTCGCTTCCTGGCGGCGGGCCACGTTCAGGGCGCGCTGGAAGCAGGCTTCCGCTTCGGTCTGCGGCGTTCCCGGCTGCCGCAGGAGCACGACACCCCGCAGGCGATGGATTTCGGCTTCCCACCAGCGTTCCTCCTGCCGCTCCACCAGCGTGTGGGCTTCGGCCAGCGCCTGGAGGGCGTCTTCTGTATGGTCCAGGTGGGCGGAGACTTCTGCCAGCATGGTGTAAAAATAGGGGACGAATACCGCTGAGCCGGTGGTGCGTGAAGCGGCGATCCCCTGGCGGACCTGGGCCAGCCCCGCCTCCCCCTGACCTTGCAGGGCCAGGGCCCACCCACGCAAGCTAGATGTCCATTTCATAAGTCCATGACCAGTCTACGGTGCCTGGGTGCGCGGCCCTCCGGGCCGCTTCCGGAGCGGGCCAGAGGCCCGCGTACCCAGGACGCTGGCAGCGGATTTGCGAAACAGACATCTAGAGGTCTGTTTTATAAATCCGCTGCCAGTCGCAAGGCCTGGTGTCGGGCTGAAGCCCGACCTACAAGCGCCTTAACATGAACATCGATCACGAGCACTGGGTGTTTAACCTGGCGAGCGCATTTTTTCGAGACGTATTCCCTTTCATCATGCCAGGCGTCCCAATGACACGATATCTACGCCAGCTTCCATACTGTCAGCAGTATAGCATCTTTCAGGGCCTCGGCGAGCTGGCGATGGAGGACACGGTAGGCCACACAGCCCTCGCGTTGTAGCAGCTCCAGGGCCTGGGTACAGAGGGCCGCAAAGGCCCTCAGCACCCCTCCAGCTGCGCCAGCGCCGCTTCTGTTTCAGGCCGCCAGAAGGTCATTTCGAGAGCGCGATACAGCGCGCTGGCAGCGGTGAGGGCAGCGCGGGCTTTCTGCTGCTGGCCGGCCTGGGCATACAGCATGCCGAGGCCCCGGTGACAGTGGGCCTGGAGCGGGCGCATGCCGAGTTCCTCGGCCAGGGCCAGGGCCTGGTGGTAGGTGGCTTCGGTCTTCTCGACCTCGGGAGAGACCGCGTGGGCAAAGACAACACCAAGCTGGTAGAGCGCGTGCGCCTCGTCCCCGCGCGCTTGCTGCTGCCGGGCCAGGTCGAGCGCCTGGCGCGCGTGCTGCTCGGCTTCCTCGCCACGTCCCGCCAGACGACAGACCTCGCTGAACCATGCAACGCGGGAGGCATGCCCTTGCAGCCCGCCCGTGTGGAGATCTGCGCTGATCGCCTCCTCCAGCAGCGCACGCCCTTCCGCGAGGCGCCCCCTGAGTGCTGAGGCATAGCCGAGACCTGCCGCAATCGGGCGCAACCAGGTCCGGTTGCCGGAGGTGCGGCAGAGGGTGAGGCCCTGCGCGTAGACGTGCATGGCGGGCTCCAGGTCCCCGTGCGCGAGGTAGAGCTCGCCGAGGCAGCCGTGGGCCACGATCGGCGTCGTCCCTCGGCCTTCCCGTGTGGCGAGGCGGAGCGCTTCCTCCCCGTGGCTCCGGCCCTCAGCGAAGGCCCCGAGCGCGCCTAAGATGGTCGCCAGCCGCGCCTGAGACAGGATCTGCAAGTCTATACTGGGCGTGCTCGACTCCCTGGCCACCGCTTCGATGGTTTGCCGCAGCAACGCGGCCGCCCGGCCTAGGTCCCCGAGGGCCTGGTAGGCCTGGCCCAGGATATGGGACGCCTGGGCCTGCAAGGCGTTCTCACCGAGTGCGGTCGCGAGCTCGAGGGCCTGTTGGCCGTCCGTAATGGCGCCGCCGGTGTCCCCCATTATTCTGCGGACATAGGCCATCCGGGCCAGTACGAGTCCCAGCCGCGCCCGATCATTGAGCGCCCTGGCCAGCACCTCGGCGTCGCCCAACTGGGCGAGGCTCCGCCCATACGCGCCCAGTGTGTGCAGCGCGTTGCCCAACGCGAGGCGGAGTTCGATGGCCTGGACCCTGGTGTCGCTGAGCTCAGGCAGGTGCCCAAGGGCCTGGAGGGCCTGCTCAAAGGCGGTCACGGTCTCGCGGAAGGCAGCACGGTCCCAGGCCCTGGTGCCGGCGTGGTGGCAGTAGGTCACGGCTTTGTCCCACACCGCGCCCCGCAGGGCATGGTGCGCCAGACGTTCGACCCGGTCGGCGAGGCGGTCTGCAGCGAGCCCTTCGATGCCTTCGACAAGGCGCGCGTGCAGCGCCCGGCGCCGCTCCTGCAAGAGGCTCCCATAGGCCACCTCGTGGGTCAGGGCGTGCTTGAAGGTATAGACATGCTCTGGAAAGAGGCGCGTTTCGTAGAGGAATTCAGCGGCTTGCAGCTGCCCCAGGCCCAGGTGCAGCACCTCCTCGGGCGCCTCGGCGATAGCCTGTAACAGCGGTAAAGGCACCTCGGTGCCGATGACCGCAGCGGTCTGCAGCAGGTGTTTCTCCTCCGGCGGCAGCCGATCGATGCGGGCCGCCAGTACCGCCTGGACCGTGGCCGGCATTTGCAGGCTAGCCAGGGGCTGCGCCAGCCGATAGCCCCCCGGCGTGCCGACGAGCATCCCCGTCTCGACCAGGGTGCGCACGCTCTCTTCTAAAAAGAACGGATTGCCCCCAGTACGGGCGATCAAAAGTGGCGTGAGCGGCGCCAGGCTGGGGTCGTCCCCCAACAGCGCCTGGAGGAATTCGTCCGCACGCGCAGGCGGCAGTGGGTCGAGCCGGAGCTGGCGGTAGTAGGTCTTGTGACCCCAGCCGTGCTGGTACTCCGGACGGTAGTTGACGAGGAGCAGGAGCCGGGCCGTAGGCAGGCTCTCGAGCAGGCTGTCGAGCAGGGCCTGGGTTTCGGCATCGATCCAGTGCAGATCCTCAAAGACCAACAGCAGTGGCTGCACCTGGCTTTCGCGCACGAAGAGGCGCTTGAGCCCGTCGAGCGTGCGTTGGCGTCGCAGCGGCGGATCGAGTGCCAGGAATGGGCTGTCGGCGGGCAGGGCGTCCAGGAGGGCGAGCACCGCCGGGATGGTCGCTTGCAGTGTCTCGTCCAGGGTGAGAAGCTGCCCGGTCACCTTGGCCCGCAGCGTGCGGGTGTCATCACGCTCTTCGACATGGCAATAGCGCTTCAGCAGGTCAATCACAGGAAAATACGGCGTCGCCTGGCCATACGACACCGAGGCACTTTCGAGCACGAGCCAGCCCTGGGTGTGGTGCGAGTGGAGACACTCATAGACCAGGCGCGATTTGCCCACGCCGGGCTCGCCCACTATGGCCACCACCTGGCCGTGTCCCGCCTGCGCCTGCGTCAGGGCCTGCTGCAAGGCCTCCAGCTCCGGCTGCCGCCCCACAAAACGGGTGAGGCCGCGGGCGGCGGCCGCCTGCAGGCGCGACCGCACCATGCCCGCCCCCGTCACCTCGTAGACCTCCACCGGGTCGCGCAGCCCGCGCACGGGCACGGCCCCCAGCGCCTTGACCTGGATAAAACCCTCGACCAGCCCCAGGACGGCTGGGGTGATCAGGATCGTGCCCGGCATGGCCATCTGCTCCATGCGCGCCGCCAGGTGGGTCGTCTGCCCCACCGCCGTGTAGTCCATGCGCAAGTCGCTGCCGATCGCGCGCACCACCACCTCGCCGGCGTTGAGCCCGACACGCATGTGCAGGGGCACGCCATGACGGCGCTGCACTTCCGCGGCGTACTGCTGCACGGCCGCCTGCATGCGCAAGGCGGCGTAGCAGGCGCGCACGGCGTGGTCTTCATGCGCCAGCGGCGCGCCAAACAGGGCCATAATGCCATCGCCCATGACCTGATTGACGGTGCCTTCATACTGGTGCACCGCCGCCATCATGCGGTCGAGGACCGGATCGAGGAGCTGGCGCGCCTCCTCGGGATCACGCTCGGCCAGCAACTCCATGGACCCCTTCAGATCGGCGAAGAGGACGGTGACCTGCTTGCGCTCGCCTTCCAGGGCACTGCGGGAGGTGAGGATTTTCTCCGTCAGATAGGATGGGGTGTAGACGAGTGGCGCCCGTGCCGGTGGCTGCACTGGCGCGGCGGTGCCGACGGCCGGAGGGCCAGCGGCGCCCGTCCAGACGAGGAGCCGATCATTCTCCTCCCGGGCCACCTGGTGCACATAGAGGAGTTCGTCCTTGAGGGCCTCCAGGGCGTCGTCCAGGTGAAACTGCACTTTGAGCGTGCGATACGCCACCCGGCCCCGTTGGCGCAGGAGCGCCATGACCTGATCCACCACCGCGACAAAGTCCACCCTGTGTACCCTCTGCCAGATGCCTGGTCTCCGTGCTCATGCGCGACGCCATCATAGCATAGGTGCCCGACCGCGTAACAGGTGCACAGAGTATCTGATCATGCAACGCCATCTCCGTCCCTGGGGACATGGCATCAGACCTGTCCTTTATCTCAGAAACATTTCTGGCTCAAGCTCTCGCCGTACGCGTACACGATCGGGACGGTTCATGTTGAGCACATAGACAGTGGTCCGGCCCACGGGCGTGAGACCGATGATGTGCCCAGCCTGGGTCTGGAAGTGCTGGTTCCAGATATCGATACGGGGGTTGAAGGGGCGCGTTAGGGTACCGGTTGTGGGGTCTATCCCGGCGAGATTTGGCCCCTTGTAACGATTACAGAAATGACAGGCGAGCGCCAGGTTTCGACGCATCATTACCCCCATGATGTTGCTGCGCCACAATGTGCTCGACGTGAAAGGTGATGAGATAATGCTGCTGATGGATACGACAATACTCGCAGCGGTTTCCCGCACGGTTGCGTACGCGTGACTTGGTCTCAGCCTCCATCTACGACGCCTGTGGCGGCAGGAGGAGGGTGCGAGCCTTCTTCTGGAGCACGGCCACAACGTCCATCGCCTGGATGTAGGCGTCGTACTCTGCCATTTCCGCGGGTGTTATGGTGCCCTCGTTGCACTTGTCGGCAAGCTCCTCGATGCGTGCCTGCATAGCTGGATCAGCGCGCAACTCTACCACCCTTTTTGCTACTTCTGGGGTGAAACATTGTGCCACTGGATCAAGTATCTTCGCGAGGCCTGCGGTTGTGTTGTCAATCGCTCCGGACACATTCATCTCCTTCGTATGTGGGTTATATAGGGTATCATACCAGACAACCGTCGGACCAGGGTTAGACAGTGTCCAGCGCGGCGATAACATGCTGTGCACAGCTCTGGGCCGGGGGCATCACACGTCATGGTGACTCCTCTCCCTGTACCAGCATTGCTTCCGCTTGCGGCAGCCAGAACGTCATATCCATGGCCTGATACATCGCGATGGCGGTCGACAGCTCGGCACGGGCTGGCTCCGCCTGGCCGGCCGTGGCGTAGAGGGTCCCGAGGCCCAGGTGGCAATGCGCCTGGAGCGGGCGCATACCCAGCTCCTCGGCCAGGGCGAGGGCCTCATGGTAGGCGGCTGCGGCCAACTCGGCCTGCGGGGGCTGGCGGTGCGCGTGGATCTCGCCGAGGAGCCGCAGGGCCCAGGCCTGATCACCCTGATGCGCATGCGTGCGGCAGACCTCCAGGTCACGCTCCACAACTGCCAGCGCCTCGTCGAGGCGGCCGAGGCGCAGATACGCCTCGCTCAGCCAGACATCGACTCTGCCCCTCACGATCCCCGTTACCTCCGTCGAGGCACTCTGCTCCAGCAGCGGCAGGGCTTCGGACAACCGCCCGGACAGCACATACGCATAGCCCAGGATCGAGGAGACGAGGTAAAACCTGAGCGGCATGTCCCAAGCCCTGCTGACCTCCAGGCCACGTTCAAGACATGGGATCGCCTGGTGCAATGCACCTTTGCGGAGGTAGACATCGCCGATGCCACGGCATGCCTGGCTCAGACTGTCAGGGTGATTGACTGCCTCGGCAATCCGGAGGCTTTCTTCAGCGTGGGCTAGCCCTTCGGTGAACGCACCCAACTCGGCAAGACACTGGGCCAATGCCACCCGAGACATCACCGAGGGCAGCCCCGGCAGGCCGAAGTGCTCCCGGAGCAACGCCCCTTCGAGGGGCACCAGGTTCTGCCGCAGGAGGTCGATGGCCTGCGGGTAGTCACCCAAACGATGGTACACCCGGCCCAGAAAGAGGTGCGTCACGACCTGGAGTGCCGCATCCTTCAGGGTCCCGGCCAGGGCGAGGGCACGCTGGCCCGCCTCGACGGCGTGTTGCAGATCGCCTGTGGCCCCAAAACAATCGATCATATAGGCAGCACCCCAGCCTAACCGGTGCTGGTCGCCCAGGGCCTCGGCGAGCATCTCCGCCTCGCGCAGATACGTGAGGAGGCGGCCATACTCGAGCCGCGGCGTGAGGGCCTGACGCAGGCCGAAGCGGACGTCGATGGCCTGCTCCTGGCGCTCACACCCCTCGGGGAGATGCTCCAGGGCTACCAGCGCCTGCTCGAAGCACGTCACCGCCTCTCGACTGGCTGAGCGTGCCACCGCCTTGTCGCCCGCCTGGCGGCAGTAGGCGACGGCCTTGTCCCACACCTCGCCCCGCAGGGCATGGTGCGCCAGCCGTTCCACCTGGTCGGCAAGCTGGTCGGCCCCGTGCTGCTCCATGGCCACCACAATGCGGCCATGGAGCAGGCGTTGCCGCTCGCGCAGCAGCCCCCCATAGGCCACCTCATGCGTCAGGGCGTGTTTGAAGGTGTACGCACGCTCCGGAAACAGGCTGGTTTCGTACAGGAACTCGGCAGCTTGCAGGTGCGCCAGGCCACGGTGCAATGCCTCGTCGGGCTCGTCGGCAATGGCTTGCAACAGCGGCCAGGGCACCTCGGTGCCAATGACTGCGGCGGTCTGGAGCAGGCGCTTGTCCTCCGGTGGCAGCCGGTCGATACGCGCCGCTAGCACCGCCTGCACCGTAGCCGGTACTTGCAGGCCCTCCTGTGGCCTGGCCAGGCGATAGACGCCGCGCTCGCCTACCAGGACCTCGGTCTCCACCAGGGTGCGCACGCTCTCTTCCAGAAAGAAGGGGTTACCCTGGGTGCGGGCAATCAGGAGCTGTTTGAGGGAATCGAAGCCAGGATCGCTCCCCAGCAGTGCTTGGAGGAACGCGTCGGCGCTGGCCGGGGGCAGCGGGTCGAGCCGGAGTTGCGTGTAGGAGGTCTTACTGCCCCAGCCGTGCTGGTACTCCGGGCGATAGTTGACCAGGAGCAGCAGCCGGGCTGTGGGCAGGCTCTCGACCAGGTTGTCCAGTAGGGCCTGGGTCTCGGCATCAATCCAGTGCAGGTCCTCGAACACCAGGCACAGCGGCTGCACCTGGCTTTCGTGCAGCAGCAGGTGTTTGATGGCCTCGAGGGTGCGTCGGCGACGTTGCGGGGGATCGAAGGCCTGCCACTGGGGGTCCTCGACGGGCACCTCCAGCAGTGCCAGCAAGGCCGGGAGCGTCGGCTCCAGGGCACGGTCGAGCGTCAGCAGCTTGCCCGTGACCTTCTCGCGCCGGCGGCGGACGTCATCCTGGGGGTCGATCTGGAAGTAGCCCTTGAGCAAGTCGAGCACGGGGAGATAGGCAGTGGCCTTGCCATAGGACACCGAGTGGCTCGCCAGCAGCAGCCAGTCGTGGGTGTGATGCGAGCGGGTGAACTCGTAGAACAAGCGGGACTTGCCCACGCCCGCCTCCCCCACGCCGGCCACCACCTGCCCCTGTCCCGCTCCAGCGCGTGTCAGGGCCTGGCGCAGGTGCTCCAGCTCCGTATCACGTCCCACGAAGCGTGTCAGGCCCCGGGCGACTGCCGCCTGCAAGCGTGAGCGCACCGGTCCGGCACGCAACAGCTCGTAGACCGCGACCGGCTCTGGCAGCCCCTTCACCGGCACCGGCCCCAGGGGCGTGACCTCGACGTAGCCCTCGACCAGGCGCAGCGTATCGGCAGTCAGCAGAGTGGTGCCAGGGCGGGCGAGCTGCTCCAGGCGCGCCGCCAGATGCGTGGTCTGGCCAATAGCTGTGTAGTCCATGTGTAGGTCGTTGCCAATGGCGCGCACCACCACCTCGCCGGAGTTGAGCCCGACGCGGATTTGCACGTCGAGCCCCTGCTGCCGCCGCAGTGCCTCGGCGTATTGGCCAATGGCCGCCTGCATGTGCAAGGCCGCATAGCAGGCCCGCACGGCGTGATCCTCATGCGCCATAGGGGCCCCAAACAAGGCCATGATGCCGTCGCCCATGACCTGGTTGACCGTGCCCTCGTAGCGGTGCACCGCCGCCATCAGGCGTTCGAGCACCGGATCAAGAGGCTGGCGGGCCTCTTCCGGGTCACGATCCGCGAGGAGTTCCATGGAGCCCTTGAGATCGGCAAACAGCACGGTCACCTGTTTGCGCTCGCCTTCCAGGGCGCGGCGGGAGGTGAGAATTTTCTCGGCCAGATAGGGTGGCGTGTAGCCGAGAGGGGCCGCTGCCGGCGCTGGTAGTGCTGCTGGCGCAGGAGGCGCGGCTGTGGCCCCAGTCCACACCAGCACGGTCCCCTGTTCGTCAATGGCGAGCCGCTGACTGTCGATGAGTTCAACCTTGAGGTCCTCGAGCGCCTCGTCATCGAGCTGAAAGTGCCGTTTGAGCGTGCGATACGCCACCCGGCCCCGCTGGCGCAGCAGCGCCAGCGCTTGATCGACCACTGTGACAAAGTCCACCCGGTCTCCTCCCTGCGACTGCGCCGGCAGAGGGCGTCCAGCTGAACGGACGCCCGTTGGCGCGGCTGTGTCGGCGCGGGGGGCACAGTGGAACGTGCCCCCTGCCTTTTATACCACGGCAAAATCCGTATAGTGGCGTAATGCTGCAGGATGGAACCCCAGCACAATCGCCTCGCGTGGAATCCCCGCCGCCATAAGGGCTTCCGCGATAGGCCGTGACGTCCCATCGTACTGGATCCAGATTTTCTCGTCGATAATGTCGATATGCACCACACAGCCATGCACCCGACGCACGCCGTCCCACCCTACGTGCATCACCTCGTAATGGTCCTTGACCGGGTCGATAATCGCTTCGGTCTCGATCTGGCCGTGCGATGGCTTATAACTGGCATATTCTTCAATAAGCTTACGTACAGTGATACGATAGTGCGTTAGGGTATCCACCGCATAATCCTTTCTTGCTGCTCGTCGAACACGATGACACACAAGTGTAAGCTCTGGAGGATGAGTTGGCCAAAACGCTCGGTCAATATGCCCGCATGGACACGTTGGGGCACAGCCAGGCAGAGTTGACGCTCTGGCGCAATCTCGCCCAAGACGCTGCGATACACCTGATACTGCCCAACCGCCTCTTGCAAATCATGTAAAGGAGAGAGCCCCAGAAAACTCTTGGTCTCTACCGCGATTTTCTGTTCCCCTCTTTCGGCAGCCAAGAGCACACGCTCGGCCCCGAGATCGATGTAAATGTCTCGACCACCGTACGATAAAAACAACGGATCATGCGTCACGCGCCATCCATCTGCCCGCAGGGCACGCACTACAGTGCATGATAGATATCTTTGGCAGGCATAGGCCTTCCCCTCTGCTCATCGTGCTGCCATCTGCGCCAGTACTTCCTCGGTCTCCGGGAGCCAGAAGGTCATGTCCATGGCATGGTACAGCTCGACAGCAGCGGAGAGTGCGGCGCGGGCTTTCTGCCGCTGACCCATCTGCGCATACAGCATGCCGAGGCTGCGGTGGCAGTGGGCCTGGAGCGGGCGCATGCCCAGTTCCTCGGCCAGGGTGAGGGCGTGCTGGTAGGAGGCTTCGGCCTGCGCAACATCGGGGGAATTGGCGTGGGCCTGGACGACGCCAAGCTGATGCAGCGCGCGCGCCTCGTCTCCGCGTGCCTGCTGCTGGCGGGCCAGGTCGAGCGCCTGGCGCGCGTGCTGCCAGGCCTCCACTCCGTGCCCCGCCAGACGACAGACCTCACTGAGCCGGGCGACCCGTAAG
>Ga0194121_10010468_pt1 | contig 11257 bp, 9 predicted proteins | sample TA2MahCa50mmetaG_FD_148609 | JGI IMG/M metagenome (GOLD analysis project Ga0194121, IMG submission 148609) | Freshwater microbial communities from Lake Tanganyika, Tanzania - TA2015020 Mahale Deep Cast 50m | ecosystem: Environmental > Aquatic > Freshwater > Lake | place: Tanzania: Lake...
AACCCCTCAATTCCCTTCTCAAAATAAGCGACATTGTTTCTCTTCATGTTCACCTGACACCGAAAACTAAAGGAATGATCGGAAAAAAAGAGCTACAGCGCATGAAGTCCACTGCAGTGCTTATCAATACCGCACGGGGAAAGTTGGTGGACGAACGCGCACTGCTTGCAGCTCTCAAAACAAAATCAATAGCGGGATATGCTGCAGATGTGTTGGCGGGAGAGACCTTGTTCCATGAGAAGTGTGGAGGGGATCCTCTTGTTCGCTACGCGAAAACACATAGCAACGTTCTCCTCACGCCACACATTGGCGGAAGGACGATAGAGGCACGCAAAAAAACGGACATCTTCATCGCAGAGAAGTTGCGTTTGGCAATGCGCGCCGGTACAAACTCAGCATGAGTCAGGAAGCGTTTCATGGAAAATGGGCAACAATTCAGCGCGGAGGCGCGGAGAGCAATCTTGAGGAGAAATCGATCTATGTGGAGAAGGGTGATGTGCCAGTGACGCAACGCCAGTTGAGCCTCTACAACTATTTCCGCTTTATCGAAGAACATCTCAAAAAAAATGGCGCAAAAAAAGTAATTGAGCTCGGCTGCGGACGGGGCACGATCGGGCTTTACTGCAAGACGTACATGGGGCTTGATGTCACCCTAATGGACAATGAAGAGAATGCCATTGGTATTGCCAGAGAAGCCTTTGGGTCGAGGAACCTTCCTGCACAGTTCCTTGTCGGAGACGCACTCAAAACAGGGATCGAAACAGGTGCATACGATGCTACTCTCTCCATCGGGCTTGCAGAGCACTTGGACAATGTTGAGGAGCTCTTTGCAGAACAGCTGCGGATTTTGCGCCCGGGCGGAGTGATGATCTCGCTCAATATCCCCAAGAAATTCTCCGTGCAGCACCTAAACTTTGCGATGAGAGCCATCAAAAAATGCTTCGGGCTCTACAAAGGCAAGGTCTTCAAGGACTACTACCGCAATACATTCACAGCAGCACAGTATGCCGAGTTTGCCCGCAACGTGGGGTTTACCGATGTTTCCATAACGCATGTGTGCCCGTTCCCCATTTACGTTCCCATTCGCAGATCCACAGATCGTAGAATCGTCGCAATACGCAGGGCGATCCTCGGGATGCGGAAGATCTTTATGCACTATCCCTACAAAACCAACCGCCTGATGGCCCACGCGCATTTCTTGGTGGCTTACAAACCACAATAACAATGCACTCCTAAAACTTCTGCTGCTCCCACAGCCGATGAAATGTGCCTTTATGCTCTAGAAGATCCTCGAGCTTCCCCTCTTCAACAACCGCTCCATCCTCGAGTACAAGAATGATGTCGGCATTGCGGATGGTGCTCAGCCGGTGCGCGATGACGATGGATGTGCGCCCTTGAACGGCTTCGTCAATTGCCTCTTGGATGAGTTTCTCCGTTTCGCTATCGAGCGAACTCGTTGCTTCGTCGAGGATAAGAATATCAGCACCTTTCAGCAGCGCACGCGCTATGGAAACGCGCTGCTTCTCGCCTCCGCTCAAGCGTACGCCTCGGTCGCCAATGAGAGTGTCGACCCCCTGAGGAAGTTTCTTCACGAAATCCGTAAGACGAGACTGGTGCAATACGCGCTGCATCTCGGCATCCGATACCTGTCGTTTCATGCCGTAGAGAATGTTGTTGCGCAGGCTTTCGTGAAGAAGAAGGGTTTCCTGACTTACAAGAGCCACGTGCTCCAGGTAGGACTCGAGGGTGAATTCCCGAATATCCACGCCATCGATGAAGATCGAATTTGGAGGACAGTCGTAGTAGCGCATGAGGAGATGAATCAACGTGCTCTTTCCTGCACCTGTCGGCCCGACGACGGCGGTCATCTCCCCCTTTCGCAGAACGCAGGAGACGCTGCGCAGAACCGTGCGTTCGTCGCCGTACGAAAAGGAAAGATCTCTACAGGAAATTTCGCTTGCGATCCCTGCGAATGTCTTGGAGCCGCCACGCACGAAGAACTTCCCCTCCTCATTGAAGATGCGCGTCACTTCGTGCAGCGGGCCGCTCGCTGCAGCAAGAGTTCCGCGAAAACCAGAGAGTGTTCCGAACTTGCTCGAGGCATTCATCACCATGTAGAAATACACCATGATCGCGGGCGCGGAAGCGATGCCGTCCCTGCCAAACACATAGAGCGCTCCGAAGAAAATCACGGCTGCGGCGCAGATGGTGATGATCTCCTGCAATGGCAGAATCATCTCTTGGAGCGCACGTGCGCGGAAATCCATCTTGGCTTTGTCATTGCTGATCAATGTGTAGTGGCCTTGCTCCTCTTTTTCCATGCGTGAAGATTTTACGAGAGGGATGGTGGAGAGGATTTCCACGGACTTCTTCCCGAGCGCGCTCCCCTTGTCTGCAATGGCGTAGGAGAGCTTCTTGATGCCGATGATCATCGATTTTACGGTGAAATGGAGCACAACGAACAGCGGCAGGGCAACGAGAGTCAATTTCCAGGAAATGGAGATCATCACCACGAAATATGCCGCTAGCGAAAAGAGTGAGTTCATGTATTTGTCGATGGTGCCCACGGGACGGAGTGCCAGATGGGCGAACTCGAGAAGAAGCGTGCTGTGGTGTCCTACATTGGTCTTATCGAAGAAGAGCTTCCCGAAGCTGAGGTAACGGGCGAAGAGCGCCTTGCGCAGGTGGTGCAGCGCACGCTCGGAAAAGTACGCGATGCTGAGCACCGTGCTGTAGCGGAGGATGTTTTTTGTCAGGAACAACATAATGAAACATCCGAGAACCGCAGCGAAGAGCAGACGATCGTTGGCAAGTACCGATGCAGGAAGCTTCTCAATGAGAGCGCCGAGGATGGGAACATCCTTCGCAAATCCGAAGTTCTTCTGCAGGAATCCGTTGAGGAGCGGGATGAGGAGTCCCATGCTCGCTCCTTCCACCGCAGCAGTCAGCAACGAAAGGAGAACCGGAAATGCCAAATACGAAGGCGGGATGCCGATTCGCCGTAGCAGATCGAAAACTTGCTTGATAATGGGGCGCTCCTTCGCGGACATACTGGAAACAGTAGCGAATGCTCCTGGGTATGGAAATGCTTTTACGGCAAAAGCAAACCCGTTTGATGATGGATTCTATGGGATGGAGCCAGCATACTTTCTCCAACGATGCGCATCGCCCTCCTTAACGACGACGCTCTCCCGCACGCCAAAGGCGGCGCGGCGGTGATTGTTGAGAAGCTCGAACGCGGATACAAGGAACGAGGACATGAGACGCTTCTGGTGACGACTCATCAGGATGCGGCTCTGGGACGGGTGGTGCAGACGCAGGGGCGCGTGAGTCTCCTCAGCTCTTACCCGCGCACGCGAGAACATCGGCACTGCCTCGGCTCTCCGGAAATGCACGCACTCCTTGCAGATGTCTTTCATGCATGGCAACCGGAAGCCGTGCATGCGCATAATATCCACCACCATGTGACCTACGAGAGTCTTCTTCTGGCAAAACATCACACGGAGAAAATTCTCCTCACGGCCCACGACACCCTCCTCGTCTCCTATAATCGCGTTCGCGGCCCGCGCTTTGAGAAAGCGGCGCTACAGGGGAGACCGCTCAAACTTCACTGGTGGGAGAACGCCCTCGATGCGGGGCGGAAATATTGGCCTCCACGCAACAGGGTCATCCGTCAGATTCTTAAGGAATCGGCTACGAGCGTCGTTGCCATCAGTGATGCGGTCGCACAATTCCTTCAAGTAAATGGCATACCCGTACGAGCGACGATCCCCAATGGCATAGAGGTGTGGAATACTCCTCCGAGCGAAGCAATCCAATCCTTCAAGAAACGATACGGAATCACCGGGCCGGCCGTGCTCTTTGTGGGGCGCGTCCGTGAAGACAAAGGCATTCGCGTGCTGCTTCAAGCTATGGACCGGGTACTCGATACCCTCCCCAACGCACAATGCGTGGTCAATGGTGAGAGAGACCACCTTGCGCCGCATCTGGCATGCGCAAACGAACGTGTGCAGCAATCCGTAGTCGCTACCGGATGGATCAGCCGCGAGGATACGACATTGAGCTACTACGCTGCCGACATCGTGACGACCCCATCGCTGTATCTCGATAATTTCCCGACCGTGAATCTCGAGGCGATGGCGGCAGGAAAACCGGTGGTGGGGACGTGCTTCGGTGGAACGCCGGAGGTCGTGCAACATGGAATCACGGGGTTCATTTTGAATCCGCACAATACGTCAGAGCTTGGAAATGCCTTGACGATGCTGTTGAAAGATCCTGAGCAAGCCAAAAAAATGGGGCAAGCCGGAAGGAACCGGATTTGTGAAAAATTTTCCTTGGAAAAGCAGTCTGATACTTATCTCACATTGATGAATGCCCTATGAGGGCAATTACTTGTTTTTTACGCGCACGTCGACATCCCGCCCCACAGCCACACCGGTAAGCTGACAGACAACGCAAGGCTGATTTGTCTTCGCGCATTGAAAGTCTCTGCCAATCTCCGGGCAGACGACCCAAAAAACCTGTCGTAGCGCATATTGCTGATATCCATTTGTTGCTTGCAGTATTTCACCTGCCTGCAAGCGGGGACAGGAAGTGCAATCCTTACTCGGTTGTTCGATATCCAGCACGGACTATTTTGTGAGAGCCATGAAAGTATCATAATATTTTTTATTAATTTGTCAAATACAACGATTACCGTATCTGGTGCAGCAAATACTGCATCAATGGTGTAACACTGAATTTCACTGATGCCGGTATTTCAACGATCGTAATTTTTGGATCCGCCCGCTTGAGGATGGCTGCATGCTCTTCGTCGTATCCGATGATGTGCGTCACGCCGTAGTACTTGAGTGGCTCGCGTACGCGTTTTTGCGTTTCCAAAACATCGATCGTATCCGGATGCAATGTCACGTAGGCCCTTTCGGAAAGCGAGAAAAACTCCGCCCGCCGCGGATGCGCTACGATAGCATCGGCAGGGACGCCCTCGAGCGCCTCCGTTGCGGCATAAATTTCCGGCACATTCGTACGACCGTAGAACGTTGCAAAGACTTTGCGATTGGCCTGAAGCATCTGCAGCGCGGCAATGATGGTGATCAGAACCGTCAAAGCAGTTACGGACCATTTTTTCTGCTGCCGAGCGACGAGGTTTGCCCCCGCGCTCACGCCAAGCGCCGCAAAAAGCGGCAACGCCCATCCGATATCGGTAAGATGCGACCGGCTGAAGTGCAGGATAAACCGCAACAGGATCTCCGTTGAAAGCCACAGACCGATCCATTCCAAGAGAACCCACCGGCGGTTGCGGTAGCAGTACGCCATCCCCGGAATGATGAAGAGCCACAGGAAGATGCCCCCCACAGTATCGAGCAGGAAAAACTCGGGCAGGGCGTTCACGGTAAGCCAGACGCCGCTGATAAAAATCCGAAGCGGGCTCACATCCCCCACCCCGAAGATGTAGCGATAGTTTTCATCCTGCTGGCGGACGATGAACGAGGAATCCTCCACGCGGTCCTCGATCTTCGCATCAAACTCCTCACGCAAGAAATCATACGCGTATTGGTCGGGATACAGATGCCCTTCCCCCGGCGTGCCATGTTCGAGCGACGGCAGGAATACGGCAGTGCGCTGCCAAGGCGTCAATCCTTCCTGCAGAGCATTGGGGAGAAGCGGCAGGGCGAATGCGACATAGGCGCTGGCGCAATACACGCCCGCATGCATGGCTGCACACAGCCACCGTGCCCGGTTATGCCACAGGTACGCGAGTACCATCCACGGAAGCAGCAGCAGGAAAGCGTCGCGGGAAGCGATCACCGCCCCGAAACAGAGTCCGGAGAGTACGCATGCGAGAAGAAGCCGCCGCGGAGCGTACCGCAGGAAGACCGCAAAACTTAAGAAGAGAAAGAAGAATGCAAACGGGTATCCTTCAAGACGCACGGCTTCCACCCAGTAGATGGGCATGAAGCCCATGAGCACCGTCGAGACCCATGCGATGCGCACGTCGAAAAGCCGGCGGACAAAAAACCACCAAGGAATGAGCGCGCAGGCGAACGCCGCGGCGCTGATAGCAGTCCATCCGAGGACATTGTCAAAGCTGATGAGCGGATGGATGATCGCCAGGATGACTGTCTCGAGCCGCATGCTGTCGACGACGAGCACCCCCGTCTCCACGAACTCCCGGGCGCGCGGAATCATTCCGGAGATGACGTAGGGGTACCCGATGAGCAACGCGGGAAGCATCCACACTCCGACCATGCAGGCTGCGAACAATACGAGAAGCACGAGATGCGTAGGCAGCGGCCACGGACGGGCATGTTTTTGGAAAACCACGAAAAGAAGCATACCAGCAAACACTGCTCGCCGCAGAGCGTGGTACTCTTTCCATATGCGTCGATTTTTAGCGCTCCTGAAGTGCATCGGCATTTTTCTCTTCATAGGGATTTTGACGCGCATCGACCTCGGTGCCGTTGTCCGCCACTACAAAGAGGTGGAGACGGTGCCGCTCCTTGGAGCCCTCATCGCGCTCTTGGGGGTGCTGATGCTGAAAGCACTACGATGGCACATGTTCGCACAAGCGGCGGGAGCGAATCGAAGGTGGGTTATCTCTTGGAAGGAATATATGATCGGCGTCTTTCTTTCCACCTTCACGCCCGCAAAGCTCGGGGATTTTGGGAAAGTGGCCTACCTGAAAGAGGACGGTGTCGGTGCAAAAACGGGCGCGCTTCTCATCATTATGGAACGCGTTGCTGACTTCATCATCCTCCTGCCCTTTACTGCCATCAGTGCGGCGATCCTCGCGCAGAACCGTGGGCTTGGAATCGGACTTTTAGCAGCACTGGCTCTTTTCTTGGGCGTCATCCTTGTCGCGCGGTACTGGTCCGGTCTTGCTCTGTCCATCCGCTACTGCATCACCCATCGCGCACTGTTCAAAGTTCTTCTCTCTACGCTCGCAGCGTGGGTGCTGCATTTTGTATGGGCCATATGGATCGCGAAGAGCCTTGGCATAGAGACTGCCATTCCCATGCTCTTTGCGGCACTCACGGCCGCAAGCATATTGAGCGCGCTTCCCATCGCGCCGTCCGGACTGGGGACCCGCGAGGCTGCGCTGCTTGCGATCCTGATACCTCATGGTGCGCAGGCCGAACGTATTGTTGCCCTCTCCACCATGATGCTCCTGCAGCTCATTATTCTCGCCATTTTGGGCGGTTGGTACTGGATCCGAGGTATAAAGAAGAATATACATTCCCTACCTGCGCTACACTAGCGCCGCCCATGAACCTCTCGATCGTCATTCCGGCATTCAATGAAGGACATGGCATTGGCGGCGTCCTTACGGAGCTACGCACCTATCTCCATGCGCAAGGAATCGCAGCGGACATCATCGTGGTGGATGATGGATCTACGGATGAAACGGGAGTGAAGGCGGCGGCCATTCCGGGAGTGCGCGTCATCACCCATATCCGCAACAAAGGTTACGGTGCTGCGCTGAAAACCGGCATCACGGCGGCATCTACGGAGTGGGTGGTGACCTACGACAGCGACGGCCAGCACGCGCCGGAAAATATCGCAGCGATCCTCTCCTCGCTCGGAGGCAATGTGGATCTCGTCATCGGGAAGCGAGAAGGATACCGCGGCCCGCGTCTGAGGCAGCCGGGAAAAAGGCTCATCGGCATGGTGGCCAACTACCTCACGGAGACGAAGATCCCCGATTTCAATTCCGGGTTCCGCGCGTTCCGCAGGGAAAAAGTGCTGCCCTATCTTCATCTTTTTCCGAATGGCTTCTCGTTTTCAACGACGAGCACCGTTTGCTTCCTGAAGGAAGGATTGAACGTGCTCTTCGTGCCTATCCGCATCCGCACGCGCAAGACACAGGTACACTACTTCCATGAGTTCCTGGACATTCGCCGACATGGCAGCACATTGGGACAGCGTTGCATACGACAAGAGCAACGCCAAGATCGATAGCTACTTGCGCCGCTTCATCGACTCCGCACCACTTTTCACGATTCCTCCGCAGGCTCAGGTCCTGGATATCGACTGCCGCACAGCCAACGGCACAATCTTTTTTCAGAACAAATATCCGACAGCAACATTGAGCTGCATCGCGATGGCCGAAAGCTTCGTTCGGATCGCCAGGGAGAAAATAGGCATGCATGGAATGCAGGCATCGGTAACGCAACTGCAATCCTTGCCGCTCTCTGCAGCATCGGAGCAGTTCGATACCGTCCTCTGCTACGAAACTGTAGAGCATGTCCCCGATCCCCAGGTATTCATCGCAGAACTCGCTCGCGTACTGAAGCCCAATGGGACTCTCGTCCTCACAACCCCCAACCGCCTCTGGGAACCGATCCACTGGCTTTCAGCAACCTTCAAACTGGATCATGGCGAAGGACCACACCGCATGCTTCCACGAAAGGAGCTGATCGGATACCTCACAAACAATGGACTGCATATTCAAATCGAACGGACATTTGTGCTGATTCCTGCGGGACCGAAGTGGCTACTTAGATTTGGAAAATGGCTTGAGAACACCCTGCCCCAACCTGTATTACAGGTAATCGCCCTCAGACGAACATTTATTTGCCATAAATCTTCGTAGGAGGGGTCCGCCGCCACGGGGGGTGTTGCGGCAGGTGGAGGAGAGTTGGCGGCGGTGCGTTTTTCTTTCTCCACTTTCTTTTGTCGGGCAGACAAAAGAAAGTGGAAACCAGATTAAAGAGGGCAAATGTACGATTTATAGAATGAAAAAAGGATCTACAATAGCTTGGTATGTCAGATATCTGGTTTAAAAAACTTCAGGCAGACATCCTCTCTCCCAGCCTCGATACCGGCTGCGGCACGAGTGTCGGACTCAGCAACGGAACTCTTCGGTATGAAGAATGTAATGGAAGACTCAAAATCGTCCGAACAGAAAAAGCTGAGCCTGTTCCACAAGCATCGTACGATGCTTCCCCTGCACGCTTCTGCGACTACCCTGCTCTCAGCCAGGCTGTCTTCGGTAAGCTCCCGGCGAACTGGCTCTGCGGAGTGGTGGAGAAATCCTTCGTCGGGCATGCGGCCGATGAACATATCCGGCACTCAGGCGCTTCTGGAGGGGTGATCACCGCGATGCTCCTGCATCTTCTGGAAACAAAGCGCATCACGGGAGCGGTCTGTCTTCGAGTAGGGAAAGAGAAACCATGGAAAGCATCTCCTGTTATTGCACGCACCAAAGAAGAAATTCTTGCCTGTGCGGGAAGTGTCTACAGCGCGACACCAACCAATCTCATTCTTGCGGAACTGGAAAAAGAAACCGGCCCTCTCGCGTACATAGGCCTTCCAGACCAAGTCGCTGCGATCCGCAAATTGCAACAGATGAACCACCCTTCTGTACGAGCGATCAAGTACATCTTTGGCCCATACACAGGAACGCAGATGTCCTTTGAAGCGATCAGAAGTTTTCTTCGTTCACACGGCATAGCGTCCGAAGAGGAAATTGTGGATTTACAATACCGCGCCGGCGAATGGCCGGGGCACCTGCAGATCACGCTCAAGGATGGCCGCGTACTCAGAGCCGAAAAGTTTCACTACAACTATCTCATCCCCTTCTTCATTACCGATACCTCACTGCAGATTCCCGACTTTTGTAATGAGCTCACGGATATTTCCGTCGGCGATGCGTGGAGTCCGAAGTATGAAGCACGCCGTGGGGGGTACTCCGTCATCCTTGCGCGGTCGAAGCAAGGTGAGGAGCTCCTTGAGGAGATGCGTAGTCAACGACTAGTCACGCTGGAAGATATCGCACTCGATGAAGCACTCGATATGCACGGCCACATGCTCGACTTCAAGAAGCGAGGATCGTTCATCCGCAATTCCTGGAAAAGCGTTCAGCCGGACTACGGCTACCGACCGGCACACATCCCCGCTTCACGCATCATCGTTGAGTGGTTCCTGCGATGCATATTTGGCGTATGCAGAACACATGCAGCACGATGGACCGTGGAGCATCTGCCGCTAACTATCGTCGGTCCGGCGTTCAACGTGCTGCGAAAAACCTGGAAAGCGGCATCAAAGCCGACAAAGCGCAAAGGCTTGCGGGCAATGGAATTCCTCATAAAAAGCTGACAGCTGAAAGCTGAAAGCTCTAAGCTATGCCCATGCTCTCCCTTTTAATCCCCGTCTACAACGAAGAAGGTGCCGTGGAGGCAACGATTCGTGATGCGCACGCAGCACTCACTGCAAGCGGCGAGCAATTTGAGATCGTGGTGATCGAAGATGGCTGCACCGACCGCTCATCGGAGATACTGCAATCCATCACCCTTCCGCACCTGCGGGTGATGCACCATCCAGTCAATCGCGGCTACGGCGCTTCTCTCAAGACCGGCATCCGCAGATCCAAAGGGGAACTCATTGCAACAACCGATGCTGATGGTACCTACCCTGTGAGCGAACTCCCCGCGATGCTGAAGGAATTGAAGGGCCGCGATGCCGACATGGTCATCGGGGCGCGCACAAAAAAGGGTGTGCAGATCCCCTGGATCCGCAAACCCGCGAAAGCCATCGTCTCGCTACTCGCCAATATCCTCACGGGTATGAGAATTCCGGACGTAAACTCGGGGCTACGTGTCTGCAAGCGCGAAGTGGCTGAGCGTTTCATGCACCTCTATCCGCAGCGCTTCTCCTTTGCCATGACAATTACGCTCGCAGCGCTCACCAGTGATTACATTGTCACATTTCACCCCATCGACTACTTCAAGCGCACGGGAAAGAGCTCGCTCAGCTCAGGCTTCAATGGCATACGGAATTTCATCGGCTTCCTCGGGATCATCGTGCGCATCGTCACCTACTTCAGACCACTCAAATTCTTTGCATGGCCGAGCGTGCTTCTTGTACTTGGCGGCCTCGGGCTCATCATCCATACCGTGCAAGTCGACCGTAACGTTTCGGACGCAGGTCTTCTTCTGGTTCTTACAGGAATCCAAATCGGACTCTTTGGCCTGCTTGCAGAAGTAGTGGTGCGCAGCAGACAGAGTGCATAAGAGGTGAACTTAAGAGGTGAACTAAGGGGGTCAGGGATTTTCATGTGCACTGAATCATCACTCAATCGCCATTCTGATTAATCCATCATTTGATTTTTTTGCAATGATTGGGAATGACAAAATCGCATCAAATCCTTCTTGACGCCATACCCCATAAGCCTAAAATGCTTTAGCTCCCGATCGCATTGCGTTCGGGAAGACCTCACTTTTTGCCCCAACTCCATACGGCTGTGCCTTGGTGTGAC
>Ga0194121_10010469_pt1 | contig 11256 bp, 9 predicted proteins | sample TA2MahCa50mmetaG_FD_148609 | JGI IMG/M metagenome (GOLD analysis project Ga0194121, IMG submission 148609) | Freshwater microbial communities from Lake Tanganyika, Tanzania - TA2015020 Mahale Deep Cast 50m | ecosystem: Environmental > Aquatic > Freshwater > Lake | place: Tanzania: Lake...
GTACCGAGCAGGATCAGCGCAGCCGCAGCTGTCAGCAGGATGTTATTGATCACCAGGAACGTTTCGCGCGAGAACGGCTTGAAGCCGATCTCGCGGTCGAGTTTCGGCGCCCGCCACGCGAAAAGGGCCAGGGCGACTCCGACGACGGCCGACAGGTAGCCGAGTATGAACAGGCCGCGCGCCGGGTCCGATGCGAACGCGTGCACCGACACCAGCACACCGGAACGCACGAGGAAAGTGCCAAGCAGACTGAGCCCGAATGCGCCGATCGCGAGCAGCAGCGTCGCGCTCTTGAAGAGGCCCCGCTTCTCGGTCACCGCCAGCGAGTGAATCAGCGCGGTCCCGACCAGCCATGGCATGAAAGACGCGTTCTCGACCGGATCCCAGAACCACCAGCCGCCCCATCCCAGCTCGTAGTAAGCCCACCAACTGCCGAGTGCTATGCCGACGGTCAGGAAACACCACGCAGCAGTCGTCCAGGGCCGCGCCCAACGCGCCCATTGCTGATCGATGCGCCCGGCCAGCATCGCAGCAACCGCAAAGGCGAACGCGACCGAGAAGCCGACGTAGCCCGCGTACAGCAGCGGTGGATGCAAGGCCATCGCCGGATCCTGCAGCAGCGGATTGAGATCATTGCCGTCGAGCGAGCCGGGCAGCTCCCGCAGGAACGGGTTCGATGTCAGCAACACGAACAGCAGGAACCCCGCGCTGATGGCGCCCATGACACCAACGATTCGGGCAGCCAGTTCGACCGGGATACTGCGGCTGCAGAGCGCCACCGCACAGGTCCAGGCCGAGAGGAAGAACACCCACAGGAGCAACGAGCCTTCGTGACCGCCCCAGACCGCGACGAAGCGGTAGATCGCCGGCAGGCGCGTGTTGGAATTCGCCGCCACATAGGCAACGGAGAAGTCGCTCGTCACGAAGGCATAGGCGAGGGCCGCAAACGCTGCGCCTGCGAACACGAACTGGCCGGCGGCGGCCAAATTTGCCACGGCCATCCAGGCCTGCTTGCCGCGCGCGGCGCCGACCAATGGGAAGAAAGCCTGCGCTACCGCAAGGCACAACGCGAGGACGAGCGACAGCTGGCCAAACTCGGGAACCATCATGCCCCTCCGGTCACGGCAGGCGGTGCATCCGGGTGACCCTGCTCGCGCAGTGCCTCGGCCACCTCGGGCGGCATGTAGTTCTCGTCGTGCTTGGCGAGCAGTTCATCGGCACGGAAAACGCCGTCCGGCCCGATAACGCCGAAGGCGATGACGCCCTGCCCTTCGCGGAACAGGTCGGGCACGACACCCGAATAGGCGACCGTCATCGATTCGCTCGCGTCGGCCACGATGAATCGCATTTCGATCTCGCCCGGTAGTCGGTTGATGCTGCCCTTGCGAACCAGGCCACCGAGCCGGATCCGGCGTTCGGGCGGCGCTTCGCCCGCCGCGATCTGGCTGGGTGTGTAGAAATACAGCAGGTTGTCTTCGAAGGCGCGCAGTGCAAGCGTCGCAGCTATGCCCACACCGGCCAGCACTCCGATCGCGACCATCAGCCGCTGTCGTCTCGGTGTCACGAATTCACTCCTCCCGCTCGCCGGCCGCGATCTGGTCGCGGACTGCGTCGAGTGCCCGCCGGTGGCCGCGCACTGCTGCCAGCGCGTTGCCGATGAGCACCACCGCCGTCAGTCCGAAAGCCGGCCAGACGAATCGCGCGTACCCGCCCATTTCAAAAAACTCGCTCACCGGCTCCGCACTCCCGTCGCTGCAAGGTCCTCGGCCCAGCGGGACTGCCGCTCGCGCAACAACACCTCAGCCTGCACCCGCCGGGTCACGATCGCCATGAAGTACAGCGTGAATCCGAGAATCATGCCGAGCAACGGCCAGAGCATGTCCATTGTGATCGACGGATTGTCGAACTTGGAAATGGTCGGCCCCTGGTGCAGCGTCGCCCACCAGACGACGGAGTAATGGATGATCGGGATATTGACGATACCCACCAGCCCGAGCACGGCGGCGGCGCGATCGGCACGCCCAACATCGTCGAATGACCCGTGCAGAAGCATGAAGCCGAAATACAGGAACAGCAGCACCAGTTCCGAGGTCAGCCGCGCATCCCAGACCCACCAGGTACCCCACATCGGCTGGCCCCATAACGCGCCGGTAACCAGCGCAAGAAAGGTGAACGAGGCACCGACCGGCGCGGCAGCTATAGCCACGGCGTGGGCCAGCTTGAGCCGCCAGACCAGGCCGATGCCACCTGCCAGCGCCATCACCATGTAGGTCAGCATGGAGAGGTAGGCGCTCGGGACGTGCACATAGATGATCCGGTAGGCATCGCCCTGCTGATAGTCGGCAGGTGCCACCACCAGTCCGCCATAAAGGCTGACGGCCATGCACAGCAGCGCTGGCCAGTAGAACCATCGATGGAGCTGCCCCGCCAGCGCATAGAAATGCGGCGGAGACGCCAGTCGATGCATCCACAACGGCCAACCGAACACCATATCGATTCCCAACGCCCTCAGTCCAGGGAAATCCGCAAGGCGGCTGCCGCGGCCAGCGGTGCCAGGCTCAGGCTGAGGAAAAACAGCGCCGCCAGCACATAGACCAGACCCGTGGTTTCATGGCCGGCGGCCGCTGCATCCACAGCGCGCGCGCCGAACATGAGCACCGGCAACATCAGAGGCAGAACGAGCAAACCCAGCAGCCCGGGGGCCTGGCGCAATCCCGCGGTCAGGGAAGCGCCGACCGCGCCGATCAGGCAGAGCGTCGGCGTACCGAGCAGCAACGTCAGGAGCAGTGTAAGGGATGCGCCTGGCGGCAGGTAATACGCGGCGCTCCACAGGGGGGCCAGCAGCGCGAGCGGCGCGCCAGCCACGAGCCAGTGGGCCGTGGACTTGGCAAGCACGACGATCACCAGGGGTTCATCGCGAAGCAGCAGCTGCTCGAGCGTGCCATCCTCGAGATCGGCGCGGTAGAGCGCGGACAGCGACAGTAGCGTTCCGAGCAGCACCGCCACCCACAACGCTGGCGCACCGATCCCCGCGAGCGCTTCGCGCGTCGGCGACATCGCCAGCGGAAAGAGAGTCGCCACGAGCACGAAGAAGAGCAGCGGCATCGCCGTGTCGCCCGGGCGCCGCCAGGCAGCCAGCAGGTCGCGCCGCAGGATGGCGAAATAGAGCTCAGCCATCCTTCATTCCCGCGCCGATGAGCAGTTCGCTGGCCTGCCTGTCACCCGCCGGCAATGGATCATGCGAGGCCACCACGACGATGCCGCCCGCACGGCAGTGTGCGTCGAGCGCCGTGGTGACGATCTCGCGGCCACGCTGGTCGAGATGCGTGCAGGGCTCATCGAGAAGCCACACACGGGCGGCTGACATCAATACGCGAGCGAAACCGGCCCGCCGCCGCTGCCCCGCCGACAGCCGGCGCACGTCGAGCTGGGCCTGGCGTTCGAGGCCGACGGCCGCCAGTGCCTCGCGCCATTGCATGCCGCCCCGGCTCAAGCTGCCCCAGAAACGCAGGTTCTCCACGACGGTGAGATCGCCATGCACGGCTGGCGCATGCCCGGCGTAACAGCAATTGCCCCGCAACCCGTCCGGACAGCTGCTGCCGTCCAGGAGGATCTCTCCGGTGTCCGCCCGGGTCAGACCGGCAAGGACGCGCAGCAGCGTCGTCTTGCCAACGCCGTTGGCGCCGCGCACCACGAGCTGCTGGCCGGCCTGCAGTCGCCAGTCCATGCCGCGGAACAATCGACGGTCTCCGCGACTTGCTGCCAGTTGTCGCACCTCGAGCAAGTACCTTCCTCTAAACCTTTAAAATCATTAATTTAGGGCGCTTTCATAGCACAGTCGAGGTCCTGGTAAGCAACGCCTGATCAAACCGGGACCACGCCGACGCCTGCATTTACATAAAGAAGGGGCGCTCCTAGACTGCGGGCTGATGAGCGACGCATCCTCGGCAGCACCCCCCGCACCCAACGCCCGCGCGATTCTAGAGGCGGTGCGCTACCTCAACCAGTGTCACGGCGATGGCCGTAGTTTCGCGGTACTGACCGCTGCGGACCGGGCTCTGTGGCAGCAGGCGCTTGCCAGCTTTCGCAGCGAACTTCCGCACTCGACGCGGATCGCACGGGTGCCGGCGCCCACCGACAGCAGCCATGTATTCCTTGAAACGGTGCTCGTCCTGCTGGGTTTCGATCCCTTCGAGTCGACGGCAGACGACTTGCTGCGCCTCCTGACCGTGGTGCTGCGTGAGAGTGCCGGCCAGGAAACGGGCACCGTCATCGTTCTTGAGGACGCCCAGTCATTCGGCCCGCGTGTGTTCGAGGCCATTCGCGAACTCGCTCGCTGTCTACGCCAGCAGAAGCCGCGGCCCCTGATCGTGTTGGCGGGCGATAGCGGCCTGAGTCGCGTCCTTGATTCCCAGGGCATGTTCTCCGTTCGTGAACTGACCGGGCAGCGCTACGACTTCAATGCGACGGTACCGACCCCGCCAGAGGAGGCCCGACAGCCGGCTGTGCCGGGACCGATTCGCTTTCCGACCCTCACTATTTCGATCAACAACGATCCGGTACGGGAAATCCCGTTCGATCGCGAGCGGCTCCTGATCGGTCGCGGACCCCACAGCGACATCTGCATTGCGGGCCGCTTCATCAGCCGCCAGCACGCCCTGCTCGTCCGCAGCGCCGATGGCGACTGGCTGATCGACCTGAAGAGCACGAACGGAACAACGGTCAATTCGCGGTTGATCCGCCAGCACAGACTGGAAGACGGCGACGTCATCAGCATCGGCAATGTCCGCCTGCACTACAGCCGCCCGGCCGCGGCGACCAGCTCGCCGACACGCGACGATGCGCCTGCCGCGGGGCACGATCCGTTCGGGGAAACCGTCGTGATGCGATCGCTGCAGGCAATCCTGGATTCCGCGCCGCGGGAGCCGGCGCCGCGCAAGCGCCAGGAGTCGACGGCCGCGTGACTGCGATGCGCACCTTTTTCATCGCCCTGCTCCTCTCCGGGACGGTCGCGGCGTCAGCGCCGCCGCACGGCGACGGCGAGCGCCCTGCGCATCGGCTGCAGGCCGAAATGGAGCGGCTCGGACTGAGTGCCGGCCAACGCAGCGAACTGCAGTCGCTGGCAGAGCGGTTCCGGGCAGAGACCACGGACTTTCGCCAGCGCGCAGATGCCTTGCGCCACCAGGCGCTCGCAACTGACCCGGACGATCCGCGTTACGCGGAAGTCGCGGAGCAACTGAGTGTGGCGAGTGGCGAACTCGCGGCTGACGTCGCGCGAGCACTCGGGGTGTTTCGCGCGCGTGCGCACGCCATCCTGACGCCGGCGCAGCGCAGCGCCCTGCGCGACCGCCTGCGGGAACGTGAACAGCCGTGGGCACAATGGCGCGAACGGCATCACCCTGCCGGTGCGCAACAGCCCTGATCTGCCGCGGAACGAACGGGAACCCTGCCACCCCGCAACGTGACCCGCCCCGCGGATTGGCGACACGGCTCGGGCATATGACAAGCGGCACGGCACGAGCCAGGCCGGTCGTGGTTATTATGCTCGCTAGCCTGACGCGCAGAACCAATCCACACGAACAGCGCCCTCTGCCAATCCACCATCAGCACGCATCGCCTGGCGATCGCGCTGGAGTACACTGAATGAATCGCACTGCCCAGTGGCTGTTGAGCCTTGCATTGACCGGACCGGTCGCGACGACCGGCCAGGCCGGCGTCACTTACTTCGACATCACCGGGTCCACCAGTGGCTCGAGCAATGCCTGCCCGATCTGGATCCCGGTCGGCAACCAGGACGACTGCTCCTACGATGCCAGCGATCCCAGCGGGTTCGGCAGCGGCCAGTGGATCGGCCCGGTGTTCGGTGCGGGCTATTACGCACCGCTTTCCGCGCCGGCAATCTTCACCCAGCCGCCCGCGGCGGAACCGATCGTGGCGCCGGCACCGCTGTTGCCTACGGGCGGGAAGACCGGCATGCCGGTGACCAGGGGCTTCCTGTCGATCGACGATCGCAATACACCCGCCACGACGACAGACGACATCGTCGGCGGGACCATCGAGTTTGGTGCGTTCGAGCGCAACGTCGGCGTGGGCCCGGTGTCGCGCGTTGTCGAGAGCTTCGAACGCATCATCCACCGCATCATCCCGCCGTCCGGGCAGCCGCAGCCGGGCAACGTGAGTTCCGCGACCGCCAATGCCGCCGGTGGCTTCGACTACGTCGTCGGCGCCGTCGGGACGACCTCGACTTTCCCGGATCGTCTCACGGGGTCGACAACCGCGAATGGTGGCTTCAGCGATGACTTTCCGAGCGAGGTCGCGTCGGAGTCGAGCCCGGACGCGGGCGACCTGCCCTACTGGACCGGGCCAGCAGCCAACAGCATAGCGAGGCTGGAAGACGCGGCGCCTATCATCGGGACGACGACCTTTCCAACTGTCTGGGGCTACTCCTGCACCGACGGCAGCGGCAGTTGCGTTCCGACCGACGGCCACTGGAATCTCGCTAGCCGTGCCCGCTTCGACAACGTGATCCTTCGGTTCAGCACGAACTCTGCCGGTGAGATCACCTCGGCCGAAGCCTACCTCGTCAATGAATTCAACGGCTCGCCCTCGGTGGACGGCCTGAACAACGACAGCTGGAACGCGACCCGGATGACCTTCACCGGCACTGCTGACCAGCGTCCGGAGGCTTTCGACGATGCCGGCATCATCGACCTCGATCCCGAAGACCTGTCCTACCTGCTTCAGGTGCTGTCGAATGACGTGCCCGGCATCTCCCCGCGCACGGTAACCATCGTGACGCCGCCCACCTTGGGCACCGCTACCGTCCAGAACAACATCATCAGCTTCGTGCCGACGGACTACGACGCCGAAGGTACCGACGAAATCACCTACCTGATCACCGACGCCAATAACAATACTTCCACCGGAATGGTGCGGATGTTCCTGACGCATCTGGCACGTTGCGTCAGCGACATCGAACGCACGGACCAGGACGTTCCGGCAGTGCTCGACGTGCTGGCGAACGACGGCGCCTTCCGCGCACCCTTCTTCGTCAGCATCGTCGCCTCGCCCGAGGAAGGCACCGCCCAGGTCAACCCTGACAACACGATCACGTTCACGCCGCCGGCCGGCGAGACCGGCATCTTCGCGCTCACCTACCAGGTCGAGGATGCCGACAGACTGCCGTCGCGCTGCCAGGCCACGATCGACGTCAACGGCGACATCGCCGTTGCGGATGAACTGGACGCTGAGAACGAGGTGCCGATCGACGTCGGGGTGGTGGCGAACGATCTGCTGACCCTGCTCGAGACGCCCGTCGAGATCGTCATCACGGCCGAGCCGAGCCACGGCGCGGTCATCGTGATCCCGCAACTAGGCAATTCGCTGCCGGGCGTCCGCTACATAAGCGACACTGGCTTCACCGGCAGCGACCTGTTTCGCTACCGTCTGCGCGACGCCACGGATTACCTGACCAACGAGGCTGTCGTCACGATGAACGTCATCGACTCCGTGCCCGGCGCGGAGAACGACACCTTCGCGACGGTCGAGAATGACCTGCCGCGTTCGCTGACGGTGCTGAGCAACGACAACGTCAGGGACAGGCCTGCCTCGCTGGTAGTCGTGAACCAACCAGCGCACGGCACGGCCCAGGTCGTGGCCGGTCTCGGCAACGCCGATCCAACCATCACCTACACTCCCAGCGTCGGATATCTGGGGCCTGATAGCCTGAGCTACTTCATCAACGATTCCGACGGCGAATCGAGCAACGTTGCGACGGTCACCATCGAGGTGATCGACACTGGTCCCACGGTAGCACTCGGCTCCAGCCTGGACTTCACTGAGACTGGCCATAGCCGTGCCGAAAGAGTACTTCGAGTTCCTGTCGAAGGCATTCGGGTGATCGACGCTCCGTTTACGTTCGAGATCACGCAGCCGCCAACCATGGGCCGCGCGGTCGCAGTGCCGGGTTCAGCGACCTTCGACGGCCTGCCGGACATTGTCTACGCATCCAATGTCGGCAGCAGTGGGACCGACACCTTCAAATACCGCGTCGTTGACGCCGACGGCGACCTGAGCCCGCCCGGCACGGCGACCATCACCATAACGGACGGGACACCGATGGCGAACGACGACACCGCAACGGTGCGACCCGGTCAGGCACAGACCATCGGGATCCTCGGCAACGACACGGGTCTGGTCAACACGCCTGTCACCGTAGACCTGCTCACCCAACCGGAGCATGGTCGGGTCACGATCCGGGACAACGGACCGACCGGACTGCCGACCGTCACCTACACACCCGACGCGGGGTTCGAAGGATCGGACAGCTTCAGCTATACCGTCAGCGACGGCGACAGCCAGACCAGTGCAGAAGCCACGGTCAGCCTCACGATCCAGCCGCCACCGGACAGTGAGCCTCAGGCCGTGGACGACCCGGGCAGCACGACGTCGGGTCGCTGGATCATCGACGGCACCGGCGCACGCAATCTCGAGAACGGTGCGTTTTATGACGTGCAGGCCAACGATCGCAACCTTAACGACGCGCCGATCCGCATCGAGATCGTCGACCCGCCGGATCCCGCGCTGGGCTATGCCGACGTCGTACCAGCCGGCGCCGGATTCGTCCGCGCCCGGATCCGTTTTGCATCAACGCCTGGCTCCAACGGATCCACCGTCATCCGCTACCGCCTGATCGACGCCGATGGCGACGTGAGCCTGCCGGCGACACTGACGGTTACAGTTGGCGACACAACGCCACAAGCACTCAGCGACACCGCCGGCATCACCGCCGACCTGCTGCCGAACGACAGCGAGTACATCACGGAGCGAATAAAGACGCCGTTGCAGGTCCTGAACAACGATCCGGGTCAAAACCGCACCAACACGCCACTGACGATCGTCATCACCCAGCAGCCGGCCCACGGTGACGCCGAGACGCAACAGAGCGCCGACGAAAACCTCGGTGACTTCGCCATTACCTATACGAGCGACGACAACTACGTCGGGCCGGACAGCCTGCGCTACAAGATCCGTGATGCCGATGGGGACGAAAGCCCCGAGGTCACTGTGACGTTCCAGGTGCTGAGCATTCTTACGGCCAATGGCGACCCGCCCAACATCACCAGCGACGTACCGTTCCTGACCCTGCGCAACAGGCCGATTGAGAACCTGGACGTACTGGCCAACGACGGCGGGTTTGCCTACGGACCTATCACGCTCGAAATCGTGGCAACTATTCGCGGCGCAGCCGTGAAAAATCCGGACAATACAGTGACGTTCACACCGGAGCGCGATTTCGCTGGCGTCTGGCAGTCACCCAATTGCGTGCCCCCCGGGTGCATCGCCCGAGGCGGCGCCGGGTTTCGTTACCGGATTACGGACGCTCGCAATCAAGTCTCCGAAGCCACCGTCCTCATCGACGTATTTCCGGCCGAGGAAACCGAGGGAGACAGCGGCTCGTCGTCGCTGGACGTCGTGCTGCTCTCGTTACTGGCGGCAGGTGCTTGTGCACGCCGGCGGCGACGGCTGCACTGAGAATGTCATCGAATTATGTCAAGACAGCCTGCGCGCAGATGGGCGTTAGTGTTAGCGTCGCTGCAAATCGCTTCGGTCTGAACAGGGTTCCACAAGAAACCTCTGCTGGCCACCGGAGGCCCGGTGCTCTGGCACATTCGTAACAACAACGGCGGGTTTAGCGCCGCTTGTGTGGTGGGGATGGTGCTCATGCGCAATCGCATTCTGGTTGGTGTCACACTGGGTCTGGCCTCGCTGTCGGCCAGCGCGGCGAGTTTCACCCCGCTCGGCGACCTGAGCGGCGGCGGCTTCAATAGCGTAGGCTGGGGCGTCTCCGCCGACGGCAGCGTGGTGGTGGGGCTCGGGAGCAGCGACTCGGGAACGGAGGCCTTCCGCTGGACCACCGCGGGGATGAGCGGCCTCGGCGACCTGAGCGGCGGCGGCTTCTATAGCGAAGCCCGCGGCGTCTCCGCCGACGGCAGCGTGGTGGTGGGGCGCGGGAGCAGTAGCTCGGGAACGGAGGCCTTCCGCTGGACCACCGCGGGGATGAGCGGCCTCGGCGACCTGAGCGGCGGCAGCTTCTCTAGCCGAGCCTACGGCGTCTCCGCCGACGGCAGCGTGGTGGTGGGGAGCGGGACCAGTGGCTCGGGAACGGAGGCCTTCCGCTGGACCACCGCGGGGATGAGCGGCCTCGGCGACCTGAGCGGCGGCAGCTTCAATAGCGAAGCCTACGGCGCCTCCGCCGACGGCAGCGTGGTGGTGGGGTTCGGGAACAGCGGCTCGGGAACGGAGGCCTTCCTCTGGACCACCGCGGGGATGAGCGGCCTCGGCGACCTGAGCGGCGGCAGCTTCTCTAGCCAAGCCTACGGCGCCTCCGCCGACGGCAGCGTGGTGGTGGGGCGCGGGAGCAGCGGCTCGGGATACGAGGCCTTCCTCTGGACTGCCGGTGGCGGCATGCAGCGCCTCCTGGATGTGCTGGTGACCCAAGGCGCCACCGGGCTGACCGGGTGGACCCTGAGGGAAGCTTTGGGCATTTCGGGCGACGGCACGTGGGTGGTGGGCTACGGCACTAACCCCACCGGCCAGACCGAAGCCTTCCGCGCCAATATCACGATCACGCCCATCCCGGTGCCGGGAGCCGTGTGGCTGTTCGTTGGCGCTCTTGGCCTGCTCGGAGCCATCCGCAGGCGAGCCACCTCGCTCAGCTGCCACGCCAGCGAATAGATTCTCTGACCGCATAGCGCGGGCAGTCACTCAGCAACAGAGCCGTTGTTTATCCCCGACTTGGCTACTCGGGGGGCCGCCTTCGGGGCATCGGCGACCATTCGACGCGCCGGAAACGGGCGCGCCGACGCATCGCGCTTATGTCAAGGCAGCCTGCGCGCAGATGGGCGTTAGTGTTAGCGTCGCTGCAAATCGCTTCGGTCTGAACAGGGTTCCACAAGAAACCTCTGCTGGCCGCCGGAGGCCCGGTGCTCTGGCACATTCGTAACAACAACGGCGCGTTTAGCGCCGCTTCTATGGTGGGGATGGTGCTCATGCGCAATCGCATTCTGGTTGGTGTCACGCTGGGTCTGGCCTCGCTGTCGGCCAGCGCGGCGAGTTTCACCCCGCTCGGCGACCTGAGCGGCGGCAGCTTCAATAGCCAAGCCCGCGGCGTCTCCGCCGACGGCAGCGTGGTGGTGGGGATCGGGAGCAGCGACTCGGGAAACGAGGCCTTCCGCTGGGCCGCCGCGGGCATGA
>Ga0194121_10010473_pt1 | contig 11251 bp, 8 predicted proteins | sample TA2MahCa50mmetaG_FD_148609 | JGI IMG/M metagenome (GOLD analysis project Ga0194121, IMG submission 148609) | Freshwater microbial communities from Lake Tanganyika, Tanzania - TA2015020 Mahale Deep Cast 50m | ecosystem: Environmental > Aquatic > Freshwater > Lake | place: Tanzania: Lake...
ATATTGTTCCATTGACCTAGTATTTTTAGGGATATTTGACCGACTTTCATTAAAAATTACTAGTTGACTTTCCCTTATGTTTGTCTACTTTTTCCTTCTATTAAGTTTTGTTTGGAATTGTTTTGTTTTTAAAATTTTGTTATTTTTTATTATAACTTTCGTGGCGTATTATTGTTATTTTCAAGTAATGTAATAAGTGAATATTGTGTTCAGGGTTGCTTTTCCGTGACTTTTTTGACGTATCCGGATCTGGATCCGGATGCTAGTTTCAATTTTAACGGATCCGGATCCGTATTGCAAAAAAAAAATTAGGGAAAAATTTTTTTTTCTTTTTTTATTGTCGATTTTGAGAATGACTCACTTTGCGACCTAGGAAAAAGAGACTTGTTAATATGAGAGTGGCAAGGTTCTTTCTTTATACTATTATATGGCGGATCAGGATCCGGATCCTGATCCGGATCAGGATCCGTAGCCACTTGACGAATCTGAATCCGGATCCTGATCCGGATCCTTCAAAAAGTTACGGATCCTTAAGTATCCTGATCCGGATCCTGATCCGGATCCGCAACACAATTTGTGTTGTTAACCTGAGGGGTACTGTTGCAAAACAACCATCTCCCATCCCCCGTGACTGCAAATTAAAAAATCTTAATATACCCAAATTTAATTTTTATTAAAAATTAAATTATTTTTATTCACAGTTTATCAGAAGCCGCCTGAGGAAGACGAAGAGAGGCGACCAGGAGACCTTCGAGAGGCAATACATTTGCCGCAAGACTTTGAGGTTGGATATTTACTAAATTATGCTACTGCGTTCGTGATAGTTAATTTTAGTAATTATAAAAAGATTGTGTAGTGTTACTGGAAGGTCTGTCGTTAGGGTAAAAACCGGGGATTGTTATATTGATGTCCTCTTTTTACAAGTACCCTCGGGAGATTGTCTGGTACTATTACTACATGCCGTGGTTGGCCAACATTGGAGAAAAGCTGTAGATCCGCTGAAATAACTAATAGTGTAACAAAAAATGGTTGTAAACTCTTAAAGTTATGAAAAGTAGGTGAAGAAATGATAACTGTATGGTTTTAATGACGAATGTTATAAAAACAAGCTGTAATTAATTTAAATTTTTATAAAAGAACAATAAAACTCCAAGAAATAATAGTCCCCGGCATTACCCTGCAAACCCCGGCAATAAACCTATATTTTGCAAATGAAGAGCATTGTTTACATTGAATTACACAATTTTTACATTTTTTCACCACGAAAACTGTTGAAATCTAAATTTTAGGTTATCCGTCCACCCAACTAAATTGCGTTTTATAAGTTTTCCTTTACCATCTCTTGAGACTGTCCCTTTAAAATGGTTCATTATGCCAACTTTCGCAATGTATAACGGGTACATATAAAATAATTATTTTTGTTGCGGAATTATCACCCTTAAGCTGCAAAATTTAACTTTCAGGCTGTTCCAGAACATCCGGGAAGTGCGCCGGTATATCGACATTGTAATGCGGCTGAATGTCAGTTCCGAGGTATGTAATAATGAATGATTTATCGCTTTTGTGTGAATGCTAGTTTTTTTCAAGATTCTTAATATAAATCTGTACCTTAAAAGCATTGTTGTGGATACGTAAATTAAGAATGATGATCCGATTATAAGAATAATAACTTAGCCGGTTAGTTTACTGTGGATTATTCCATGATCCGGATTATCGTTATAATATATTAGTAAACTTAAATTTTAAAAAGATAATCTATTAAAGATTTACTCATACCAGTAAACGAATAGTCGTTATTAATATAACAAATACTGGACTGTAAGTTAAATTTTGATTGGAAATCGTCAATACCGGGAAAAGTATTTAAACCCAAAGTTACATGTTAATTCCTTAATTTTAAACTGATCCTAATCCTTTACGGATGGGTAAGCTCAACCCTGGTTTCAATAACTTTCTTTGTTTGTAGTAAATTTTGGTGATCTTAGTTATATGAGGGTTTCAAAAATGTTATAATAACCTGTAGCTTTTAAAATGAACTATAAATTTTTTTAAGTAATGTTTGAAAATATAAAGCCGCGTTTAGTTTCAACAATTGATGTTGTTGTTTAAGAGAAGAAAACCAAAAAAATGTTTGTTTATGTTTAAGGAGTCAGAAGCAGCCGACGCCAACCGAGAATCCGGGGAAGAAGTATTCGATGGCGTGCAGGTCATCGAGATCACCCCTCTCTCCACCGACACGGACGATGCCGGGCCCAGCTTTATTTCGCCTGACCGTCGCGTAGCAGAGTCTTTTTTAAAGGGAAAGGTAAGGTTATGTTTTAATAAAATGGTTATAGATGTGTCCTTCTTGTCATCCTCCTTCTTGTCCTCCTAATTATTGTCCTCCTCCTTGTGGTCGTTTTTCTTATTATTGTCTTTGTTTTCATTGTTGCCGTTATCTCATTGTTTTCGTTGTTATCATTGTTTTGTTGTTCTCCTTGTTGTCGTTATCCTCCTTGTCGTCGTCATAATTTTTGTCGTCTATCCCCTCTTTGGTGACGTCCCCATCATTCTTAGCGTCGTGCTCATTGTGGTCGTCCTCATTTTCGTCCTCCTCAAGGTCATCCTCATTGTCGTCATACTTATTGTTGTCCTCCTCAACGTCGACCTCCCTTTCTCCTCCTTGTTATCCTTCTCCTTTCCATCCTACTACTTTACTTCCTCCTCATTCCCCCCACTTTCAATGCCGTCATCCTCATTGCCGTCCTCCTCATTGCCGTCCCCCTCATTGTCTTCATCCTTATGTCGTACTCCTCAATGTCGTCCTCATTATTGTCATGGTCATTGCCGTCCTACTTATTGTCGTCCTCCTCATTGACGTCCACCTCATTGTCGTCCTTTCATAATTTCCCTCCTTGTCTCCCACCTTGTCTTTGTTGTCGCCCTCCTTGTCTGAGATGTTGTCCTCCTTGTTGTCCTCCTCCTTTTCGTCAACTTTGTCGTGGTTCATCTTCTCGTCCTCCTTGTCGTGGTCCCACTTTTCATCCTCGAGGTCCTTATAATAATGGTCATTTTTTGTACTTTTCCTGCTCCTTCCTCGCCTTTTTTTTATTGTCCTTCTTCTCCTTAGCCTTCTTCTACTTGTCCATTTTCCCCTTGACCTTCTTCACGTTTTTCCTTATTAACCTTGTCCTTCTTCTCTTTTTTATAAACCGTTGCTGTATGTTCAAAAACTTGCAGTAACTCATTGACTTGTTGCTGACTGAAGATTTTTGTTTCAAGAGTCCGGAAATCCGGCTTGATAGCCAGTATGTGGCAGTTGGAGGATAACCTGCCGTATCCGGTTTTGCGGCTTATACATCTGGCGGATATCCTGCCTGCAGGATATCCGGTTATTCAGTATGCGGCTTATTCCTAAGAAAAGGTACCTTATAGATTATTAACAAATGTAAAATTCACTAAATTTACATGGAATCAGTGTTATGGATCCGGATCCAGTGGGATCCGGACCTTTTTTGTCTGATCCTGAACACGAATTTTAATTTCAAACCGGATCCTGTTTAACTTTTCTTCTTACCTCCAGCTTGCAATGTTGCTTGTCCTGAATGTTTTTTCAAATAATTTTTTGTTTCACCTCCTGTCATGTTACAAGCATGATCATTAGCAAGATCCTTATGCGGAGTAAGGTTAGTAGGTCGGATCCGGTTCTAGTTTAAAATGTACCGGATCTGCACCACTTGCTAAAGTACATTTTTTTTATTAAAAACATTTTTGTATAATAAAGGAGAAGACTCCCGGCTCTGTGCACTCAGTAGAGGACGTGTCTCTCCCTGGGCCCTCTCAAAAGAGAAAGGTGAGAATATGTAAAATGTTTATTTTATTGTTTTTAAATTTCTTCCCATTTTTTATAGATGGAGTCAGGGTCCATTGTAGTTGAGGAGAAACGCAGAAGGTATGGAAGGAGATATATATCACGGAATCCTGCTGTATTGACGTATGGAAAAATAAATTTTGTTTTTGTAGAAGCGTTATGAGACAGCCGTGGAACACGAACCTCAGCGACGACATCGCTTACGTTTTGTCTGGGTTTGAAAATCACCAGGCTTCAACACGAGGTGAATATAAACTTTGTTACATTTAAAGTGTACCCTTTTTATAAATTGCAATGTAAATTACCTTTAGGAATTTATTTTTATTTAACCCTTGATAACTATTAGTTAATAATTGGTTTTAATTTTGTATGGTTTTTGGTATTCAAAAAATGTTCTATATTGGTTCCATTTTATAAACTTATTTCATATATATAATTTTAATAATATGTTATGATATATCTTAAAAGATATCCGAGTATCGTATTCGTTGCGTTTTGGCGATTCCTGCCAAAAAATTATTTATTATCAGATCAGGATCCTGCTATACCATTGATCCATCATCGGGTATTGATCCGCTTACCATTGATCCATAGATCGAGCTCCATCTGCCAAATGAAATGTCAAGGATCCTCCTTTGGTATGCTTTTGATCTTCACTGGCTCCAATTATTTTGTCCATTTTTAGTTTAATTTTTCATTTAGTCGTATTCCATGACCTACTTTTAGTCTTCTATGTCTTCACGTTCTTGTGCCCAATAATATTTGTTATTAAGTTGTCAGATTTTAGGGTGTCATTTTCAGCAGTATTGAAAATCCGGACCCAGATCCAGATAAAAATTGATTAATATTATAGGAAGCCTTGTGGATCCGCATCCTGATCCAACTGAAAGTATTGAATCTTGATCCGGATGCAATAGTAAAAGTTGAGAGAAAATTGGTTCTTTTTATTTTGAGATAGTGGTAATGTTAGTGGTAGTCGTCGTGGTTGTGTGTTGTCATAATGGTGCTTGTGGTGGTCGTGTTTGTCATCGTTGTGTTATTGGTGGTTGCTGTGGTGGTCTTATCCGTTTTCGTGTTTTTTTTTGATGAAACAATATAGGTTTTGAAACATGTATCGAGCGTATTTTGTAAGCAAGGGGTGCTTTGATGCTACACTAAGTTTGTTACTTTTTCTTATTCGCAATAATGGCTCCTGTTCTTGAATAAGTATGAATATCAAACATATGTATTAATAATTCATATGTTTATTACTGTAAAAGAAAAGAAATATTGACCTCAATTTTTTTGAAAATAATGAAGGTCTGATTAGTTAAAACACTAATGTTTTCAAGATCCGGATCCGGATCAAAAATGATTTTTGTTTATTCCCGTATCTGGATCCTAATGAAACTAATCTTGATCATCCCCACAGATTATAAGTACTATTATTTTTATTTAAATTGTTGCTATTACCGATCTGATCCATAGGCTTCCCTCTTAAGGGGACACGAGTTGCATATTTTGATTATTAAATTTCCTTTTAGGCACCAGCTTATTACAAAAACTCCTTGCTACTGCTTATTGCGTCGATGGCTCCTGCCTTGTATGAGAAACACTTCAAATTATATTAAAAAATGTTCAATTTTCTTAGATATCCTGGACTCGCTGTCGATGTATAAGCCAGACGTATTTCCGGTGATTCAGAAACCAACCTGGAGTGCTGCTGTCCGGTCGAGGCTGTCAAAGAGGAAGTAAGTAAAGTCATTATTTATTTATTTTAAGACAGACAGGGTGGTGTACCTTATACGGATCCGTACGGATCCGTTACTTTTTGAAGGATCCTGAAATGTATAGTAGCTAAATATCCGGATTCACTCCTTACCCGCAGTATAATATTATTAAGAAGAAACTTTACATTTTCCCATTAACATGTATTTTCTCAGTGTTTTTGATCAGGATCCGCATTTGAACCGTATTCAGCAGACACAGTGATCCTGATCCTGGATCTAAGTTCCGAATGGGGATCCCTGATCCGGATCCAGCCGTTAAATTTTGATTTTATGTTCCAGAATGGTTGTCATCCTGGTCTTTGTCGTCTTCAGTTTAGTTTATGTCATCCTCTTGGTTTTTTTTTTCATCCTCTAGGTCGTCCTTGATATCTTACGGTAAAACCGGTAATAAAATCGCAGATATGATCCCATATGTAATTTTTTTTGTTATGTCAATTATGATTAGGTTTACGGATCCTGGATCCAGATCCGGATTCAGGGATCCGGGATCACGATCTGGGATCCGGTCTCCGTATTCAACAAAAGACCTGTATCCGGATTTGTATCCGAATTTGCATTCAACGTATGCGTATCCGAACACTTTAGTTGTTAATATAGCAAAGTAAATTAATTTTCAATATCCCTGTAATCAAGAAATTTTTTTTGTTTGCAGACTTGTGTTTTTTCACTATTAAAAAAGGGTAAACGTTTTTGCACAATAAATCCAAAACGTTATGACTATGATGGAAATCCTTGTTGGTTCTGTTACCATTAATTTGTTTGCCAAGTTTAGATGCAGATACGTTAAAATTGAAACTGGGAATCAGGATCCGTCCGAAATGTCACGGATCCGCTTCAAATACAACCGTTATGGAACTGAAATACCGTTTTTTGTAATCCGTTTATTTGTTAATATACTTCCATTTTTTTTATAATTTAATTCACCGTAAATGCTGTAAAGTTTAACTGGAACAATACGTTAATAGTAATTTGTAATTGACTACATGTTCCCTTGTTTTAATTGTTCCATTTTGTTTGAACTCGATAATTATAAACTTGTAATGTATTACTATTAAACATGTTTAAAGTTGTGAATCTTTAGGGATCTCTTCACCAACATTGAGCGCGGGTCCTACAAGCTCAACAAAGTCTTTTCTGAGGTATCGTATACATAGTTTGCTTATAAAATTTTTTCAGTTAATTCCTAAGAAAAGTACAATGTTCCGGAGGCTCTGTCTGCAGGTTACTGAACTGATCCTCCTTTAAATTTTTTTTTTTTGATAAATACCCTCTGGATTTTTTATTTAACTGTTTTGTCACAGAACAGATGAATTAATATAAATTGTAACATTGTCGAGTATAACAGATAGTTGAAAACTTTATATCGAGGTTTTCTTAGTACCCCCTGCATTGCTCCTGGTGCATTAGTGAATGTGTTTAAAATTATTTTGTTTTCCACATCAAGTTATGTTACAGCTTGTTCCGAATCTTGATCCGGTCTAAGGTTAGTAGGTCTGATCCAGATCCTGTCCCAAATAAAATTGATTCTCCCCACTGTCCTGCTCCAGCTCCAGCCAAAACTTTGTCATAAACATTTGTCACATGTGAGATGCAAATTGTTTAGAATGTTAATAGACTGTGAGTACCGTGTTTATTTTAAAACCAATTATTTTATTAATTATTATTTTCCTACAATTTTAATAGTTTTACTCTTATGGACTTCTTGCCGGACCGGAGCCACCCTTTGTAGGTTGCTCCGGCTCCGTCAAACTAGTGTTTAAGAAATTTGTTACCTGCAGAAGGTCAAATTTTGTAAATATTTTCTGAATTACATGCAAATTTTGTTTGGAAAGTGAGTTATTGTATGAATTTGGAATTTTAATAAATTGTAAGAGTTAGGGACTGTAAAGGGCTTGTAGCCAGAGCCGTAGCCACCCTTTCTGGGCGGCTCAAGCTCCAGGGAAAAGGCGGCTACAGGAGTCTCCGGATCATGCTCGGGCTCCGCAACACTGATTGTAATGATTATTAAAGGTGGTTAAAAAAATTTTTAACCATTTTAATATTTAGATCTCATCCCACGAGGGGGGATCTATGGAGGAAATGGAGGAGCCCTCCGACGGACTGCAGGTATATATACATGAGTTCATTATAAATTTTTCCGTGTTTCTAATCGGGATCTGGCTCCGGATCCGCATGTGATCCGTAATCATCAACCCCGTGAATCCTGATCCGGGTTCCGTATTCAGAATGGGGATCCCGGATGCAGATCCAGCATTTCAATTTTGATTTTATTTTTCCCAGAATAGTTGCTGTCATCCTGGTCTTTTTCTTCATCCTCTTAGTCTTTGTTATACGGATTGTCTTTTTTTCCTCCTCTATGTCGTCCATGTCGATGTTCAGGTCAAACCGTTTTCTTAGAGATGACATATTTTTTTTTGGACGCATCTTATAAGCTAGAACTTGTAATCAGTGTTGTTGGAGCCAGCCGGTTCAATTTCCGGCTACAGACTTTTCAATTTTTGCGGCTCCGGGACCAGCTCCGGCTGGAGCTGCAGTTCGATCTCCAGCTCCATCCAAAAAGTTGTTTAGAAATCTGTAACCTGCAAAAGGCAAACTGTTTGCTGATTGACATTCAAATTTTGTTTGTAAAGCAAATTATTTTATGAATTTGTATTTATAAGAAATTGAAATAGTTATGGGCTGCTATGTGGGCTTGGAGCCGGAGCCGGCAACACCATTTCTGTACGGCTCCAACTCCAGGAAACAAGGGCGGCTCCGGATGTCTCCGGATACTGCTCTTGATCCGCGACACTGCTTGTAATTGAGTATTAAAGGTATATATACCAATATTGTTGTAATATTTAGATCTCAGCCGAAGAGGGAGGAGCGTGTCCCATGGTGGAGATTTCCTCCGAGTTTCTGCAGGTATGATACCCTTAGAGATTATTATAATTTTGGAGCCGGAGCCGGAACGACAATTTCGGGGCGGCTACGGCTCCAGGAAACAAGGGCGGCTCCTGATGTGTCCTGATCCTGCTCTGGATCCGCAACACTGTTTGTACTTAAGTATTTCATGTGGATATATCATTTTTTCACCGTTGTAATATTTAGATATTGGCCGAAGAGGGAGAAGAGGGAGGTGCCAGTGCCGAGGTGGAGATTGCCTCCGAGGTTCTCCAGGTATGATACCCTTAGAGATTATTATAATTTTGTCAGTGTTTCGGTGTTTCATTGTTTCTGGAGCCTGAACCATGATCCGTATTCCGACTGGGGATTCCCGATCCTGATCCAGCAATTGCATTTTAATAATGTTCCCAGATTACTTGTCATCCTCGTCTTTTTCGTCATCCTCTTAGTTTTGGTAATCTGCTTGTAATTTTTTTCATCATCATGATCGTCGTTGGCGTCCTACAGGTAAAACCGGCGATCAAATCTCGATATGATCCCATATGTAAATCTTCCTTTTAAGTACATTATGATTAGTTGTATGGATCCGGAATCCGGGATCCCGATAAGTGACTTGGGTTCCGTATAAGATATCCGTGATCCTTACTCATCCAAATACGTTGACCGGATTCGCATACTTTTTGCATGCATTGTATAAGCTATACCCTGTATTGAGTATAAAATCTTAATATCAAAATTTTGCAATGTTTTAATATTTAGAACTCTGACGAGGGAGGAATAAGTGGCGGGCCCTCCGACCGAACCAGCGAGACCCCTCCGGAGTGGGAACCATTACCGGTAAATACTAGAATTTCCAACATATTAAACCGACGTAACGTTGATAGACCTAAAATAAGTTCCTAATTTGTACCGGTATTATATTTTGATGTACATTTCTTAGTTGACGTAAATAAAGTTATGTCTTTCATTAAAAATTAACTTTTAATCTTTATAAATTTTTTTTTTTTCTATGATTACTTTAAGTAACTTATGATAAAATTGACATTTAAAACATTAACATGTGTCCGTTAGACCTAGTCTAAATGAAATTACACCAAATAATGTTACGAAATCATCTTGGTTCATGTAGCAAGCACTTTCCTGTTATATGTATCGGTAAAGCTTTAAAAATACAACATGTTAAATGTTGCCAGACACAAATTTTTAACCTATTTTCGATCAACCCTCAATAAATAATTTAAACCATTTAGGAATGAATATATAGGAAATGAATACTTAGATTTTTCCAAAATAGAATGTAAACTTGAAACAACGGTGATACAATACAATACGCTGCGAATTTGGTACTTTTGTGACGATTGTTTTGTTTTTTTGATAGTAATCCTTAATGTTATTAATTATCTGCGATCATTTAAATGACAAAACCTGTTAATAACCAATATTTTTTTTATTTCTGTACAGGCTCATGAACTGAGGGTGACCATAGAGGACGAGGAGGTAGGAGGAAGTGATTCGACTCATGAGTTCGAGTCACTGACTGCGGACATGGTTCTCACCTTCAGTCGAACTCCCAATGCCACCTTTTCAATCGAAGGTCAATTTTCAAAAATATTTACTTTTCCTTAACTATAATATATTTTTTTAATTCAAATCTACTGAAACGTATTGTTTTAAAATTTAAAAAAGATTTACTATAAGTTTGAAACAAATTAAAGGCTTACAAAATTTGTTTTTAATTTAGCGCTTTGCGATATGCTGGCAATCTGCAAGCCTGATGACTACGCCCACAACCGGGAGGAGTTGGAGAGGGCTGTTACCGACCGACTCATTACGAAAAGGTACTAGTAAAAATGATGAAGGTTCGAGAACTATAAAATGATTTTATTGTTAAACTAATCGTCAATTCGTGTGTTTGAAGGATTTTTTCCACTGCTTTATTAACCTTTAAAAAAAAAGTGGAAAAAAAAATTTCTTATTACGAATTTTGCATAGAATTTGAACAACACTATAAAAGATGTACCCTCAATCGTATAGTCCATCATTAATTGTGAACTGTGGAATTGAGTTTTATGAGAAAATTACCTGTTATATTACCAAAAATGGCGTTTATGGCATTAATGATATTGATATGTATTATTATTTTAGTAACCTGTTCATCGAGTTGCGTGACAACGCCTGGAAGATGGTCATCGGGAGTTGTTCGGTGGTTTTAATCCCGGTAATTATTTAAACCCTCGTTTCTTATTGAAAGGGGTACGTATTTTTTTTTGGTTGAACGATAGCAGAAACCCGCTGTAAAAGGGGAGTTCCTGTTCCACCCCTATCTGCAAATCCGTACATGGACAAGTTTAAATTTTTGTCAGTTATGTTTAATGTTATTTTTCCCAAAATATGAGTTATTTACGGTATTTAAAATGATCCCTTCTACAGGACCCCAAATTTTTTACTAATTTTTGATAGAGCTTGGATGATGCTTTATCGAGTTTAAAACGATTGCGACAAGAGACAATATTGTTTCCGCCGAATTTACCACAAAGCTTGTTACGACATAAATTAGTTAAAACTTCAATTTTATTTGTTAAATTTTAAATCCCGTAATACCAGTGTCCCAAACTAAATAATGTAATGTAATTTAACCAAAAATTTATATTTTATTTTTTTTTTATTAATGAAAAGCAACAAAGAAATCTAATCGCCGTACCCCTTTTATTTTTTTATTTTTTTCTTATTTAATTTTTATTTTTAA
>Ga0194121_10010474_pt1 | contig 11251 bp, 9 predicted proteins | sample TA2MahCa50mmetaG_FD_148609 | JGI IMG/M metagenome (GOLD analysis project Ga0194121, IMG submission 148609) | Freshwater microbial communities from Lake Tanganyika, Tanzania - TA2015020 Mahale Deep Cast 50m | ecosystem: Environmental > Aquatic > Freshwater > Lake | place: Tanzania: Lake...
ACTACTTCGACAGCGATCCCAATCCCAGCCAGGCCTACACGCCCTGCACCAACAACGTCTGCGGCCCGCTCCCGGTGGAAGTGTACCGCAAGCTGCCCGTCCTCCAGGCCGACGGCACGCCGCTCCTGGTTAGCAAGAAGGTGCACCTGAAGGACGTCCCCAACACGCCGCTCAACGGCTTCGTCGTGTGGGGCGGCCTGGCGGCGGCCGTTGGCGGCACCATCGGCTTCGTCGCCGGAGGCGCCCTGGGCCAGCTCGTGCTGGCCGGCGTGGGCGGGGCGCTGGGCAGCGGCCTCGTTTTCGGCGCCATCGGCGCGCTGCGCGCCCGCGGCGACCGCATCAAGCTAGACTGGGACGTCTACCCGATCATGACCGAAGACCTTGCGGGCTACCGCGAGCGGGTCATTCTTTCGAATCAAGACGGCCAGCAGGGCTTCATCCACCATTTTGAGCCGGATTTAAAGCCGCGGCAAGTGGGCGTGTACAAGGTCCCCAAAATCGTCCACTACAAAGAGAGCAAGTAAGGGCGCCAGGAAGTAATTTCCTGGCCGACACTCTGCCCGACTATTCCTGCTGGAAGCTGTTCGTGACGTGCCGCAAAATGGGGATGTCCTCGTTGAAATCGGCTTGTGCCGTCTGGCAGGCGACCAGATTTCCATTCCAGAAGGGCACGTAGGAATTCGGGGCGTTGGCCACCGCGGAGGTGAATTCCGCGCGCAGGCGCGAGCCGTCTGGCGCGGTGTAGGAGACGTCCGCGTTGAGCGTGTAGAGCGGGCCGATGGGCGTCTGGCTTGGACCGGAGGGCCTCTGTGAATTGAACCGCACGTTGCTCGCCGAGGCTTCCCGCAGCACCGTCTGGATCAGGCCGGACGGCGACATGGCCCCCTGGCCGTTGCGCCACATGAAGACCGCCATGGTTTCGGTGTCGTTCGGATCGATCACCGCGACGCCGTTGAAAATCTTGGTGACCCGCCAGCCTTCCGGATATTCGATCACGTAGCCCTGGCCGTTGTATGTGCCCTTGTATTTCACCCACTTGACGCCCGGGATGTTGTCTTGCGTGTGGCCCAATTCCTGGCCGAAGACGGTGATTTTCTTAGGCGGCTGCTGCATGGCGAGGCGATCGACGCTTTCCCGCGCGATGGCCACCGGGGTCTCCTGCGCCCGTGGATTGGTCGCCGCTTCGCCGAGGAAAGCCATCATGGCGTTGCTGCGCATCAATCCTTTGTCGGAGGTGAGGCTGAATGTCTGGCTGATGCTGGCCTCGTGCAGCTCTAATTTTGGCGCGCTGGTCACTGCGCCAAAAATTCCGCTGCCGAGGATCGCGAGGCCGGTCAGGCCTGCCATGGTGATGCGCTGCAATGCGGTCAAATCCTTGGCGGGCGCGGCGTCCACCAGGTCCGCGACTGTCAGTCTGGCCGGACCGAGACTCGCGGCGGAGGCGTCGCAATTGAGGAACGGGGAGACGACGTGATAGGTGTCGCGAGGCTGTTCGCAGGGTGTGCCGGTGCGACTCTCCGCCACCCCGACCGGGGCCGGCGGCAAGAGGGTCGCGACGTTTCCGTTTTCCACGGAAAGGGTTCGCACCAATCTCGCCTCCCAAAAAAATCTGCCTGTCTGTGAGGTTGGGAACGCGCGAATGGTAGCCGTCTTCGCAAGGCGCGAAGCTCGTGCCGCGACTCCCAAAAAAGTGGGCCCCAACGGATGCTCCCGAGGACCTACTCCCTCTATTTTCTCAGTCTACCATGGGCTGCGGCCCGGGTTGTTAAGCAAGTGTTTCCGTTCGGCTGAAATGAACTTGGAATTCCCCGGAAAAACCTGAAAAATTCCTGAAATCCGTCCGCAGCCTCAAGATGACGAAAAAGCCACATAATCGACGATTATGCGGCTTTTTCGGTACCTTGTGCCGAGCCTGACGCGGCATGGTCAGCAGCGGCCACCGAGGCCCGTGGCAGAGCTGCGCGCGGCGTTGTCGCTACGCGACTTCTTCCCAGACGTTGCGGCGGCGCCGCGCGGCGAGCCGCATCTTCGACGAGTTGCGCACCAGCTCCGGGGTTAGCTCCGGGTTGGCCGCGCCCAGGCGCTTCATCTCCGACTGCGCGCCCTCGCCGTTGCCGGCCAGTTGCTCGAGGACGCCGTAATAGTCCTCCAGGAACTTGCGGCGCTTCTCGACTTCACCCATCTTCTGCTCGAGCTCGCCCTGCATGCGGTCCTGACCGGTGAATTCGGCGAACTTGTCGTGGTAGCGCGCCTTGAGCGCGCTCAGCTCGGTGAGGTGCGAGGCCACCTGGCCGCGCGCCTTGCCGAGAATCGCCTTGCGATATTCCCAGGAATTTCCGCTGCGGTTCGCCTCGGCAACGCAGCGGCTCAGTTCCTGCGTGGTGGTCTGCATCTGGGTCTGGGCTTCGGTCTGCTCGGTCTGGCGATCCAGATCGAGGCGGTCCACCTGGCGCTCCTGGGTCCACTGGTACAGATCGGGGAGCCCGACCTGGGCGGCCAGACGGCCGGATTCCTGGAGCCGCGCGTGGAGAACTTCTTCGGACACCTGGCGGCGGGTTTCTTGCGCGCGCCATTCCGCCTTTTCGCGCTCGACGCGGGCGTCCTGCTCGGCTTCGGTTTCGCCCTGCGCGGTCTTCTTGCGGGCATAGGCCACACTTCCGTCACGCTCGAGCTCGGAGTCTGTCTGCGCGAAGCGCGGCGCCTCTTCCACCGCGGCCTGCCCGAACACCGTCATCGGCGCCTCGGAACGGGTGCTGCGTCGCGTGATCGGCGCGTTGGACGTGGACGACGCGCCCGCGTTGTCGCCGAACGAAAGCCGGCGGCGCTCGGGGTAAGCCATCATCATCATGTTCTGCGCTGCATCCATAGCCACATTTCCTCCCTTGATATCCGAGCTGCGGATATCGTCACCGGCGGAAGAAACCTTGGAAACCCCTCAAATCTAAGGCGTCTCGGACTTCCCGCCCGGCGGCCGCTCCCGGGGCCGCCACCGCCTTCAACCGCCGCCGCACACGCGGAGGCCGCCAAAGGCAGATACACTCGTGCCTTCAATAGAGCTATTCTACGGGCTTTCGCGGCGAGACGCTACCAGATTTGTTGCGAGGATGTGTCTCGGGTGTTAACGTGCCGGAACGAGCGTGTTACCGAAATGTAACTGGCCGGACACGGTCGCGGAATGAGCGCTTGGCGTGACACTCCACCATGTGTGGTGTCAGGCACTCAGGCGGCTGGCCCCCCCTGGATCAGATCCAGGGGGAGTCGCCTTCGGCGCCCCCTGGACCCCCCGGATCTGATCCAGGGGGAGTCGCCTTCGGCGCCCCCTGGACCCCCCGGATCTGATCCAGGGGGAGTCGCCTTCGGCGCCCCCTGGCCCCCCCGGATCTGATCCAGGGGGAGTCGCCTTCGGCGCCCCCTGGACCCCCCGGATCTGATCCAGGGGGAGTCGCCTTCGGCGCCCCCTGGACCCCCCCCGGGACTACCCGAACAGCTTCGGAATGTAGTGGTTCATCTCGACCTTCCACCACGGCCAGTCGTGGGAGACGTCGAAGCCCCACTTGTCGAAGTTGCAGGGGACGGCCTTGCTCCACAGGGCGTCGGCGATGCGCTCGGACCAGTCCACGTGCTCCCAGGGGCCCTGGCCCACCACGATGTTGATGCTGCAGGCACGGAGCTGCTCGAGCGCGTTGTGGTCGGTCATGCCGCCCACGTAGTCGGGGGGATTGTTGAAGTAGCAATTGTCATCGTAATATCCGTCGAAATAGCGGCTGATCTCGTAAATGCCGCTCATCCCGATCGAATAGCGGAACACCCAGGGGTGCTTGAGCTGCTCATTGACGGCGTGGTAGGCGCCCATCGACGCGCCCACCGTGCAGATGCCCACCATGCCGTTGCAGTTGTTGTGGATGAACGGCACGACCTCTTCATGGATGTAGCGATCGTACAGGGCCTGCCGGCGGGCCCGCTCGGCCGGGTGGATGCCGTCGTTGAACCAGGACATGTTGTTGATGGCGTTCACGCAGTACAGCTTCACGCGGCCCGCCTCCACGTGATGGGCGATGGCGCCGATAAGGCCCATGCGCTCGTACTCTTCGAAATCCGCGGCGGCCGTTGGAAACATGAGCATCGGGGTGCCGAAATGGCCGTACACGGCCATGGGCATGTCAATTCCGAGTGCGGGACTGCGCCAGTAGTGATAGGACTTGTTCATTGAAAACCCCTCAGACAAGACTTCGTGGTCCGCGGTGTAAGCCCGGTCATGATTGACAGCCCCGGGCCCCGGATCACTAAGCCCCAAATCGATTTGATCGTGTCGCCCGGCACGCGCGATCTCTTTTCAGGCGAGGTACTTCTGCCGTGCGCCATTCGGGAACGCGCCGTTTCGACGCCCTCAGGAGGCCTCCTCCTGGGAAGCGCATAACCCTTCGCTTCGTGCACGTCTACATGACCGCGGCCCACGCCGGGTACGGCTCCGAGCAGGTTCCGGTGGGCGGCGCCGCTGCCATTTGCGAGCGCCTGTGCCGCGCGTGGGGCCATCGCCAGGACGTCCGCGTCACGCTGTTGGGGCCCGGCCCCGAGGCGCCCGACGGTGTGGAGTACGTCCGCATTCCGCTCCTCGAGGAGTCCCCCAGCGCGCTCGACGAGTGGCGCTACGCCGCTTTCTGCCGCGCCTTCGAGCGGGAGATCACGCGCCGCGTCCTTCGCGCCGTCGGCCCGCGGGTGGTCCTCTCTCATGATATCTCTGAGGGGCCGAGCTTTGGCGCGCTGGCCGCAGCCAACATCCCGACCGCGTGCATGGTGCACGTGGACGTGGTCGAGTACTTCGCCCGCATCTACCTGCGCGACGCCATATCGGCGCCGCGGGCCGCGCGCTGGTGGCGGCTCCTGGGCCGGCTGCCCATGCCTGACGTGCTGCGCCTCGTGTTCGACAAGCAGGCGGCCGCGGTCGCGCACTGCGACGCGATGATCGTGCCGGCCCCGGGGATGGCGGACATGCTGGCGGCCTGCTACCCCGGCCAGGGGAAAGTGCACGTGCTTCCCTGGGGATCCGAGGCGCGCGACGCGGGCCCGTCTGAGGTCTCCGCGGCTCGAGCGCGCCTGGCTGCCGCGTGGAATCTATCGGACGGCGAGCAAGTGCTGCTCACGCTGTCTCGCATCTCTCCGGAGAAGGGACAGGACGTGCTGCTTCGCGCCGTGGCCGAGGGCGAGGCGCGCGGTGAGGCTCCGGCCGGCTTGCGCGTGGTGATTTGCGGCGCTCCGGCCTACATGCAGGGCGCGTCGTTCGCGCGGCGCCTGCGCGCGCTGGCGTCGACGCTGGCCACCCCGGTGGTGTTCGCCGGACACCTGGGAGGCGCCGAAAAACAGGCGGCGCTTTCGCTGGGGACAGTGTTCGTGTCGGCCTCGCGCCACGAGTCCTACGGATTGACGACGATGGAGGCCATGCGCGCCAGCCTGCCGGTGGTGGCGCTGCGCACGCACGGCGCGGAAGCGACCCTGGACGAGCGCAGCGGCGTTCTGGTGCCGCCCGGGACGCGCGTGGAGGGGCGTCTCTGGGACGCCCTGCGCGACCTGCTGCGCGATCCGTCCCGTCGCGCTGCGCTTGTTGAGGGCGCGCGAGAGCGGGCCGCGGCAGTGCCGTTTGCGCGGGCCGCCGATGACCTTCTGAAAATACTCAGTGATGCCGCGAGGCCAGCGTCCAGAATTCCGGCCGCTCCATGACCGTCGGATAGTGGATGAGCGCCATGTTGACCAGCACCTCGTATTCGAGTAGCACCCTGGTGACCTTCTCGTGCGCCTCGTCGGGCAGGTGCGGCTCCATCTCCTTGAGCATGGTCGCGATTTTCAATTCCTGCTCGAGAAGCTCGCCGGCGGTGATTTTGCGGTCAGCGATGTAGCGCTGCCATCCCGGGTGCGTGTCAAGAAAATCATTTCGATACAGGTCGAGGCCCTTTCCGTCGAACCAGCCGTCGCGCGCCATTTTTACGATAATCCTCCTTGCTGCGGTGTGGGCCCCTTCTCCGTGCCCGCTGCGGTTTCCTGGAGTGTCTCGCTCATCGCCAGGATCTCCGCGCGGATGGCTTCCCGCTCGGCGTGCAGCCCTTTATAGAATCCACGTTGGCGCACCGAGAACCAGAGGGCGCGCAGCGAGGCCAGGAAGCGTCCCCACCCGTCCATCAGGTAGAGCGCGGCCCATCCGCACAACGGCGCCGCTACGAGCACCAGCAGGGCGGTTTCATTGGAGCGCTCCACGGCCGCAAACAACGCAAGACCGATCCAGGTGAGCGGAAACAGTAGCAGCGCGCCGAGGATTTTCGCGGTGGAGAGCACCGTCTCGTCGGGGCCTGCGATGCGACGGGCGATGGTCCCGATGAGCCGATAGGCGGGATAGTGAATCACCGTGCCCACCGCGGCCGGCCCGACCAGCAGGAGGAAGCGCGCGGAGTGGCGCGCCGCCCGGTGGAGGACCTGGGCGGCGGTGAATCCGGCGGCGAGGTCTTCGTCATTTGACAATCCCGCCTGGCGCAAGTCGTCCTCGTAGCGGACAAGGCGCTCTTCCAGGCGCGCGATGCGCTCTGGAGAAAGACGCGCGTAGGCCTCGTATCCCTCCAGCATGCGGCGCCGCAGCGTGAAGTCATCGAGCAGGGGGCCGTGCGCTCCGAAAATCCGCGCGGCGATCGCCACCAGGGAAAGCGTGCGCGCTTCCGCCGCGTTGACGGTCACCGCGAGCAGCCCGTCGGAAATTTGTGCGGAGAGTTTTTCGACGGCGTCGTGGGGCGGATTTCCGTCGGGATCGAGGGGAACGCGCTCCACCGTGATGGGCTCACCGTACACGACCAGCGCGCGGCTGCGAAAAATCCCCTTCTGGGTGTAGTAGAGGCCGGTCGGGACGACGTGCAGGCGCGCCATTTCGGAGGCGGCGCCCAGCGCGATGCGGGCTGCGCCGGTTTTCACCGGCAGCAGGTGCGGCTTGCTGTGCGTCGTGCCTTCCGGGAAAATGGCGATGGCGCCGCCGCGTCCCAGGATTTCACGGGCCCGCTGAAAGGTTTGGGCGTTCTTGCGGGGATCGGCATTATCCTGCGTTCGGTATACCGGCAGACAATCGAGCGCGCGCGCCAACCAGCCTATTATCGGCATGCGAAACAAAGGCTCCTTGGCCAGGAAAGAAACCGGGCGCGGCGCCAGCGCGATCAAGAAAAGCGGATCCACCAGCGCGTTTGGATGATTGAGCGCGAACATCACCGGCCCGTCCGCCGGAAGCCGGTCCTGGCCGGCGATTTCCACGCGCTGGAAGAAGAGCCGCAGCACCGCTCCGATGAAGGTGGAGAGAAGTCTTCTCATCTCCGCTCCAGCCGCCACGCGGTGGCCGTCCACACGAGGCCGCTGAGGGCGACGAAGGCGGGCACCAGCAGAACCGCCTTCGCAAGGGTGTAGTGGTCCGCGAGCCACCCGACAATGACCGGCGAGGGCGCGTCGCCAAAAAGGTGGATTGACACGGTGGCGGCGGCCAGTGCGGAGGCGCGCATGCTGGGCGGCACGAGATTAACCAGCATCGCGTTGATGGGGCCGGTGGAGCCGAACAGCAGAATTTCCGCGATGAAAATCGCGGTGAGATACACTTCGCGGTTCGCTGAAGTGAGCGCCACCATGCAGAAGGGCACCGCCATGAGGGTGGAGAGGCCGGACATCCACAAATACGATTGTTTCGAGTAGCGCAACCCGTAGTCCGCAACCCATCCGCCCAGCAGGCTTCCGATGACCCCGGCCACCACCAGGATTCCGCCGAAAATCATGGGCGCCTCGTTTTCCGGAAGCCCGCGCACGGTATAGAGGAATTTTGGCATCCAGAAGCCCAGCGCGCCGATGGCAAATGTTCCCGCCGCGTAGCCCGCCACGGTCATCGCGTAGGGCAGGTTTTTCATCAGGGTCAGATAGACGGCCCAGGTAACGCTGTGGCCGGGCGCCTGCGCGCCGTCGTGCGCGCCACGCTCGGGCTCGTGAATGTACAGGGCGACGGCCGCCAGGATGAGCCCGGGCGCGCCGGTGAAGTAGAAGGCCATGCGCCAGTCATAATGATGGTTGAGCAGACCGCCCAGCCAGTAGCCGAGAGCCGCGCCGAGCGGCAGGGCGACGTAGAAATACGAAAAAATCCGTCCCCGGATATTGGCTGGATAATAATCGCTGAGCAGGGACGGGGCGATGGTGCCGTAGGCCGCTTCTCCCACGCCCACGCAGACCCGGGCCGCGAGGAGGTGCCAGAAGCCGCGCGCCACGCCGCTCGCCATGGTGGCCACGCTCCACAGGAAGGCGCCCAGGGCGATGAGCTTCTTGCGTGGTCTGGTGTCTCCCAGAATCCCGAAAATGGGCGACATCACGATAAACACCAGCACGAAGCCGGTGCCCAGCATGCCTGCCTCGGCGTCGCTGAGGTCGAGCGATCGCTGCACGCTGACCACCACGGCGGGCAGTACCTGGCGGTCAATGTAGTTGAGGAGGTTGAGCAGGGTGAGGACGATCAGCCCCTGCAGGGCGCCCCTCTGGACGCCTCCTTGAACGGAATCCGGCTGCATCTGGGCAATGGTACTACACCAGGAGGTGTTCCTCCTATCCCTTTGTTCGCCGCAAAGTGGGAGCGAACAGCGGAATTCGATGCTCGATTTCAAGCCGTTTCTCGGTTGTTCGTCGGGAATTGGGAGCGAACAACCGCGCCGCATCCATTGTTCGCCGGAATCTGGGAGCGGACTACGCGCTCATCATCCGCAGCGGCCACGGCCGCATCGCGCTCAGCGCCTTGCTCCACCCCGCAAGGCCGGTTTCCTTCGCGTAGGCGTTCTCACGGTGCCAGGCGCGCGGTCCCTGGATGCGCATGCCGGTGCTCCTGGAAAATTTCTTGCTGGTCACGTTGCCGACGACCGAGCGGAGGTACCAGAAATACGCGACCTCGCCCGCCTGCCGCACCGAAGGGTCAGTTACGTGGCGCAATCTTTCCAGCAAGTCGCCCATGTCGACCTTGCCTTCGGTCTTGCGCTCCAGCCAGCTTGAGTCCTGAATCGGCGCTGCTTCCTTGAAGGCGGCTGCGATGGAGTCTCGGTGGCCGTTTCTTACGCCCGCGGCAATGGCTTCGCCGAGCGTGTCGACCGCCTTGCGTAGCGAGGGCATCTGGCTCATGCGCACGGTGGCCACGGTGTGCGGGCTGTAGGAATTCTTCGCATAGTGCAGGGCCAGGCCGGCGAACCTTTTCGCGGAGGGGCCGTGCCCGTCGAGACCGTTCACGATGCTTGACCAGTCGATCACGTTGGTGTAGAGCGGCTCCTGGGAAACCACCGCGTAGCGCACGTGGTCGGACATCGGGAGCAGCGTCTCGAAATTGCCGACCAGGCACGAGTCGAGCACCATCACGTCGATTTTTCGTCCACTGGACGCGTGCGCGATCTCGGTGGCTTTCGCCATGTCGGCGACCGAAACGTCGCCCACGCCGTCCCGCGCGCGTCCGTGTCCACCGAGAATAAATGCGTAGCGCTGCGCCGGGAATTGGCGCATGTTTTCCGCCAGGAATTTCCCCAGCGCCTCGCCGCTCGGCGCCTTCGTCGATTTGCTCTCCGCGACGATCGGGGATTGCAGGCCGGGCACGCTGTCCTGACCCATCCAGTAGGTGCGGGTGCCCTTCCAGTCGGTGCCCGGCGTCTGCGGCTCGTGCTTGAGGCGTTTCAAGTGCTGAATCGCGCGCTTGCTGGCGATGGCCAGCGGCACCGTGTTGGCGACCAGGGCGCCGCCCAGCAGCAGGGAGGGAAGCACTCCCGCGCCGCTGGCCAGCATGGCCGTGCCGAGAACCACGCCGCCCAGTGCGGCGGCCGGCGCCAGGGCAGCCAGGAGAACGTTCTGGACGATCTTGCGGGTCTTGCTGGAGCGCTGGTGGCGGACCTCCATGACCACGTTGGCGTCCTGCTTGGAGGTGGACTCCAGCGTGTCGAGCCGCTGCATCTCGTACGGCTCGAGGTCGGACGAGGTGGCGTCGATGTGTCCCAGGATGGTCCAGGTCCGCGGGGGCTGGGGGGCGACATTCGAGATCATTGATCTCATCCTCACGGAAGCGGGCCCCAGGGTCAAGCGAATCATGTTGCTAGATCGCAAGGTTCCTTGATGGGCGTCACGATTCTGGCAAGATCCCGGCGGCATCAGAGGCCGCTCTCGCGTGTGCGGCTGGAAATTCCCAGAGGGTTCCTACCTGCCGTAGCGGTGGACCAATTCACCCGCCAGGGCAAGTCCGCCGGCCAGGCCGCCGCCGATTGTCGGGCCGGTGAGGCCGCCGACGAGGCCGAGGATGGCGCCGCGAAAAACGCCGCCGATTCCGCCGAAGACAAAGCCCAGACCGCCGCCCACCACCGTGCAGACCGCCTGGCCTTCCGAGGTGTTCGCGCCGGAGGCCATCTCCTCGGCGCCGCCACGGGCGCCGTCGAGCGCGCCGAGGACGCCGAAGGTGAGGGCGCCGAGGCCCATGCCGAGGAGCGGGCCACCCAGCGAGGAAACGACACCCGCGGCCGTGTGCAGGGCGACGCGCCCGACCTGGATGCGGGGACGAGAGGGCGTGGGCTCGGAAACTGGGGGCTTGCCGCTCAAGGTGACGTTGTCGCCTGTGGACCCGCTGTTTTCAACGGCGCTGCCAAGCGTGAGCTGCCGCGACATCGCGGTGGGGCGGGTCGGAGAGAAGTTCAGGCTGGAAAGCATGGTTGTCATCACCCTTCGTCGGCTCGTGTGCCAATCATAGGCCGACGCGCAAACGAGAACCTGAACCTACCGTCAACCGGCCGTTAAATTCGATTACGGCCGTGGACTTCTGAGCCGTCTTCGTGGATTGGGGCGCGGGCGGCACAAATCGGCCGAACCATCATTCCCCGCAGTGTCCCACGCGGCGCTGAAGGGGCTCTGAAACAGCTTCGTGCTGAGGATCCGAACAAATCAACCTCAGGCGGGTACCAGTGGGTATAATGTGCAGAGCCACCCGACGTCTCGTCGATATATCCGCCTCCCGGGGGAGAGTGTTCCCGGTGTTCTGGCCTGGCATCCTCGCGGTGGCATTGTGGCTTGGGGCAATCACGGCGATCCGCGGAGCGGCCGCGGACGTCGCCCTGCACGAAGTGGCGATGAATCCGACGCCCGTATTCGTCTTGCTTGCCTGCGTGGCGCTCTTCGGATTCGCGCAACTTCAACGATTGCTGGGCTTTCGCGCGATGATCTGGGTCATGCTGATCGCGTTTTG
>Ga0194121_10010475_pt1 | contig 11251 bp, 14 predicted proteins | sample TA2MahCa50mmetaG_FD_148609 | JGI IMG/M metagenome (GOLD analysis project Ga0194121, IMG submission 148609) | Freshwater microbial communities from Lake Tanganyika, Tanzania - TA2015020 Mahale Deep Cast 50m | ecosystem: Environmental > Aquatic > Freshwater > Lake | place: Tanzania: Lake...
GCGGCCACCGAGCGGGCGCTCGCGCACGCGCGCCGGGCGGCGGATCAGGCCAATGAAGTGGTGCGGATCACCGACATCGCGTTCCGCGAGGGCGCCACCACGAACATCGAGGTGATCGACGCCCAGCGGCAGGCGCGCGACGCCGAAACGGCGGCTGCCATTGCCGAGGATGCAGTCCGCCGCGCACGCCTCGAACTGCTCGTCGCGACCGGCCGCTTCCCGCAATAGAAGGGCTTCAGACCGTGGGCGCCCATGCCCAGAGCCTGAAGCCCGACGCCCAGGGCCTATTCCCTGATGACCGTCGTCCCCCCGCCCCGCGTGGCCAGCGCGACGATGACGACCAGCAGGACGAGCGCAACGATGCCGACGCCAATCCAGACCGGGTCGGCCCACCACCCGCCTCCCGCGGTCCGCTCGGTGATGTCGATGTCGACCTGCCCCTGAAGCCCGCCGCCGCCGGGCTGCTGGTCGAGGGCGAGCACGTCGCCCCCCTCGGCCGCCGCAACCGTCGGTGCGAGGGCGGCGCTGCCGGCCGCGAGCCCCAGTACTGCCAGTACCACGATCAGAAACCGCATGATGCTTCCTCCTCCAATGGTGACGTTGCCTCGTCCTACCGGTCGGCGATCTGCAGCGACGCGCTCACGCGCCGGAAGGTGCTGTCGTACGCGCGGGCCTCGCGCGCCGGCGCGACGCCGACGATGTAGAGCAGGTTCCCGTCCCCGAGCTGCGTCGTCGACAGGCTGACGTATTCACGCTCGCCGGTGACGGTCGAGACGTTCGTGAGCAGCGTGGCAAGGCCCGCGCGGCCGCCCACGGTGTCGCGGCGGGGAGCGCCCGCCGCGCGAAGATCGGGATTGGCCCGCGCGAGGGCGCGCAGCAGCTGCTCGGTGTCGCGCCGCAGATCCCCGCTGGCGCCGGCAGCCACGCCGATCTGGACGCCGTGCGTGAACCCCGTCTCGCCGTCTGCTTCGACAAACGCGCCGTCGGGCGCATACGTGACGGCGTCGCCCGCGTCGCGCGCCTCCCAGTTGGCGGGCACCGCCACGCGCAGGAAGCGCGCGGGCGTGTGGACGCGGAACTGCGACGCCGGCGGCTCGACGCGCGTCGATGGGCGCCCGGCGGTCCCGACCGTTCGACGCCGCGCCTGTCCGCGGGCGACCTGCTCGGCCGTGTAGGCGGGCGGCATGCCGCGGAGCCGGGCCCGCATCGACGCGAACCGGCCGGTATCGGCGTTCCCGTTGACGCGCAGCACCGCGGCTTCCCTGGTGATGGCGTCGTAGCGGTTGCTCGGGTTCGGATGGCTGCTCAGCCACTCCGGACCGCTGCGGCCTCCCTCGCGCTCGATGATCCGGAACATGTTGGCCATCTCGCGCGGGTCGTAGCCGGCCCGGGCCATGATCTGCGCGCCGAGCAGGTCGGCCTGCCGCTCGTACTCGCGGCCGTATTTCAGGAAGTACGCCCCGAGCCCGAACTGGGAGCCCTGCGCGATGACGGAGCCGGCCGCGCCGCCGACGATGGCGCCAAGAATCTGTCCCGCCAGGGCGCCGATCTGGAACTTCTGGCCCTTGGTCGCCTGCGCCGTGCCGTGCCGCAGCGCCACGTGCGCAATCTCGTGCGCCATGACGCTCGCCATCTGCGCCTCGGTGCGCGCGGCCTCGATCATCCCCCGGTTGAGGAACATCGGCCCGCCGGGAAGGGCAAACGCGTTGATCTCCTTCTGATTGACGACGTCGAACGAGTAGCGGAAGCCGGCGTGGCGGTACGCCGCGGGAACGGCGGCCACGAGGTTCTCGCCGACGGCCTCGACGTAGTCGTCGACCCGCTCGTCGTCGAGCATCGGCAGCTGCCGCCGCGCCTCGGCCGCTGCCTCCTGCCCGAGCTGCACGTCCTGCTGCAGGGAATAGCGGTTCGGGTCGAGAGCGATCGTCGTCTGCGCGGCGCCCGCGGCCGGCAGCAGGACGGCGACGAGCAGCGCGAGGCGTCTGTATTGCTGAGTGGACACGCGGGCGTTCATGCCCGAGCGGAGTGCAAGGAGCAGGCCTCAGGCCGCGTGGCGGGCGCGCGGGGGCTCCCCCGAGGTCTTCAGTATCGCAGGACGACCCCGGCCGTGCCGCGCCAGAAGCTCAGGCGGGACAGGCCCGGGCGGGCAAAGGGACCGTCGGCGCCGCTCGCGGCCTTGATGTACCGGACGTCGAAGCGCAGGCCGGTTCGCGGACCGATCATGCCGATTGCGCCGGCGCCGACGTCGACGGCCAGAAAATTCTGGTCGATCGGGAAGAGCCCGGCGGCATGCTTGCTGCGGGCCTGCAGCAGCCCCACGCCGGTCACCAGGTAGGGGCGGAGCGACTCGCGGGTAATCGACAGCGGCACTGCCAGGAGCAGACTGCCCGTCAGGGTCGTCACGCGGCTGCTGAGCACGAGGCCGCGCGGATCGCTGCCTTCGAAGAAGCCCGCCGTGTGGCCGACTTCTGCCTCGAGGCCGAGCATCCCGTCGCTCAGAAAGGCGGCCGCCCCGCCCAGCGTCAAGGCGCGGCCGGCCCCCTCCTCGAAGATCAGGAGCGTCGTTTCGGGTGCGAAGGAACTGCCGATGAACGGCGTGAGCAGCCAGTCGGCGGCCGCGCTCGAGGGACACGCGCAGACGATCAGCGCGGCGAGGAACCGGGCGCTACGAGACAAACAGCTGCAGGAACGTCAGCGCAAAGTGCGACGTGGTCACATTGCCGTCCGACAGATTGTACGGAGCGACGAGACCGTCGCTGTTCGCGAGGAGGATGAGCGTCAGCCCACGATCGGGGACCTTGATGTACAGCGCGGAATAGGCGTCGCGCGCCATGCCGAAGGACCAGACCACGCGCTCGCCGTTGTAGCGCTGGACGAACCAGCCGAGGCCCATCGGCAGGGCGCCGTTCTGCCAGGCGCGCTCGCGCGTGCTCGACGCGATCAGCACGTCGAGCCCGGTATCGAACCGGGCCAGGTCGCGCACGGTGGAGACGATGCCGGTCGAGGCGCTCAGCGACGGACGCGAGTAGTCGGCGCGGCTCGGGCGTCGACTGCCGTCGACCTTGTAGGGCGGCGCCACGCGGCGGAGCACGGAGCCGTACCGCTCGAGCGCGCTCGCCGAGAAGAGGCGGCGACCGGACGCCGACGTATCGGCGAGATCGTGGCCGGGCACCGAGTCGGTCATGGCGAGCCGATCGAGCACCTCGCGCGCCATGAGCGGACCATAGCGCTGGCTCGCACACTGGTCGATGACGGTATTGAGCTGTCCGTAGCGGCTCGCGTCGTACCGGAAGCCGTCCGGGCCGCTGTGGGAGAGCAGCTGGGACACCGTGGTGACGTCCTCGGAGAACTGCGGATGCCAGCGGCGCACCTTGTCCGACAGATCGAGCGAGCGCAACTCGAGGCACTGCTGCAGCAGCACCGTGGAGGCCAGCGTCTGGGAGAGATCGAGGATCGGATAGGGGGTGTCCGCCGTTGCCCGGACGAGGCTTTCGACGTCCTGGAAGCCGAAGCCGGCCTCCCACACCCGCTGCCCGTTCTGGACGATCGCCGCGGAGAGCCCCGGGATCCCCGCCTGCTGCCGGAGCGATTCGACATACCGCTCGAACAGCGAAATGGGCAGGCTGCGCTCGGACAGCCAGGGCACACCCTGAGCCCTGCTGTGGGGCACCACAGCCATGAGCGCGACCAGCGCCGAAGACAGGACGGTCAACCCGCGCACGGGACCTCAAAATCTTACATCGGCGGAGGCCGACCTGTGCTACAGTTCGGGCGTTCCCATGCCTCGTCGGAGTCTGCCCGGGTTGCTCGTACGGAGCAGGGGTTTGATCTGCGCCCTGCTCCTCGTTGCCGCGACGGCTGCCGTGGCCGCGCAGAGCCAGGGTCTCCGCATCGTCCCCCTCGTCCGCGACGATCACGTGCTCGTGACCTTCGAGCTGGCGGAGGGCTTCACCGACGAAGTGCGGGCCGCCATCCGGAGCGGTCTCAAGACCACCTTCACCTACACCGTTGACCTCCGCCTGGAGGTGCCGGTCTGGGTGGATCGCACGATCGCCACGACCGTGGTCACCAACAGCGTCGAGTACGACAATCTGACGCGCCAGCATACCGTGGTGCGGATGCTCGACGGCAGGGTCGAGGCCTCCGAGATTACCGACAGCGAGACGGCCGTGCGCCAGCTGATGACGAGCTTCCAGCGGCTGCCGCTGTTCCGCACGTCGATCCTCGAGCCGAATCGCGAGTACTACGTCCGCATCAGCGCAACCGCCCGGCCGAGCAACGGCGCCTTCCTCTGGCCGTGGGGGAGCGGGACGTCCGGCCAGGCGAAGTTCACCTTCATTCGGTAATCGCCCGCACCCGGAGGCTCGAGCCCTCCGACTGCCAGCACTGCTTATGCCCATCCCTGCCGTCATGGTCGTGGCGTTGATGAGCGGCGGCGCCATCGCGGCCACGGTCGTCGCTCAGCAGACGACGTTTCCGCCGCCGTTCGTCCGGGAAAACGCGCTGGTCAAGCTGGGCGACCACAGCTGGGTGATTCCCGATGGCGGCACCCCGCGGGTGCCGAACGTCGGCATCGTCGTCGGCGCCCGCGCCACGCTCGTCATCGACCCGGGCCTCGGGCGCCGCAACGGCGACGTCGTCCGGCGCGAAATAGGAACCATCAGCCGCAACGCCGAGCTCTACGTGGCCTCGACCCACTATCACGTCGAGCACACGACCGGCGTGGCGGCGTTTCCGCCGCCCGCGCAGTACGTGAATGCGCGCGTGCAGGAGGCCGAGTTCGGCGAAGGCGCCGCCGCGCAGGCCAAGGCGTTTGCGGCGCGCTCGGCGCTCGATGCGGAACTGCTGAGCGACGTCGTAGCGCGCCCCCCCGACATTCCCTTCGACCGCGAGCACGTGCTGGACCTCGGCGGCGTCCGTGTGCGCCTGGTCATGGTGGGGCCGACCCACACCCGCGGCGACACGGTCTTCTTCGTCGAAGGCGATCGGGTGCTCTTTGCGGGCGACGTGGTCATGAACAATTCGTTCGTGGCCGCCATGGCCGTCTCGAGCGTCACGGCATGGCTGACCGCCTTCGACCTGCTCGACGGGTGGAAGCCCCGGACGATCGTCCCGGCGCACGGACAGGTCGGCACCGGCGACCTCGTCGGGATCAATCGCGCCGTCATGCTGGCGATTCAGGCCCGCGCGCGCGACCTGAAAGCGCAGGGGCGGCCCGCCGACGACGTCGCGGAGATCGTCCAGCGGGAGATGCAGGCGGCGCACCCGACGTGGGCGCGGATCAACGGGGTGGGCTTCGCCGCGCGGGCGGCCTACGCGGAGGCGCCCTGACATGTACCTCCTGACGCTCGCGCTCCACTCGCTGCTGCGCTGGGTCGTCCTCGCGGCCGGGCTGATCGTCGCCGCGCGCGCGATCACGGGGGCGCGGAGCGGGAGAGCGTGGACGTCCGCCGACGACACGGCCGGGCGGTGGTTCGTGGCGATCCTCGACGTGCAGCTGCTGCTCGGCCTGCTCTTGTACGGGATGCTCAGCCCGATGACCGCGATTGCGTTCCGGGATTTCGGCGCCGCGATGGGCGACTCGGTCCTGCGGTTCTGGGCGGTCGAACACGTCTTCGGGATGGCGGCCGCCGTGGTCCTGGCGCACCTCGGTCGGGTGCGCATCCGCCGGGCCGTCGACCCGGCGCGCCGGCATCGGACGGCGGCCATCTTCTTCGGCCTGGCCCTCGTGGCCGTGCTCGTGACGATTCCCTGGCCTGGAATGCCGGCCGCGCGGCCGCTGGTGCGCCTGCCCTGACGCGGGGGCGAGCCGATCAGGCTCGCCCGTGCGGAGCGGCAGGGTCCGCGGCCGAGCCGCAATAGGCGTCGAACGCCCTCGTCAGCAGCGCGGCGATCTCCTCGGGTCCGCGGTTCTCGATCTGCCTCCGCTCGAGCATCCACACGAGACGGCCGTCGCGCAGCAGTCCCATCGACGGTGATGAGGGCGCGTACCCGGTGAAGTAGCTCCGTGCGCGATCGGTGGCGTCGAGATCGGCGCCGGCGAAGACGGTGCCGATGCGGTCCGGGCGTACCGCATGCCCCAGCGCGAGGGCGAGACCGGGCCGCGCCTTTCCGGCGGCGCAGCCGCAGACCGAATTCACGACGAGCAGCAGCGTCCCCGGTGTGTGCTGCACCGCGGCCTCGACCTCTGCCGTCGTGCGCAGCTCGTCGACGCCGAGGCGCGCGAGCTCTGCACGCATCGGAGCAATCAGCGGTTCGGGATATGGCATGGATCGATTATGCCTCAGGCATCGCGGTACGAATCCTGAAACAACGGCGGTACAGGAGGAGTCGCCATGTCCCGCGTACTGAGGTTGGTTCTGGCGTTGACCTGGCTGCCCGGCACCGCGGCAGCCCAGCAACCGTGCACGAGCGATGCGCGGCACGTCGTGAACGAGCTCTACCGCCACATGCTCGAGCGGCCGGCCGATTCGGGCAGCGTCCATTGGGTGCAACAGCTGGAGAGCGGCCGGATGACCGTTCGCGAGGTCGTGCGCGCCATCGCGATGTCGCCCGAGCACGCGCGCCGGTTCATCTACACGGAGGCGGGCGAGAGCGCGCCGTACGAACGGTCGGTGGCGCGGCTCTACCGCCATCTCCTGGGCCGGCAGCCCGACGCCGACGGGCAACGGGCATTCGCCGAGCTCGCCCAGCGCAGCGGAGCGCGCGCGGTCGTCGAGGGCATTCTGAACTCGCGCGAGTATGTCGAGCAGTTCGGCGACTGGGGCGTTCCCGGGTCGGGCGGCGTCGCCTTCTGTGCGACCTCGGCCGCACGCCAGGGAGCGGCGCGCGTGGAGACCGCGGCGGACCGGCGCTTCCGCGGCATGGACCGGAACAACGATGGCGTCATCACCCGAACGGAGTGGCGGGGCAGCCGCCGCTCTTTCGAGGTGCACGACTGGAATGGTGACGGCGTGCTCTCGGGGGCCGAGGTGGACGCCGGCGCGGGGCGCGCCGGACGCACGGCCGCGGACGAGGACTTCGACCGGGGCGAGCAGTTCGAGTTCCTCGACGTCAACGGCAACGGTCGCATCGAGCCGAGGGAGTGGCACGGCAGCGTGGCCGCGTTCCACCAGCTGGACGTGAACAACGACAACTGGCTGTCGCGCGCGGAGTTCACCGGGTCCGGCCTCGGCCGGGTCGCGCCGACCACCGGCGCCCGCATCATCGTGGACGCGCGCGAACGGTGGGTGGACACGGGCCTCGTCGTCGAGCGCGGCGACCTGGTCCTGTTCGAGGCGGGCGGCACCGTGCGGCTCAGTGACGACCAGAACGACGTGGCAGGTCCGGCCGGGGCGTTCAGCGGCCGCCGGGCGAGCCTGGACGGCTCGCCGCGCGAACCCCCCGGGTCCGCGCTGCCGGATGTCCGCGTCAGCGGCTGCGCCTGCGGGATACGCCCCCGAAATCTGGGTCCCCCGTAGCCCGTCTGCCGGAGCGCCCCGGCAGGCGGGCATTTGGCGTCGGAACGAAGGATACGCTCTCGCGCGGCGCCCGTAAAGCGCGGCTCTGTCATAGAATCAGCGTTCTCGCGCATGCGCGTGGCACGGCGCTTCGTGATCGGTGGGCGTGTTCAGGGCGTCGGCTTCCGGTACTTCAGCGTGGAGGCCGCGGCACGGGAGGGCGTCACCGGCTGGGTGCGCAACCGGCCCGACGGCTGCGTCGAGGCGTACGTGGAGGGAGAAGCCGAGGCGGTCACCCGCGTCGAGCGCGCGCTGCGTCAGGGGCCGCCGGGGGCCCGTGTGGAGTCGGTCGACGTCGAGCCCGAGCCTGCGAGCGGCGCGTTCCCGGACTTTACGATTCGATAACCAATGGACCTCAAACAGCACATCCGACACGTTCCGGACTTTCCCAGGCCAGGGATTCTCTTCTACGACATCACGACGCTGCTGCGGCACCCCATGGGACTCAAGGCGGCGATCGAGCGCCTGGCCGCGCCCTACGCCGGCACCCGCCTCGACGTCGTCGTCGGCATCGAGAGCCGGGGGTTCATCCTTGGCGCCGCGGTGGCCGAGCGGCTGGGCACCGGGTTCATCCCGGTCCGCAAGCCAGGCAAGCTCCCGGCGCGCGCCATCAAGGAGATCTACGACCTGGAGTACGGCAAGGACGCGCTCGAGATCCACGCCGATGCGGTCGAGCGCGGGCAGCGGGTGCTCATCGTGGATGACGTCCTCGCGACCGGCGGCACGGCCGCGGCGACGGCCCAGCTCGTTCGGAAGCTCGGGGGAGAGCTGTACGGCCTGGCCTTCCTCATCGAGCTGCTGGCGCTCAACGGCAAGTCCAAGCTCGCGGGCGAAGAAGTGTTCTCGGTACTGCAGTACTGATAGGGGAGTCGGGCGGGTCTGTCGGATGCCCCATCCGGCCGACCCTCCCCGCCCGTCTGCGGGCGCCTTCCCGCTGGCTGCCTACGCGGCTGAGACGACGCTCAGACGCTGCAGCTTGTCGATGAAGGTCGTGCGGCTCAGGTTCAGGAGCCGAGCGGCCTGGCGCTTGTTGCCGCCTGTCTTCTCCAGGCAGCGCATGATGAGATCGCGCTCCAGGTCGGACACCACCGACGTGAAGTTGATCCCCTCGTCCGGAATCGACACGGTGGGGACTGGGGGCGCGCTCGACGGGTGGTGGATCTCCTTCGGCAGCGCCTCAGGGCCGATTTCCGGCTGGGTCAGGCTCATCGCCACCGCGTGCTCGACGGCGTTCTCGAACTGGCGGATGTTGCCGGGCCAGTCGTACATCATCAGGATGCGCAGCGCCTGCTGGCTGATCGGCTTGAGCGCCACCCCGTTCTCCCGGCACGACTTCTTCGCGAAGTGCTGCGCGAGCAGCGGAATGTCCTCGCGGCGCTCCCGCAGCGCCGGGAGCTGCACCGGGATGACGTTCAGGCGGTAGAACAGGTCTTCCCGGAAGATGCCCTCCTTCACCAGCCTGCGCAGGTCGGTGTTGGTGGCGGCGATGACGCGGATGTCCAGCTTCATCGAGCGCGATTCGCCGACGCGCTCGACTTCGCGCTCCTGCAGCGCGCGCAGCAGCTTGGCCTGCAGGGGCAGCGACATCGACGAGACCTCGTCGATGAACAGCGTCCCCTTGTGGGCGAGCTCGAACCGTCCGGTTCGCGACGCGACCGCGCCCGTAAACGCCCCCTTGACGTGCCCGAACAGCTCGGCCTCGGCCAGCCCCTCGGGGATGGCGGCGGCGTTGAAGGCGACGAACTTCTGGTCGGATCGTGGCGAGTTGTCGTGGATGGTCCGGGCGACGAGCTCTTTGCCGGTCCCGGTCTCGCCCTGAATGAGCACCGTGCTGTTCATCGGGGAGACGAGCTCGAGGGTCGAGAACAGCCGCTGCATCGTGCTGTCGCGTCCAATGAGGTCGTCGAACCGGAAGCGGCGCTTCGCCTGTGGCTCGGCCTCGACCGGCGTGACGGCCGTCTCGGAGAGCGACTGGCGAAGGACGCGCGTAAGCTGCGAGAGCTCGAAGGGCTTGGTCAGGAAGTCGACCGCCCCACGCTTCATGGCGGTCACGGCGTCGGTCACCTCCCCGAAGCCCGTGATGACGACAGCCCGGATCCGCGGGTAGCGCACGATGGCGTCGCACAACACCTCCATGCCGCTGGCATCGGGCAGATGGAGGTCGATCACTATCGCGTCGTAGGCGTAGTTCTTCAGCCGGTCGATGGCATCCGCGGCGTCGGCTGCCTGCGCGGCCGCAAACCCATTGGCGTCGAGCGATTGCGCGAGCGTTTCGCGCAGGTCGACGTCGTCTTCCACGATCAGCACTGTCGGCAACGTCATCTTGAGCCCCCGAAAATGGAGGGTAACCACCGTAATTCAGCGATTCCTACTCGAACCTGACCGGATTTCCGACCGTCGTGCGCCACAGGTGTCGGAAATCCGAATCCGGCTCGGTCGTGCCCCCGTCACCCCTTACGGCCGAAACGCCCGGGACTTCGTGAACCGTCCGTCCTATCCGTGTATCGCCTGCGAGTGCGAGAGGGTCGAGCCATCCGATCGTCTGGCAAGGCGCGTACCGCGGTCAAGTGATCAAGAGACAGACGACGATTACAGTTTTGTGGATGACATCGAGGCACATGGAGCAGCGCAGACAAGCAGCCTGCACGAAGCTGCTTCGCCTTTTGATCAATCGCAGGGGGTCGCGGAAGAGACCACGAGTGGACCTGCCGATCTCGCCGTGTCGCGCCGCGATCGACGCGCCGCCGACGCGCTTGTCGGCGGGACGACCGGACGCGCCGCCGTCACGTGCGGTTTTTCAAGGGAAATTCTGCAAGTCGTGCGGTCGACGGCGCCGATTGGGGCGGGTATTCGTCTTGCGAACCGCGAAGGCGAGTTCAGAGCCCCACGGTAATCGGCGGGGACCACGACTTCTTGAATTCGAGACGATCCAGATGAACGAGATCAGCGATTCCGCCATTCTCGCCGCGCTGCGCCGACAGATGACGGTGGCTGCGGCAAAGCAGGTGGCTGCGGCCGGCAATCTCGCCAACGTCGACACGCCGGGGTACCGCGCGAAGGAAGTGACGTTCGAGGAGACGCTCGGACGCAGCGTCGGGACGCTTGCGGCGACCAGGCCCGGTCATTTGACCGCAGGGCTCGAGAACAACGGGGTCGCCCTCCAGGAGAGCGCCGGACCGGCGCGCCGCGACGGCAACACCGTCCAGATCGATCGCGAGCTGCTCGCGATGGGCCGGGCCGGGGGCGATTTCGCCGCTGCGCAGACGGCGATGGCCGCGAAGTTCCGTCTGGTGCGCTACGCCATCAACGAGGCCCGCTGATGTCATCGCTGTCGAGCGCCGTGACCGCCGCCGCAAGCGCGCTCGCCGTCGAGCGCACGCGGATCGAAGTGGCCGTGTCGAACATCGCGAATGCCGAGTCGACGCGCGGGGCCGACGGCCAGCCGTACCGCCGCCGCGAGGTCCTGCTCGCTTCGGAGCCGGTCGGCGGCTTCGACGCCGCCTTCGGCCAGGCGCGGGCGACCGGCGTGAAGGTGGCCGGCATCGTCGAGGACCGGGGCGCCTTTCGCCGTCGCTACGAGCCGTCGCATCCCGATGCGGACGGCGACGGGTTCGTGTCGCTGCCCAATATCGATACGCCGCAGGAGATGGTCGACATGCTCGGCGCTGCCCGCGCCTACCAGGCCAATCTGGCCGCCATCGGAATCATCCGCGACCTCGTCAGCAAGGCCCTGGAGCTCGGTCGGTAAGCGA
>Ga0194121_10010478_pt1 | contig 11248 bp, 6 predicted proteins | sample TA2MahCa50mmetaG_FD_148609 | JGI IMG/M metagenome (GOLD analysis project Ga0194121, IMG submission 148609) | Freshwater microbial communities from Lake Tanganyika, Tanzania - TA2015020 Mahale Deep Cast 50m | ecosystem: Environmental > Aquatic > Freshwater > Lake | place: Tanzania: Lake...
GAGGCGCGGGCCGCCGCGACGGCGCGGCGCCGCGGCCGACGGCGGCGGCTCCGTCTTGCGCTCGATCCGCAACGGGTTCAGGTCCACGGGGCGAAGCTCTCCGGCGCGAGGGATGCGCCACGCTAGCGGACACGTCGATCGGACGGAGGGAGTCGACCTCGCCCATGTCGCCGAGTCGGCCGCCCGCGACGGCGAACGGCGGCGCGAGCTACTGCAATCGCCCCTTCAGGCCGGGATGGTCCGCCGGGATGCGCGTGGCACGGAACAGCGCGGTCGGCGGCGCCGGCGGGCCGTCGCCGGGCGCGGCATCGGTGAACGGATGGAGGTACTCCCACACCATCGTCCCGTCGGCCAGCACCTCGAACACGCGGCCATTGACGCCCTCGCAGACCAGGGTGCTGCCATTGCTCAGGCGCTGCGCACCCGAGATGAACGACGAGAAGAAGTCGCTCTTGTTCGGGGCGGCGTAGCGCCACGCCGGCTGCGCCGGCTCCGGCGCCGCGAACGGCTCGAGTCGCAGCGAACCGTCGGCGTTGCGCGGCAGTTCGAGTTCGTACACCTCGGAGAAGTTGCTGCCGTCCGGTCGATTGCCACCGTTGTTGTAGATCAGCAGGCGGCCGGCGCCCGGGTGGCCGCGCGGGATGATGCGCGCGTTGTGCTGATAGAAGAGCTGCTGGTCGCTGACGCCGCCGGCGCCGTAGTTGCGCGGATTGCCCCAGCGCCAGAGCAGGTCGCCGCCCTTGCCGCGCTGCCCGCCGCTCGAGCCGACCGCCTCGTCGCTGGTGGTCGAGTGGTCGAGGATCAGGACCTCGCACAGGTGCGGCGAGGAGAGCACGATCTGGTCGTGCTCGGCGTCATGGAAGATTGCGTTGACGTGGAGCCAGTCGGCCGACCGCTCGCCGGCGGTCGGCGTGGCGTCGATGTAGCCGAGCTTCTGCAGGTCGGCCACGTCGGCGGCGGACGGCGGCGCGCGACGCAGATCGGCGTTGATGTCGATCCGCTCCGGATGGGCGGCGACGTCGCCGTAGTTGGCGGCGTCCGGGTCGATGTCCTGGATCAGGTGATCCCAGGAGTGCCACTCCCAGATGAACTCGGCGCCGTCGGCGCCGACCGGCTCGACCTCGTGCACGCAGCAGGCCCACATCCCCTCCTTGCCGACGTAGGCCGGATGGCGGCCAGCGGCGATCGCCTCGGCGCGCGTCTTGTGCTCCCAGGCGATGAAGAGGATGGTCTCGTCCGGCGTCAGCTGCAGGTCGTGGTGCTGGACGTGCTCCTCGGTGGCGAACTTCCAGTCCCACAGGATCGTCCCGTCCCAGGCGATCCGCTGCAGCCGGCCCTGCTTGCCGCCGGCGTTGAAGCGGGCGAGCCGCGGCGCATTGCCGGTGCCGGTGCTGCGCAGCAGGGAGCCATCCTCGAGGAAGTACTCGCTGCCACCCCGCGCATCGGTCTTCCACTCATGGACGACCTTGCCGTCGAGATCGACCAGCCGCACCACGTTGTTCTGCAGCGGCGCGATCATGGTGAGGCCGGGCAGCGCGCGCGGTTCCTTCACCGCCAGTCCGCGCGGGCGCGGTGGCGGGCCCGGCGGCGGTCCGGGCGGCCCACCCTGCGGCGACGCCGGCGGTGCGCCGTCGGCCTGGACCAGCAGCGAGAGGACGGCGGCGAGCAGGGTCGAGAGCACGAGGCATCCTTCTTCGGGCAACGGGATCGACCGTCGGCGCAGGCGCGCGTTCGCGGCGACGCAAGCGGCGCAAACCAGTGTCCTGGAGCAGATCGCTTCCACATCCCGGGTGATCTTCGGCCCAGGCTTCGTCACGCCTCCTCGCCGACTGCTCTCGAAGTCGCCTCGTCGGCACTCCTCGCCTGGGCCAAACATCCCCTCGCGCTGTGTTCGCGAACTTCTGTTCCAGGACACTAGCGCCGCGCCGGCGGCGGGTGGTCGCAGCCCTCGCCGCTACGATCGCCGGGCTTCGCGGTTCCCACCTCCCGGTCGACCGGGTGACGCCGCGATCAGGGGAGTTCCCATGCCTGCAACCGGGCGAGACGTGACCAGACCGCGCGTGCGCCGCGGCGGATCGGAGGGCGGGTTTGGGCGGAGCGGGGGCGCGTGGCGCGGCCTCGTCGCCGTGGCGCTGCTGGCCGGCTGTCGCGGCCCGGTCGGCGGAAGCGCTGGAACGCCGGTCCATCCCGGCTCGGCCAAGCTCCGTGCGGCGTCGCGCTGGTTCGACGGCCGGACCGGCGGCGAACTCGAGTGGGAGGCCGCGATCGAGCGGCTGGTCGCCGCGGATGTGGTCTTCCTCGGGGAGACCCACAGCGACCGGCTGACCCACGACGCCGAACTCGAACTCTTCGCCCGCCTCGCCGAACGGCGCGGCGGGAACTGCGTGCTGGCGCTCGAGATGTTCGAGCGTGACGTGCAGACCGTGCTGGATGACTACCTCGCCGGCCGCATCGACGAGGCGCAGTTCCTGCTCCAGTCGCGGCCGTGGGGCAACTACAAGACTGACTACCGCGGCCTGATCGAACACGCGAAAGCGCGCGGCCTGCCGGTGGTCGCATCGAACTTCCCGACGGCGCTGCGGCGCAATCTCACGCTCGGCGGCGAAACGGCCTGGAACGCGCTCACCGAAGACGAGCGCCGCTTCGTCCCGGCGCGGCTGATCGAGAGCCCGCCCGAATACTGGGAACGGGTGGCCAACGCCACGCGCGGGCACGGTGCGCTCGGCATGGGCGGCGGGGCGACGCCAGGCAGCCATCTCTACGACGGTCAGAACCTGTGGGACAACGCGATGGGCGAGGCGGTCGCGCTGGCCCGGGAACGCCATCCGGGCGCGCAGGTGGTCCACGTGAACGGCGGCTTTCACAGCCTTTACGGCTCGGGCACCGTCTGGCAGTTGCAGCAGCGCGATCCGGCGGTCACCGTCGCGCTGGTGCAGATCTCCACCACTGGCGATCTGCCGAGCGCCCGCCTCGACGTCGCGACGCCGCCGGCCGCCGACCTCCAGCTGGTGGTCGAGGCGCGCGCGCGCAGTGCGGAGGACGGCGTTGCCGCCGTCCGCGTCGGCCGTGAGCACGGCTATCGGCTCTGGGTGCCGCATGGCGCGACGGCGACCGCGGCGACGCCATTGCCGCTGCTGGTATGGCTGTGCAGCGAGGGGCAGTCGACGGCGGCGGCGATCGATCTGTGGCGGCCGGTCGTGGGCGGCGCGGCCGCAGTGGCGGCGATCGACGCGACCTTCCCCCAGCCGGAGGGCGGCGGCGGGCGCTGGTGGCGGCGCGGCGAGTTCGGCACCGACGCAGCGCTCGGCAGCAGCGTGATCGCGCGCGTGCTCGAGGTGCTGGCCCGTGCCGATCTGGCGGCAGGACTGCGGCTCGACCCGGCGCGGATCGTGGTGGCGGGCGAGGGCGCGGCCGGCACGGTCGTCCTGCATGCGACGCGCTACCTCGACGAGGAGCGGTTCGCCGCGCTGGCGTTCGCGCCGGTCGCGGCCGGCGAATTCGGGATGCTGTCGCTGCCCTTGCCGCTTTCGCCGCAGCGCATGCCGCGGACGGCCGCGCTCTTCGCGCCGGACGGCGACCTCGCCGCGTGGCAGGCCTTCGCGGCGGACGACGGCCCGATCCAGGTCACGACCACCGTCACAGCGCAGGCCGCAGGCGCCGCCGCCGCGGACTTCGAGCAGGTGGGCGCGGTGGCGAGCGCACTCGGGCTCGTGCCGCCCGCCGCGAGTCCGGCCGCCGACGCGCTGTTCGACTTGCTGCCGTCGCATCCCGGCGCCTTGCCCCTCACCCGGTTGCTGGCGCGGCGGGTGCGCGCCGCCGGGTTGTCGACACCGCCCGACCTCGCCGTCACCGCCGCCGCCTTCGCCGACGGCAGCCGCCTGCCGCTCTCCTCAGGGGCATTCGGCGGCACCACCATCGTCGTGCTGCCGGCCACCAGCGACGAGTCGGCCGTCGCTGCCTGGCGCGCGCTCGAAGAGCCGGACGTCCTGCAGAAGCGCAGCCGTTTCCATCGCCTGCGCATCGCCCACGGCGAGCGCACGCCGAAGGTGATCATCGAGCAACTGCGCGCCGAGAACCCGCAGCGCCGCGACTTCCTGCTGGTGCCGGCGGTGCTCTGCGCCGACGCCGGTGAATTGGCGGCGCTCGAGGCTGAACTCGGCGAGCTGGCCACCGCGATCAGCGTCGAGCTGAAGTCCGGACTCGGCGAGGCGCTGCCGATCGGCCCGAACCGGCCGTGAATGCCGCGGGCGCCTGAACCGTCACCGGTTCAGGCGATCACCTCACGCACCACCGCCCCGTCCGGATCGATCAGCGTGGTCGGCCGGCGCGGGGTCGCATCGAACTTCTTCGCCCCGTCGATCCGCAACAGCGCGGCGAAGGTCGCGAACAGGTCGGGGACGCTGATCGGGCGGTCGACGATCTTCTCGCCCTTGTCGTCGGTGGTGCCGAGGGCGAGCCCGGGCCGCGTGCCGCCGCCGGCCAGCAGGACGCAGTAATTGCCCGGCCAGTGGTCGCGGCCGCGGTTGTGGTTGATGGTCGGGGTGCGGCCGAACTCCCCCATCGTGACCACCAGCGTGTCGTCGAGCAGGCCGCGTTCGGCGAGGTCATCGAGGAGCGCCGCGAGCGCCTGATCGAACGTGCGCGAGAGCGGCACGAGCTTGCTGAAGTTGTCGACGTGGGTGTCCCAGCCGTCGCCATGGATCTCGACCGCCTGGACGCCCGCCTCGACCAGCCGGCGCGCCAGCAGGACCCCCTGCGCGAACGGATCGCGGCCGTAGCGATCGCGCACCGAGTCGGGTTCCTGGCCGAGATCGAACGCCGACTGCAGCGGGCTGTCCATCAGCCGGCGCGCGCGCAGGTGCTGGGTGCGGTTGGCGGTCACCGTGGCGGTCGCGCCGGCGCCGGCGAAGCCCTCGTCGAGCACCTCGCGCAGGGCCTCGCGCCGCTCGAGTCGCGCCGCGTCAATGCCGCGCGGCGACTTCAGGTTGGCCACCTCGCTGATCGGATTGGCCACCAGGAACGGCGCCGCGCCGACGCCGAGGTAACCGGGTGAGCCCGGCGGTCCCGCGATCTGGACGAAGCTCGGCAGCTCGAACGCCTCGTCGGCCAGCTCGTGGGCGACGATCGAACCGAGCGTCGGATAGGCGACGCTCGGGTTGGGGACGAAGCCCGTGTGCAGCAGCAGACGGGCGCGCGCGTGGCTTCCCTCCTTCGAGGTGACGCTGCGCAACAGGGTGAGCCGCCCCGCCCGCGCGGCCAGCTGCGGCAGGTGTTCCGAGAAGCGCCAGCCGGCGACCTCGGTCGGCAGCGTGCCGAACGGACCGGCAGTCGGCGCGCCCGGCTTCGGGTCGAAGGTGTCGAGCTGGCTCGGCCCCCCCTCGAGCCAGAGCAGGATCAGCTTCCGTGGCGAGCGGGCAGCGCCTGGCGCTGCGACCGCCGCAGCGTGGCGCGAGAGCAGGGAGAGCAGCGCCGGCGTGACGGCCAGCCCGCCGGCGCCGAGCAAGAGCCGCCGCAGCAGCGCGCGTCGCGTGAAGGTGGTGGCGAGGGCGCCGCGCGCGATCATGGGTTGGTCCGGAATTCGGCGCAGTTGACCAGCGCCCAGAAGAGATCGGCGCCGGCGGCGGCTCCCGCCACGCCCTCGAGCCGCGTCGACAGCGCCGCCGCCTCGGCCGCACGCGGCGGGCGCGACAGCGTGGCGAGGAACCACGGCGCGAAGCGCTGCTCGGGCGCGATCGCGGCATCGGCCAGCGCACCGGCGGCGGCCGCCTCGCGCAGCGGCGCCGGCGCCGCGACCTCGTCGCCGTTCATGAGCAGCAGCGCGAGCGGCAGGTTCGACTCGAGCGCGCGGTCGTGGTCATCGGCGCGGTGGGGCGCGCAGCGCGACAGCTCGCGCAGCAGCGGCGCGCGGCGCACTTCGAGTTCCGCCAACGTCGTCGCCGCGCCGGTCGCGCGCAGCAGCGTCGTCGCCAGCGTCTCCGGCGTGAAGCCGCGCCGTGGATGGGCGGCGAAACGCCGCTCGGCCGCGCTGCGCGCCTCGGCGTCATCGCCCATCGCCGGACCGAGGCCGTAGGCCTGCGTGCGCGCGAGAGTTCCGAGCAGGAAGCGCAGGTCGCCCCCCTCTGCGAGGAAGGTGCGCCCCACCGTCTCGAGCAGATCGGGAAGCAGCGCGTCGTCGCTGCCGGTCAGGTCATCGATCGGCGCGACCAGGCCCTGGCCGAGCATCCAGCCGAACGCGCGATTGGCCTGCGCGCGGGCGAACCACGGGTTCTCCGGTGCCACCATCCACGCGGCGAGCGCCGCGCGGCGACCACCGCTCGCGAGCTCGCCGCAGTCGGCGCCGTCGAGGTGGCCGGCCGCGCCGAACCGCTCCACGCGGTCGAGGTAGCGGTCGAGCAGTTCGAGCGCGTCGGGTGCGAGGCGCGCGCGCAGGTCGGCCACTGCGGCCGCGTCGTGGCGCCAGTCGAGGAGCGCCCGCTCGCCGGGACGCGTCTCGCGGCAGAGCTTCTGCAGTTCGGCCAGCGCCTGCTTTTGCGCGGGAGTGCGCCGCGCCGGGGCGCTGGCCATTCCCGCAGCCGCCGCCATCGCCCCCATCGCGTCGTCGTCGCCGCGACCGCCCTTGTTTCGCGCCGCGCGTCCCTCCGCGCCGTCGAGCTTGCGCAACCGGTCGGCGAGGTCCCATTCGGGGCTCTTGTCGAGCACGCGGAACCCCGGACCGCCGATCTCGGAAAGCAGGCCGTGGTCACCGCGCAGCTCGGCGAAGAAGGCGGTGAAGCGGTTGAACTGCTCCTGCTTCCAGTCGTCGTACGGATGGTCGTGGCACTGCGCGCACTGGATTTGCAGGCCGAGGAAGGCGCGGGCCGTCACGCCGGCCAGCGTCTCGATGGTGTCGCGATAGCTGATGGCGAAGGCGAAGACGCCCGGCGTCCGCGCCGCGCCGGCGCCGGCGACCAACTCGCGGGCGAGGTCGACCAGCGTCGCGCCGGCCGCGAACCGCTCCTCGAGCCACGGCTCAAGCCAGCGCGCCGTCTTCTCGGCGTCCTTGCCCGCCTCGTCGACCAGCAGGTGGTTCCAGATCGACGCCGCATGGTCGGCGAACAGCGGATCGGCGAGGAAGCGGTCGATCGCCGTGGTGCGCCGCGTCATGGCGGGCTCGGCCAGGAAGCGCTCGATCTCGTCCGGTAGCGGCGCACAGCCGCGCAGGTCGAGCGAGAGGCGGCGCAGCCACGTGACATCGTCGACCGGCGCGGTCGGCGCGAGGCCGGCGCGCTCCCACTCGGCGGCCAGCGCGGCGTCGATGGCCGCGGCGAGGGCCGCCCGCGGATCGTCGGCCGCGGGCGGTCGAGCACGCGGCGGTAGGGGTTGCGCCACGGCCAGCGCCGCCGCGACGAACAACGCCCCGCCGAGGAGGGCGCGCGACGCGGCCGGGCGGTGGCGGGAAGACGGCATGACGGTACGAGTTACGCCCGCCCCGGCCCGACGTCAATCGGGCACTGCCGTGGCCACGCCGACCGCCGCCGTCGCGCCGGGCGGTGCCCCGGAAGTCGGGTTTTCGCGCAAGACCTTCCGGTCGGTCGGTGCAGCGCGATCCGGCGGTCGGCGGCGCGCCGCGCCCGGAAGGAACGGCTGGCGGACCCGGTTCGTCACCCTCCGTTCGTGCGCGGCGCGTCGCGCTCGTAGGCCGGCAGCTCGAGCAGCGCCGGATCGAGCGCCTTCAGCGTCGCGAACGCGGCGCGCAGCCGCTGCGCCAGCGCCCCCGCACGCTCACCCGCGCTCCCGCCGCCGGTCGCGGCGAGTTCGAGTTGCCCCACCACCATCTTCGCGGTGTCGACCGGCGAGACGTTCAAGCCGTCGAGCGTCGCCGCCGAGCGCGGTGCGCGCGTGAATGCCGCCTCGAGGCCGCTGACGGCCGCATCCAGCTGCTGCGCCTCGAAATCCAGCCGCGCCTTGCCCGCCAGCGCCAGCGCCACGAAGTGGTCGCCCGCCGCGCGTTCGTCCGGGGCGAGCTCGATCGCCCGCTCGTACCAGGCGATCGCCTGGTCGTAGGCGCGCAGCGCGCCTTCGTTGCGCCCGCTGCGGCGTTCGAACTCCGCGGCGACCAGCGCCGCGTAGCCGGCGTAGGAGTGCGCCGCCGGCGAGTCGGGCGCCTTCGCCACCCGTGCCGCGTGCTCTTCGAGGAGGCCGGCACCGCCGCGCTCTTTGACCAGCCGCGCCCGCAGCCGCTCGTGCAGCGCGTCGGACGCGGGGAAGCGGTCGAGCCCCTCGGCGAGGAAGCGGCCGGCCGGTGCGCCGGCACCGAGCCAGTCGAGCACGTCGTAGTGGTTGGCGATGTGCCCGTCGTTCGCCAGCGGGTGGCGAATCATCGCGGCGTAGGCGGCATTGAGATCGGCCAGCCAGTGCGGCGGCCACGGCTTCCGTTCGCGCAACGCGCCGCCGAGCCCGAGCTCGCGTTCGCGGGCGAACAGCTCGAGCACGTCGAGCGCTTCGGGCGCGGTCGGATCGTCCGGCGCGCCGGCCGTGACCGCCTGCAGCGCCAGCGCGCGCGCGCGCGACTCGTCGCCTTCCGCGCGCGCCGCCACGGCGAGCAGCGCGCTCGGGCGGTAACCGTGGGCGCCGAGGCTCATCGCCTTCTCGGTGGCCGCCGTCACGTCAGCCAGCAGCCAGCGCGCGTCGTCGTCGCGGTCGGCGCGCTGCGCCTGGTCGAGCAGCGCCTCGCCGAGCTCGACCATCGCGGTCGCGTCCTGTCCGCGCAGGACATCGCCCTGCCGCGCCAGCACCTCCGCGCGCCGCACGCCGCGCGCCGCCTGCTCCGCCTCGGTCGGCGCCGCCCGCATCCACCGGGCGGGATCGAGCACGCTGCTGCGCACCGCCAGCCCCTGATGGACCACGCTCAGCGTGCGCGCGCGCGGCGAATCGCCGCCGAGGCGCTCGAGCGCCGCCAGCAGCGGCGCCTTCTCGGCCGGCGCCAGCTGTCCGCGCAGGGCCTCCTCGATCAGCGGGACCGCCGCCGGCGATTCGCTCTTCGCCAGCCCGTCGCGCGCCTTCGCCGCGAGCTCGCGGTCCATGCCGAACAGCGCCAGGCGCAGCAGATCGACCGGCGCCGCCTGCGGCGCCTTCAGCGCCGCCTCGATCAGCGACTGGCGGGTGGCGCCGTCGCCGTTGCGCCACGCGCTCTCCACCGCGCTCCGATCGGCGTTGTCGCGGCTCGCGACGCGTGCCACCAGCGGGCGATCGCCCTTCACCACCGGGCGCTTCGGCGGGTGGGCCGCGGCGGTGGTCTCGATCTGGTCGAGGACCGACTGGACGTCGAACGCGTAGAAGACGTCGTGCAGCTCCTTGCCGGTGAGCCCCTGCTCGTCGAGCTCGACGGCGATGTGGCGCGGCGCCACGCGCTGTCCCTCCATGAAGTTCGCGTAGAGGAACGGCTCGATCGCGATGTGCTCGCCGCAGGTGACGCTGCCGAACCGCGGGCAGAGGATCCGCTCGCCGTTCTCGTCATGGTCGCGCGGAGTGTGGCGGTAGGTCGTCGCCAGCACGCAGACGTAGGGGTCGTAGAGCTTGGCCGCCGCCGGATCGCGGTAGCGCACGCCGGCGTAGTGCTCGCTGGCGATCTCGCCGTCCATGTTGACGCAGATCAGGACCAGCTTCCCTTCCTCGCGCGCCACGGCGACCGCGTCCTCCCAGGTGCGCTGGAACCGGACGAGGCACGGCTTCTTCCAGTCGGCGGCGGTCGGCGCCGGCCAGGTCTGTTCGCGGCTCAGCGTCGGCGCGGCCGGCGGGCGGCCCTGCGGCCGCTGCTGCGCGGCGCCAGCCGGCGCCAGGCTCGCGGCGAGGCACAGCGCGGACAACACGACGAGTTCGTGGCGGTTCATGGCGCGGGACGATAGCCCGCAGGGTCGCGGCTATTCTCGCCGCCCGGTTCGCCCGCCGAACGCAGCGAGGAGCCCCCGTCCCGTGATGCCCGCTGATCCGTCGCGCCTGGCCGCCGCGCCCCTCGTCGAGACGTTCGCGGCGGTGAAGACGGAAGTCGCGCGCGTCCTCGTCGGCCAGGCGGCGCTGGTCGAGAAGATGCTGATCGGGTTGCTCGCCGACGGCCACGTGCTGCTCGAAGGCGTGCCCGGACTGGCCAAGTCGCTGGCGGCGCAGTCGCTGGCGCTGGCGCTCGGCGGCACCTTCCGCCGCATCCAGTTCACGCCCGACCTGCTGCCGGCCGACCTCGTCGGCACCCAGGTGTTCCAGCCGAAGACCGGCGAGTGGACGGTGCGCGAGGGGCCGATCTTCGGTCACTTCGTGCTGGCCGACGAGATCAACCGCGCCCCGGCCAAGGTGCAGTCGGCGCTGCTCGAGGCGATGCAGGAGCGGCAGGTTTCTCTGGCCGGCGAGACGCGCCGGCTGCCCGAGCCGTTCCTGGTGCTGGCGACGCAGAACCCGGTCGAGCACGAGGGCACCTACGCCCTTCCCGAGGCGCAGGTCGACCGCTTCATGCTGAAGCTGCTGCTCGACTACCCCGCGGTCGAAGAGGAGATCGCGATCGTCGCCCGCATGGCGACCAACGCGCGCAAGCCGGTGGCCACCGCGGTGACGACGCCAGCGGTAGTGCTGGCCGCGCGTGCCGCCGTCGATCGCGTCCACGTCGAGGAGCGCCTCGTCCGCTACGTCGTCGCGCTGGTCGGCGCGACGCGCTCCCCGCAGGCGGCCGGACTCGCCGAACTGGCGCCGCTGATCCGCTTCGGCGCCTCGCCGCGCGCGTCGGTGGCGTTGACCCAGGCGGCGCGCGCCCACGCGTTCCTGCACGGCCGCGATCACGCGACCCCGCACGACGTCCGCACGCTGGCCGCGGACGTGCTGCGCCATCGCGTGGCGATGAGCTTCGAGGCGGTGGCCGATGGCATCGGCAGCGAGCGGGTGATCGCGCAGTTGCTCGAGCGGCTGCCGGTGCCGTGACCCGCGCCGCACCGCCGCCCGCATCGGGCCGCTCCTCCGGCGACCTGCCGGACCTCCTGCGCGAGGTGCGCCGGATCGAGGCGGAGAGTGCGCTGCTGGTGGCGAGCCTCAACGCGGGTGCGTGGGCGTCGCGCTTCCGCGGCGCCGGCATCGAGTTCGACGAGGTGCGCGAATACGTCCCGGGCGACGATCCGCGCGCGGTCGACTGGAACGTGACCGCGCGCCAGGGACGCCTCTGCGTCAAGCGCTACGTCGACGAGCGCGAGCGCGTGGTCGGCTTCCTGCTCGACCGATCGGCGTCGATGGG
>Ga0194121_10010479_pt1 | contig 11246 bp, 10 predicted proteins | sample TA2MahCa50mmetaG_FD_148609 | JGI IMG/M metagenome (GOLD analysis project Ga0194121, IMG submission 148609) | Freshwater microbial communities from Lake Tanganyika, Tanzania - TA2015020 Mahale Deep Cast 50m | ecosystem: Environmental > Aquatic > Freshwater > Lake | place: Tanzania: Lake...
GATAAATTTTGCATTAATTTAACATCTCCTTCTATGCTTTTTGTTTCTCTTGCTTTTCTATTAGCTGCCATTGTGCCCCTTCTTGCAAGACCAATATTCTCAAGTCCTCTATTCGCATAATCTTTTGCATTATAAAAACCTCTTTTTAAGTTATCTGTAGCTCTATCTAGTCCAGTTCCATAACCCACCATCTTACCTGCTCCTAATCCTACTTTTCCTGCAAGGGCGGTTCCGCCTGTTGCAATCGCAAGTCCCGCGGTTTTTACAATCCCCATAGCTGCTTTTGCTACGGCGGGAGCCGACTTAAGGGTTGTATATACGCCAACAGCTAAAATCATTGTCACAACAAAAATTCTTAATTCCATTTCTCCGATAGTAGTCTGACTTATTCGAAAGCGAGACAAAGCATTAAACATATCTACGGATAATCTCAATGAAAATCCCAATCCTACACCTATAAAGCACCATCTTATAAAATGCTCCCACCATGACTTCCATACTTTTTGGCATACCTCAATGGGGAAAACCATAAAAACAAAAGCTATTGGAGATATAATAAACAAAAAAACTAGCATTGCATATCTTGCCACTAAAACAATAGCAAGATATATAAAGGAAACGGCTAATAAAAAATAAATTGCAGCCATTTCAATAATTCGCGCCACTAAACCTAAAATACCTACGCCCAAATGGGCTAAAAATAAATGTGTGTATGAATTAGTCGTAAGGGGCGTATCAATAAATTCAGCATAAAAACTACTAACATAAATTCTTTCAACCCTCACAACAGAACTTACGATTTCTCTGGCTCCTCCGGCACTGTTGCCAAAAAAGTTATTCATTATTATATTAGACGAATCAATGATTAATCCTACAAACAAAACTGAAAAGTTAACTAAGAGAGCAACAATAAGCAGTGGGGCCAAAAGTTTTTGAGCTTTATACTTCTCAAGATTCAGTATTGTTGCAATTGCAACTCCAATTAAGCCAACTACAATCAGCAGATTTGCCCAGTCTCTTGCAACACTCCAAAGGTTTAAAACAATCAAATCTCTTGTGACTGTAAAGCTGGTGCCGTTAATTAAGTGCGTTACAACTAAGTTAAGTATTGGAGCTGCAACTTTGTCTGCCAAAATCCAAAAGAGCCACTCAATAGCAAAAGGAAAAGCTACAATTGCAAAAGTTAATGCTATATCAGTCACGCCAATTGCATAAGAAAATTTTGGAATAAATCCAAAAACACAAAAAGCAATTAATATTAGGGGTAAATTTTTCCCTTTAATTTTTAATTTATTAATAAAATTCATTAAATGGATAAAACAGTTTGTTAATTATAGCACGATTTGTGCTTTTAAAATAAAAAGTAATCCACAACTGTTTTAAAAAAAATCCCCGTTTTACTTCGGGGAAATTATTGGGAAGTTAGGCGGAAACTCAAACCTTTTTTCAGCAATAACTCTTTCTGTTCTAATATCTCTTAATCTTGCTGTAAATTGGCGGTAGTTTTTTTGGGGATCAATGTGCACTTTAATTTGTGTTTTTCCGCGCCCCCTTGTTTGGGCTTCGTCTATTCCGGATACAGTCTTGGGTTTTTGATTTGGGTACTCTATATCCAATAGAAGAATCTGATCTTTTTGTACAAAGCCTTTTATGTTGATGTCAACCCAGAAGTCGGTCAGGTCATCATTTTTTTTAAATCCCGGTGAAAAATCAAGGTTAAATTGATTTGATAAAAAGGTCTCTTCAGTTTGTTTTTTTGTCCGAGATTGGTTTGTATTGTTTCTGGAATCCATCCCGTTTAACTTATAAAATGTGAGATTTATTAGAAAATAGGATAATGCCAAAAGAAACATGCCGGTTAAACCAGCTCTTCTTGATAGGTCCAGCGGAACCGGAACATAAGTTTTTTTGAAGCCATGTTCATCCACTTTTATTCTTACCCCTAAGTACCACATCAAAAAGTTTTTCAACATCAGAGACTCCTTTTGAAGTTTTGAATGTGCATAAAAAGGTAAAGTACCCTTTTATTAATACTACAATATAATTATTATTTGTCAATTAAAATATGAAATGGAAAAACCGCAAGTTGCCTTGCGGTTTTAAGTTTTTGCGCGGAGCGCAGTTCATCACATCCGTGTGATGATGATGTTGGCGATTGCCAACGCAATCGTTCCTCCGAGGAGGAACGCGTCCCATCCTAGAAACGGGACCCTCACCCATCCCATGGGTGACTGGTTTGTCTTCCCATTGCGGGATGACACAGATCTTTCTAGTGTTGCCGTACTCACGGCGATCTCCCTTTTACAAGGCTATTTCAATAGAGTTGCACAATGCAACCCCTTCTATATTTATCCTATGCTGTTAAACGATTTTGTCAAGCCCCGCACAGCAAATAGCCAGGAGCAAATGGCCGATAGTTTTATAGACTGTTCTTAAAACTTCTTGTTCTTTTAATTAAAATCTCAGCTTCTTTGTATAATTCATTAAGGGTTTGTTCTGAAATATACTTTCTTTTATGTGCGAATATGAGAATATTCACAGTCTCCAAAGTAGACCTTATACTTATATTTAAGAAAGAAGAAAATCCTTTTACGCTGGCAGAGCCAGACCCTTCAGCTATGTTATTTGATATTGAAATGGCAGCTCTGCGCAATTGATCTGATAAGCCAAAGTACTCTTCCCTGGGAAAAGTTTTGGCTATGCTATAAAGTTTTTCAGCGTACTAGATTGCAGATTTCCAAATTTCTAATTCTTCAAATCTAAACATATCATTTGCTATTTGCCATTAGATTATAGCTCTTTGCTAAATCTTTCCAGTTAAAAAGATTTAGGGTTTCTGATCTTTGTTTTGGGTCAATGTTATTTTTTAAAAGCCACTGATTAATTTTTTCTCTTTCAATTTTGAGTGATGTTGATAGGTTGTTTCCTAATTGCTTCCTTGGTTGAGAGAACCCTGCTTTTAAAATTTTAAAAAATGTATTTTTATCAAAATCTAAATTGTTATTTTTAATATCAGATATTTTTATTATTGCAGAATCAATTTTTGGAGAGGGCCAGAATGACCCTTTTTTAACATAGCTTATAATTTCAGGTTTTGCATAAACCTGAACCGAAACAGCCAACAAACTCATTTGTGGAGGTTTTGAGCAAATTCTTTGGGCAACCTCTTTTTGAATCATTAAAACCATTAGTGATGGCGGATTTTCTGCCTCAAGAAATTTTCTAATTAAAGGAGATGTTAAGTAGTAAGGTATATTGGCAACAATTTTGTATTTTTGACTTGGAGGCTGATATTTTAAAATGTCTTCGTTTAAAACCTCAACATTATCATTTTCTTTTAGAACTGTTTCTTCTAAAATTTCTATCATTTTTCTGTCTTTTTCAACAGAGATTACTTTTTTTGCCAAAGCAGACAATTCTTTAGTGAGAATTCCCATTCCCGGCCCAACTTCTAAAATTAAGTCGTCTTTTTTGATTTCAGAAGCTTTAACTATAGTTGATAAAACACCTTTATTTATCAAAAAATTCTGACCAAGTCCGCGAGAGGGTTTGGCATCATGTTTTTTTAATAAATCCTTTAATTCTTTTTTCATTTGTGGTTTATAAAATGTGATTTTAATTAGTCTATCATATATTTACATATAATAGGTAGGGTCCAAAAAAATAATACATAAAAATATGTAATAAAGCTAATAATTTCACCCTTTTTTACAATACTTCAAAACTGTGTAAAAATACTTGACCTTGGTGCTGGTAAAATATAGAATGGAGTTAAGGGTTGAATGTAAGTTTTACTAAATAGATAAGTAACATATTGAGTAAATTCTTAGGAAAAAAACGCAGAAAAAATAAAAAGGGATTTTTCAAAAGTCCTTTGTTTTATTTTGGGTTAATGGCAATGTTTTTATGGGCTTTGCCGTTTTTTAGTTTTGGCAGTTTGGCAGACTTAGATGGATTAAAAAATAGTGAAAACGCCATTTTAAACCCATTTTTTAAAGATGCTAATAACCTTGCAAATAATGATTTGTTTTTTGCTCAAAATAGTCAATCAGTAAACGAGAGTCCGGAATTAAAAATAATACAAGACAGCTTTGTTTATGGCATATCAACACCTAGAATTTTAACTACACAAACTTTAGGTGATATTTTTGGAGAGTCTTCCTATACTCAAAGAGAGGTTTTAGATTATGTTGTTGGTGCAGGAGACACAATTGACTCTATTGCAAAAACCTTTGAAATATCACCAACAACAATAGCTTTAGCAAACAATATATCCAAAAGTTCATCTTTAAAAGAAGGTCAGGTTTTGGTAATATTGCCAGTTGATGGTTTGTTGCATATTGTAAGGTCAGGAGATACAATTTCTGCAATATCAAAATCGTATAAAGCCAAGTCAGAAGATATTATTTCTTTTAATAATTTGGCCAATGAGGGCGATATATTTATTGGAGATATTTTAATGATCCCGGGAGGGATAATGCCTATAAAGCCACTACCATCAACTCAAGCTAAAGTTCCAAGCAGTTTCTTTATATTCCCAGCTGAAGGAAAGATTACACAAGCACTTCACTATTATAATGCTGTTGATGTTGCAAACCAGTGCGGAACCCCAATTTATGCTTCAGCTTCAGGTGTTGTGCAAAAAGTCAGGTTTGACTATAGGTACGGAAATTATGTGACTATTTTACATAATAACGGAGTTGTCACATACTACGGACACCTGCAAACAATGTTTGTAAAGCCAGGTGACAGCGTCACTCTTGGTGATAGGATTGCCACAATGGGTAGAACTGGTACAACCGCCACAGGTTGTCATGTTCACTTTCAAGTAATTGGTACTACAAATCCTTTATCAAGGTACAATTTAGGAGCTACCCTTAAGTACTAATCAACAAGTCTAAAAATCAATTCAATTAAAAAGCACCTATAAAATAAGGTGCTTTTTAATTATCTTTTGGTCTATATATTAAAGCTTCGGCAACATGATCTGTTTTAACTTCTTGAGAACTAGCAAGGTCTGCGATTGTCCTTGAAACTTTTAAAACTCGATGGTATCCCCTGGCAGACAACTTTCCTGAATCAACATATTTTTTCAAAAGCATTTGTGAGTCTATATTGTGTTGGCAATACTTTTTTATTTCTTCAATATTCATTTCGGCATTTGTCATTGATATATTACCAAATCTTTCTTTTTGAATCTCTCTGGCGTTTTTAATTCTTTGTTTTATTGATTCACCTTGTTTTTGAGTGGGTTCAGATGCTAGTTTGTCATATTTTACAGCTGGAACCTCAATAAAAATATCTATTCTGTCCATTAATGGGCCAGATAGTTTTCTTCTATACATTGCAACCTGTGATTGAGAACAGGTGCAGGGTTTGTCTGGGCTGTTTAAATATCCGCAAGGACAAGGATTAGAAGCTGCTACCATCATAAATCGGCTAGGAAAAGTAAAATTATACTTTGATCTTGAAATAGTGATTTTGCCGTCTTCTATTGGCTGTCTCAAAGATTCTAAAACATCTCTGTGAAACTCTGGAAATTCATCTAGGAATAAAACTCCTCTATGGGCTAAAGTAATTTCTCCAGGCCTTGGCGGGTTTCCTCCGCCAATTAAAGCCACATCAGAAACAATGTGATGGGGTGACCTAAAGGGCCTTTTATTTATTAAATTTTTTTCTCCGAGTAGTCCGGCAACACTATATATTCTTGTCACTTCAAGCGATTCTTCTTCTGTTAAGTCAGGCAAAATTGAGGGTAATGATTTTGCCAACAAACTTTTTCCTCCACCAGGGGGGCCAAAAAACATTAAGTTATGGGCTCCGGCAGCCGTAATTTCAAGAGCTCTTTTTGCATATTCTTGGCCCCTCACCCAATCAATGTTAATTTTTTCATCATCATCATCATCATTTACTTCTTCTTTATTTATTTCTAAAGAAAAGGGTTTAACTAAATTTTTACCCTCAAGATGGGAAATTGTTTGAGTCAAAGACGAAACACCAATTGATTTTATACCCTTTACCAATGAAGCTTCTTTTACATTTTGAAACGGTAGAATTATTTCCTCAAAACCTAAATTTCGAGCCATTAAGGCAAAAGAAAGAGCACCTTTTACCGGCCTCAAATTTCCATCTAGGGAAAGCTCTCCTAAGAATATTTTATTTTCTGAGTTAAAATTAGTCTGTTTTGTTGCAATTAAAAATGCCAATGCAATTGGCAAATCATACAAAGAGCCCTCTTTTTTTAGGTCTGCAGGGGCAAGGTTTACCAAAATTTTAAAAGTTCTTTGAGAAGGTGAAAGTAGTCTTGAGCTTTTAATGGCCGAATCGATTCTTTCTTTTGATTCTTCAACTGCTTTGTCTGGAAGGCCTACTATAGAAAAAGATCTTAATCCTTGAGCTACATCAATTTCAACCTCAACTTTTTTTGCGTCTAATCCAACTATAGATGCTGAATAAACTTTACTGGGCACGGTTTATTAATTTTCAATTTTCAAAGACTAATTTTCAACAAACTACCAATGATTTAATTTATAAAATTTTTATCGGTAGTTTGATAATTTAAAAATTGACTGATAATTGAGAACTTTGATAATTGCTAAATTAGGCTTGTTTATTGCACTCAATACAAAGCTTTGATTCTGGACAGACCACTAATCTTTCTTCCTCAATGTCTTTACCACATCTTTCGCATTTTCCATAACTACCACTAGTTATTTTTCCTAGGGCCAAGTTTATATCTTTTAGTTTTAATTCAAGGCTTTGTTCTAAAGACAAAAGATTATCATACTCTGAAGTTTCTTCTGCTTCCTCCTCTGAATCAATGTTATCCTCTTTATTGGGATATTTTGCTTTCCAGTTTCCGTCAATGACCTTGTCTTTTGTTGCAAAACTGCTTAATTCTTTTTCCAAAGAAGATTTTTCTTCTACTAACTTATCTTTTAATTTTTCTATTATTTCTTTATTCATATTTTTAATTTAATTTGTTTCTTTGGCCCATTTTTCAATCTCCTCCATAAACTTTTTCTTTCTTTCGTCGTAATTTTCTTGAGTATCTTCTTTTTTTATTTTTAGACTTTGAGTTGGGCTCTTTGTAGCTATTTGTTGTTCTGACTTTTTAATTGGTGATGAATGAGGTAATTTATTAATATTGGGTTTTAGTTGGTTTATTTGCTGGTGAGTTTTTTCTGTAGGTTTCTGGTTTGCTTGAGGTGGTTTTTCTGTAAGTTGCGGACTTGGCTTGGCTACAGGATTTGATTGCGCTTTATTTGGTATATCTTTCTCTTGAGGATGTATTTTATTTATAAAGTCCTGATTTTTTTTGTCTTGTGCTATGGAAGGTGCTTTTGAGGGTTCTGGTATCTCCTTTTTAATTGGAGCTGGAGCCGGGGTTGGTCTTTGAGCTGGCGGCGGATTTTTAACTGGAGTCTGGGCTGGGAATTCTTGGTGTTGAAGTCTATTTTGAGAAGTTTCTGCCAATATTTTATTTAAGTCTTTCTTTTCTTTTTCTTCTTGGTTTGCGTCCTTTTGGTTTACAACTTTTTCTGGTTCTTTGATTTGTATTTTTAATTCAGGGGCAGGAACTGGTAATGGCTTTGCAATAAAAACACCCTTCTTCAGTTGTCTGATGTCCTTTGCCATTGTTCTTATGTCGCTTTTTTGGAGAAGAGAATTCTCTTGTGTCGCCATAAGACTATAATAAACTATTTTTTCTTTGGTTGAAACCCCGCGTCAATAGCAGATAGGTTTATTCTGCCCAATTCATCAATTGCAACCACTTTAACGGGAATTACATCTCCCTCTTTTACAATCTCTTGTACGCTTTTAATTTGATAAGAAACAAATTTAGATATATGAACAAGTCCTGATTGTCCCGGTAGTATGTCAACAAAAGCTCCAAAATCCATTATTTTTCTTACTGTTCCCTGAAAAGTTTCTCCAACAACAACCTCTCTAACAATGCTTTTAATTCTAGCTCCTGCTCCATCAACATCTTCTTGTTTTTGTCCTGTAATAAATACATCTCCTGAGTCTTCAATGTCAATTGAAACATTGAAATCTTCAATAATTTTATTTATTACACTTCCCTTTGGACCAACAACCTCACCAATCTTTGATGGATTGATTTTCATTGAAAGCATCTTAGGTGCAAAAGGAGAAAGACTCTTTCTCGGTCCGTCTATAGATTTTAGTATTACATCAAGAATTTTCATTCTCGCATCTTTGGCTCTCTCTAAAGCTTCTTTCATAATATCTTTGGTAATGCCGTCAATTTTAATATCCATTTGAATTGCAGTGATTCCATTTTTTGTTCCTGCAACCTTAAAATCCATGTCGCCAAAGTGATCTTCTGGGCCTTGTATATCAGTTAAAACAACATTTTTACCCGAAGATGCATCATGAGCCAAACCAATTGATATTCCCGCCACAGGTTCAGTAATTGGTACTCCCGCATCCATTAGGGCAATTGTTGAGGCGCAAACAGAAGCCATAGATGTTGATCCATTGCTTGAGAGTGCCTCTGATACGATTCTTATTGTATAAGGAAAAACATCTGTAGTTGGAAGTACTGGCAGTAAAGCTTTTTCAGCTAGGTGTCCGTGGCCTATTTCCCTTCTTTTTGGTCCTCTCATTGGAGCAGTCTCTCCTGTTGAGAATGGAGGAAAGTTGTAGTGATGTAAGAATCTTTTCTTTCCAATGAATTCCATTCCTTCTAAAATTTGCTGGTCTCCGGGACCCCCCAAAGTCAAAATAGATAATATTTTTGTTAATCCTCTGTGAAAAACTCCGCTACCGTGAGTTCTTGGCAAGACGCCAACTTCAGCTTCTAAGGTTCTTATTTCAGTTGATTTTCTCCCGTCTGGTCGTTGGTCTTTTTCAATAATATTTTTAATAATAATACGTTCCATTTCTTTTTCAAAGAATGGCAAGACCTGATTTTCTTTTCCCGTGTCTGGATATTTTTCTTTAATTTGTTTTTTTAGATTTTCTCTTAAAGATTCAGCTTCATCTAAATTTTTCTCGCCTGATTTTGCATTAGTAATAGATTTTTCTAGTTTGTCTCCCAAAAGTTCTTTGATATCATTTTCAATATCTAGTTCAACGGCTGGCTCAAATACTTCTTTTTCTTTGCCAACTTTTCTTATAATTTCTTTCTGAAAATCTACTATTTTTTGAAGGGTTGGCATAGCAAAATCTACAGCTCTCATAACATCTTCTTCTGATATTTGCTTTGCCCCCATTTCAATCATGTTTATATGTAATTCTCCCTTTATGATAATTCCTGTAAAAGTTAAATCCATATCTCCCTCAATCCTCTCTTTGTAGGTTGGGTTGATTATAAATTCACCATTTGTTCTCCCTACTCTTACTGCAGCCAATGGTCCATTCCATGGAATCTGCGACATTCCTAAAGCCAAAGAGCTTCCAATAAAAGCTGGAAAGTCAGCATCATTTTCTTGATCCCAAGAAAGACAGGTGGCAATTACTTGAACCTCTTTTTTGAAGTCCTTTGGAAAAAGTGGCCTTACTGCCCTATCAATCATACGGCTGGTTAAAATTGCTTCGTCAGTTGGACGAGATTCTCTTTTTAAAAAACGGCTCCCAAAAATTTTTCCTGCAGCGTAAAACTTTTCCTCGTATTCAACCATAAGAGGAAAAAAGTCTTGTCCTTCAACAGATTTTTGAGATAGTGTGGCGTTGGCAATTACTTCTGTGTCTCCATATTGCACCACGCAACTTCCACTTGCTTGAACTGCCCAATCATTTAGTTTTACCTTCAAAATTTTACCCCCTACCTCTAATTCAAATGTGTCTTTTGTCATATATTTTGACAGCTTTTTGAATTCGAATTTTCATCTGAATACTTCCAAAATTTTTAGAAATATTCAGATGCCATCCGTTATTCAAAAAACTAATTATTTTTTTATTTTTTAACAAAAAGAAGATTTTCTAATCTTCTTTTTGGTTTTTATTTGATAATAAAAATTTTCCTGTATCTTGGTCCAAATCAATAAATTCATCAGCAATTTCTTTTAGTCTTGAAGATGTTGTTTTTCCAAAGGCTACTACTTCCACTCTTTTGCCCTGGTTTTTTAAATATTCAACAAGCGAAATAAAGTCTCCGTCTCCTGAGCATAAAACAATTACATCAAGACCAGGAGAAGTTCTTATTGCATCAATTACAATTCCTACGTCCCAGTCAGCTTTTTTTGCTCCTCCATAAAATTCTTGTAAATCTCTTATTCTGGTTTCAATGCCCAATTTTGAGAGTGCATCAAAGAAAGGTTTTTCCTCTCCGGTTTTTGTTCTTACAACATATCCAAATGCTCTGATAAACTTTCTTCCTGAAATAGCTTGTTTTAAAACTTCTTTAAAATTAACTTTTGACTTGTAAAGATTTCTTGCAGAATAATAAAGATTCTGCACATCAATTAATACTTCTACCCTTTGTTCTTTTGACTTTGTAAGCATTTACTTCTTTAATCCTAATTTCTTTACCACATCCTTGTATCTTTTTTCGTCTTCTTTTTTTAAATAAGCAAGTAGTTTTTTTCTTTTAACAACCATCCTTATTAAACCTCTTCTTGAATGAGTATCTTTTGGATGATCTTTTAAATGCAAAACAAGACTATCTATTTCTTGAGAAAGCAAAGCAATCTGAACATCAGCTGATCCCGTATCTTTTTCATGGATGCTGTGCTCCTTTATTAGTTTTAGCTTCTTTTCTTTTTTTATCATATCTTTTGTTATTTTTAGACGATTTTGAGTATACTATTTTTTATAATTTTTGTAAACCCTTCTATGCTTAATAATTTCCTTAATGGTGCGCCCAGCAGGATTCGAACCTGCGACCTTATCCTTAAGAGGGATTTGCTCTACCAGCTGAGCTATGGGCGCATGATTTAAATTTTAAAATCACGCCTTTAGAGATATTGCCGATTATGCAATAAAGAAACTAAAATGTAAATACATACCATACACCATTATATCCAAGGGCCAATAAGAAAACATTTATTATTAGCCATGAAGAGAATATGAGAATTATTCCCCATACGGCGCCCCATAGTATTCTTTTGCCTGTATCTAGTAATTTTGGATATCCTCCCCCTAAAATAATTAAAGCTCCTCCAATTAAAACTAATAATCCAGCCAGTGGAACAGCTATTATGGTGACCACAAATTTATAAACATTCATTACCAAGAAAAATATATGGTACAACTCACACCTGCAAGTAAGGGTCTTTCCG
>Ga0194121_10010485_pt1 | contig 11241 bp, 10 predicted proteins | sample TA2MahCa50mmetaG_FD_148609 | JGI IMG/M metagenome (GOLD analysis project Ga0194121, IMG submission 148609) | Freshwater microbial communities from Lake Tanganyika, Tanzania - TA2015020 Mahale Deep Cast 50m | ecosystem: Environmental > Aquatic > Freshwater > Lake | place: Tanzania: Lake...
AAGCCGCGTCCTGCCTGGGCCAATGTGCATTTCCTCGAGAAGCCAGTGTTGATTCACCCGCTTTCGGGGGAGAAGATTTCGCTTGGCAAACTGACGGAAATTGCCGCGCCGCACATTCGCAACGTCAGTTTCGACCATTTCCTGCGGTTGGTTGAAACCGACCTTGGTGGTGCGCCCGACCACCACTGGACGCAACTCGCTTTCTGGCGTTTTGGGCCGGAGCCAAAGCTGGCAGCTCCTGAAATCGGCGAACTCTGGCGGATGCTTCCTGCTGACACGCGCGTGCCGGATCACACCATCTGGGCGCATCTGGACATTGTCTCCGCGCTGGCCGGGGCCATGCACGGCGCTGAACCCGACAACGGGCTGGCGCTGCTTAGCGTGAGCTTTGGCCCTGTGCAGGGCTTCATCGCGCAAGCCCGGTCCACCTCCGATCTGTGGGCCGGCTCGCACCTGCTCTCGTCGCTGGCGTGGGAAGGTCTCAAAGTGGTTTGCGAGGAACTCGGCCCGGATGCCGTACTGTTCCCCCATCTGCGCGGCTCGGCGGCGGTGGACCGCTGGCTGCTGGAAACCGTACCAGCGCACCGGCGCGAGGCCTGGCAACAGCGTTTCGAGGATATCGAGGCGGAATGGCTGAAATCTGCCACCGATTCCAACCCGTTGTTTGCTGCGACGCTTCCGAACAAGTTCATGGCCGTGGTTCCGGCCAACCGCGCGCAAGCGTTGGCCGACAACGTCACAGCAAGCGTGCGCGGCAAGGCATTGGAATGGGCAAACCAGGCGGCGGAGCGCGTCTTCGAAAAGGCCGACGGTAAGGGCGTTGCTGCGGGGTACTGGCGCGATCAGGTTCAGGAGCAGCTCCGCGGTTTCCCGGAAGTGCATTGGTCCGTGGCCGAGTGGCCGCTCGACGCCGATGAGCAGGGATTCCCGATTGCCGATTCACTGCAGCAGGCGTTGGCGACATTTTATCCTGAGACGGACGCGGCGCCGGGGTTCTTTGCCGACCCGCTCTGGGAACTTGTCTCCAACGCTGACGTCGTGGAGCACCAGGGGAAACGGCGTAAGTTTCGCAAGCTCAAGCTATCCAGTGGCGAAGAGTTTTTCGTTCCAAACCCTGGCTTGCTGTACCCAGCGGTACACGAGCTTGCCGAGCGTGGTTTGGCCGCGGTCAAGTCGTTACGCACCTTTTCTGCGTTGCCACAACACGGGCACCGCTGCACCCTGTGCGGTGAGCGCGAATGGCTGGCGGGCGATGCTACGCAGCTTTCGATTCCGGCCGGCCAGCGCAAGGACACCGCCTGGGATACCAAAGCGCAGCGGCTCGGAATCAAGAACGGCGAATACCTTTGCGGCGTCTGTGCGATGAAGCGCTTGTGGCCCACTCTTTATGTCGAGCAAGTGCGATCTTTCCTTGAAGGGGAGGCCAGCCGCTTCGTGGTGAGTACGCATACGATGGCGTTGGCTACGTCGATCGGGCAACTCGCGAACTCTGCCGGGGCATTGAGTGACGTGCAACGAGAAGCGCTTGCGGTGCTGAACGGCTGGGTTCAGAAGACCCCGCGTGTCGCCATGCCCGCTTCGCTCAACCGGGCGCTATCTCGTTGCGGCGATGTAATGATCGACTTCGTTGGCCGAAGGCTACCGAGATTGATAGATGAATTGCGCGACAATCCGGAGGAAGCCATCGGCAGCTGCGAGCAGAGAATTGCCAGCCTGCTTGGTGACAAACCGGAAACCTACTACGCGCTGATCCAGATGGACGGCGACCGCATGGGCGCATGGATGGCTGGCAATGAGAAAGAGTACCAGTGCACCTTCGAAGACACCTGGCACCCCCAGGTGCAGGCGGCAGTGAAACAGAAGTTTGGCAGCGAGCCGGATGTTCTAAGTTATTTGGAGTCCTTCCGTCCTGCCTCTCCCGCCCGCCACGCGGCCATTTCGAAGGTGCTGAACGATTTCTCTACCCACGTTGCGCGGCATGTTCTCGAGAACGTATTCAAAGGCAAGCTCATCTACGCCGGTGGTGACGACGTGCTTGCGATGGTCTCCGTAGACGATCTGCTGCCGGCCATGCTGCTTTTGCGCGCGGCATATAGCGGCGTCGGCAGCTGGGAAGGTTTGCCCGGCGACATCGACCTCAAGGGCCTGCAACTGGGGAAGGGCTTTGTCCATTTGAATGGACGATTGATGTTGATGATGGGAATTGATGCCACCGCCTCAATCGGTGCCATCGTCGCCCACCATCAAGCGCCGTTGACCTCGGTACTGCGCCAGTTGCGCCTGGCCGAACTGGCAGCGAAGGCGCATGGCCGCAATGCCTTCTGCTTGCGCGTAATGAAGCGCGGAGGTGGTGAGGTTGGAGCAAGCTGCCACTTCTGGGACAGGCCGGATCAGCCGCCGCCTCTGGCCGACACTGCATTGGGGCTGATGCTGCGCTTCGCCGAAACCCTGGCGCAACCGGACATGTCGCGCCGCGCCGTGTATCGCGCCACTGAGTGGCTCGCCGGACTCCCGGCGCGGGGCAGCATGGGGGACAAAGCGTGGCGTGACATGGTGGCGACCAACCTCGCCTTCCAGCTCAAGAAGCAGAGCTCAAGCGCGGAGACGAAGCAGCGCGCGGAGTCCTACGCCCTGCCTTTCGTGGAACTCGCCTGCCGTGAAAGCAAACCCACCGATACCGCCCGCTTCCTCGACAACTTGCTGGTCACCGCCGAGTTCTTTGCCCGCGAAGGCCGCATTTTCGCCATGGGAGCCTGACGGTGACCTACTACTTCGTTGAACCGCTCGACGTGCTGATGATTCGCGGCAATAAGAGCTTCGGCGGTGTCGGTCAGCACGGCGAGTCCGTGATGCCGCCGTGGCCATCGCTCTTCGCCGGCGCCTTCCGCTCAGCTCTGTTGGGGACGGATGCGGCGCAGCTTGCCCGCTTTGCCAACGGCGAAAAGCTGTCGGGCGCGTTGGGCGACGTGCTCGGCACCCCTGCACAGCCGGGCAGTTTCGCGATCAATTATCTGTCGCTGGCTTCGCTCCCTCCGCCCTCCAGGACCGCTTCGAATGAGAGCATCGCGCTCGCCTTCCCACTTCCCGCCGACCTCGCCGCCCTTGCCGATGTCAGGGCACCGCTCCAACTCCACCCCGCAAGACTTCCAGCGAGCGCCACCGCGAATGAACTACCGTTGATCGCGCTCCCGCGTGTGATCAAGCAAACGAAGCCCGAAGCCGGCCGCTGGCTCGACGTTGCGGGTTTCAATGCGCATTTGGCTGGCATACCGCCCTCAAGCACACTTGAAACCGCCGACTTCTTCAAGCGCGAAACCCGCCTCGGCATCGCACTCGACGCCGGTTCGCGCACCGCGGAGGACGGCGCGCTCTACACCACCGAAGCTATCGCCTTTAACACGGGAGCCGGTTTCCTCGTTGGCATCGACGGGGAAGCCGGCCTGTTGCCATCCAGTGGGTTCTTGCGACTGGGCGGTGATGGCAAGGGCGCCGCCTACAGAAGGGTCGAATTCTCCCCGCCCGCCGCACCGCTGACGGTCATCGCCAAGAGTTGCCGCTTCCGTATGATCCTCGCCACCCCCGGGATCTTCGCCGCCGGCTGGCTGCCCGATGGCATTGCCCGGCAAGGTATGCGTGACTACCGCCTGCAAGGCGAAGGCTTCTCGGCGCGGTTGGCTTGCGCCGCCGTGCCGCGATTCGACACCCTCTCCGGCTGGGATCTCGCCCGCCAGCAGCCAAAAACGGCGCAGCGCGTAGCCCCGGCCGGCAGCGTCTACTGGTTCGATGAACTAGAAGGCGATGCCGGCAAGCTTGCCGAGTGGATGGATAGCGGCCTGTGGACAGAGAATGGCGATGCTCAACGTCGCGCCGAGGGTTTCAACCGCGCCTGGCTTGCCGCCTGGCCAATGATCTCTGGATGATGAAGGAAATCACGATGTTCGAAGCTCGACAACTCGTTTTCTATAGCTGTGTAAGCCCGGTGCACATGGGTGCCGGGCAGGCCGTCGGCGCCATCGACAACCCGATCCAGCGCGAAGTACATACCGGTCATCCGCTGATCGCAGGTTCCGGCCTCAAGGGTGCAGTAAGGCATCATTTCACCAGAACGTGGAACAACGACAAACTCATTGCCCGGCTGTTCGGTCCGGAACGCAATGCCTCCGAGCACGCCGGAGCGATCGCCTTCACCGACGCCGTCCTGGTGGCCTTCCCGGTACGCTCGCTGAAGAACACTTTCGTCCATGCCACCTGCCCGACCGCACTGGCGCGGCTTAAGCGGCTTGCGTGTGACTCTGCGAAGTGGACGGTGCCGACCATCGGCGAAGGCAGTGTCAAGACCGCCAGCAATGGGGCGCTGACAGAAGGCCGCCTGGTGCTTGAGGCCTTCGACTTTGCCGCCACGCCGGATGAAGGCATCAAGGCCATCGCCGACTGGCTGGCCGCCAATGCTCTGCCGCAAGGGGCGGAACACGAGTTCTTCCGCAGCAAACTCAAGACCGATCTGGCGCTGCTCTCCGATACCGAATTCGGCCACTTCGTGCGCCATGCGACGGTGGTGGAGCCTCATGTGAGGATTGACAACGATACGGGAACAGCGGCCGATCATGCTCTTTTCTATACCGAGAATTTGCCGCCGGAAGCATTGTTTGCTGGCCTGCTTCTGGCGAGTGTCGAACGGCGCAAAGGCAGGGATAGCGAGGGCCTGATGGATGCCAGAGCCGTTCTCGCCACTGTGCTACAAGGCGCGAACGAACGCCAGGGCCTCGCCAACCGCCTGTTGCAAGTTGGCGGCGACGCGACCACCGGCCGCGGGCTGATCGTGGTACATCCTGCCGGGGAGGGGGCATAGATGGCACAGACACTTGACCAGCAGCGCGCTCAATACGCGTGGGGGTGCGCCGAGAAGAACGCGATGGTCGATGGCTACCGCCAAATCGCCAAGGGTGCACCTGCGCTCATCATGGGCAATGGCCTGATGCCCGCGCTGGCTTTTTACCACTCCAGGACCGGCAGCAACAAGAAGCCTGCCGAGTTGATTCTGGACGATGTCCTTGGCTGGCTTGCCAAACGGCAGGTGGTCCCCAAAAGCTTTCCAGACGCAATGGAAAGATTTTTCAGCTCCAGTTCGCAAGATTACATACGCGCCACCGACGAAGCCCTCGCCATGCTCAAGTGGCTGCGCCAGTTCGCCGACGCCGTGGATCCGGCGCAATGAGAATCCCGGCCGTTCCGAAGTATGTGCTCAACACCGCCCAAGGCCTTAGCGGCGTTCCCCCCGGCCATCGCTTTAACCTCTATTTTCAGATCTGGGATAAGAAGAACTGGCAGCTCGACAAGACGGCCAAGACGGACGCGCTGCGCGAATGCCTGAAGCTCGGTGATGCCGCCGAGCCGCTCAGAGCCCTGCTCGCCCGGCAGCAGGCCCACGCCCTTGCTTTGCCCGAGAACTTTCGCCATGTCGTTGACGCCCGCTCCACGGCGCCCTTCGCCACGGGGCTCGGCCTCGAACACCCGGTAGAGAACGGCTTCGCTTTTCTCTCGCCATACGGCCTGCCCTACCTGGCTGGCAGCGGTGTGAAGGGCGTGTTGCGACGGGCGGCGGAGGAACTGGAACTGGACGAGCAGCTTCCTGGCGGCGCTGCGTGCGCCCTTTTCGGTCACGAAGACGCCAACGAACCCCGGCGAGGCGCGGTGACCTGTTGGGACGTTTTCCCCAAGCCCGCCGGGGACAGCCTGGCGGTGGAAATCATGACGCCGCATTTCAATCACTATCTGCAGGACGGCGGTGCACCCCACGATGCCGGCAAGCCCAACCCCATCCCGTTTCTGGCCGTTCCGGCGCGATCGGAGTTTCGTTTTGTGATCACCTGCGAGCCGTCGATGCTGCCCCCGGGCTTCGGCAAATGGAAGGCCGCGAGCGACAAGATCATTCAGCACGCTTTCGACTGGCTCGGCTTCGGCGCCAAGACGGCTGTCGGATACGGGGCGATTGAGGGGCTGTCCCATGCGGAGATCTCCGCCGCGAAGGCACAAGCCGAGTCCGCATCGAAACGCTGTGATTGGGTCGATCAGGCGATCGACAGCCTGCGCAAGCAGACGAACGCCAACGCCGGCGACACGCTACGGGGCAAAGGTCTCGCCGAGGCATGGAAGCAGATTCCCGACACCGCCCTGAAGGCGCGCGCCAAAGCCGACATAATGGCCCGCTGGCAGGCTGAAGGCTGGTGGAATCACCCGCCCGGAAAGGCCAGTCGCCAGGCCAAGGCAATCTACGAGGAAGGCGACACCAAGTGACCGGGGTTCCCATAGGCAAGCGGACCAACGCGGAACAGAATATGTATGTTTTCACAAGCAGAAAGACATCGTCATGTCACCCTTGATCGAAACCCACCTTGCCACGCTGCGCGATCTCGTGGCCCGGCATGGGCAGCGCAATGGGTGCGTATTCGGTTCCATGGCACGTGGGGACGCGGATGAATCAAGCGATATCGACCTCCTTGTTGATGCCGCCGCAGGTACTACTTTCTGGCTTTGCCTTGGGTGCCCTGATGATGGATGCGCAGGAGATGCTTGGTCGCCGTGTTGACGTCGTCACCGAAGCGGCCCTATATCCGATGTTGCAGGAGCAGGTGCCGCGTGAAGCTCAGCCACTCTGAATGGGTATCGATCCTGAGCTGATCCGGCGCGTCATCGCCGAGGAACTCCCTCGGCTTTCCGCCGCGTTGAAGCGCTTGGAGCAGCGGGTTTTGCCGCATCCGCAGCCATGATCAAATCGGTGAGCGCAATCACCAGTTTCCCCATTGCCCGCTACCGCTTCGTCATCCGCTTGCAGGACGAGCTTCGACTTCCCGAGTACGCAGGCTCCCTGCTTCGCGGCCAGTTCGGCGCCGCGCTGCGGCGTACGGCGTGCATGACCGGTGCAGAACAGTGCGCCGGTTGTCCGCTGCTGCGTACGTGCCCCTACCCCGCGATCTTCGACACTCCGGCCCCCGAGTCGCACCCGTTGCAGAAGTTCAGTCAGGTGCCGAATCCGTACGTGATCGAACCGCCGCCGTTAGTGCTGCGGCATGTCGGCGCGAACCAGCCATTCACATTCGGCATGGTGCTCGCAGGGAGGGCGCTGGCCCAGCTCCCGCTCATCGCTTTCGCGCTGCAACGTGCCTTCAGCCGTGGCGTCGGCAAGCAGCGGGCCCGCGGCGTGCTTGAGGACATCCTGTTTGAGGATGCCGGCGGTGCGCGATCCATCCGGGATGGCGGTGGCCAGATCCTGCCCCATGCGCCCCGTATCTCGGTGCCAGCGTTTCCGGATGCGAGCGAGGCCTTGCTGAAGATCGAGACGCCGCTGCGCTTGCAGAATCAGGGACGGCCGGTTTCGGTCGGCAACCTCAGGCCCCGTACCCTCGTCACTGCGCTGTTGCGGCGCGCCGCGTTGCTCCTCGAGATCCATGCTGATATGCCCGGCGTGGTCGGTAATGCGAGCGAACTCGCGCGGTGTGCCGAGCGGCTCACGGACGAACGCAGGCTCGAATGGCAGGACTGGACCCGCTATTCCAGTCGCCAGAAGCAGCAGATGATCTTGGGCGGTGTGATCGGCGAATGGCGGCTGCGCGGCGAACTCGTACCGCTGATGCCCTGGCTCTGGCTCGGCCAGTGGTTGCATGCCGGCAAGAACGCTACGATGGGGCTGGGGAAGTACTCTCTCGAATGGCGCTGAAATACTGATCCGAGGTAGATCGGCGCAGCGATTGTCGGGGAGTGCCCCAATCTCCATCCTTTCGTCAACTTGTGGAGGATTGATTGAGCGGAATCGATCGGGTAACGCACAAGCAGCGCGACTGCCCGGCAATCATCGAGGCCGTCGCAATGCTGCGCAGCCGCCTTGCGGCGGAATCGGTGACGCTGTACGGTTCGAGGGCCAATGGCACGGACGATGCGGAATCAGGCATCGACCCCCTGGCGCTGACATCGCGCGTGCTCGGCTGGCGGGAGAGAGCCGATCTGAGCGATGCCTTGTTCGACATCGGCCTGGCCCATGGCGTGGTCATCAGTCCGCTGGTCGTGCCTGGGAGCGAGCGGGAGCGGGGCCGCTTCTGCGGGCTGCCGATCCACGACGCAAACGCGGAATCCGGCGTGCCACTATGACCGAGGACACGGCCCTGCGCGCCGTGGCGGAATGCTGGATGGGGCACGCCGATGCCGCCCTGGCCTCAGCGGACTCGGAGCTGGCAGCCCGGCGGTTCGATTTTGCGGCGAATCGCCCCTATTACGCGTCGTTCCACGCGGCGAGCGCATTACTGCTCGCGGCCGGCCGGAAGTTCGCCAAGCATTCTGGCGTGCGTGACGCGGTGCATCGAGATCTGGTCATGGCGGGAGCGCTCGATATCGCGTGCGGCAAGGCCTACGGCCGCATGTTCGAGGCCCGGCGGGCCGCAGACTACCTGAAGCTGTTCGAACTCGAGCCGGCGCATGTCGAAGAGATGGTCGACCTTCCGCGAGGCTTCGTTGGAGAAATGCAGCGGTTGTTCGCTGCAGGGTTCGAATGACCGAGCACGATTGCGTCGCCACAATCCCGGTAGCGGCGCCGCCAGCGATCAATTAGCGATGTCCATGCTGCGCTATGATGTGCACGTCTGCCTGGTTTCGAATCAGGCGACGCCGAACTTCATTCCTGTCCTCGATTCCCGCTTCCGGCCGCGCGAGGTGATCCTGCTGGTCAGCCCCGAGATGAAAAAGCAGGCGGGGTGGTTGAGCAAGGCGCTCAGTGCCCAGGTGCAGCGTGTCACCAAACACGACATCAATGATGCGTGGAGCGTGGCGGGCATTAAGGACACATTGTTTAAGCTGGTGGGCGCACGGCAGTCTGAAGGACTCGCGCTGAACGTGACGGGCGGCACCAAGCTGATGACGATCGCCGCGCAGGAGGTGTTCAGGGCCAAGAGCCTGCCGATCTTCTACGTGCACCCGGCGACCAACCAGGTCGTGCCGATCTTTTCGAGCGAGCCTCCGTTCTCCATCTCCATCCGCGTCGGCCTTGTCGACTATCTAGCTATTCACGGCTATCGCGAGGAAGCGCGCGCGGGTGCGGAGGTGCCCGAGGGCCACGCGTTGCTGGCCGAAGAGTTCGTCAAGGAAGTGGAGCGCTTTGCCAGCCAGCTGAGAAAGCTCAACCGTTTGGCGGGCGACGCCAAAAGTACGCTCCGCGTTGAACTCGGGTCCAGTGCGAAGGACGAACGTTTGCGCGAGTTACTGGACAAGCTCCTCCGTTACGAATTGGCCCGGCTTGAAGGGCAGAGCTTGGTTTTCCCGAACGAAGCGGCACGCGCGATTGCCAACGGGGGCTGGCTGGAGTTGCACGTAGCCAAGGTAGTGGCTGAGCATGCGGTTGAACTGGGCGTGCAGGACCATGCACGGGGCCTGGTGGTCGTATCTGACGGTGGTGCGATAAATGAACTCGATGTGGCGTTTCTCGCTCACAACCGGCTGTTCTTGATCGAATGCAAGACCAAGCGACTCACGGGGCCAGAAGCCGAGGGGCCGGGCGCGGAGAGCCTCTACAAGCTCGATTCGCTTACTGCGCTGGGCGGTCTCAATACCCGCGGCATGTTAGCGAGCTATCAAGTTATCGAACGATGGGATCGTAAGCGCGCAACCGACCTCCAAATCCGCATTGTCGAGTCCGGAGAGCTTCGTAATCTGCCGGGGCATCTCCGTAAATGGGTGCAAGGTTCCTGACTTGGGGCGGCTCGTTCTACGAGGACCCCGGCGTGGCAAGCTTGCCGTCCGCCACAGCGTCGTCCTGTTCCCCGATAGTTGGGCCATCGTAACGTCGCGAAGGAATGCCGCGCCACGATGGAAGCCCGCTCGCTCTATCTCGCCGCCTATGACGTCGCCGCACCGCGCCGGCTGCGCGCTGCGCTGGATCTGGTGAAGGCGTACTCGACCGGCGGGCAGAAATCGGTTCACGAGTGCTTCCTCACCGAAGGCGAGAAGGCGGGCCTGCTGTACGACATGGCGCTGGTGCTCGACGAGGACGAGGACGGCTTCCTGCTCCTGCGGCTCGATCCCCGCGCTCGCACGTTCACCCTCGGCAAGGCGGTCGAGCCGGTCGACGCCCCTTACTTCCACTTCGCCTGACCATGACCACGCTCGTCGTCGACCGCAACAACCTGGAACTGCGCTCCGACGGGGCGGCGCTCGCCGTGTACAAGGACGGCGAGCGCCGGGGCACGGTGCCGGTGCGTCTGCTCGATCGCGTCGTGCTGCAGGGAACGATCCGACTCGACTCCGGCGTGCTGACACGGCTCGCCGAGGCCGGCGTGCCGACGGTGCTGCTCGGCGGCCGCAGCAGCCGGCGCGTGGCGACAATGCTCGGGCCGGCGCACCGCGACGCTTCGGTGCGCCTTGCGCAGTTCCGCTGCGCGCTCGATGCTCCATGGTGCGACCGGTGGGCGCGGCGGATCGTGGCCGCGAAGGCGCGCGCCCAGCTGCGCCTGCTTCACGCTGCGTCGGCGGAAAGGCCCGACCGGCGCAAGCCGCTGTTTGATGCTACGGGGTCGATCGACGCCATGCTGTCGTCGCTGGCGGAAGAGGCCGGCGCAGTCTCGTCGACTGTGCGCGGCATCGAAGGGGCATGCGCCGCCGCGTACTTCCACGGCTTAGGCGCCCTGTTCGCCGAAAGCCTGGGCTTCTCGGGTCGCAACCGGCGTCCGCCGAAAGACCCGGTCAACGCCGTTCTTTCGCTCGCCTACACGATGCTGCACTTCGACGCCGTGCGCGCCGCGCACATCGCCGGGCTTGATCCGATGGTGGGCTTCTACCACCGGCCGGCACACGGGCGTGAATCGCTCGCTTGCGACCTGATCGAGCCGCTGAGGCCGCGTGCCGATGGGTGGATATGCACCTTGTTTCGCGACCGCACCCTGCGCGCGGAGCATTTCTCCGTCGACAAGGGCGCATGCCTGCTGGGCAAGGCCGGCCGCGAGGGGTTCCACGCCGCCTACGAAGGTTTCGCGGCGCTGCCTCGCCGCTGGCTGCGGCGGCAATGCGCATCGCTCACGCGGACGCTGCGCGCGCAGGGCGAGGACTTGATGGAGGCGCTGGAGACCGCATGGCCGGAAGAATGACACCGACGGCCCCGACCGGGTCGCGCCGCCCTCTTGTTCTCGGGCCTCGCCTCGCCGCGCGCGTTGCCGCCGACGGGCCGGCCCTGCGCGTGCAGGCAGCGGGTCGCGCCCAGGTCCG
>Ga0194121_10010488_pt1 | contig 11240 bp, 10 predicted proteins | sample TA2MahCa50mmetaG_FD_148609 | JGI IMG/M metagenome (GOLD analysis project Ga0194121, IMG submission 148609) | Freshwater microbial communities from Lake Tanganyika, Tanzania - TA2015020 Mahale Deep Cast 50m | ecosystem: Environmental > Aquatic > Freshwater > Lake | place: Tanzania: Lake...
GCTGTGCGGTGACCGCCCTGCTCTGGCTGGTTCCCGCGCTCATCATCGGAAATCCGGTCACGCTGCTTTACGTGATCGTCAACTACCAGCACATCATCGAGCGCTATTTTGGATGAGCATCTGGTGAAACTGGTGCTGCCCGTTCTCGCGGCGCACCGAATAGCGGCCGGTGTCGTACCAGCGTGACTTGAGCCCGCGCTGCACGGCTTCGCAGATGTCCTTGTCCTCGTCCTGGATGTGGCCGGCCACCTCGATGCTGCGGTCGACCTTTTCTTGCTGCGTGCCTTCCGGAAAATAATAGTCGAACAGCACGACGCAGCGGTTTACGTCGATGGGCACCACCCGGTTGGTGTCCATCAGGCCGCTGTAGCAGTTGATCATGAAATTCGGGTACAGCCAGTAATAATACGCCGTGTCGCCGTGGCGGACGTCCCCCACCGCTTTTCCGCGGGGCCGCTCCTCGGCGCGCAGCGGGCTGACCTGCACGTTCCAGCCGTCGTGCAATTCGCAGTAATAGCGGGGATAATCGAGCACGCCGTGCAGCCCCGGGTGCAGATGCGCCACGTGGTATCCGCCGTCGAGGTAATTATCGACGTACACCTTCCAGTTGCAGCCCACCTCGTACGCGACCTGCCGGGCGTGGCGCAAGCCCGCGGCGTGGGGCGCGAGGTGCTCGAGAAATCCCGGAATGCAGAGCGCCTCGTCGCCGTTGATGCGCACGAACACGAACGGCCCGTGCACCTGCACGGGGATTTCCGGCAAGCGCATGGACGCCGTGTCGAAATCCTCCACGCCGTCGAACTCGGGCGTGCCCTTGAGGCGGCCGTCCAGGCCGTAGGTCCATCCATGATAGGGGCACTTGAGCCGACGCGCGGTTCCGAAGGCCTCGCATGCCACGAAACTGGCGCGGTGGCGGCACACGTTGGACATGGCGCGCAGCACGCCGTCCTCGCCGCGCACCACCAGCACCGGCTCGTCGGCCACCACGGCGGTCAGGAACTGGCCGGGCGCCGCCACCCGATCCGCGGGCCCCACGTATTGCCACGAGGATGCGAAGACCTGCTCGCGCTCCCTCGCCGCGGCCTCCTCGGACGTATAGAAGCGGGACGGCAGCGTGTGCGCCCGCGCAAGCTCGGTGATCATGTCCGCCGCCGTTCGGCGAATCCTCGCGATCACTCCTCCCAGACGTTAACATCCCGTTGCTGGCGCACGTGCCCTGCGACAAGTATCCTGTCACACGTGAACGTGTCGGCGGCAATGAGACCCGTGCCGGTCGAGCGTCCCCAGTTCCCCGTGGACGAGGGCGCGCACCCCGGCGTGAAGACCGAGTGGTGGTACCTGCACGGCCACCTGCAAGACGAGCAGGGGACGCGCTACGGCTACATGCAGGCCCTCTTCGACGTGCCCGACGTGATTAACGCGCGCTACAACGTCGACGTCCCCGCCATGCCCGGCGGCACCCAGCTTGACACCGCGCTGGTCAACGTCGACAGCGGCGATCACCAGGCCCATCGCGAATTGCACCTGCACCTGCCCTACGGCCCGCACAGGGGGATCAACGCGGGCACCCTTGACGAGCGCTTTTCGTCCAGCAAGGGCGAGTTCAGCGTGCGGCGGACCGGCCCGAACACCATCCACATGGAAGCGCCGCTGGAGCGCGGCCGTCTCAGCCTGGATTTCACCGAAGAGAAGCCCGCGCTGATGATGGGCGGCAGCGGTGAGATCCCCATGGGCCCCTACGGCTTGAGCAAGTATTACACGCTGCCCAAGATGCGCGCCGAGGGCACGGTCACGGTGGACGGCCAGACGAAGAGAGTGTCCGGCACCGGCTGGCTCGACCACCAGTGGGGCGACATGCAGATTTTCAACGGATACCAGGGCTGGGACTGGTTCGGCGTCCAGCTCGACTCCGGCGAGCAGCTCAACTGCTTCAACTTCCGCGGCGAGGACGGCAAGTCGGTGCAGGGCACGGTTGGCTTCAGCCGCCCGGACGGCACGCAGGAGCACGGCGAGGATCTCAAGGTGGAGCCGCTCGGCGACTACTGGACGAGCCCCAGCACCGGCGCGCGCTATCCGCTGGCCTGGCACGTCGTGGTGCCTTCGAAGAACGTCGACCTCACGGTGACCACGAAGGTGCAGCCCCAGGAGATGGTGGGCACCTGGCCGTACGATCCGCAGCTTGCTATCATTCCCACGTACTGGGAAGGCGCCAGCGACGTGACCGGCACTATCGACGGCAGGCCCGTGCAGGGCAAGGCCTACACCGAGCTGACCGGCTACGCGACGCCGGAAGGCGACTCCAACTCCGCGATCGCCCGCGCCCGAGCCCGGCTGCAGGCGGGAGACGTGGTGGATTGACACATCCCCGGATTGTGGGATTGCAGCTCGCGCTGAAAATGCGGGCCTGGTGGTTCGTGCGGGTGGGCGACCCGGTTACGGTGCTCGCCTGACCGGCCCGGGCTCGATACTGGCCGGCCGCTACCGCCTCGAGCGCCGGCTGGGGGAAGGCGCCGCCGGCATCGTGTGGCTGGCCCGCGACATGCGGGAGCGCGGCCTGGTGTGGGCCATCAAGGAGCTGGATTTCGACATGTTCGCGCCCGGCGAGCGCGGCGAGGCGCTGGATTTATTCGAGCGCGAGGCGTCCATGCTGATGCGGCTGCGGCACGAGTCCCTGCCCCGGGTGGTGGACCGCTTCACCGAACAGGGGCGCGAATACCTGGTGATGGAGCGCGTGGAGGGTCCTACCCTGGATCAGATCCTGGCGGCGCGCGGTGGGCCCCTCGAAGAGAAAGACGTGATCGTGTGGGGGGTCCAACTGTGCAACGTGCTGCAATATCTGCACAATTTAAATCCCCCGGTGGTGTATCGGGATTTGAAGCCGTCCAACGTGATGGTGCACCGCGAGGGCGGCAAGGTGAAATTGATCGACTTCGGCATCGCGCGCCGCGCCACGCCGACCCGCAAGGGGGACACGGCGGCCTACGGAACGCCGGGTTACGCGCCGCCGGAGCAATATGCCGGCCACGCTGAGCCGCGCTCCGACCTGTACGCGCTCGGGGTCACGCTGTATCAATTGCTGACCGCGCGCGATCCGCAGGCCAGCGGTTTCAAGTTCAGGCCGGCCCGGGTTCATAATCGCGGGGTGAGCGAATTGATGGAGGCCTTGTTGGCCGATTGCCTGCAGCACGAAACGGTCAGGCGCCCGTCGTCGGCGGTGGAAGTGCGCGAGCGCCTGTTTCAAGCAGCGGCGCAACAGGTCCGCCCGTGGAAGAAATTATTGCGGCGGCTGTTTAATCCTTGACGGCCGCATGCACCACCCCGGCCCGCGTTGCGGCGTCGGTCATCTGGGTGTGTACGAACCCGATGAAATAAACGTAGTTGTTGGTTTCCGGAATTCTGGGCACGGCGCCCAGGCGCTTCACGAGATTGGGCCCGGCGTTGTAGCCGGCCACCGCGAGCGCCAGCGGATTCCGATTGTCGCGGCCGATCCAGTCGCGCACCAGTCCCGAGATCATGCGGGCGCAGCCCTTCACGTTGTCGTCCGGATCATGCGCGTTGACGCCCAGGCCGGCTGCGGTGAAGGGCATCAACTGCCCGAGCCCGATGGCGCCGGAGCGCGAGCGCGCGTCAACGTGAAAGGCCGACTCGATCTGGATCAAGGATGCCAGGAACAGCGGATCCAGGCTGTTCTTGCGCGCTTCCCGCACGATTGCTTCCGCGACGCGCTCCCGCAGCGCGGGCTTGTAACCGGGATTGTGGAAGCCGACCCACCACGCGAGAAAATTCGTGACCCCCTCTTTTCCGGCATAGGTGGCCGGCGGTGACAGCAATATTACCGAGCGCCCTTTCAAGCCCACCACGCGGCCGTTCTGTACCTGGACCGAACCCTTTACGGCGACGGTGTAGCCGGTGCGGTCGTTGTCGAGGGTGAGCACGCGGCCCGGAAAATGAATCTGTACCGGGCCCGCGGGGGTGCGCAGCGTCATGTAGATTTCCACGCGGCCGGTATTTTCCGGGGTGGGCTCCGGACGTCCCGGGGTGCCCTGCGCGCCGGTCTGCTGGGGCAGCAGCGTCGACTGGCTCTGCACCACGCCGCGCCAGAGGACCAGCTGCTGGTCCCAGTCGGCGGGCACGCCGCCGCGCATGGCGCGCTCGGGTGTCAGGTGCGGATTGACGAATTCCTTGCCCACGTGCGGCGGAAAATACCACGGCGCCGCGCCGGCGGGCGCGCACAGCAGAACGAGAAACAAAAAGGTCAGGAAGCGCATTGCAGGCTGGATTCGCCGCGCCAGGCCGATTGCCCTACCGCCGCACCGGGACGCGAATGCCGCCGATGATCACGTCCCGCTCGCCGCGCTCCACCCGGTTGTCACGCTGCTGCTCGGCGTTCAGCAGGTGGATGCGCGCGCGCTCTACCGATCCGCTGGCCACCAGCACTTCCACGAAGTCGCGCAGCGCGTCGTCGAAAGTCTTGCTGTCGAACAGGCCGGCACGCACGCCGCCGTCGAGGAAGGCAAACGTCGTGCGGGCGGTTTCCTGCAGGGGCGCGTCTTTGGGCAGTGCTCCAACGAGAGCTGCGTGAAGCGCCTCGTAGCGCCGCGCCTGCACTTCGATTTCCCCGTCGCGCGCCGTGGCCGCCACCGCGAGGTAAGTGGGGATGGCCTCCTCACGTCCGCTGACGGCCACCATTTTCTGGAACGCCGCGAGCCGTGCTTCGGGCGTCGTCCCCGCGACCGGCACGGCCACCGCCTGCGTCGCGTCGCGGGCCGCCCGCACGCTGCCCATCCCCCGCAGCAGCGCGTCGAAAATCTCCAGCGCTTCCTTATAGTCGTTCGGCGCGGGGTGCATCTCGGAGAGCGTGCTCCAGGCGAACTCCGCGGCGGAGCGCGCGGCCGTCGGCCCGCAGGCCTCCACCCAGCCGAGCAGTTTCCGGATCTGCTCTTGCGGATTGGCCAGCCGCCCCATTTCTCCGTCGAGCCAGTCGTACAGCTCGCTGACCCGCTCGCGCACCTCCCACTCGGACAGGCCTCTGGTGGCTTTCGCCCTTTCGTGGATGGCGACCAGCACCTCGGCGCGCTCGCGCAGCGTGGGCTCGTCCTGGTGGCGGATGAGCGAGCGCATGTACGCGCGCTGCGAGGCGTCGTCCAGGCGGCTGAGCACGTCGCGCCGCACGTTGAGGTAGGGGGTCAGCTTTTCCGCAGTGGCCCGCATGTCGTCGGTGCCCGCGCCGTCGATGCGCACGCCGCACACTCCGAGCGCGAGGCGGTGGCCGGACTCCACGATGCGCCACGCCTCGTACAGCGATATTTCTTCGGGGTCTTCGCGTCCCAGGCCGTGGAAGGTAATGCCGCGCGCGTGCAGCTCCTCGATGTCGGCCGCTTCCTGGCCGTCGAGCGGAACGCTCATGCCGGCCGGGGGATAAAAGTGCGCGAACGCCAGGGCCTGGTCGGCGTTTTGCAGCGGCTCGTGGATCATCGTGTCGTTCCAGCTCACCACGGAGGTCTTGTCGGAGAGCGCCTGGTACGCCCACCACGCGGGGACGTCGCGGGTGCGGCTCAGGTCGCGCTCGGGCCGCACCGTGAAAGTGACGCCGGCCGCCGAGGCCCGTCCGAGAACGTCGGCGAGGCGGGGATTTTCCAGGGCGGCAGCATCCCCGCCCGCGTGCAGCACGTCCACGGCGCGCAGGGCGGACACCGAGCGGGCCGGCAACAACATCCCCGAGCCCACCGAGATCATCAGGGGGGCGGCAAACTGCGCGGGCTGGGCCATGAGGAAGGCGGCGGCCTCGGCGGCACAGAGGCGCTGCCAGCGGTCGCTCTCGCCCATGCGGATGGTGCGCTCGCGGAAGAACGCGACGTCGTGCTGTTCGAGGTTCTCGAGCACGGTCTCGCCGTCGGCCTTCGCGGCGGGCGAAAGGGCATCGCCGAGGGGGCCGCTCGTGACGGCCGCGGCTTCGCGCCAGAAGACGGATGATGAAACCAGCATGCGTTTATCGTACTGGATGCCGCCCGCGGATTGGTGTCCGGAATGTTACCAGCGCAGCAGGGCGCTCGCCCAGGTGAAGCCGGCGCCGAACGCGGTCAGGGCGATGAGGTCCCCGCGCTGCACGTTGCGCGCGACGACGGCCTCCGCGAGGCACAGGGGGATGCTGGCTGCGGTGGTGTTGCCGTACTTCTGGATGTTCGAGTACATCTGCTCGTCGCTCAATTCCATCGCCTTCTGCACTGCCTCGGTGATGCGCAGGTTGGCCTGGTGGTTGACCAGCAGCTTGATGTCGGAGACCTTCAGCCCGTTCTGCTTGAGCGCCTCGCGTACCGCCTGGGGCATGCGCACCACCGCGTGCTTGAAGACCTTGTTGCCCTCCATCTTGGGGAAGTAGCGGGCGGTCGGGATGAGCGCCCCGTCCACGCGGGGATCGAGCTTCGAGCCCGGCCCCTCGCACCAGAGGTCGCGCGCGTAGCGCCCGTCGGCGTGCAGGTGGGTGGAGAGCACGCCGCGATTGGGATCCTCGGTGGCTTCCAGCAGCGCGACGCCGGCCCCGTCCCCGAAGATCACCGTGACGTCGCGCCCGCGGTTGGACTTGTCGAGGCCCGTCGAGTGGACCTCCGCGCCCACCAGCAGAATGCGCTTGTACTGCCCGCAGCGGATCCACGCGTCCGCAACGGAAAGCCCGTAGATGAAGCCGGAGCACTGGTTGCGGATGTCGAGGGCGGGCACTCCGGGCAGGCCGAGCAGGGCCTGCAAGAAGCACGCGTCGCCCGGGAACGTCGCGTCCGGGGACAGCGTGGCGTACACGATCGCGTCGATGTCCCCGGCCTCCCAGCTGGCCGCCGCCAGGGCGCGCTTCGTGGCCTCGAAGGCGAGGTCGCTGGCGCCCACGCCCTCCTCGACCCAGCGGCGCTCGCGGATGCCGGTCCGCTGCTGGATCCACTCGTCGGTGGTGTCCATCCACCCTGACATCTGGTCGTTGGTCACGACCCGCTCCGGCACGTAGGTTCCCAGCGCGGCGATTGCCGTACGCGGCATGTAGGCTGCTCCTCGGAAGAATCGGCCCCCGTCATTCGCCGGTCGGGGGGGACGCCCCTACCGGGGCCGGCGGGACCCGTCTCCATCAGGCGCGAAGCCTGCGAGCCATGCAAGAGATCATTTCGAGCGCCTTTCAGGACCGGGCCCGGCTGCGGGACGCGGCGGTTCGGCGAGTCGTCGAGGAGACCGTCGCCCTGCTCGACCGCGGGGAGATTCGCGTCGCGGAAAAAATCGACGGCGCGTGGCGGGTGAACGCCTGGGTGAAGGAAGCCATCCTGCTGTATTTCAGCATGGCCGAGATGCGCGTCATCGAGCTGGGCCCCTTCGAATTTTTCGACAAGATTCCGCTGAAGAAGAATTTCGGTGCGGCCGGCGTGCGCGTGGTGCCGCCCGGCACGGCGCGCTACGGAGCGTTCCTGGAGCGCGGCTCTGTGCTCATGCCGGGCTACGTGAACATTGGCGCGCGGGTGGGGGAGGGCACCATGGTCGACACCTGGGCCACCGTCGGCTCCTGCGCGCAGGTGGGTCGCGGTGTTCACCTGTCCGGCGGAGTGGGGATCGGCGGCGTGCTGGAGCCGCCCTCGGCCAGTCCGGTGATCATCGAGGACGGCTGTTTCGTCGGCTCCCGCTCTATCGTCGTGGAAGGCGTGGTCGTCGAGGAGGAGGCGGTGCTGGGCGCCAACGTCGTCCTGACCGCGTCCACTCCGATCGTGGACGCCCACACCGGGGAGATCACCAAAGGCCGCGTGTCCGCGCGCTCGGTGATTATTCCCGGCACCATGCCGAAGGAATATCCGGCCGGCACGTTCGGCGTCCCCTGCGCGCTGCGCATCGGCGAGCGCAAGGCGTCGACCGACAAGAAAACCAGTCTCAACAACGTGCTGCGCGAATTTGCCCTGGCGGTGTGATGCGGGATCTCGCGGCCACGGCGCTCGAGCTGGTGTCCATCCCCAGCGTATCTCGCGAGGAGGAGGCGCTGTGCGCTTTCGTGCAGGAATGGGCCCGCGGGATATTATCCGAGGACGAGGTGCTGCGCCAGGGGAACGGCCTGGTGGTCAAGCCGCATCCTCGGGGAAATCGTCCGCTCATTGGATTGTTTGGACATCTGGACACGGTGCCGCCGGCCGCCGACCAGCCGCTGGGAATTCGCGACGGCCGCCTGTACGGGTGCGGGGCCAGCGACATGAAGGCCGGGCTGGCGCTGATGATCGCCGCCGTGGAGCAGCGCGCGGAACTGGCCTCTGACATCGTCGCGGTGTTCTATGACAAGGAGGAAATCGCCGCGTCGGAAAACGGGCTGGAAGATCTGTTGCCGCTGCTCCCGGCGATGGATCTCGCGGTGATGCACGAGCCCACCGCGAATCGGCTGCAGCTTGGCTGCGTGGGCGGACTCCATGCCCTGCTCCACTTTGACGGGCGGCGGGCGCACAGCGCGCGGCCCTGGCACGGAGAGAACGCAATCTACAAATCGCTCGATCTGCTGGGAAAATTCCAGGCGCGCGAGCGGCGCGAGGTGGTTGTGGACGGGCTGCCGTTCTACGAAGTGATGACGCCCACCATGGCGTGGACGCACAGGGCGGCCAACGTGGTGCCGGATGCATTTACCTTGAACGTGAATTTTCGATTTGCACCGGGACGAAGTCTGGAAGATGCGGAAGCGGAGTTGCGGAAATTCGTGGGCGACGCGGCGCGCGTGGAAATTCGGGATCGGGCGCCGTCCGGCGCGGTGTGCCGCAACGTGCCGCTGGTTTCCCGCTGGATCGAGCGGTGCGGCCTGGAAGTGGAATCCAAGCAGGCCTGGACCGACGTGGCGCGCATGACCGGACGCGGTGTGCCGGCGGTGAATTTCGGGCCGGGCGATCCGGCCCAGGCCCACCAGGCCGGCGAGTGGGTTTCGGTGGAGGCCATCGATGAGGGTTGGCGTCTGTTGAAAGGGCTGTTGACTTGAATCCCCGCCTTGCAGGGCTGTCGGGTTCGCTGATCCGCGAGATCAACAGCCGCAAGAAGCCCGGGGACATCGACCTGGGTCTGGGCGAGCCGGTCATGCGTCCGGATCCGGCGCCGTTCACCCGAGTGGCCGAGTGGATAGCGGCGAACGGGTGTCCATATTCTCCCAACGCGGGCTTCATGGAGTTGCGCGAGGCGATCGGAAGATATGCGGCCGTCGATGCAAAGGACGTGGTGGTCACGCACGGGTCGCAGGAGGCGGTTTACCTCGCCATCCGGGCGGCCATCGACAGCGCGTCGGACGAAGTGCTGCTGGTGGAGCCTGCCTATCCGGCCTATGAGAAAATCTGCCAGATGGAAGGGATTGCGCACGCCGTGGCGCCTCTTGACGCGGCCAGCGGATTTGCCCCTTCGGCCGAAGCCGTGCTGCGCGCGGTCACGCCGAAGACCCGGCTCGTCGTGTTGTCGTCGCCCACCAACCCCACCGGTCGGGTATGGTCCCGCGCGGAGCTTGAGAAGCTCGCGGCGGGGCTGGGCGATATCTGGGTCTTGTCTGACGAGGTGTACCGGGAATTATATTACGGCGAGCCGCCGGTGAGTCTGGCGGCGCTGCATCCGCGCACGCTGGTGGCGGGCGGGTTGTCGAAATCCCATGCGGTGACCGGGCTGCGCCTCGGCTGGATCCTGGCGTCGGGCCAGATGACGGCCCTGATCAGCCGCGCGCACCAGTTGATCACCACCTCAGCGAGCACGTTTTCCCAGCGGGTGGCGCTGGAAGTGCTGACTTCTTTCGACGGCGTGGCCCAGACCCGGGCAAATTACGCCGAGCGGCGCGACGCGCTGCTGGCAGCGCTCGCGGAATTCGGCCTGGAGCACGTCCCGCCGGACGGCGCATTTTATTGCATGCTGCGGATTCCGGGCGGCCGCTCGTCGCTGGAGACGGCGTTTTTGCTGTTGGAGAGGGAGCGCGTGGCCACCGTCCCCGGCGTCGCGTTCGGCGCGTCGGCGGAAGGATGGCTGCGGGTTACCTGGGTGGCCGAGCCGAGCGACGTCCGCGAGGGGTTGTCGCGCATCGCGCGGTTTTTTCAGTCGGCGTAGGGCTACTGGGCGTCGATCCCGCGGGAAGCGAGCAGGTCGCACAGACGCGCGAGCTCTTGCTCGGCGCGATTCGCGCGGCGGGCCTCCTCGTCCGCGCGGCGGGTTTCCTGGTTCGCGCGATGGGCTTCAAGCGTGGTCCGCTCGCGGTCAAAGGGCAACGGGCTGCCTTCAGCATCGTACCAGCGCAGGACGCGTCCCTCGAATCCCAGGCGAAGGCCGAGCGCGCCGCAGGCCACCCGACCGTTCGCGTCGGGAAGGAGGCGCACGTACTCGCCTCCTTCCAGGACGTACCCTTCGAGCCGCCGGCTGCGATTCCAGCAGATGAAGTAGTTGTGCGTCTTGAGCACGTCGCGGTAGATTGCGAAATTGGTGACGCGGTCCTTGCGGCTGCTCCGCTTGGAGACGAATTCCACGATGACCTGGGGCAGCAGTCCGCCCTCGTTCCACACGCGCCAGCAGTCGCGTTCCTCGTTCTCTTGCGCGCCGAGGACCACGAAATAGTCCGGGCCCACGTTCCTGCGGGGGTCGCCGTGCTGGTAGTAGATGAAGCTGTTGCTGCCAATCCATGCGGGCTGCCCGCGTGCGTCCAGCCAGGCCTGGAGGGCCTCGGTCATGCTTGCGGCATTGCGGGTGTGCGTCTGGTCGTCCATGGGAACGCCGTCATCCGCCGGATACAGGATCTCGTCATCGACCACCGCCGCCTTTCCCCGCAGGGCCATTCCCATCACCTTCCAAAGCGGCCGCGCGGGCCGCGCAAGATCCACCGACATGCTTCTGGGCCGACACGGCGCCCCTCCTTTAATTCGGTGAGGCCAGCGTATCACGGGTCCGTTTCCGCGACGTGTCCGGAATACTGCCGAAGTGTGAACGCGCTGTTGCCGTAAGATGAACAAAGTTGAACAAGTTCGTTGGAAATATGAACGAGCCGCCGAGGAAGTTGCGTCTCGGCCACCAGGACCGCCGCCACCCTCCGGGACTGCACCCGCCGGACACGGCACCGGCAGGGCGATTGCCCACGTTCGAGCCCTGTCCCGCATAGCCCCCTGTGTACGGAAGGGTTCAAGAACCTCCCGCCGCAATCCTCGTTGCCCGACTCCGGAATCAACAGGCCCGATCGAGCACCTCCCGCACCCGCGTGGTCAGCGTCACCGCGTGACCCTTGCCGGGGC
>Ga0194121_10010489_pt1 | contig 11238 bp, 11 predicted proteins | sample TA2MahCa50mmetaG_FD_148609 | JGI IMG/M metagenome (GOLD analysis project Ga0194121, IMG submission 148609) | Freshwater microbial communities from Lake Tanganyika, Tanzania - TA2015020 Mahale Deep Cast 50m | ecosystem: Environmental > Aquatic > Freshwater > Lake | place: Tanzania: Lake...
CGTCCCGTTGATGGGGTGGAACAAGACAGGTGAGGTGGCGACGGGTTGGGGGAGGCCCGCCCGGTTAAGAGCAGGCCGAGGTTGGTTTCAATGAATCATACCATTGAAGCCACTCCGAATGGCACCCGTGGAGGGGGGCTACTTCAGCGGGAAGGGGGCGGCTTTCAGCGAACGGTTGGCTACGGCCTCAACCAACAGGAACTCCACCCCCGACCCGCTGCCTTCGAGGTCATGCCACAGGATCACCACCAACGAATCTTCAAAGCCATCGTGGTTGAAATCACCGCGAGCCATTTCGGCGAGGCAATAGCGTTTGCCATCGAACTCGAACTGGATGCTGATCTGGTCAGAGTTGAAGATCCACAGCTTATCCTTGTGCGGGTAGTGGCGAAGAGTCAGGTCTGCTTCGTTGCCAGCACCGCGATAGTTGAGGGTCCTTACCGGCAAGGAATAGAGGAGTTTGAACGGCAACTCCTTCGGCAGCGATGAGTGCGTGGAATCATCGGCTTGGCTGAGAAACAGCAGTGTGGCTGTTGTTGGGCGGAACCAAGTGTCCATGGAGATGTCGAACGTGGTGAACGGACTGGCCCCCCGTTTCAACGCTGCAACGTATTGCTCAACCGTTTCGACCCGGATGCGCTGGCCGGTTGCTGGAAGTCCGGGTGGCTGGGCTGGGTTGTTTGCTGTTGGGCTGGCCGGGAGTGCGAGGAAGTTGTAGGCATCCTCGTCATCGCTTCCAACCTTCATCTTTTCGCGCATCAGCGTTGCCACAACCGCCTTAGTGAGGTTGGTGCGGACGGTGAAGCGGCTGAACTCCAGCGCGGTGAGCAGGCGAGTTGGTTTTGGGGGGCGGTGAGCGCGAGGTGTGGTGCAGGCCGCCAGGAGTCCGAGTGCGAGGCAGCAAAGCCCAAGTAGGATAGTTCGCTTGAAGGATGGACGTGGGGTGGGTGTCATGGAAGCTTGGTGCTGGCTTCGGCACTCAGGCGGACTTGCCAGCGGGATTGGTGGTGTCCGCCTGCGGCAGGGGGGGGGGAACAGCTGAGGAGCAGCAAGGATAGCGCGAGGAGAACACCAAGCGATATGTGAACCTTCATGGGACGGCCTTCAAATCCGGCCACAGGATGAAGTTTGCCAGGTCGGTGTAGGTCATCCCGATTTGCAGGTAGCGGTCTTTTGCGTAAGTCACCGTGAAGCGAACGAAGTAACCGTTGCGTTCGCAGAGCAGCAGGCCCTGGTTCATCGTCTTGCCGGTCAAGGTTGCCTTCATTCCAATCGGCCCTCGCTTGTGCAACGCCGCATGGAAGCGCATCTGGTCCACGACCCGGGCCGTATTGTCTTCCGCGATCAGAGAAGTCTTGGCGTGGTCGAATTCCTTCATGAACGCGGCGCTGGGATCGGTGCGGGCGCCACCGTCCAGTGTTCGCGGGCCTTTCGCATCGGCGGGGGCTGGCGAGAGCATCACTCGCACGATCTCTCCCGAGGATAACCGATACTCAACCGTCAACTGCTTCGCGTCTCGGGCTTCCGCAGACACTGGCGCGCGAGTGAACCGGGCCGCAATTTGTGCCGGGAAGCGGAGGCCTGAAGGGCTATGGGTGAAGTCGGATGGATCAGCACCATCAACTGCGAAGGCTGTAAGAGCCACGAGGGCGGTTGCAATCACGTTTCGCATGGCGACTGAGTTTCGCTAGTCAGACTTAAAGACACGCTCGGTCGAGACTTGTGAATTCGCCCTCACCCAATCTTGAAACAAGGCGATGTCGGCGCCGAAGTTTATCTGGGCAGGATCGAGGATTCGCGAACTGTCCCACTGGGCGATTGGCGCAGTAGTAGCCTTTGGCGATCCAGGTTGGTTGATGTGCACATGAGTGGATCTGGTGGCAATTGCCACAACCTCGCCGTTAAGAGTCAGGATTGGAGACCCTGAGAACCCGCCGCAGAGCGGGAGGTTGTGCTGAACAGTGATGCGCGATGGATGACCGTGCAGAGCTGTCAACCGCTCAATCGTCCCGAACTTCGTGGTTGGAATCATGGGAATTCCATCGGTGTCCGGATAAGTCAACGTGCGGACGGCCGTCGGGAAGCCAATCGCTGCGATGGGTGTGCCCACAAGCAAGGGGCGTTCGTGTCTGACGTCGCGGCAAGTAAGCCCCACTGGTCGCCAATCCCCTTCCACTTGGAAGCACCCGACATCAACCGCGTCGGGGTCAAACTCATGGCTCTTCTTCCCAATAAGAGTGGGATGCACTCTCATCGCCGACAGCCCCAGCGTCCTGCCGTCGATTGTGCCGGCTACTGGCATGGGTTTTAGCCCACGACGTTCAAGGTCCGCCACACCTTCCTGAAGCGAAAGCACTACATGCCCGGCAGTGGCGAACATGGACTTACCAGCCAGTGCAAAGCCTGTGCCTTGCCAGCTAATCCCATGAGCTCCGGAGTCCTCAATCCATCGGATACCGACCGCGACCACGCTGGGCGCGGATGTTGCCACAATGGATGTCTCTCGGTGATCTCGCTCCGCAAGCTTAACCCTCAGCTTGCTGCTGTCGTGGAGCGCAAGCGATGCGATGACCAAGGATACCAAGGACAAGCACAATTGCCCCCATCGGGTTCGTCCTCGGCTACCCGGCGGAAACTCGTAGCGGCCATCCTGACCCTTGTCAGGCTCTTGGGGCGGAGGCGGGTTCAACTTCAAGTTCGATTTCGGTACGTGTGACTTTGATGCGCATTTTGGCCCGTTCCTTGGCTACAACCACAACGGCCGTAAGCACTTGCAGGACGACGATTAACACCACCACTGCTGGGGCAATTACGTTGTCGGATTTTTCGACCACTTTCGCGTCTGCCGTTTTATGCCCAAGCAGGTAGCTGTCAAAAGCCGTCTCAAGCAGTTGACGACCTTCGGAAGTGTCCATTGAGTGCAGCCCCTTCCAAAACTCCCCCGTATCAAAGCGCCCAAGAAACTCCCCGTTCAAAAGCTTGGAGTCTTTGCCGATCTTGTTTTTTCCGTCGAATCGAATGCTCACCTTACGTCCTTTATCCAGCGCAGTATCCAGTTGGCGGTAGAATTCGTCGTCTTCACTAAAGACGAGGAGCTTCGGCTTGCTCGGTGGGCGCGGGCCAGGCTGTGGGTTCTCCTCGTTATCTTTGCAGCACCCAGACAGACCGAAGGAAGCAGCGAGCACGAATGAAGCCTGAAGCCCATGACCAACCATGCCCCTTCGGGAAATGAGCCGGGTGGCGGCGGAGTTCGTTTCGTGTGTTTGTTGGGTGTTCATGGAGTTCAGTTCTGGTTGGAGAGCTGTGTAAGCAGACTCTGTGGTCGAAACTAGAAGAGCATCCGAAACTGAGTGTTCATTTCGCCATTCTTGCACCTGCAACGAGATTTCATGCGGCTTCAACGCCGGGGTGACACGGTATGCTCTAGTTCATTGCGCACAAGTCGGTCAACACAAATTGTCCGGGCCGGAAGCACAGCAGGCGATGTTTTTACTGGAAATGCAACAGACTGCCTCAATCTTGTTGCGATCAAGAGTCCTTCCGCTGCTAAAAAGCGAGATATACTGGAGAATAAGATGTCTCCAGAACAAATCTCTGAGGCACAGCGGTTGGCCCGAGATTGGAAGCCACGGAGAGAAATAGCTGAAGGCGAAATAGCCGCGCCTCAAGTTGTCATGGACTCCAAACCTTCTTCCACCGGCAGCGGTTTTTTTATCACCAGGGATGGTTACTTTGTCACCAGCCAACACGTAACGGAATCAGGCAGCCGAGTTCGCCTCCTCTCCGACGCCGGCTTGGTTGAAGCGAAGGTCGTGAAGGTGGACAAGGCGAACGACCTAGCGTTGCTCAAGGCGGAGGGGAATTTTACGGCGTTGCCAGTCATCACCAGCCGGGGCGTGCGGCTCGGGGGCACCGCCGCACCGTCGGTTTCCCCAACACCGGCTTGCAGGGCTTCGCGCCCAAGCTGGCCAAGGGGGAAATTGCCAGCCTCGCCGGGGTGCAGGATGATGCGCGGCATTTCCAGATCAGCGCGCCCATCCAGCCCGGCAACTCCGGCGGCGCGCTAGTGGACGAGCGGGGAAATGTCATCGGCGTGGTGGTGGCCAAGCTCAGCCAGAAGGCCGCCCTCGCAACTTCCGGCACATTGGCCGAGAACGTGAACTACGCCGTGAAGAGCAGCTATCTCCTGAGCTTTCTTGAATCCGTCCCCGATGTCGCCGCGAAGTTGAAGGACGCCCACACCAAGGACCGCAAGTTCGAGGACGTGGTGAAGTCCGTGGAGCAGGCCACGGTGCTCGTGCTGGTGTATTAGGGCGCGATTGCCGGGGAGAATGCCGCGCCGCTTCTACCGCGTGCTCACAAGATAAGCCCGCCCCCGCGCCATTACACCGGGGGCAATCCGATTCGCAAAGGCCAAAGGGTTTAGGGGTGCGGTGTGAGTGAGGCCACGCGGTGGGAGCCCTGACTGCTCAGAGCATCACAAGCTCATGGTGCGAGCTTGAACTCGCGGGCCCTCTTTTGCCCCTCTGCCCTTAGCGCAGGCGTAAGCACGCGCTCTAATCGCTCAATGCCCTTCTTGGCATCCTCATCACCCTGCGCACCCGCTAGCAAATACCACTTGTATGCCTCCACCTCGTTTTTCGGCACGCCTTGGCCTTTGGCATAACTGACGCCGAGGTTGAATTGCGCCTCGGCAAGTCCCTGATCGGCCGCCTTGCGATACCACTTCACCGCCTCCGCCTCGTCTTTCACCACGCCTTGGCCGTTGTCATACATGTTGCCGAGGTTGAATTGCGCGTCGGCATCTCCCTGCTCGGCCGCCTTGCGATACCACTTCACCGCCTCCGCCTCGTCTTTCGCCACGCCTCGCCCGTCGGCATACATGTTGCCGAGGTTGAATTGCGCCTCGGCATCTCCCTGATCGGCCGCCTTGCGATACCACTTCACCGCCTCCGCCTCGTTTTTCGCCACGCCTCGGCCTTTATCATACATGAAGCCGAGGTTGGATTGCGCGTTAGCAAGTCCCTGATCGGCCGCCTTGCGATACAACTTCACCGCCTCCGCCTCGTTTTTCGCCACGCCTCGGCCTTTGGCATACATGACGCCGAGGTTGAATTGCGCCTCGGCAAGTCCCTGATCGGCCGCCTTGCGATACCACTTCACCGCCTCCGCCTCGTTTTTCGCCACGCCTCGGCCTTTGGCATACATGACGCCGAGGTTGAATTGCGCGTTGGCATCTCCCTGATCGGCCTTCGACTTAGTCGCTTGCACCGGGTCTTTCGAGCAGGCTTGGAAACTCAAGGAAAGGGCGCAGAGGAGAGCGGGCAGGAGAATCTTCATGGTTTCGATCCTACGCGGCCCCGCCAACCCGCGCAAGCCGATTGGATGGCTGCGAGGATGGCTTGTTTGCGCGAATTCACTCCGCGCCATTACACCGGGGGCTGTCCGGTCATTTCAACTTGGGAACGTGTGGCATACGCGAAATCTCTTTGAGCATTGACCGCAGGCCGTCGTTGACGCGCCCCGCTACAAAGTCGCCCGGCTGGTTGTGGCAGATGGACGCCAGCCCGTCCCCAAAGTTGGAAAGCCTCGCGGTAAAGGCGGTCAGCACCGAGCCCATCGTTGCCGAGATGGTGTCCACGTCAATCAGCTTGCCCTCCTTTTCGTCGGCTTCCATCTCGGCCATCCGTGCTTTGGCTTCGCGCTCGCGCAGCTTGGCGGCGTCCAGTGTCGAGCGCGTTAAACGCCTAGCATTTTCGACAAGGAATATTGTGAAAGCCCTTGGGTATCTAATGGAGCCAGTTGTCGGATTTGAACCGACGACCGACGGTTTACAAAACCGTTGCTCTACCACTGAGCTAAACTGGCCGCACGGGCAAGGAATACACACCGTCTGCGCGGTTTGAAAATCCTTTTTCTATCCGACGTAACCTTCCTTTGCGGAGTTCGTCAATTTTCGCGTCGTCACTTTAAGCATGGTGAATAACGGCCCAACAGCCGGCGTTATATTTCTAGTAGCCTGAAGTTTAGGCAGTTTAGATACACAAATTCAAAAACGCTTGTGAATATCAAACAGCATCAGCCACAAATCGAAGACCTTTTCGGCACCCGCCGCCAGTTCCTTAACCGGTTCGGCATGGGGATGGGCGGCCTGAGCCTCGCTTGGCTGCTCGGCTCAGCAGGGCGAGCCACTGCAAGCACGGCGCTCAACCCGCTCGCACCCAGGCAGCCGCATTTCTCTGGCCGCGCCAAGCGCGTCATCCACATCTTTGCGCAAGGCGGCCCGTCACACATTGACACTTGGGATCCGAAGCCTGAACTGGCCAAACACGGTGAGAACAAGGTGGAGGCTATCGGCGGCGTGCCGCTGCCCACGCAATTTAAGTTCGAGAAGCGCGGCAAGTCCGGCGTGGAGGTCAGCGAGATCTGGCCGCACCTGGGCAAGATGATTGATGACATCTGTGTCATCCGCTCGATGACCACGGACATCCCGGCGCACGAGTTCGCCACGCTCATGATGAACACTGGCTCTGGCCGGCTCGTGAAGCCCTCGATGGGCTCGTGGGTAACTTATGGCTTAGGCACGGAGAATCAGAACCTGCCCGGATTTATCGCCTTGGGCGGTGGGCTCGGCGGCGCGTCCAATTGGCGCTCGGCGTTCTTGCCCGGTGCCTATCAAGGTACGCTGGTCAACAACCCCTCCGCCTCCGTCGAAAAGATCATCGAGAACATCAAGAGCCAGCACCTCAGCCTCGCTCGTCAGCGCGAGCAGCTCGACCTCGTCAAGTCATTCAATGAGTTGCATCAGGAAAAGCTCGGCCAGGAGGCGTTACTCGAATCACGCATCCAATCCTTCGAGCTGGCCTACCAGATGCAGACCGAGGCCACCGACGCCTTCGACATCTCGCGCGAGCCGCAGAGCGTGCGCGACCTGTATGGCGACACCCCGCAGGGGCGGCAGTTGCTCGTCGCGCGCCGCCTCGTCGAGAAGGGCGTGCGCTTCGTGCAGACTTGGCACAACGGCTGGGACCACCACACGGCCGTTGGCACCAACCTCCGCCGCAAGGCAGGTGAGGGCGACCAGGCAATGGGCGCGCTCCTGCAGGACCTCAAGCAACGTGGTATGCTCGACGACACGCTCGTAGTTTGGGGCGGGGAGTTCGGTCGCACGCCGCGCCATGACCGCGGTCAGCGCGGTGAACCCGGCCGGGACCACCACAACCGCGGCTTCTGCGCGTGGGTGGCCGGTGGTGGCACCAAGGGCGGCCAGACCTACGGGGCGACCGACGAGTTCGGCTACAACGCCGTCGAGAACAAGGTCCACAACCACGACCTGCACGCGACGCTGCTCCACGCGCTCGGCTTCGACCACGAGAAGCTCACCTACCGCTACAACGGTCGCGATTTTCGCCTGACCGACGTTTACGGCAGTGTGGTCAAGGGCATCCTCCAAGGCTGATCCAGCCTGATGATTCCGCAGACGCCGGCCAGAGAGCCGGCGTTTTGCTTTTCAGCTCCCAGTCGGCCGAATGTTTTCAAAACCCGGTTTACAAGCTGTGCTTCTCTCCCCACAATAAAAGGGTCATGAGCACGCAAGTTCCCTCAGATTTGAAATACGCCAAGAGCCACGAGTGGTTGCGCATCGCCGGCGATGTGGCGACCGTGGGCATCACCGATCACGCGCAGCACGAACTGACGGACGTGGTGTTCGTCGAACTGCCCGCCTTAGGGCGCTCAGTGAAGGCCGGCGAGGCGTGCGCGGTGGTCGAGTCCGTGAAGACGGCCAGCGACATCTACTCGCCCGCGAGCGGCGAAGTGATCGAAGTCAACAAGGCGGTTACAGAAAATCCTGCGTTAGTGAACACAGATCCCTATGCAAGCGGGTGGTTTTATAAGCTCAAGCTTGGAAACGCGGCGGATCCCGGTGCGCTGATGACGCCTGAGGCTTACCGGGCGCAGATTGGCGGTTGATCCTTCCGTCGTCACGCGCTGTTCGCTGAGAAGCACCCCAAACAGCAAGCTGTCCGCCTCCTTGGGCACTCAGGGTGTTGCCGTTTGGGTCGTGGATGTGCCAGCTCTCGTAGCCAGAAGATAGCGGGAGAATTTCCAGCCGTAGGTCGGCGCCAAACTCGATCACCAAATCCGCAGTTCCTTCTCGGAGGTTGATTGTGCGGATCGGGCTGGTCGTAAGCAATGCGGAGGCAAGTGATGCTGCATCAATGGGAGTTGGCAGACCAAATTGCTGGCGATGGTCATCACTGCTGACTGCAATGAAATTCTGGCGAAGCAATCGCCAAGGACACTCGACGCGTATGTCAGCCGAATCGTCCAGATTGAAGAGCCACGTTTCAGGCTCTGAAAACGAAACGCGGACACACCTGCCAATCATCCAGGACAAATCCACTAGCATCGTTGGTTCACGCTGACACGATGTTGTTCCGCACCGCGTAGCGCACAAGTTCCCCGACGGAGTGGAAGCGCAGCTTGCGCATGATGTTGGTCCGGTGCGTTTCGACGGTCTTCACGCTGATGTTCAAGGCGCTGGCGGCTTCCTTGTTGCTCTTGCCCTCGGCCAGGAGTTGCACGATTTCCTTCTCGCGCGGCGTGAGGCGGCTGCCGATGTCCTCGGCCTCGATGGCCTGCGCACCCTCCTTGAGCGTGCTGTCGGAAACCATCTGCGCGATGCGCGAGGTGAAGTAGTTCTTGTGCGCGGCGACGGCCTTCACGGCGGCGACCAGCTCGCGCCCGGCGTCGGACTTGAGGATGTAGCCGCGCGCACCGACCTTGAGCACTTCGGCGGCGATCTGCTCGGACTCGTGGACGGTAAGGATAAGAATTTCTGTGTGAGGCAGGAGCTTTTTGATTTGGCGTGCGGCTTCAAGGCCGTTTAGCTCGGGCATGGTCACGTCGAGGATGGCCACGTCAGGGACGGTAGCTTTGGCCTTATCCACGGCTTGGCGGCCCGTGCTGGCTTCGGCTACGACCTGCCAATTGGGCTGATCTTCCAGCAGGGCCTTCATGCCAGCCCGCACGACGTCGTGGTCATCCGCAACTAGTATTTTGAGTACGCTCATATTTGTTCCTCCGGAAGTGGCACCACGACCATAACGGTGGTGCCGCGGCTGTTGGAATTGATTTCCAGTTCGCCACCAAATTGTCGCACACGCTCCCACACGCCGGCCACACCAACGCCGAGGGAGGAGAAGTTGCCTTGCACTTTCTCGAGTTTTTCGGGCGGAATGCCTTTCCCTTCATCGCGGACGGTGAGCACTACCTCGCCGGGCTGGCGGGTGAGCTTGATAAAGGCGGTCGGGCTGCCGGAGTGCCGGGCAACGTTGGTGAGCGTTTCCTGCACAATGCGAAAGATAGTAACTTCGATGTCGCCGGGCAGGCGGGCAAATTCTTCCGGGGTCTCAACCCCGACGCGAATGCCGCTGCGCTGCGTGAAGCCGTTGGCAAGCCAGTTGATGGCGGCGAGCAGGCCCGCCTCATCGAGCAGTGGCGGGTGCATAAGGTAGGAAATAGTGCGAATTTCGCGCGAAGTTTGCTCGGCCATTGCGGCGGTGTCGGCCACCAGGTTCAGAACCTTGGGCGGGGCATCGGGCACGAGATTTTCGATCCGTGAAAGGTTTACGGCGATGGCAGCAAGCGTCTGGCCAGAGTTGTCGTGCAACTCGCGCGCAATGCGGCGGCGCTCTTGATCTTGCGCGTGCATCAGGTGGCCGGAGAGTTGGCGGAGTAATTCTTCTTTCTCTTTGCGGTCGGCGATTTCCGACTGGAGTGAGGTGTTGGCCTTCGTAAGTTCGTCGGTGCGTTCTTGCACGCGCCGCTCCATTTCCGAGTAGGCGCGCTCCAAAGCGCTCGCGCGTCGCCAGCGTTGCAGCGAGAGGGCTGCGGCCAGCCAAATCATTGCGATGGAAAGAATGCGGTTAGTCATTTCCTCCGCGAGCGGGCCGCCCAGCGGATTACGCATGAACCCAATTACGGAAAGTCCACTGGCGGCATAGGCGGCGTAGAGCGCGTGCTGATGGTTCTGGGACCACAGCGCCAAAAGCACGGGCGCGACATAAAACGCGGCGATGGGAAAGTCGGAGCGGCGGCCAAGGTCTAACGTAGCGATGACCAGCAGGCTCAGCCCAGCGGCCGGCACCTGCCAATTGGTCACGAGCCATTGTGCCGGGTCTGAGACCGGAGGCTGGCTCGTCCGAGCGGCCGTCGGCAAGGCTTCTGGACTTGCGGGGGAGGCAGCAGACGAAGGGTTCATGGGTACTTGACACTGAAAAATTAGTTCCCGCGCACGGGGGAATCAAGCCCAGGCACGTAGGGTGATTTGTGGAGTAACAAGTTACCCAAATCTTTGGGTTTTCCTTAACCTCACGCCGGGATATTAAGCGGTGTGCAATTGTCCTGCTTCACTGGGTCTCTTTTATGCGCCGCTACCGTTTTTGCTACCGCCCAGGACTTCGACCTCCTACTGCGCGGCGGCCGCGTCGCTGACGGCACGGGCAATCCCGCGGTCCTCGCCGACGTGGCAGTAAAGGGCGGACGTATCGCCGCCGTCGGGCGCGTGACGGGCACGGCCAAGCGGGTGATGGACGTGAAAGGGCTCGTAGTTGCACCCGGCTTCATCGACGTGCACACGCATGCTGAAGGTATCGAGGACGATCCGCGGGCCGAGAATTTCTTGCGCATGGGCGTGACTACGCTTGTGCTAGGCAACTGCGGCGGCTCTCGATTGAATCTGGACGAGTATTTTAAGGAGCTCGAAGCGACCAACTTTTCGCCCAACGTCTGCTCACTCATCGGCCATAACACTGTGCGTCGGCAGGTGATGGGCGGCTCGTTCCTCCGGCCGCCGACGGACGGAGAGCTGGCACGGATGAAAAGCCACATTGATCAGGCCATGAAGGATGGCGCCGTTGGCCTCGCTACCGGCCTCATCTACCTCCCCGGCACTTTTGCGAAGACGGATGAGATTGTTGAGCTTGCGAAAGTTGCTGGCGCGCACGGTGGCATCTACGCCAGCCACATGAGAAGCGAGGGTGAAGGCATCTTCAAGGCACTCGAGGAACTCTTCCGCATCTCCCGCGAGGGCGGCATGCGCGGCCATATTTCGCACATAAAGCTCTCGGGAAAAACCGCCTGGGGTCAGACTGCGAAAGTAATTGGTGCGATTGAGCAGGCCCGTGCCAGTGGCCTCGACATCACGCAGGATCAGTATGTTTATCCCGCATCCAG
>Ga0194121_10010495_pt1 | contig 11232 bp, 9 predicted proteins | sample TA2MahCa50mmetaG_FD_148609 | JGI IMG/M metagenome (GOLD analysis project Ga0194121, IMG submission 148609) | Freshwater microbial communities from Lake Tanganyika, Tanzania - TA2015020 Mahale Deep Cast 50m | ecosystem: Environmental > Aquatic > Freshwater > Lake | place: Tanzania: Lake...
GGGCCATGAAACGCGGAATCTCGCGCACGCCGTAGGGCAGCCGCGGCAGCACGCCGAAGTACTCGGGCAGTTTCGCATCGATGCGTTTGCAGATGGCGCGGTAGCCATCGAGCAGCGCTTCCGCAGTGCGGTGGTAGAAACGCGGATCGCTGCGCAGATACGCGATGAACTGCGCAAGGCGTTCATCGGGTGGCAGCGCCGCGCGCGCAGCGTCCGCGGCGGACCAATCCGTGCGCGCGATCACCTGCAGCATCTCGCCGCGAATGCGAGCCACCTCCTTCAAGCCGATCTCGTGGATCTCCTGTGCACTCTTCGCCGTCGTGGTGAATCGCCGCAGCTCGAACTCGTAGAACGCGCGCCCCATCGGCTGATCGCGCACGCTTACGGACTGTGGTGCGGCGGGGATGTAGTCGGACTTCAGCCACAGCAGCATCTCTCCGAGCGCGAGCAGTGCATCGAGCCGCGCTTTCTCCGCCATCGCGCGCAGTTCCGCTTGGCGCGCCGCAGGGATCGACGCGGGCATCGTGCTGAGCGGTGCCATCATTGGTTCCAGATTGCCGGCAAGCACCACGTCGAACTGTGTGGTTGTGCCATCCAGAACCGGAGCAGGGGGCACGAGCCGCACCGCGAGTCCCTCGACCATCATTGCTTGCGTATCGCGCACCGCCGATGGCAACCGCGTCATGCGCTTCACATAGTTTTCCCAGTCCTCGGGCGCACGGAAGGGAACGCCCTCGGCAAACTGCGGCAGATCCTGCTGCGGTCCGCCGCGCTGGCCGACGGGCATCATCCAACGCTTGAACGCAAACCCCGCGGACTCCTGCCGCAGTTCGCGCATAAGGAGCGCGTAGTCAAGCTGATCGTTCCCAGTCAGCGAAGCGGCATCGATCGCCTCGCCACGCTCGATGAAGTAGTTGATGTCGTTGTGCCGCAGCAGCGCACCGCGCGAACCAGGCTCCGTGATGCGGTCCGCCTGTGTGGGTCTGCCGCGGGCGATTGCTTGCTCGGGAAACGTCAGGTCGCGCCAGCGCTGGTGTTCCTGCACGAGATCCTCGAACGCAGCGGCAGCCGCAGCTGTCGCTGCAGGCGGTGGATCATCCGCAGCGACGACTCCGCAAACGATCAGCAGCGCGCACGCCATCGCGCCGCTCCACACTCGAATCCGCACACGGGCGCACGCCGTTCGCCTTGCCGCGCATACTTCCTGCATCCATGCACGGTACCCCACCAACACGGCACACGCGCCCGAGCCGTCGCAGGCGCAGGGCTATACTCGCTCGCCCCCGTGAGCGCTGCGATCCCAACACCGACGGAACAGGGGTACTCGCCCCCTTCAGTGCGGCAGTTCGCGGTGTTTCTCGACAACAAGGTGGGCAAGCTGCTCGAACTGCTGAAGCTGTTCGATGACGAGCCCTCCGTGTCGATCGCGGCACTGAGCGTGATGGATTCAAGCGACCATGCGGTCGTTCGCATGATCTTCTCGAACGCCGACGCGGCACGACACGCGCTTCGCAAGCACAACTACACCTTCAGTGAACTCGATCTCATTGTGGTGCAAATCGGGCAGGGGCAATCGCTCACGAAGTTGTGCCTTTACCTGCTCGGCGCGGAACTGAACATTCGCTTTGTCTATCCCGTGCTGCTGCGCGCCACGGGTGAACCGTGCGTGGCGCTCGCTGTCGACGACTGCTTCCTTGCGGGCCAGATTCTGCTGCGAAAGCGATTCACGCTGCTCGGCGAAGAAGATCTCGGCTGAAGATCTTGTTGCCCGCGCGGGGCGAGCCATCAGCTCGCGGTTGGCTTGGGGTTGTTGCCCTGATCGTCGTAGGCGTAGAGCGTTCCATTCTGCTCCGCGTCACACTGCTTGTGGTGGCCATCGCAGAAGGGGAACTTCTGCGAAAGACCGCATGCGCAAATCCACACGGGCTTGTCGGATGGTTCGATCTTGATCGGACGGGTCGCTGTGATCTGAACGATGCGCGCCATGAGCGGGACTCCTGTGGGTGGTGGCGACTCAGGCGCGGACGGGTTTGCCGCGCGCGCTCGACCGCTGTGGTTCGGCTCGCGGCGCGTTCACCGGCGCAGCCTCGACGGTCGCCGAGGTCTTGGATGTCTCCCAAACGCGGACGGCGCGCAGATTCAGTCCGCGCGCACGCAGCGGGTTCTCCAGCAGTGCGAAGCAGACCGTCGCGATGTTCTCCACGGATGGATTCTGCTGCACGAACTCCGGGCAATCCAGATTCAAGTTGCGATGATCGAACCGCTCGATGACATGGCGGCAGACTTCCTCCTCGAGCACGGCCATCGAAGGCGGATTCGAGACTTCCGCCGAAACGGAAACCTCCACGCGGTAGTTGTGCCCATGCCCGTGCGCCCAGTTGCACTTTCCAAACTGTGCACAGTTCGCCTCCTCGCTCAGCGCTGCGTCATGCATGCGGTGTGATGCGGCGAACTCGAAGGTCGATGTCACGGTCGTCTGCGTGGGCATGTCCTGTCTCCACACTACCTGATGAAAGGGGGTGATCCTCCATTGAAGCATGTCCATCGGTCGCCCGAGCGCCGATTCGAGCCCGCGCGACAGTTCGTGGATCAGCACGGCGGGTTGTGCGGATGCGGCATCCTCGCGGACAAAGAACGCCGCGCGCAGGATACGGATTGCCGTGGTGCGAACCGCCTGGTCAATGTCAGCCAAAGTCGCGATGCAGCCATTGTTCTGGCGAGGATCGCCTCGCAGCGAGACGGACAGTTCGAACCACGCGCCAAGGCGATCGGGGCAGGGGTAGGAGGCAAACGAGTTGCCCTTGACCGTTCCCTGGGGAGTCGGGTCGCGCGCCACGAAGACCCGAACCGCGCGCGTCAAGACCGCACTGGGAGAGGTTTCAGCGGGAACTCGGGTGACACGAGGATCTTTCTGCGAACTCCCGTTCATGGCAAGGAAAGTGAGAATAGTGTCGATCCTCCACTTGACCAACCCACATCCCTGGTCTACCTTTCATTCATTACCAAGCCCCCGGAAGGGCTCGGCGTGAGGCTTGCCTCCGCCGGGCCTTTTTTTGTTTCTCGCGCATTTAGGATGCGGCGTTCATGAGGGTCCGTTCAGGCGCGTCGGACAGTCGCATCTTGGTGTGCAGTGCGTCACTCGCTGCAGCCATCGGTGCAGTGCTCTGCGGGTGTGCGGCACCACACAGCACGCCGCCTCTCACGCAGCGTGCCGAACGTGTGCAGATGGCTGATGGTCTCTGGGCAGACCGGCAGCGTGGAGAAGTCCTGGTCGATGCGCGCATCGCCACGCGCGAAGGGTGGCTCGAGCAACTGGTCTGCAAGGCGGGAACGCGCGAACATGAGTCGCTGCTCGCGGTGGCAGTTCAGCCATCGCTCATTCATGCGGCGCTGCTGTATGTGGGCGCGCAGCCAGGCACACCGGGATCCTGGCGCGAGGAGCAGGGCGAAGATGGCGCTTGGCGCATCGCCTACACACATCCAAGTGGAGCGCCCGTGGAAGTGCTCGCGCGCGTGCGCGGAGCGTCGGGCGAGCGCGACGAGCCGCTCTGCGATTGGATTCGCGGTGTGCGCGAGGAGGGCGGCAAACTTGTCGAGCAGCGTTTCCCCTGCGACCGCTTCGTCTTTGCGGGTTCGCATGTGCGTCCGAATCCGCCATCGCTCGGACCGGGCGAGCACTACATCGCGGACTACACGGGTTCGATCGTTGGGCTCGTCACCTTCGGCGACGAGATGATCGCCTTCCGTGAAGTGATCCCCGACCGAGTTGATCTCGCCCCCGCCGTGTGGACGGCGGACACGGCGCGCATCCCGCCCGAAGGCAGTGCGGTCCAACTGGTGATCCGCGCTGCGAAGCCACCAGCGCAGTAGGATCGGTTGCGTGCACGGCGAGCATGCAGCACAGCTGCGCGGCATCTGCAGACGCTATTGCCATCCCGACGGCACGGTGATGGTGGATGCGCTGCGCGGCGTGGATCTCGACATTCCACGCGGCCAGTACCTCGCGATCATGGGCGCGTCGGGTTCAGGCAAGAGCACGCTCATGAACATCCTCGGCTGCCTCGACCGACCGACAGCGGGGCAGTACCTCCTCGACGGCGAAGATGTCGCGAAACTGAGCGATGAGCAACTCTCGCTTGTTCGCGGTCGCCGAATTGGATTCGTCTTTCAGGCGTTCAATCTGATCCCCGAACTGAGCGTGCTTGAAAATGTGGAGGTGCCGCTCTTCTATCAGGGGCTCGACCGCGCCGCGCGCCGTGCGCGCGCCGAGGAGAAGATCGAACTTGTTGGACTTTCGCCGCGCATGTCGCATCGGCCTGCGGAACTCTCGGGCGGTCAGCAACAACGCGCCGCGATCGCGCGCGCGCTCGTTTCCGATCCCTCGATCATCATGGCCGATGAACCGACGGGCAACCTCGACTCGGCCACGGGCGAGGCGATCCTTGGCGTGCTCGATCGCCTGCACGCGCAAGGACTCACGATCGTCCTCGTCACGCACGATGACCGCGTCGCCGAACGCTCGCAGCGTGTGATCCGCCTCAGCGATGGTCTGCTCGTCTCGGATCTGTCGGGCGGGATCGGTCCATCCGGCAGACGGCATACCGAGAAGACCACCGCCATTGCGGAGGGCGGCGCGTAGGCATGCGCATCCTCGGCGTTGACCCAGGACTGCAGCGAACGGGATATGGCTGCGTCGACTGTGGACGCACAGGCAGCGTTCGAGTGGTCGAGGCGGGCATCCTGCGATTGCAGGCGCGCGCAACGGTGGCCGCGCGATTGGTGGCGCTCGAACGCGACCTCACGGAACTCATCGCCGAACTGCGGCCGCATCGTGTGGCGGTCGAGCAGGTCTTCGTGCATGCCAAGCATGTCCGCACCGCAGTCATCATGGCGCACGCGCGCGGCGTGATCCTGCTCGCGGCTGCGCGCGCCGACATTCCCATCAGCGAGATTGCGCCGACCGCGGTGAAGTCTTCGCTCACTGGAAACGGTCATGCGACGAAGCGGCAGATGCAGTTGGCGATCGCCGCGCGCTGCGGGCTCGCGAAGCCGCCATCGCCCGCCGATGTGGCGGATGCGCTCGCCGTGGCGCTCGCGGACGCGAACCGCCAGCACTGACGCAGCGCGGCTACGCTCCATGCCGACGATGAAGCCCGTCCGCCTGCACACGCGCCGCATCTTCGGCGACCAACTGACTCCCGTGCTGGCGTACCGCCGCCTCGTTGCGCCGGACCAGCGCAGCGCCCCAAGTTTCCTCTTCGAATCGGTGGATCAGGGCGGTGCGGTCGGCCGCTACTCGATCCTCGGTGCACAGCCAGTCATCGAAGTCATCGCGTCGGGGAACGCCGTCACGCTGCGCGAGCATTCGCCAAGCGGCGTGCGCGAAACCAAATCCCACGCGGACGATCCATTTCACTGTGTGCGCGAGGCAGCGAAATGGTCGGGCGTCGAGCCGATCGGTGAACTGCCGCCGTGCTTCTGTGGCGGATGGGTCGGCATGGTCGGCTTCGATGCGGTGCGTTGGCTCGAACCTGGCAAACTGCCCTTCGCGCGCGCTCCGCGCGACGACCGTGGGTTGCCCGACCTGCATGTCGCGCTCTACCGCGATGTCGTCATCTTCGATCATGCCACCAAGGTCGTGCATCTCGTCTGCGCGCAACTGCCGAACGAGACACGCAGCGGCGAAGCGGCACTCGACGCGCTCGAAGCGCGACTCACTGCACCGATGCCGCCGCTCGCCAATGGGCGCGTCGATCTCGATGTCACCGCGCGGCCGCGCGAAGCGGGCAAGAGCGTCACCGAGCGCAGCGCGTTCGAGGCATCCGTGCGGCGCGCGGTCGAGTACATCGCGGCGGGGGATGCGTTTCAGGTGGTTCTGAGCCAGCGCTTCGTGCGCGGCAGCGACGCGGACCCGTTCGATGTCTACCGCGCGCTCCGCGTGGTCAACCCGAGTCCCTATCAGGTGTATCTGCAGGCGCAGGGCTGCATCCTCGTGGCGGCGAGCCCCGAGATCCTCTGCCGCACGCGCGGACGCGATGTCGTCAGCCGCCCGCTGGCAGGAACGCGCCGCCGCGGACGCACGCACGAGGAGGACGCGGCGCTCGCGCGCGAACTCCTCGCCGACCAGAAGGAGCGCGCGGAGCACACGATGCTTGTCGACCTTGCTCGCAATGATCTCGGTCGTGTCAGTGATGCGGGGTCGGTGCAGGTTGCCCGCTCGATGGAGATTGAACGCTTCTCCCATGTGATGCACATCTCTTCGACGGTGACGGGGCGTTTGCGCGCCGAGGTCGATGGGTGGGATGCGCTGCGTGCCGCGCTGCCCGTTGGCACTGTCAGCGGTGCACCGAAAGTGCGCGCGATCGAGATCATCGATGAACTGGAGCCTGTACGGCGCGGACCGTACGCAGGTGGGATCGGCGGCATCGGCTGGTCGGGCGATGTCGACATGGCGATCGCGCTTCGCATGATGGTGGTTCCCGTGCCGCCCGATGCCGACCGCGCGCCCGCCGGCTCGGTGCAGTGGCAGTACCACCTTCAGGCTGGCGCGGGCGTTGTTCTCGACAGCGATGCGGCGCGCGAGTGGGAAGAGACCGCGAACAAGGCTGCGGCGCTCGCACGCGCAGTCGATCTTGCCGAGAACGCCTGGTCTGCGCGCGCTGCGCGGTAGAACCCGGGTCGCCTACCTCTCTTCGTCGGCGAGCGGAATCGAATCGTCGTTGTCATCGCCGCCGCGCGCAGGGCGTGGATGCTCGGGCGGGCGCACGGGGCGCGCCATCTGCTGCTGAAGCACGGCACGAGCCAAGGCATCTGTGCGGTCGCGGGTCGCCGCTCGTCGCCGAGCGCGTTCACCCTCGCGCACGGCCGACGCGGCATCTTCAAGAATCTCGCGTGTCAGGATGAGCGATGCGATGCCGGCAAGGCAGCCGCCGACAAAGAGGATCAGCGCGCCAACCGTCACCCACTCGAACTGCGGCGGCAACTTGGGCAGCAGTCGCGCAAGCAGCAGCGGCTGTACGAGCGCGGCTGCTGCAAGCGAGGCTGCTTTCACCAGCCCAAGATGCTTCGACGGTTCGCGCTCGCCTTCACCCATGATCAGCCGCAAGCCGATCTGGGCGGCGGCGAGATTGGCAAGGGCAATCAGCGCCGCCCATGCGCACTGCAGCAGCGCGAGCAGCCACTCGAAGAACACAGGCGCTTGCGCGAAGGACACAAGCACCAGCAGAAACCCGCCGGTCGCAGCGACAGCCAGCTCGGCACGCGCAAGCAGCCACCAACGCTCCGCCCACTCGCTCGACGCCTCCCAGACACGGCCCTTCTCCTGGCGCAACTGCCAGATCGTCAGGCAGCGCGCGGCACTGCCGATGGCGAGCAGCAGCCAGAGCAGCGTTCCCGGTCCGGGAAGTCCGACACAACCGAGCCAGAGCGGCAGCGTCCAGAGAAGATTGCGGCGGATGCGGTCGAGCGCCAGCACGGACTGGCCGACCACCGAGTCGCTCTCCTGATCCGGAGGGTCCAAGTTCCCTGACCGTTGCGACCGCACGATCGATGCGCGCGAAACCGCGCGGCCGCACTCGGGGCAGTTCGGTGCGTTGCTGCCCCGGAGGTCGTACCCGCAGTCGGGGCAGGGCACGGGATCGTCATGGACGATTTGGGGAGGCATACGGCGTTGAAAGTGAGCGAGTCCGAGTCACAGGCACGCAAGGCAGCGGCAGGGCAACCCAGACGGGCGGGCAACCACGGGGTCGCCAGTCAATTGCGCGGATTTCTGAAGCCGCCACTTGAACTGCCGCCGCGGAATCAGACTATAACTAGCAGCCGCGGCGTGCATCGCCCGGTCCATCCACATGGAACACACTTCAATCTTCCTGACCAAACGCTGCACAAGGGCTTCCGAATCAACCGGGGCGGCGTTGTCGCGCTGGCTGCCGTGCTGTGGGGTGTTGGTTGCCTCGCTGCTCGCGTTCGTAGTGGTCCATGTGGCGTTTGCAGCGGACGGCGAGACGGGCGTCGCTGCATGGAGCGACCGCGTGTGGTCTGCGGCGAAGGCGGACGATCTCGCGGGCGTTCATGATCTGCTCGCTGCGCCACCTGCGGGCGACGCCGCCGCGCTTCAGGCGCTCCGCACATCCGTCGCGCAGCGCAATGCGCATGTCGTCGAACAGGAGAAGGCGCGCCTCAACGAACTCGAGCGGCGCACGAAGGATCTTGCCACAGCCAGCGGCGCTGCCGATGTCACGCTCGCGCTGTTGCATGCGGTCAACATCAAGTATTTGATGCCGACCGAGCAGTGGCAGTCGTGGCTCGCCGGTCCCGATGGCGTGGCGCTCGAGCGGCTCGCGCGCAGCACACTCGATGCCGCGCAGCGCGATGGCGATCTGCTGCTCGCGCAGGAGATCCTCTTCCGACTGAAGGCGCTGCACGATGGTGCGGACACCGACCGCTACAAGGAGATCGACGCTGAACTGGATGCGTTCAACCGAAAGGTCACGCTCGTCGCCGAGTTCGCGCCGCGCGAGTTGTATCGCCTGCGCAAACTGCAGAACAAGCGACTCGAAGCGGCCGCCAAAGCCGAAGGCAAGCCGATCGTGCGTGAACGCGAGGAGGAGCAGGAGCCCGAGTTCAACGAGCTCTTCGCCGACGATTGGAAGGAACGCCTTCGCGGCATCACGCCGAAACTGGTGCTGATGGGTCTGCGGCAGGCGGCCAGCGAGCATGTCACGAATGCGGGCTGGGCACCTCTCATTGACGGCGGACTTGACTCGGTGGAACTGATGCTCGACACACCGCAGTTGGTGGAGAACTTCAAGGGGCTCGGCGATCCGGCGAAGGTCGCGGTGATGAAGGCGTTTGTGACGAGCCAGCGCGAGGCGCTCGCCGCGCGCGAACCCGGCGCACGCGTCGGTCCTTCGGACTTTCAGCGTGTGCTCAGGGAAATCTTCACTCGCAACGATGAGACCGTTCAACTGCCGCGCGAAGTGATCCTGCGAGAGTTCGGCGAAGGCGCCACAACGCAACTGTCGAAGCAGTACGAGGACGACTACTCGGAAATCATTTGGCCGGACGGTCTGCGCAGATTCCGCCAAGGCATCGAGGGCAACTTCGTTGGGGTCGGCATCCTCATTCGCCACAACGACAAGCGCGAGCTGATGATCGTGAACCCGCTCGAAGGTTCGCCCGCTTCGCGCGCGGGCATGCGCCCGGGCGATCGCATTACCGCCGTCGATGGTCAGTCCACGGTCGGGTGGACGCTCAACCGCGCAGTCGACACGATCACGGGTCCCGTGGGCAAGCCCGTCACGCTCACGGTCGCGCGCGAAGGCACTGCAGAGCCGCTGGAGTTCAAGTTGCGGCGCGCGAGCATCAAGATGCGCTCCGTGAACGGCTGGTGGAAGGAGTCGCTCGATGAACGCGGGCTGCCGGAGTGGGACTGGTGGATCGACCCCGACAGCGGCATCGGCTACATCCGCCTCACATCGTTCAACGAGGACTCGCTCGACGACTTCATGGATTCCATCCGCGAGATGCGAAAGGGTGGTCGCCTGAAGGGGCTCGTGCTCGATCTCCGCGGCAATCCGGGCGGTCTCCTGAAGTCCGCGGTGGCGTTCGTCAACCTCTTCGTGCCCGAGGGCGAGATCGTCTCGGTGCAGGACCGCGACGGCAACATCCTCAATACGTTCAACGCCGAGCGGTCGCGCGCCGCGCTGATGGGCCTCCCGCTGGTCGTCCTCATCAACGGTGCATCCGCCAGCGCCAGCGAAATCGTGTCGGGCAGCCTGCAGGCGCACGGCGCAGCAGTGGTGATCGGCGAGCGCTCATTCGGCAAGGGCAGTGTGCAGACGGTCCAGCCGTTGCAGGACGGCGACAACGAAGCCGCCGTGAAGGTGACGGTGCAGTACTACCTCATCCCAACCGACACGGGCGGAAGGCGACTCGTGCACCGCCGCTCGCAGAGCGCCGACTGGGGCGTGAACCCTGATCTGCTCGTGAAACTCACTCCCTCGCAGATGGAGGAGAGTGGAGAGATGCGGCTCGCCGCAGACCGCATCGATGAAGCGGAGTGGAACCGTCACGGCGCCGACTTGCGCCCGGTCATCGGCGACTTGTTGGTCAAGGGCATCGATCCACAACTGGAAACGGCGCTCATGGTGTTGCAGGCGCGCGCGGCGGGCGAAGCGGAACGCGAGCAGATTGCGAAGTCCACCAAGGGCAAGGCAACGAGCGGCAGCAAGCCACAACCGCAGTAATCGGACGGCGAACGCGCTGCGCACCGTTGCGGCTTGTCGCAGCAGGTCGCAGCCCCTATAACAGAGGGGCTCAAGACCTCTCCCATGGCTCCCGCCTCGCAAGCATCTGTCGACGCGAAATCAGTCGGCGCGACTGAAGCTTCACCACCGCCGCGCCCGAATGTCCCGCGCCCCGAAGTGCCCTTCGACACGGCACGAGGCTGGCTCCGGGAAATGATGCTGATCCGCGAGTTCGAACTGCGCTGCATGCAGGCGTATCAGGACAAGAAAATCGGCGGATTTTGCCATGTGTACATCGGTCAGGAAGCGGTTGCCGTCGGCTGCGTTGCGGCCGTGGAAAAGCGCGATCCGATCGTGACGGCCTACCGAGACCATGGGCACGCGCTCGCGCGCGGCATGGATCCGCGCCACTGCATGGCGGAGATGTTCGGCCGCGTCACGGGATGCGCGAAGGGCAAGGGCGGATCGATGCACATGTTCGACCGCGCCAACAACCTCTTTGGCGGTCATGGCATCGTGGGTGCGCAGATCCCGCTCGGAGTTGGGCTCGCGTTCGGCACGAAGTACGAGGACGAAGTGATTAGCGGCGGCAAGTCCTCGCGGGTCACGCTTGCGTTCCTCGGTGATGGCGCACTCAATCAGGGCTCCGTGCACGAGGCGATGAACCTGGCGGGGCTCTTCGACTTGCCCATCATCATGATCTGCGAGAACAACGGCTACTCGATGGGCACTCACATCGTGCGCGGCACCACGATGGGCCACGACATCAGCAGCAAGGCAAGCGCCTACGGCATGGAAGGCATCGCGATCGACGGCATGGATGTGCTCGAGACGTACTGGGCGATGCGCGATGTGGTCGATCGGGTGCGTTCCACAAGCCGGCCAGTCTTCGTGGACATGCGCTGCTACCGATACAAGGGGCACTCCATGTCCGACCCGCGCAAGTACCGCACGCGCGAGGAAGAAGAAGCGTACGAACGCGACG
>Ga0194121_10010498_pt1 | contig 11231 bp, 12 predicted proteins | sample TA2MahCa50mmetaG_FD_148609 | JGI IMG/M metagenome (GOLD analysis project Ga0194121, IMG submission 148609) | Freshwater microbial communities from Lake Tanganyika, Tanzania - TA2015020 Mahale Deep Cast 50m | ecosystem: Environmental > Aquatic > Freshwater > Lake | place: Tanzania: Lake...
CGGCCTGCGACGATATCGGCTTCTTCTACGCCGTGAATCACAACGTGCCGATCGAGATGATCGAGCGCGCCGTTGCCACAGCCGATCGCTTCTTCGCCCTGCCCGAGGCCGAGCGCCTCAGGACCAAGGCTGACAGCAACAACCGCGGCTACCGCGACATCTGGGACAGCGTGCACCGCAACGGCAAGACGAACGCCAAGGACAGCTTCGACCTGGGCTTCCCCGTGGCCGCCGACGATCCCGAGGTCAAGGCCGGCACGCCGTTCTATGCGCCGAACAACTGGCCCGACATGCCGGGCTTCCGGGACGCCATCGAGTCCTACTACCTCGAGACCTACAAGCTCGGCATGAAGATCCTCGAGGGCTTCGCGCTCTATCTCAGCAAACCCGATGACTTCTTCACCCGGCATTTCACCAAGCCGGTGGCCGACATGGTGATCAACCACTATCTCGGCAATGCCGGCTTGCACGTATCCGACCAGGCGTCGGGACCGCACACCGACCATGGCATCGTCACCATCCTGTGGCAGGACATGCTGGGCGGTCTGGAAATCATGGGCAAGGATGGCCGATGGATGGCGGCGACGCCGTTGCGCGGCAGCTTCGTGATCAATGTCGGCGAGCTGATGAAGCGGTGGACCAACGGCCGCTTCCAGGCGACGGTCCACCGTGTCGTGCATCTGCGCGATATGCCGCGCTATTCGATGCCGCTGTTCTGCAACCCCAACTTCCGCACCGTGGTCGACCCGCGCGACCTCGGCGTCAGTGACGCCGAGGCGAAGTACGATCCGGTCATGTCCGGCGACTTCCTGATGTCGCGCTTCAAGGCGACCCGCAAGCTGTGGGGCGCCGAGAAGAAAGCGACGGTCGCCAGCGACCCCAACTTGGTCGAGGCAGCGGCAGAGTAGGACTCAGCCGCCGGCCAGCCGGCGGTTGCGGCGCGTCGACCGCTCGCGCAGCCACAACAGGCCGGCGGCCAGCGGCAGCCAGCCCAGCCAGCGCACGCCCTCGAGCAGGTATTCGCCCGTGGTCGTGGCCAGCAGGTAGTCGACCCGCACCTGCCAGACCGAGGCGGCGACCTCGAAGGCGAGCATCCAGACCATGACGGCCGGCAGCAACACGACGAGTGCCTGCAGCTGCGCCGGCAGGCGTGCGGTGAACCACGGCGCGAGCGCGATGGCGAAGACCAGGACGGCGATCAGCAGCTTGGCCGAGGTGTGTTCGGCGAACCACGGCGTCACCAACGGCTCGCGCACGATCATCGAGTAGCCGGTCCACGCCAGCACGGCGCCGCCCAGCAGGATGACCGACGGGTAGCGGTCGACCAGCTTGATGACGAGCTGGCTGCCCCACACCACGATCGGCACGCTGATCGCCAGGCCCAGCACGATCAGCAGCACGCTGCCGTGAGCGGCGCCGCCGATCCCGAGCACGTTGTCGATGCCCATGACGGCATCGGCGATCACGATGGTGCGGATGGCGCCGGCGAAGGACGCCGCCGGCGCGGCGGCGGCGTGGGCTGCGCCGGCATCCGATTGCGGCGACAAGAGCTTGTAGGCGATCCATACCAGCGCAATGCCGCCGGCCAGCATGAAGCCTGGCACTTTCAGGATCCACACCACCATCAAGGTCATGACGACCCGGATGGCGATGGCGCCAAAAGTGCCCCAGAAAATCACCTTGCGCTGCAGGTGCTTGGGCAGATTGCGGGCAACCAGGCCGATGACCAGCGCATTGTCGCCGGCCAACACCAGGTCGATCAGAATGATGGCGAACAAGGCCGAGAAGAACGCGGCCGAAAACAGCTCCATTTCCATGTTGGACTCCAACCAAAGACGAACAAGATCGACCGGCGCCATGTCGGGCGCAGGTCGGCGAGATCAGCTTTCCGTCAGGGTTGGATGGGAACTTTGTCGATGCCCCGGCTGGCCGCCGGGCTGAGCGAGCGCAAGAAGGCGGCCGCTAGGATCTGCAAGGCTGTGATGACGCCCGCGAGGATGGCGCCGCCCAGCAGGAACTCGATCAGATGCCAGTGGCCGACCGCCAGCAGCGACATCTCGCCGCCGAGATCGGCGATCAGGAACTCAAAACCAAGTGCATCGAGCACCGTCGGATTGCCGGCGTCACCGAACGCCGCAAGAAGCATGCAGAACACCACCGAAGCGACGAACAGTTCCTCGCCGGGCGACATGTTTCGTACGGCGTTGGCGGCTCGGGCGGAACGGCGGATGAGCAGCATGGTCTTTGGTCGAAAATGGCGATTTATGCGGCGCGATCAAGCGGAAACGGACAAGCGGCGAGGAAAAACCGCAGAGCTGGCCAGTCTGTCGTGGCCGGCAGCGTCACTGCGGCTCGATCTTGGCGACTTTGACGTATTCGGCCCACTTGGCGCGCTCCTCGCGATCCTGAGCCGCGCACTGCTCGAGGGAGAGCGGCCGGGCGGTCAGCGCGAATTCGTTGACCAGCCGGTTCTGGATGTCGGGCGAGGCGATCGCCTCGTTGATCAGGGCGTTCAGCCGCTCCTGGACCGGCCGCGGCGTGGCCTTGGGCACCGCGATGGCAAGGAAGCCGGTGGTGGTAAAGCCGGGGAAGCTCTCGGCGAGCGTCGGCAGGTCGGGATAGAGCGGGCTGCGCTGCGGCAGGGTGAGGGCGAGCGGCCGGGCCTTGCCCGCCACCACCTGGCCGCGGCCGGCCGTGAGGTCGACGAACATGAACTGGATGTTGCCGGCATAGAGATCGTTCCAGGCGTTGCCGATCGCCTTGTAGGCCACGGCCTGCCATTGCACGCCGGCGTGCTGGCCCAGCACCTCGGCCGGAACCTGCGAGCTGGCGTTGAAGAAGCCGAAATTGAGCTTGGCCGGATGGGCCTTGGCGTAGGCGAGAAGGTCGGCGAGCGTCTTGTGCGGGCTGTCGGCCGGCACCACCAGGAAGGCGCCGCTCGAGCCGATCACGCCCACCACCTGGAAGTCCTTCTCGGGGTCGTAGCCCGGGTTCTTGTACATGTGGACATTGGCGGCGTTGGTCGAGGTGGTGGCGAGCATCAGCGTGTAGCCGTCGGGCGCCGCCGCCTTGGCCGCCAGCGCACCGACGATGCCGTTGGCGCCGGGCTTGTTCTCGACCACGAAGGGCTGGCCGGTCTTGTCCTCGATGTACTTGGCGATCAGCCGCGAGGTGATGTCGCCCGAGCCGCCCGGCGCGAACGGCACGATGATGCGGATGGTCTTGGTCGGATAGTCGGCCTGCGCCACAGCCGGCAGGGCGGCCAGCGCGGGCAGTGCGAGGACGGTGCGGCGAGACAGCGGCATGCGAAATCGGCTCATGGCATCGTAGTCTAGAGGAAACCGCACGCATGGACAGCGCGGCGCAGGCAGCCCTAACTTTCGGCATGTCCACATCAGGTCGTCCGCCGCTCGAAGGCATTCGCGTCGTCGATTTCTCCCGCGTCATCGCCGGGCCCATGTGCACCCAGATCCTGTCGGACATGGGCGCCGAGGTGATCAAGATCGAGAACCCCGATGGCGGCGACGACACGCGCAAGGGCGCGGGACCGCGCGCGGCGGGCGAAAGCCATTTCTTCATGACCTTCAATCGCGGCAAGAAGAGCGTGGCGCTCGACTTCACCAAGCCCGAGGGCCAGGCGGTGGTGCACAAGCTGCTCGCCCAGGCCGACGTCATGGTCGAGAACTTCCGGCCGGGCGTGCTCAAGCGCTACGGCCTCGACTACAAGAGCATCGGCGAGAAGTATCCGCGGCTGATCTGTCTGTCGATCTCGGCCTACGGCCAGACCGGTCCGCTGTCCGATCGGCCGGGCTACGATCCCGTCCTGCAGGCCGAATCGGGCATGATGAGCGTCAACGGCGAGGCCGACGGCGAGGGCCTGCGGCATGCCATCGCCATCGTCGACACCATGACGGCGATCCACTCGGTGGCGGCGATCAACGCCGCGCTGTTCGCCCGGACCGGCACCGGCAAGGGCCAGCACATCGACCTCGCGCTCTACGACACCGCACTCGTCAGTCTCGGCAACATGGGCTCCTACTACCTGATCGGCGGCGAGCAGCCGCGGCGGGCCGGCAATGGCCATTTCGCGTCGGCGCCCAACAACTCGTTCCAGACCAAGAACGGCAAGATCTACATGGCGGTCGCCAACCAGAAGCTGTTCGCCGACACCTGCAAGGCGCTCGGCCATCCCGAATGGGCGACCGATCCGCGCTTCGCCCAGCTCGCCGACCGCGTCGCCAACAAGGCCGAACTCACCCGGCTGATGGAGGGCGTGCTCGAGACCGACACCAAGGAGAACTGGGCGCACAAGCTGCGCCACCTGCCGGCCGGTCCCATCCGCACCATGAAGGAGGCGCTCGACGAACCCGAAGTCCGCCGCCGCGGCATGCTCAAGACCTACCAGCACAGCAAGGCGGGCGAGGTGCCGATCATCGGCTCGAACTATCGCTTCTCGGACACGCCGGTCGACGACACGCGCCCGCCGCCGGCGCTGGGCGAACATACCGACCGGGTGCTGGCGACGCTCGCCGGGCTCGATGCCGCGGCGATCGCCGTGCTGCGCCAGAAGAAGGTTGTCGGCTAGATGTGAGCTTTCAGCAGGTTGTCCATACGGCTCGGAAATGCTCGAACGGACCGCGGACCTCCAGGTCCGCTCATGACTCATGATGCGGAGCTCGAGGTCCGCGGTCCGATGAGCCACCTCTTCAAGATCGCGTTGGTCTCGTCGGGTTTCTCCATGGTGACGAGATGCCCGCATTGCTCGACGACGACCAGCTCGGCGCCGGGAATGGCGGCGGCCATTTCCTCCGACAGGAAGAGCGGCGTCGCGGCATCGTCGCGGCCGCACACCACGATCGTCGGGCATCGGATGTTCGGCAGATCGGGCCGGCGATCGGCGCGGATCGCCGCCAGCTCCTCCTGACGTTTGTAGATCTCGACGCCGATCTCGCCGCACATCGCCATCACCTCATCGACCAGCGCCTTGTCGGGCAGGCGATAGGCCGGGATGAAGCGCGCCATCTGCAGCCCCAGCACCAGGTCGAAGCGGCCCTCGTCGGCCAGTCGGATGCGGGCGCGGCGGATCGCGCGCTCGGTCTCGCTCTGGCTGCGCATGCCGGTGTCGAGCAGCGCCAGCCTGGTCACCCGCTCGGGCGCCAGCAGCATGATCTCGACCGCCAGCATGCCGCCCAGCGACAGGCCGGCCAGTGCGAATTTCGGCTCCGGCATCTGGTCGAGCACCCATTGCGCGGCACTTCGCCAGCTCTGCCAGATCGACAAGGGGGCACCCCGCCAGTCCGGCACCACGATGTCGGCCTGATCGGCAAGCGCCGCCACCTGGGAGGTGAACAGCCGCGGCGAGCAGATCATGCCGGGTACGAGCAGCAGCGGAGTTTTGGTCATGCAGCCGGTCCTTTGCCGCCGAGCGTAGCCTCGAAGGCCGGTCCGCGATACAACGGCCATGCCGCTGTGCTAGGGAGGTCCGCGTGCCGCGCCGCTTTGTCGATCTGTCGATCTATCTCGAGAACGACGTCATCTCCGATCCCGCGCCGTTCGGGCCCAAGATCCAGTACCACAAGCACGCCGACACGGCGGGCCAGATCGCCGGGTTCTTTCCCGGACTGAAGAAGGAGGACCTGCCGGACGGGCAGGGCTGGGCGGTCGAGAACGTCAACCTGTCGACGCACAACGGCACGCATCTCGACGCGCCCTATCACTTCCATCCGACGATGAACAAGGGCGAGCGCGCCATCACCATCGACGAGGTGCCGCTGGAATGGTGCTTCCAGCCGGGTGTGAAGCTCGACTTCCGCGACAAGCTCGATGGCCACGTCATCACCGCGCGTGAAGTCGAGGCCGAGCTGGCGCGCATCGGCCACGAGCTGGCACCGCTCGAGATCGTCGTGGTCAACACTCGGGCGGGCTCGCGCTACGGCAACGACGACTATGTCAACTCGGGCTGCGGCATGGGCTACGACGCCACCATGTACCTGCTGGAGCACGGCATCCGCCTGACCGGCACCGATGCCTGGAGCTGGGATGCGCCGTTCTATTTCACCGCCCAGAAATGGGCCAAGGACCGCGACCCCTCGATCATCTGGGAAGGCCACAAAGCCGGCCGTCATATCGGCTACTGCCATCTCGAGAAGCTGCACAATCTCGAGGCGCTGCCGGGCGACGGCTTCACCATCGCCTGCTTCCCGCACAAGATCCGCGGCGCCTCCGCCGGCTGGACCCGCGCGGTCGCGATCTTCGAGGAATAAGACCGGGGCGCCTACGTCGTCGCCGGTCGGCGCGCGAACAACAGCAGCAAGCCGAGACCCGCGATCGCCATTCCAGCGCCGATGCGCAGGTGATCGAGCAGTGAACGGCGCGCGAGCGCCATCGAGCGCACCCGTGCCGCCATGATCGCCACGACCACGTCGACGGCGGTGTTCAATGCCACCGAGATCAGGCCGAGGACGAGGAACTGCAGCCACACCGGGCCCGCGGCGGGAACGACGAACTGCGGCAGGAAGGCGAGAAAGAAGGCCGCCGTCTTGGGGTTGAGGGCCTCGACGACGATGCCGTCGCGGAGCGCCTTACCGGCGCCGACGCCGCTCGCCGCGACCGGCATGGCAAAGCGAGCCTCGCGCATCGTCTTGATGCCGAGCCAGACGAGATAGATCGCGCCGGCGATCTTGAGGACAATGAAGGCCTCGGCGCTGGCCAGCACGAGGGCCGACACCCCGACAGCGCCGGCAACGACATGCACCAGGCCTCCTAGGCCCGTTCCCAGGCTCGAGGCGAGGCCGGCTGTTCGGCCGTCGGCCAGAGTGCGGGCTGCGACGTAGAAGATGCCCGGACCTGGCGACAGCGCGATCAGGGATGCTGCGGCCAGGAAGAAAAGAAAAGTCATCGGCCACTTACGCCAGCGGCTCGGGCTCGCCCGGCGGCAGCGGCATCTCGAAGACGTTGAGCGTCATCGACACCAGCATGTAGTAGCCGCACACGCCGACCAGGTCGACCACGCCCTGCTCGCCGAAAGCGTCGATCGCGCGCTGGTAGTTGGGCCGGGCAACGCGGTTGGTCGCGAGGTATTCGGTGACGAAGTCGTAGACGATCTTCTCGGTCTCGCGCATGAAAGGCGGCGTCTGGCGCGTGCGAATGGCTTCGACGATCGCCGCCGACAGGCCGGCTTCCACGGCCAGCCGGGCGTGGGCGTAGAACTCGAATTGCGCCTTGAAGTGCCGGCCGATCAGGCAGATCGCCAGCTCCGACAGGTCCTTGGGCAGCGAGTTGCCGAAGCGGCAGTACTCGCCGAGCTTCTGAGCGCGGTCGGCGAGGACGGGGCTGCGCAGCCAGGGATCGAACGGTCCGCGCAGGCCGCCGCGCGGACCGGCGACGATGGCGTCCGCCACCTTCTTCTGGTCAGGCGTGAGTTTGCTCAAGTCGAGCGGAGCGAGCCGCGGCATGGCGTTTTCCTTCGATCGGGTTGGCAGGATCAGAACGGGCAGCCGGCGTCGCCGGTCAGGCTCTTGTCGGCATTGTCGAAGATGCGGTTGATGATTGCCTCGCCCGCCACCTTGGCGCGATCGGCCGACGTGGCGCAGGAGCCGGTGGCGGCCCACAGCACCTTGCCGCCATCGACCGAATAGAGCGTAAGGTTGATGCGCAGCGTCGGCGGGCTGGCCTGCGGCGAGATCGTGTCGCGGCGGCGGATCGGATTGCTCGGCAGCTCCATGCGCGGGTTGGCGCCCGGCTCGGCATAGGACGGCTGGCCGCCGATCGTGCCGCCGCCGCTCTGGCCGCCGCTGTTCAAGTCGAAGTAGGTGACGTCCATGCGCATGACGTTGCCGCCGCTGAAGCCGACCTCGTTGCCGCGCTGCGACAGGCGGATCATGACCTGCCGGCGCAACTCACGCGACAGATGGGTGTCGGAGGTGAGCTGCACGGCAGACTTGGCCTTGGGAATCTTCTGATAGGCCTTGATCTCGAACTCGCCGACCTTGGGCCCGGCCGGCACGCCGTCGCTTTGCGCGGCCGCTTGTGCGGTGGCGGCGGCGAGCACGGCGATGGCAAGAACGGCGAGGCGCATGGTCGTGCTCCTAGGTCGAGAGCCGCCGCCAACCTGGTTCGTCACGGTCGAGCAGCCGCTTCAGCGATTCGAAATGCAGGGCCGCCTGCTCGGTGTCGGCGGCGATCTGGCCGGCAGCCTGCGCGACCGTGGCGACGTCGATCTGGGCCAGCGGCCGGCCGGTCTGCATCGCCAGCACCTGCACCATGGCGGTGCGTTCGAGGTAGTAGAGGTCGTCGTAGGCCTTGGCCACGGTCGGGCCAGCCACGATCACGCCGTGGGTGCGCAGCACCAGCACGTCCTTGTCGCCCATGGCGCGGCACATGCGGTCGCCTTCGTCGTTGGACAGCGCCACGCCGCCATAGTCCTCGTCGTAGGCGACACGGTTCCAGTAGCGGAAGGCGTTCTGGGTGCACATCTCGATTCGACCGTCGCGGATCGAGGCCAGCGCCGTGGCGTAGGGCATGTGGGTGTGCAGCACGACCTTGGCGCGAGGGTTGCCGGCATGGATGCGGGCATGGATGTAGAAGGCCGTCGCCTCGACGCGGTGCTTGCCCTCGACCACGTTGCCTTCGCCGTCGGCCATCACCAGGTCGCCGGGCGTGATCTCCGACCAGTGCAGACCCTGCGGGTTGACCAGGAACAACTCCTCGCGGCCCGGCACGACCATGCTGAAATGATTGCACACTCCTTCGTTCAGCCCATGGCGCACCGCCGCGCGCAGGGCCGTCGTCAGGTCGATTCGTGCTTGGGTGACAGGGTCGTTGGCGAGCATCGTGAGGTCTCTGTTGCCGAATGATGTAGTGATTGACGATGATGCTGCCAAGCATGTCGCGCGGCCAAGCGAAATCGCCGCCACGGGAGCGTGTCATGGACGTCCTGTTTCGCTCGCCGTTGGGGGCGCTGCTGGCCAGGCCATGGGTCGACCAGGCCGGCCTGTTCGGCATTCGGCGCTGGTACCTGCCGCTGTCGCGCCTGTGGGCGGCGGCCAATGCCGCAGGCGACGATGTGGCGTGGTTTCGCGACGAGGTCGGTAGACCGCCGGGCGCCCTGTGGTCCGACTCCCTTGTCCGCCGCATCCTGGCGCGCCACGCCGCCCGCCAGGCGACAGCCGATGCCGCCCGCGCGGCCTGGGACGAATCGCTGTTCGGCGGCGAACGGCGACAGGACCGCCTCCTCTTGCTCGATCGCCAGCGCCGCGCCGCGGCGACGCGGCACCTCGCCACCCGCGCCGCCTTCTATCCGCTGCTGTTTCCCGAGCGCCCGCCGATGGCGCGCTGGCAGATCGACCGGCCGGCCGACGTCGACCGCGACTTCGCCGAAGCCTTCGTGCGGCCCGACGGTCTTTACGAGGCGACGATCGATGCCGGCGCGGTGTCGATCTCCCACGCCTTCGCGAGGGATGGTCTGCGCGAATACTGGCTCCGCGCGCCGACGCCGGCGTCGCGCCTGCGCGGCCGCTCCGGCAGCGAGCTGCTCTATGCCCGCGTGATCGAGCCGGCCGATCGGCCGGCCGTGGCCAGCCTGGTGACGGGCAGCGGCCTTTGCCTGGAATTCGACCTCTGGTCGATCGCGCGCGATCCCGGCACCCGGCTGGCCGAGATGGGCTGGCGCGTCATCGAGCCGGTCTCGCCCTACCACGGGCTGCGCGCCATGCCGGGACGCTATGGCGGCGAGCCGTTCTTCGCGGCGGGACCGACCAGCTCGATCGACCTGATCTCCGGCCAGGCGATCGAATCGGCGCTGTTGACGGCTTGGGCGCGCGACCGTTGGGGCGGCAAGGTGGCGCTTGCCGGGATTTCAATGACGTCGTTCGTCGCCCAGCAGGTCGCGAGCCGTTGCCATCTCTGGCCGCCCGACGCGCGGCCCGACGCCGTCCTGCTGATCTGCCACTCCGGTCGCATCGAAGCGGTGACGCTGGGCGGCGCACTCGCCGCGACGCTCGGCCTCGACGCCGAGCTCGGCCGCGCCGGCTGGTCGCGCGCAGCGCTGACACGGCTCTCCGGCCTGATCGACCCGACCGAGCAACCGGCGGTGCCGGCGTCGCATATCGTCTCGGTGCTGGGCGAGACCGACCGTTGGGTGCCTTATGACGACGGCCTGGCGGTGGCGCGGCGCTGGCGGCTGCCCGAGGCCAACATCTTCCGCTATCCGCTCGGCCATCTCGGCATGCCCGTTCAGCTCACGCGCGATGGCGCGCCGTTCGAGCGGCTCAAGCAGGTGTTGGCGTCGTGACGTCTGCGCCGGAGATCTCGCGCACCAGCTTGGTGCGCACGGCGCGGCCGAAATGCTCGAAATTGTCGGCCACGATCATGAACGAGCCGGAGCCACCGATCACGCTTTCCTCGTAGTACTTGTCGAGCGTGAGGTCGGGCGGCCAGCCGAAGTTGCTGCGGTTCATCATCACCGGCAGGCCGTTGATGACGATGCCTTGCGTCACCAGCCTGTCGCGCACGATCTCGGCCGGCGGCCCGTCGTTGGTGCGCCCGTCGCCCGAGATGTCGATCACCCGTCGCTTGGCGGCGAATCCCGACCTGTCGAAGCGCAGGCCGGCATGGGCAAGCGCGGCGCCGACCGCTGTCCAGCTATGGGATGTACGTGGTGCCTCGGCAAGCTTCTCGGTGAAGCGTCGTGCCGCGGTGGCGCTGTCGATCAGCGTCCAGTCGATCACCACGACCTGGTAGTGGGTGCCGGCCCACTCGGTGTAGCAGACGGCGATGCGGCGATGCTCGCCGGACAGGATGGCGTCGATCACCCGCTCGTTGGTCAGCGCCTCAATGTAGCCGCGCCGCTGCAGCTCGGCCTCGACCTCGTCGATCGAGCGCGACACGTCGACCGCCAGCACGAGCTGCAGGTCGACCGGCTGGTCGGCGGCGCGAGCCGCCGGCAGGTCGGCCGATGCGGTGGCTGCCGCCAAGGAGCCCAACAGCGCCGTGCGTCGCTTCATGCAATCTCTCCCGCCGAGCGGCAGCAGCATAGCATCGGGCCGGCAAAGAAAACGCCGGAGGTGGTGCCTCCGGCGTGCATGTCTCGATCGCGGTTGCGATCTACTGGTCGTCGTCGAAGCCGCGCTTGCGCGGCTCCCAGTCGCGCTCGCGCCGCGGGCGATCGTCGCGCCGGCGCGGGCGGGAAGCATCGCCGCCGCCGCCGCCACCGCCGCCACCGTCGAAGCCGC
>Ga0194121_10010503_pt1 | contig 11228 bp, 12 predicted proteins | sample TA2MahCa50mmetaG_FD_148609 | JGI IMG/M metagenome (GOLD analysis project Ga0194121, IMG submission 148609) | Freshwater microbial communities from Lake Tanganyika, Tanzania - TA2015020 Mahale Deep Cast 50m | ecosystem: Environmental > Aquatic > Freshwater > Lake | place: Tanzania: Lake...
TCGCCATTGGTTCTTATCGCTTCTTCCATTATATGATGATGGAATTGGAGCGACGTTGTGGGAGGCAAATGAGGACATTTGGTCGCGCCACCCAAAGGCAACTCCATGGATGGTAAATCATGACATAGGTTTTTTACCCACGATCAACTTTATTCCAATGTTTTCCTGGTTAGAATCATTTGCCCGCGCCATGCAACAAAAACGTTTTCCTGCATCGATCAGATCTCTCATGAATCAAGACACGCGCGTGGTCGTCGATGATCATGTGTTGAAATTTCATGTCGAAGATGGGAGGGAAAGAGTTCGTAGCAAGTATCAAGTAGCATGTAGCAAGTATGGAATTGATCCGTGAGATCGCTTGGCGCATTTCGATCATCTTGCTTCCATGGCAGACACGTTTTTTTATTGAAGGCCCGCTCGTCAACGGTTTTCCGTGGGAGCACGGGAGACTCTCTTTTTATGCTTCATGGATTCCGATGTTGATAACGGTTTTTTTTGTTTGCTTACAACGGGTCCTGCCGCGTCGGCACCCCGATGCTCGCTTCGGGGAAGCTCAACAGTCGGGGTCCCCGTCTGTGCGTCATCCGTTGTGCGCAGGATTCATTATGGTTGTTATCGTTTCTTTATTTACCACGAACCATCGAGCAACCCTCCAATGGTGGGCTCAAGTGGTGATTCTGTTTGCTTTCTTTTGGTCGTTGTATCAGTTGAAGATCGACCGAAACACATTCATTAAATGGTTTCTCATCTCTCTCATTCCTCATGCATGTTTAGGTATTTGGCAATACGTCGCTCAATTCGTCCACGGAACAAAATGGTTGGGCATGGCAACCCAAGACCCCATCACCAAAGGCGTATCTGTTATGGAGATCGCTGGTCGACGCATCCTTCGCGCCTACGGCGGCTTTCCTCATCCAAATATTTTTGGTGGCTGGTTGGCAGTGGCCCTTACCCTCTCCGTACGAAGGAGAGGGCAGGGTGAGGTGGTCTTGAGCTGGCTCAGCATTTTTCTTTTCTCTACCGCTTTATTCTTCACCTACTCCCGTAGCGCCTGGATCGCGACACTGGTCGGTCTGATGTTGATTTTTATCATCGAGCGCAAGCAATGGCGGAGATTGATTCCAGCCGGTTTTATCTTTTGTATTATGTTTGGTGGTTTATTTTTCTGGCAAAAAGATGTCGTTTTATCGCGTGTCCAAATTGAGCAACACCTCGAAACCAAATCCATTAGTGAACGCCAAATCGGTTTGCGAGATGGCCTCGCTCTCTTTCAACAACACCCCCTCGTCGGCGTTGGCCCCGGCGCAACCATGCTCGCTATCCATCCACATAATATTTTTCTTCTAGCGCTGGTCGAATTCGGCTCGATCGGTATGCTCGGTCTTATTCTATTGCTCTATACTTTTTTTTGTCGTCTTGACCGCTCCCACCTTGCTACGTGCTACGTGCTACTTGCTACGCTATTCCCGATCGTCCTCCTCGATCACTACCTCTGGTCCTATTGGAGCGGGCTGTGCTTGTTTGCGTTTGTGGGATATATTCTATACATATGCCCTACAACCCAAGCATCCAACAGGGAGTAAATGAGATACTGTGTGGATCAGCCTGACCCAAAAATTGAATCATCGCGAGGATCTTTAGTAGCGCTGAGATTCAAGAAACACCCGGTCTTGACAAAAGGGCCGGGTGTTTGGCAATCTATTGGCCTGAGTGCTAATTCTAACTAGTCCCTACGTCTATGAACCTACGTCCATTGGGAGATCGTGTGATTGTCAAACCGGTAAGCAAGGAGGAGATTACAAAGAGCGGTATCATCATTCCGGGTACGGCGGATAAGGAGCGTCCAGAACAGGGAGAGATTATTGCCGTTGGTCCAGGAAAAATGTTGGACAACGGATCTCGTGCCGTGATGAATGTAAAAGTCGGTGACAAGGTTGTGTTTAAAAAATATTCTCCTGATGAAGTCAAAATCGATGATGTCGAATATCTGGTTCTTTCAGAGTCCGATATTATGGCAGTGATCGAATAAAATAATAGTAACCAGTAACCCGTAACTCGTAACTCGTAATAAAACAAACTATGTCAAAGGTCATCGTCTTTAATGAAGAGGCAAGACAGGCGCTCAAGCGCGGGGTGGATAAATTGGCGAATGCAGTTAAAGTGACTTTGGGTCCAAAAGGACGCAATGTAGTGATTGATCATGGATATGGATCGCCAACGATTACAAAAGACGGGGTGACGGTTGCAAAGGAAGTTGAACTTGAAGACAAGCAAGAAAACATCGGTGCAGAGTTGGTGAAAGAAGTTGCATCTAAAACAAATGATGTGGCGGGAGATGGGACGACAACAGCAACCGTACTGGCTCAAGCCATGATTGCAGAAGGGTTAAAAAACATTACCGCCGGTGCCAACCCACTCGCAGTGAAGCGTGGCATGGAAAAAGCTTTGGACGCCGTGGTCAAAGAGCTAAAAGAGAAGATCGCTCAACCGGTCACCGGTGACAAAATTGAGCATGTGGCCTCCATCAGCGCCAACGATCGTGAGATTGGAAAGATTATCGCGTCCGCCGTACATGAGATGGGTCGCGACGGCGTGATCACGGTGGAAGAGTCACAATCTTTTGGTGTGGAAATGGAGGTAGTGAAGGGGATGCGTATTGATAAAGGATATACCTCTCCGTACATGGTGACCAACCAGGATCGTATGGAGGCGGAATATTCGGATGCACCGATTCTTGTCACGGATAAAAAGATTTCTTCCGTTCAGGATTTGTTGCCTGTTTTGGAAAAAGTGTTGAAAGCAGGCAAGAAGGAATTAGTGATCATTGCAGATGATGTGGATGGAGAAGCCCAAGCGACATTGGTCGTGAACAAATTGCGCGGAATCTTTCATGCGCTTGCGTTGAAAGCTCCCGGGTTTGGCGATCGTCGTAAAGAGATGTTGCAAGACATCGCGATTGTGACAGGCGCAACATTTGTGACCGAAGATTTGGGACGCAAGCTCGATTCCATCGAATTAGCTGATTTGGGTTCGGCACGAAAAGTGATTGCAACCAAAGATACAACGACGTTTGTTGATGGCAAGGGCGATAAAGCGCAGATCGAAGCGCGGGCACATGCGATCAAGAAGCAGCTGGAAACGACGGACTCACAGTTTGATCGTGAAAAATTACAAGAACGTTTGGCCAAATTAGTTGGTGGCGTTGGTGTGATTAAGGTTGGGGCCGCAACCGAAGTTGAAATGAAAGAAAAAAAGCACCGTATTGAAGACGCAATTGCTGCAACCAAAGCAGCGGTGGAAGAGGGGATTGTCCCTGGAGGTGGAGTTGCTCTGCTGCGTGCGGTGTCGGCTTTATCAAGCATGGATGCCAAGGGCGATGAGGTGACAGGGGTTGCGATCGTGAAAAAGGCTTTGGAAGCGCCAGTACGCGTGATTGCAGAGAATGCAGGTAAGGATGGGGCGGTTGTGGCAGAAGAGGTTAAGAAGCGTTCAGGGGCAGAAGGCTACAATGCAGAAACAGATGTGTACGAGGATATGGTGAAAGCGGGGATCATTGATCCGGCCAAAGTAACACGTTCTGCTTTGCAAAATGCCACCAGTATCGCGGCACTCTTCCTCACGACGGAATGTGTCATTTCTGAGAAGCCAAAGAAAGAGGAACCGGCTGATGCGCATGGCCACGGAGGGATGGGTGGCATGGGTAGTGGGATGGGATTTTAAGAAAAAGACGACCTGCGGGTCGTCTTTTCAAATACAGCAAAATACATTAAGCTCTAGTGCATGTTGCATGAGCTCGTAGAGCGGATCGATGCCTTGCGGACCAAGATTCAAGAAGCTTGGGAGGTTTTAAAATTGGATGAAGTAAAGAAGGAGATTGCCGTTTTGGAACAGGAGGCTTTGGCGGCGGATTTTTGGTCTGATCCGGAGCGGGCTAAGCGTGAAAGTCAGAAGTTGGCAGATCTGCGAAAGGAGCATGACCGCTGGCAGGATTTGCGTATGAGACTGCTTGAGTTGGAGGAAGTAACGAGATTAGCGATGGAAGACAAGGATGCATCAATGAATCAAGAATTGGATCAAAAGCTTGAGGCAATGGAGAAGCAATATATGGAGCTAGAGTTCTCGCTCCTTTTCTCTGGCTCACATGATGGGAGCAATGCGATTGTCGCGATTCACGCCGGAGCCGGAGGAACGGACGCACAGGATTGGGCCGAGATGTTGTTACGCATGGTGTTTCGGTATGCCGAGAAAAAAGGATGGAGTGTTCAATTGCTGGATGAGTCACGAGGAGGAGAAGCGGGAATAAAATCCGCGACCTTTATGGTGAGAGGTCGATATGCGTACGGTCACTTGAAAGGGGAGCACGGCGTGCATCGACTTGTCCGCCAATCACCATTTAATGCAGATGCGCTTCGCCAAACCTCATTTGCGCTGATTGAGGTGGTCCCAGAAATTGATGAAGATGTAGACATGCACATTGATGCAAAAGATTTGCGCATTGATACCTTTATGAGCGGGGGAAAAGGTGGACAATCAGTCAATACCACGTATTCCGCGGTACGTATCGTCCACGTGCCAACCAAGATCACCGTTTCCTGTCAGAACGAGCGATCACAGACACAGAATAAAGAGATGGCGATGAAGATTTTGAAGGCGAAGCTGTTGAAGCTCAAAGAAGAGGAATTGGAAAAGGAAAAGCAGAAATTACGGGGGGAATATCAAAGTGCGGAGTGGGGGAATCAGATCAGATCGTACGTCCTGCATCCATATCATATGGTAAAAGATCACCGGACAGATGTAGAAACGGCAGATACGGATGCGGTCCTGGATGGAGACCTGGATCGATTCATTGAGGGATATTTAAGATGGAATGCTCGTCATGAAACATAATCAAATAAAATCAGCGATAGAATTTCTACAGCAAGGCAAGGTTATCGCATTCCCAACAGAGACCGTATATGGACTTGGCTGTGATCCGCGAGATGCGAAAGCGGTAAAACAAATCGTGAGATTAAAAGGACGACCAAAGGATAAATCTTTGTTGCTCGTTGCATCCTCGTTTGCGCAGGTGAGAGAAGTCGCCGTTTTACGTGGCCCTGCTTTGACATTGGCAAAAAAATATTGGCCTGGGCCTCTGAGTCTGATTTTGCCAGCCAAACATAAAAAGGGAACCGTTGGGATTCGTATCTCTTCGTCACCTATTGTTCAAAAACTCACACGAGGATTTGGTTTTCCTATTATCGCTACTTCCGCTAATCGATCCGGAGAGGAGCCAGCACGTTCCACAGAAGAGGTGTTAAAAATTTTTGGTAAAAGAATCCCTTTTGTGATCAATGGCGGTAAGCTCATTAAACGAAAGAGCTCAACGTTGGTTCGATGCCACGATGACGGAACGATCGAGATCCGGCGCCAAGGCGCGATTAGGCTATGAAACCATCAGAGATCAAAGCGGCTCTTGCTTCCTTTGGCGGACGCCCAAACAAACGTTTGGGACAAAATTTTTTGATTGATAAAAATATTTTGCAGACGATTGTCGAGACCGCAGACATTCAAAAAGAGGAGCGAGTGCTGGAGATTGGTCCTGGACTTGGGGTTTTAACACGTGAGCTGATCGATCGAGGGGCAATCGTAACGGCGATTGAACAGGATAGACATTTAGTCGAGTATCTAAAAAAATTATCCGTGCCTGTTGTGCATGGCGATGCGGCAAAATTAGACTGGATGGAATTCGTTGCTGGCCAATCGTGGAAATTAATAGCGAATCTTCCCTATAGTATCACCTCGCTCGCTCTCCGTAAGGCTCTTTGGTCAACCCACCCGCCGATAAAGCTCGTCGTGTTAGTTCAACGAGAGGTTGCAGAAAGAGTGATCGCAAAGGATGGAAAGACCTCTCTGCTTTCATTAATGGTCGGCCTTGCTAGTCATAAAGCGCGCATCATCAAACGTGTGCCTGCGGGCGCCTTTTATCCTCCGCCAAAGGTTGAATCTGCAATTTTAGAAATCATTCCAAAACAGATCGACGCCCAGGCTGAACAGATAATGGCTCTGGCGAAAAAAGGGTTTGCACACCCGCGCAAACTGTTGTCTTCTAATCTTGGTTTGACGGATGGATCCGTATTCGAGAAACTGGGTTTGAATCCTAAGGTTCGTGCAGAAGATTTGTCCGTCGATGCATGGATCAACCTATGCCAATGTTTCGTCCGGTCATAAAAAAACTTCCCGAACAAAGCAAACATATCATGACGCTCATCATCGTGGGCGGCATGATGGTCGCGTTTCTCCTCCTCTCGATCTATCAACGTCTTGATCGATCCGAGTTCAAATCCCTTTTACCGCCAGGAGCACTCACTCGTCATGAAATTACCGTAGAAGAACTGCCAAGTTTACAGCAAATAAACCCCTCATTTTATTCACGTGCCAAAAGCGGAGACGTGGTCGCGACCTACCAAGACACCATCGTTTTGTATCGACCAGCGACGAATCAAATCCTTTCGAGCCGAGTGTTTCAGCCATGAGTGTTTTCCTGTTTCTATGAGAATCATTACCGACTTTCATCTCCATTCTAGATATTCTCGCGCCTGTTCCAAAGAACTGACCATAAAAAATATTGCCAAGATGTGCGAGCGCAAGGGGATTCAATTTGTTGGCACCTCAGATTTTACCCACCCGGCCTGGCGCGAGGAGATTGGACGTGAGCTCGAGCCGATCGATGGAGGAGCGTTTCAATTAAAAGATCAATCTTCGTCCACGCGCTTTCTCCTTTCAACAGAAATTTCCTGCATATACAAACGTCATGGCAAGACGCGACGAGTCCATCACATTATTTTGTTTTCGCATTTAGCAGGAGTTGACCACCTGATCGCATCGCTCCAGGCGCGTGGGTGTAATCTTAAAAGTGACGGGCGACCGATCATCGGTCTTGATTCAGAGGAGCTGCTCAAACATGTTCTCGAAGCTGATCCCATGGGATTGTTGATCCCGGCACATGCTTGGACACCTTGGTTTGCTGTGTTTGGTTCTCAATCCGGTTTTGATTCCTTGGAAGAATGTTTTGGGGAAATGACCAAGTATATTCCTGCGATCGAAACGGGTTTGTCTTCGGATCCAAAAATGAATTGGCGCTTAAAACAGCTTGATTCGATTTTTCTTGTTTCCAATTCTGATGCGCACTCGCTCGATAATCTTGGGCGCGAGGCGAATGTGTTTGAAATGCCGGAACCTGGGTATCAAGAGTTGCGGCGCATTTTGGTTGAGCGCGATCGAACAAAATTTATCGAGACAATAGAGTTTTTTCCAGAAGAGGGGAAGTATCATGTGGATGGGCACCGTGTCTGCAGGTTTTGGTGTGAGCCGGCACAGACTAAAAAGCTCAAAGGGATCTGTCCAAAATGCGGGAAGCCTTTAGTGGTAGGCGTGCTCAATCGTGTGGATCGGTTGGCAGATCGCCCCTTGGATGAACAGCCAAAAGACGCCACTCCTTATCGCTCCATTGTTCCGTTGGCGGAATTGATAGGAGGGGCGATGGGGGTCGGCAAAGCATCAAAAACAGTGAAGGCGGAGATGGATCGAATCTTGAGCGATGGCCGATCGGAGTTTGGAGTATTGCTTGATCTCCCCGAATCAGAATTAACACGCATCACGACTCCAGAGATTGTCGAATCCATTTGTCGCATGCGTGCAGGAGAAATACAGATCCGTCCCGGATATGATGGTGAGTATGGAGTGGTCTCGTTGCGAGAAGATGAAGGAACAAAAAGAAAAGAACAACAAGCAAGTTTATTTTAATCGAAAAACTTTTGCATCGTCAGACTCTTGACAGACTGAATCTTGATTCTTGAATCTTGATTCTTGGTTCTTTATTTCTATGTGTGTTATACTTTATTCGTGATCGTTGATCGACGCTCGTCTCCGTCGCTACGACATCGCCTCTAATCAATCTTTAGAGTGCGAAAAAAATTTTTAACATAGAAAGGAGGATGGTAATCATGGCAAAAAAGAAGAAGGCAACAAAGAAGAAGGCAACAAAGAAGGGTGGTAAGAAAAAGAAGCGTTAGTCGCTTGTCCCGTACCTTTGTTAGAGGAAAAAAGAAAATCCCTACGCTGAGACGAAGGGATTTTCTTTATGGAGAAAGCCCGTTGACAAGAATATAAAAATATGAGAAACTATGAATGGATAGTACGTGCGAAGGTCCGTCCGTTGGTCGGGGAAGGGTCATGCGCAGACGAATATCCCTTAGACAATTGAGATGAAATTGTTCGAATAGGGCAATTTCAACCTATAGCATGCCCACGAAATTGTTCGTCGGAGGCATTCCTTACCGCACAACGGATGAGGAGCTTCGACAACTTTTCTCCCAGGCTGGCGAAGTGGTTTCTGTGTTCATCCCAATGGACCGTGAGACCCATCGTCCACGCGGCTTCGCCTTCGTTGAGATGGCGGATGACGCGGCGGCTGATAAGGCGATCTCGATGTTCAACGACTCCGATATGGGTGGTCGTCGCATCGCGGTCAACAAAGCCCGCCCAATGGAAGAACGCGCTCCACGCGCCCCTCGAATGTAATATTCGAAACAAAAATTCCCTCGCAAGAGGGAGTTTTTGTTTTTTGGAATATCCTTGACATTTTGATTCAGATGAGAGATGCTGTTGCCCATCCATTTGATCGGAGGCCGCGATGTTCCGTTTCGGAAATCATCCTGCGGCCTTGGCCGCATGGAAACTGCTCTTGGCACTTCTCCACGAGGCACGGATCGTCCCCGACGATGCTCGTAGTTTGATGGATGACCGAGACGTCATCTGTCAAAAAAACGGCATCCGAGGCCGCGAACTCGTGTGGTTCCGCGAACTTCATGGAGATTTCTGTGTTGTGGCGTTGAGCTACCGTGATCAGGAGGCTAACACGTGCCGCTCGATCTGCTACATGGAAAACGGCGACGCCTGGTCGATGGATGGCCAGGCCGCAAGCTCCGAAGTCGCAGCACAATGCATTCGCGCAATCCTCGCCGAGATGACTCAACCCTAGCCCGCGTGCTCCCTGGAGAGGAGCCGCGGTCTTTGTTTTATACCCCAAGCTGTTTCCGTACTTCCGCTTCGGCTTTTTCTGGATTTGCGCGACCCTCGGTTGCTTTCATGACACCTCCGACAAACCATTTAATGACCCCCAATTTTCCTGCTTTAACCTGCTTCACCTGATCTTCGTTTTGCTGAATAATCATGGCGACCGTTTTGGTCAGTACTTCTGGGTCTTCATTTTGTCCAAGATGATGTTCTTCAAGCAGATGTGATGGATCAGAGCCGGTATCGATCATGAGCGCGAGAAGCTTTTGAGCGTTCGCGCTATTGATTAATCCATCGTCGATGAGTTTCAAAAGCTCGGCAAAATTTTCTGGAGTGATTTTACTATCTGATAAAGATAGATGCTTCTGCGCCAGCAACCCCGTATACTTACTCGTCATCCACCCACCAGCTAGCTTTGCAGGATGTTTCATTTCCTTCCACTCCTTTAGCTCGCTCATGACCTGTTCAGCAAATGCCGACCATGCTTCATCGCTCACAAAGAATTTTGCATCTTCGGCGGAGAACCCATATTCATCCATAAAGCGAAAACGCTTCTCACTCGGTAATTCAGGGAGATCTTTTTCTTCTTCACGAATGCTGGTCAAATCCAGTGGCGGCAGATCGGGTTCAGGAAAATAGCGGTAATCTGCACTCGTTTCTTTCAACCGCTGTTCAAATGTTTCTCCTTTGTTCTCATCCCATCCACGAGTTGCTCCTTGGGGGATTTCGCCTTTTTCATACACACCTCGTTGACGTTCAATTTCATACATGAGCGCTCGTTCCACCGCGCGAAACGAGTTGAGGTTTTTAATTTCAATTTTTGGGTTCAACCCACTTCCCAGACGCTGTCCGTTTTCATCTATCTCTAACAATGATACGTTGGCATCGCAACGCATATACCCCTTTTCCATATCAGCATCTGACGCGCCGATCGCGCGTAGGATGGCTTGCAGTTCTTGCAGAAAGAGTTTTGCTTCTGCGGGTGAGCGAAAATCTGGTTCTGTCACAATTTCGAGTAGTGGATTGCCGGCACGGTTGAAATCGACGAGTGTTTTTCCAGACCCACCATCGTGAATATTCTTAGCCGCATCTTCTTCCAAATGCGCACGTGTAATTCCAATTCTACGGTCCTCAATCATCATCATGCCATTGATACAGATCGGGAAGTCATATTGCGAAATTTGATATCCTTTTGGCAAATCAGGATAGAAATAATTTTTACGATCAAAGTGAGCGGTGTTAGGAATGGTACAGCCTAGAGCAAGTCCGGTCCGGACGCCTAAACGAATCGCCTGATCATTCACGGCCGGAAGTGCCCCCGGTTGACCCGTGCAAACAGGGCAGATCGCCGTATTTATGGGCGTGTCTTCTGGAACGTTTGGGCACGCACAAAATATCTTGGACTTGGTCTTCAAACGTACATGAATTTCCAAGCCGATGATGGGGAGGAGCATAGTCAGTAAAACAGTAAAACAGAAAAACAGCGAGACAGCAAATAGATCAAGACCTCACCTGTTTTACTGTTTTATTGATGAGCGGAGTGATTTGAAGATGATCACTTCTCCCGCAACATACAGAGGCAAGAAGATCATCTCTCCCAGGGCGCTCAGAAGATGGCGGGCCGTGCTCACGATGGGGTCAATATCTTGAAAGTTCACTCGCACGAGCAGGTTAAATTTTGCCGCACCGGCCATTGCCCCAATGAAGCCCGTGATGATTGATACAAGAGCCAACGCCAGTATCACGTACATGAGTCCCATGATGAGCATGCGAAAAAAGAGTTTCCACCAATGCCCTTTTACCAATGCAGCGGAGGCCGCCAGGGCTTGGGTCCCACGACGATCTTCCAAAAATAAAAAGTAATAGGCAAATCTAAATACCACTACCAACCAAATGCCTGGCAGAACAAATAGGAGAAAGCCGCCGATACTTGCCAATCCGCTGAGAATACCGATCCATAAAAAGGGAAAGAAAAGGGACCAAGCGGAGCGTGCCTCGTCTTTGGGGAGCTGGACTTTTTCATGACGGGCGAGCGTCGCGCGCATGAGTCGAAGGACGCTCCAAGTCACTAGAACTGCACTTAAGAGTGACCCACATGTCGCAATGATTGAATAGAGATTTGGAAATGGCCTCGTCGCAAGGAGGGCAATAAATGTGAGAGCGGGTCCAACCAA
>Ga0194121_10010505_pt1 | contig 11228 bp, 8 predicted proteins | sample TA2MahCa50mmetaG_FD_148609 | JGI IMG/M metagenome (GOLD analysis project Ga0194121, IMG submission 148609) | Freshwater microbial communities from Lake Tanganyika, Tanzania - TA2015020 Mahale Deep Cast 50m | ecosystem: Environmental > Aquatic > Freshwater > Lake | place: Tanzania: Lake...
CCCCCCAGAAGACGGGGAGTATGTTCCTGTACTCGACTCGTCCTATTCACGAGCTCCATGAGGCCCGTATTGCGATCAGTGCCGAGGCGGCGCTGGCCCCCCAGGTGCTGGAGATGCTGCTCCGTCTGAAGTACGAGATCCCGTCAGCCATGTACGTGTCGTTGCAAGAGACGCATGACGCCTTTCTCCTGGTAGGCAACGATGGTCTGCGTCGGCGCGGAGGGGCACGCGGTTTTGACCATACGTATGATCTGGGTGCTGAATGGCATGCCTGGACGGGTTTACCACTGGTGTTTTCGCGCTGGATGGCGCGGAAGGATGTTGATCCAAAAGCCCTGGCCCTGCTGCAGGATACACTCTATGTGGGCCTGGAGGTCGGTGTAGATGAGATGTATCGTGTCTCCGACCCTCGCGAAGAGTTATTCATGCTGCCACGTGACATCACCCGGTATATCCGCGGCTTCCGCTATTACATCAAAGCTTCAGAGCAGCGGGCTATCGATGTATTTCAGCAGTATATGCAGCAACTTGCCCAAGGATAGCGCCTACGACCCAGCGCGGTAGACCGCCGCCGCGCTCCGCGCCCCTCTGAGGTGGTGCGCTCGCGTACCACCCCGCCCTGTGTCCCCCCTGCCAGGGCGCTGCGGCTGTTGCTCCGCCTCAGCAGCCCACAGAGTCATTGCCCTAGCAAGCAAGTGGCATGACGGCCCACGGCAAGAGCATCGCTCTTCGCGAGCGCTGTGGATACCTGGCGTTACAGCAAAAAGACAGATTCTCTGCAGGAAAAATGCAGATAGCCTCACCCAGTCTTCCGTTAGTCTCTATGCATATGACATTTACCGCTGCTTGTCTCAATATGCGCTGGAGACCTGACGATGCTACGACTCCTACCGAAGAATCAGCCAGATCCCTCGTCACTCTCGTGCCAACTGCAAAAGGCGCGTCAGCGCTTCCTGCAGCGCTGTGTCCACGAACTCCGCAGTGGCATGTATCCGCTGCGCGTAGTACAGGTGAAAGCGCAAATGCGGAAGTTCCTCTCCAGGATGCAGCAGACGTAGGAGCGCGCGTAAGGGGGGAGCAACTGTCTTGTTGGTAGTGCTACAGAGGGATTGTGTGTTCGCCTGCTTTTGTACGAAGCTCCCCATCGCATCTGCTGCGGCTTCAAGCCGGGTCAGGACCACGGCGGTGGGCTGGGGGGGGACGGGGCATGCAGGGTATCCGGACAGGCCGCGAAGCATGCGCCCATAACGTGCAAGAGCCACGTGAGACTGACGCCGATGGCACGGCCGATCCCCCGAAGCGAGAGATGCTCGCACAGCCGCCTGTCGTGCTCGTCCTCTTCGCGCGGCACCAGGGAGTCTGGCGTGTCGACCCTTCGCCCAGGCGGTAGACTGAGGCCGTGACGGGACCTACCCTACGCGCTATCCTGTACCCATGGAGGCTAGCGCATGAGCAATGCCCTGTTGCATAATAAGAGGCCGTCCCATCGCCTCTGCCCGTGCATTGCCCTGGACTGCGCAGCTTACGGGAGTATGATACGTGGTGTGAGTCCAGCACCGCGCGACCTGTTGTAGCAGATCAGCGGCAGACTTTGCAACGGCACGAGGGAGGAGGGAGTAGACGTGGCCAATGACAGATTCGGTGTGCGCTGGGGCCTGGCCGGGGGGACGACCCTGGCCACCGTGGAGGAGGTGCGAGCCGCGGCACGGTGGGCTGATGCGTCGGGATTCGATAGTCTCTGGGTCTCCCATGCGATGGCTGTCCACCCCATTGTGGCGCTCGCCTGCGTGGGCGCCGACGCCCCGCACCTCAAAGAAGTTGGGACCTCGGTGGTGCCGCTGTACGGACGGCATCCCATTGACGTGGCACAGCAGGCCATGACCGCCCAAACTGCCCTCGGGGGGCGCTTCACGCTCGGCATCGGCGCGGCGTCCAAGCAGCAGGCCGAGGAGCGCATGGGGATCCCCTGGGACCGCCCCTTTTCCTTGACGCGCGAGTTTGTGAACGGTCTACAACCGTTGCTGGCAGGCCAGGCGGCCCACGTGACTGGCGAGCAGTTGACCACTCGTACCACACTCGACATTCATGCCCCCAACACCCCGATCCTCCTCGCGGCTCTTGGCCCGCGCATGTTGCGCTTTGCCGGCGAACGCGTCGACGGCACCACGCTGGGCCAATGTGGCCCGCGCACCATCGCCACCTATGTGTTGCCACACTTGGACGCTGGGGCCGCCGCCGCTGGTCGCGAACGCTCACGCGTCATGGCCCTCGTCCGCATCTGTGTGACCGAGGACCGCCGCGGGGCCTTCGAGCTGGCGAAAGCGATCTCCGCCCGGTACCAGGCATTTCCCTCTTATGCGCGAGTGCTGGCCAAAGAAGGCCTTACAGATCCGGCCGATCTGCACCTCATTGGAAGCTGGCAACAGGTGCTCGATGGCCTGGCAGCGTATGCAGCAGCTGGCGCGAGTGATCTACGCATCGAGGTGGCGGCCCATACCGAGGCGGCACGCGAGACGACCCGGATGGCGCTCGCTGAGTATCTGAGCGCGTAGCACCAATGTGACGACCTATGGGCCGTGTGAGAGGAGCGCGTTCCATTTTCCCTTGCGCTATCGCGATATGCAAGAACGGCTGGGCGAGCGCGGAATCGCCATCGCCCATGAAGCCATCCGCCAGTGGTGTCGGAACGGTGGCGCTGCTGTGCCCTATCAGCAGCCCGCCTGCCCCGCATCGTCACGGCAAAGACTGCAGACAGGAGAGGACAAGACGTGGCAGACGCAGGGGGATTTCGCGGTATTGCACAGGCTCTGAGCTCCTGGCGTACGGCGGCGGTAACACTTTTGTCCTTTTCGTCAGGCTTACCCCTCGGGCTCGTGCTCATTGCCATTCCAGACTGGATGCGGAGCATTGGAGTGGATATCCGCGTGGTTGGCTTGTTTGCGCTGACGCAAGCTCCATGGACGTTCAAGGTATTCTGGGCGCCACTGCTCGAGCGTTATAGCCCGCCATGGTTAGGCCGGCGGCGTGGCTGGACGGCGCTGATGCAGGTGGCCTTACTCGTCACCACGCTGGGTCTGGCTGGTGTGGGGCAGCATCCACAGGCTCTGTGGGTGGTTGGGGCACTCGCACTGGCGGTGGCCTGTGCTTCGGCGACGCAGGATATTGCGATCGATGCCTATGCTGTGGAGGTATTACAGCCTCACGAGCAGGGTATTGCCGTCGGGGCGCGGACAGCAGTGTATCGTGCGGCCATGTACATTTCTGGTGGCCTGAGTATTACGCTGGCAGGGCAGTATTCCTGGCCGCTGGTAAATCTTCTCCTGGCGCTCCTTTATGTCCCCCTCCTCTGGGTCACCTGGCGTGCTCCTGTACCGCAGGCTCCTGCCGCCGTGGTACCAAGCTTGCGTGCCGCCATATGGGAACCACTGCGAGAGGTGTTCCAGCGGGAACGCGCCATAGAAATTCTCGCCTTTGTCTGCCTCTATAAACTCGCCGACAACCTCGCTGGCGCGCTGCTGCGGCCCTTTCTCATTGACCTCGGCTATAGCGAGTTCGACCGTGGCGTGGGGCTGGCAACTATTGGCCTGGTGACGACGTTAGGCGGCACATTTTTAGGGGGGCTGCTCACGACGCTAACGGGTCTCGGACATGCCCTGTGGATCGGCGGGGCCTTGCAAATCGTCTCGAACCTGGGCTACATCTTCCTCGCTGACAGTGCGCCAGACCGCCTTTTGCTCACCGCCGCGATGGCCATTGAGAATCTGACGCAGGGCATGGGAACCGGAGCCTTTTCTGTGCTCCTACTCCGTCTGACCCAGAAACGCTTTTCCGCCACGCAGTACGCCCTCTTTTCCAGCCTGTTCGGTCTGCCGCGTCTGTGGGCCGGGCCGCTCAGTGGTCTCCTGGTGAGCACCATGGGCTGGAAAGCGTTTTTCTGGTGTACTATCCTCGCCGGTATCCCTGGTTTACTGCTCTTGCACCGCTTTGCACCGCTCGGGAAACGAGAGCTCGTACTGGAAAAGAGCAGCACGCCCTCCGCATGACGGAGAGACCCTCTGGCTCGCTCTTCTCCAGGCTTGGAGACCGACGCTGTTCCCTGCGCTGACGCCTTGGCTCCAGCAGGCTGGCCGACACGCCACGGCGCCCTAACGACGCGGCATCGTCAACTGATCACACAGCGCGACAAATTCCCGCAGGCTGGACAGGTAATACGACGTCGAGGTGTTGTGCTGGCGGACCGCCACCGCATACCCCTGCTCCACGGCTTCGACATGGGCATGCCAGTTCCCGCTGTCCAGGCTCGCGTCAATCTGCTCGACAAGCCGTACGGCGTCTTCCCAGGTCATCGTTTGCTGCATTACCTTCCCCCCTCTCTGTCATACGCGCGAGCGCCAGCACTGGCCTATGATGAGCACAGCGTAGCAGGTCACTGGTGCGGCGTCAAAGCAGCGCGCCTACCGTCCTCGACACCGGAGTTGTTCTCTTGTACTCCCCATGTTATAAGAACAGCCCCTGTCGGCAGTGCGAGCGCTTGCACTCACGAAGATTGGTGCACGGACGACAGGCGTGCGCCATCAAGCCTGCAGTAGGAGCGTGCATGAAGTTTGGTTTTCTCATCGACCACCGCAAGTGTATTGGCTGTCACGCGTGTAGCGTGGCCTGTAAAGAAGAGCACCAGGTGCCGCTAGGAGTGTACCGCACCTGGGTCAAATACGTCGAGAAAGGGGCTTTTCCCAACACGCGGCGCCATTTTACCGTACTCCGCTGTAATCACTGTGAAGACGCGCCTTGCGTTACCATTTGCCCGGTTGCAGCGCTGTACAAGCGCTCCGACGGCATTGTCGATTTTGACACCGACGTTTGTATTGGTTGCAAAGCCTGCATGCAAGCCTGCCCGTATGATGCCCTGTACATTGATCCGCGCACGAACACGGCAGCCAAGTGCAACTTTTGTGCCCACCGCGTCGAGGCAGGTCTGCAGCCCTCGTGCCAGATCGTCTGTCCAACGCAGGCTATTGTCTCCGGCGATCTGGACGACCCCACCAGTTTCATTGCCAACCTGAATGCCCGTGAACCCATACGCGTCCGCAAGCCTGAGAAAGGCACCAAACCCCAGCTCTCGTATATCAACGCGGATGAAAGTAGCCTGACGCCTGGAGCGACGCGGCAACCACAAGGCTTCGGCATGTGGTCGCAGATCAGTAACCCCCACATAACCGATCTCTCCATGCCATTGCTGTCTAGCACGGTTACTGAGGCGTCTGGCCTCGACCTGCTGCAGGACTTGAGCGCTGAGGCTGGACGCACCGTGTATAACGTGGGGCACGCCATCCCCTGGGGCAAAAACGTCAGTCTCTATATCTGGACGAAATCCCTCGCCACCGGGACGTTCTTATTGTCCGCTATTGGCGTTGGCACCGGCATGGTCCAGGACAATCCGCTCCTGACCTGGGGCGCTCTCGTACTGGCTCTGCTCTTTCTGGGCCTCACCAGCGCCCTGCTCATTCTTGACCTGAAACGGCCGGAGCGCTTCTACACCATCTTGCTACGCCCCCAGTGGCGGTCGTGGCTCACCATTGGCTCATACATTCTGCTCGCCTATGGAGGCTTGCTCGGTCTCAGTTTCCTGGCGGCGTTGTTTGGCGCCACCAGTTTCCGCCATTTTCTCTTATGGCCTGGAGGACTCGGGGCCGTCCTCGCCGCCATCTATACAGGCTTCCTGTTCGCCCAGGCGAAAGGACGCGATTTCTGGCTCAGTCCAGCCCTCCCAGCACATCTGCTGGTGCATGCGCTGGTGGCTGGTGCTGCGCTCCTGGCCATCTTTGGGGTGGTGATCCCATCGAACCCCGAGACCAAAAGTCTGCTGCACGATGTGGTGCTGTGGGGCCTCGTCGTCAACCTGCTGATGACGTTAGTGGGTGAACTCTGGATGCCGCATGGGACCCAGGATGCTGCCCAGGCTGCCCGGCTCATCTTGCGCGGTATCTATAGCCGGTTCTTCTGGGGGCTGGTCGTGGTGCTGGGCCATGTCGTGCCCATCTTGTTACTGGCGTTGATACCGGGTGCTCCCATCGGCGTAACACTGGTCGCCGGGTTATGTGCCCTGACAGGGTTGCTGGTTTTTGAACATCTCTGGCTCATGGCAGGCCAGTCTGTACCGTTAAGTTAGCGAGGGGAGGGGAAAAAGCATCATGGCACCGCTTGCACCATCCAGCCATCCGGCTGGCCTGTTGACGAACTATCCGCCGGTGGAACGCTGGGATGATTGGACGGAGTATGACCCGGCCGCCTGGCCTCATAAGGTCGCTCGCAAATACATGCTGGTCCCGACCATTTGTTTTAATTGCGAAGCCGCCTGTGGGCTGCTAGCGTACGTAGATAAGCAGGATCTCACCATTCGCAAGTTCGAAGGCAATCCCGCCCATCCTGGCAGCCGTGGACGCAATTGCGCCAAAGGGCCAGCCACCCTCAACCAGGTGCAGGATCCCGAACGGATTCTTTATCCGCTCAAACGTTCTGGGCCGCGTGGCTCTGGACAGTGGGAGCGTACCACCTGGGACGAAGTGCTGAACACGTTTGCCGGACGCATCCGCCGCGCCTTGCAGGAGGACCGCCGCACTGAGGTGATGTACCACGTCGGGCGCCCGGGGCACGATGGGTACATGGACCGCATTTTACAGTCCTGGGGTGTGGATGGACACAACAGCCATACCAATGTGTGTTCTTCCAGTGCCCGCCTGGGCTATGCCTTGTGGCAGGGGGCGGACCGGCCGTCGCCGGACCATAGTAACGCCCGTTTTATTTTATTGATCAGTGCCCACCTGGAAACCGGGCATTATTTTAACCCGCATGCCCAGCGCATCATTGAGGCCAAAGCCGCGGGAAGCAAGATAGCGGTCATTGATACCCGGCTGTCGAACACCGCTTCCATGGGTGACTACTGGCTTTCCACCTGGCCAGGCTCAGAGTCTGCACTGTTGCTGGCAATGGTCAACGTCATCCTGCAGGAACATCTCTACAACCGTGAGTTCGTACGGCGTTGGGTGAACTGGGAGGAGACGTTACGCGCCTTGCGCCCAGAGGATGAATGTACATTTGCCAATTTTATCACCGCCTTGCAAACCCATTATGCGCGTTATACGCCAGCCTATGCCGAGCGCGAAACGGGCGTTGCTGCGGCGCTCATCGTGCAGGTGGCCCGCGAAATCGCCGCTGCCGGCACCGCCTTCGCGGCGCACGTCTGGCGTAGTGCGGCTTCGGGTAATGAGGGCGGCTGGCAAGTCGCCCGATGTCTCGAGTTCCTCAGCGTGTTGACCGGGAGTATTGGCACACGCGGGGGAACGTCACCGAATACCTGGGACAAATTTGTTGCGACACCGTTCAAACGTCCTGCCCCACAACACGTCTGGAACGAACTCCTGTATCCAAAAGAATACCCCCTCTCCTACCATGAAATGAGCTTTTTATTGCCCCATTTCCTGAAAGCCGGCCGTGGCAAACTTGACACCTATTTTACCCGCGTTTACAATCCTATATGGACCAACCCAGATGGTGCGTCTTGGATTGAAGTCCTGAAAGAGGAAAAACTGGTGGGCTTACACGCGGCGTTGACACCCGTGTGGAGTGAAACCGCGTGGTTTGCCGACTATGTCCTGCCCATGGGCAACGCGGCTGAGCGCCATGATTTGATGAGCCAGGAAACCCAGGCGGGTAGCTGGATTGGCTTCCGCCAGCCAGTCATGCGCGTGGTACGCGAGAAAATCGGGCAGCCGGTACGCTTTACCTACGAGGCGAATCCTGGAGAAGTCTGGGAAGAGGACGAGTTCTGGATCGAGCTCTCATGGCGTATTGACCCGGATGGCAGCCTGGGGGTACGGCAGCATTTTGAGTCACCCTATCGCCCTGGAGAAAAACTCACCATTGACGAGTACTATCAATGGATTTTTGAAAACAGCGTGCCCGGTCTCCCCGAGGCCGCTGCTGCCCAGGGGCTGACACCCCTGGCGTACATGCGGAAATACGGGGCCTTCGAGGTGAAGCGTGAGGTCTATAACCTGCACGACACGCCCGTGAGTGCGGAGCACCTTGTCGCGTCAGAGGTCGATCCAGTCACCCACCTGGTGTCGAAACAGGGACAGGTGCTCGGGATAGAGGTGGATGGGCAAGTGGTGACGGGCTTTGCCACACCTTCGCGCAAACTCGAACTGTTCTCCAAAACCATGCATGACTGGCACTGGCCAGAGCAAGCCATGCCAGGATACATTAAGAGCCATGTGCATCGCGATCATATCGATCAGGCGAAAGGCGAATACGTCCTGCTGCCGACGTTCCGCCTGCCCACGTTGATCCACACCCGGGCAGGTAACGCCAAATGGCTCTACGAGATCTCGCATACCAACCCGCTCTGGGTGCATCCGCAAGATGCCGCACGCCTGGGCGTTGATGTCGGTTCGCTGGTGAAGGTGCACACCGAGGCGGGCTATTTTGTCATCCGTGTCTGGGTCACCGAGGCTATTCGACCAGGCATTGTCGCCTGCTCGCATCACCTGGGACGCTGGCGTCTCGATAAAGACCAGGGTGGCGACCGCTGGTCCACAGCACTGGCCGATTTGCAACAAGTCGGCCCTGGGCAGTGGCGGCTACGCCAGGTGCAGGGTATTGAGCCGTTTCACAGTGCCGATCCGGACTCAGATCGAGTGTGGTGGAAAGACGCGGGCGTGCACCAGAACCTGACCTTCCCGGTGCATCCGGATCCGATCAGCGGCATGCACTGCTGGCATCAAAAAGTGCGCGTAGAGCTAGCCGGTCCTGACGACCGTTATGGTGATGTGTTTGTGGATACCCATAAATCCTTCCAGGTCTACGAGCAATGGCTCCAGAAAACCCGTCCGGCGCCTGGCCCGGATGGCCTGCGCCGTCCGCTGTGGTTTGCGCGTGCCGTACGGCCTGCTAATGAAACGTACCGTCTCACACCTGCGTCCTAAGCTGGTGTCGCCGTCCATGCCATCCCCTCCCCCCCAACTGTTTTCGAGGGAGAGGGGGTGGAAACCTGCTCACCCGCCTACGTGCTCAGCGTAATCCTGGCGGGCACGCTCAATGGCCTGCGCCCGCCCTGCGGTCAACGCCTCCCGGCGCTCCGCAGCCCAGCGATTGGAGGCTGCAGTGCTAAGGACCGTGCCCTGAAACTGCGGCATCACATAGCGTGCTAGCAGCTCGTAGCTGCGCAGCATGGCCTCCCGCGGCGCCCAGTCGATGGTCTGCACGAGGAAGCCGCCGTAGCCCCCACTGCGCTCGGCCAGACGTTGGATACCAGCGGCACAGTCATCAGGGGTACCGACAATCCAGTGTCCGGCATCCGCCATAAAATCGATCACTTTCTCCAGCGGGCCGTCAAAGATGGGTTTCCGTCCATTCGTGCCTTCCGAGTATTCGCGTAGATAGCGTCCGGCACCCAGCCTGGCCACCTCGCGTGCCTCCTTGCGACTTTCCGCCAGGTGCACTGGCACCACCAGACGCCAGTCTTCACGGCGGACCTCCTGACCGTGCTCTTCCGCTGATGCCTCCGCAATGGCCCAGAGACGCTGCAAGTCAGACTCGTTGCCCGGCGAGGGATCTCGGGGCACGGTAATGGTCAGCACCGCTGCTCCATGCTTCCCCGCAAGCGCCACGCCAGCGGGTGACTGCACGGAGGCCACCGCTATGGGCATATAGGGTTTTTGATACGGACGCAACTGCAGGAGCGCTTCACGCAATTCAAACCAATCACTCTTGTAGCTGATGGGTTCTGTCTCGGTGAACAGGCGCATGATGACCCCCAGGGCTTCATCCATGCGGGGTCGTTGCACGGTGTGCTCAATGCCCATCATGTAGGCATCACTGGGCAGGGCTCCAGGTCCCACGCCCATCATGACACGGCCGTGCGTCATGTGATCCAATTGTACCATCCAGTTGGCCACCATAAAGGGATGATGATAGGGCAGGCTCACCACACCAGTACCGAGCTTGATATGACGGGTACGCTCCGCTGCGGCCGCAATAAAAATTTCTGGTGAGGAGATAATTTCCCAGCCAGCGCTGTGGTGCTCCCCAATCCAGGCTTCGTCAAAACCCAGGGAATCAAGCCACTGGACCAGCTCAAGATCACGATCGATTGCCAGGGTGGGATTTTCCCCGACACGATGGAAGGGCCCCATGAAAACACCGAATGTCATGCGCTCTGGTAGACCCATGACCATTTCCTCTCGTTATGATGGGCAAAATGCGGTGCACTATCGCATGGACACGACATCACCAGGGTGTAAGTCACGCGCATTATAGTCCTGTGGGAGGATACAGAGCAAGTGTGATGCGGGAGAGTTGATGCCTTATGCAGGCTGACCTGGGCCCTGTGGAGGTCGCTACGGGTCTTCTAAAATACCCACCAGGAGGTGTATCAACTCATCAACATCATCGCGTAACAGGCGTTGACAGAGCACCTCGACCCGACTCAAGATCGGGGCAATCAGTATTTCGCGTTTGGCCGTTTCACTGCTTAACGTCACATACGGCAGCGTCGCTTCCAATTGCTGCTGGAGGGCCTGCAGACCAGGGAGCTCACGGTGTGAACGCGGTAAAGCCAGACGAGTCCGTGTGAAAGTGTCACCGAACTCGGCAAGAATTTCGTCAGTGTCGTACGGGAGCTCAAAATACGCGCGCAATGAATAGCTCGTGCCTGACTGCACAATGTTGGGGAAGACAAGCCAAAGTGTGGGCTCTCCTCGAGGAGGAACCTCCGGGAGGCCGACGCGTAAGCAGCAACCGGTATATACGAGGCGGAAAGGCTTGGGGCGAAAACGTTAAGAACTGCCGATGACTCTGCTGGCTGACAAGCTATTCTGCCTCAAACATAGCGGGTTCTGCTCGTACATCGCCTGTGACGCGACGAGAGCGCCAGGCAGGCGCTCCTGTCTCATTGACCTTTAGACCTGCCCCCAGCTCCTTTCATACATCCATAGAGAACCCTATTGAGACACCAAAAGTGTCTCACCCCCAGTGTCTCCTCTGGGTATACCTCACCGAGACGATTGGGTAGGAAGAAGGAGAGAAAGCCGCTGGTGTGGTGAAACTTCCTATGTAATTAATGGTGCTATAATAGTGAATTTATTCCTTAAAGTATTATATTCTCGCGGCAACCCTCCCGTACGTTACCATGGGTGCTGTCGCTCTATCATGGATACACAGCATGTCCT
>Ga0194121_10010507_pt1 | contig 11225 bp, 19 predicted proteins | sample TA2MahCa50mmetaG_FD_148609 | JGI IMG/M metagenome (GOLD analysis project Ga0194121, IMG submission 148609) | Freshwater microbial communities from Lake Tanganyika, Tanzania - TA2015020 Mahale Deep Cast 50m | ecosystem: Environmental > Aquatic > Freshwater > Lake | place: Tanzania: Lake...
ATACATCGCTCTTGGTTATCGAACGATATACTATAAGACGAATGTAATCGCAAAAAGTTTGCAATAATTGAAAAATTATTTACATTATGGCGTCGTTCATCCCACTACCCTAAAGGGCAGGCGTCGGAGTACCGACGCCTGCATCTACGATGTAGGGGTTTTCTCGACGCCGTGGATAAAAATCTTCATCTACATCTAATTCTAAAGTTATTGTTTTTTTCATATTTAATCACTCCCTATATCATCTATTTCTAGCCATTCATATAAATTTATCTGATCATCTACCGACATTCCTGTATCCCTGCAAAATTCAGATAAGTTTTTGTTATTTCCAACGTAGCTATATCCTGTTTTTTGTATATAATAATAGATAATGTCGCCATCTTTATTGATATGCACCTTGTCATTTTCAATAAGTTTTTTTAATTTAGAGAAAAAATCCATACTCTATTTTAGAAAAAATCCCAGAAAAAACTTTTTTTGCTGTTGAAATTTCCAAAAAGCTGCGTATAATAATGATGTACGGTTGAAAAAGTGAAATTTTTATTTGAGGAAATAATGTCTATTCAAGTATGTCAGTGGCATGAACAAGAAACACCCATTAACGGTAAAGCCGTTCGTGGGGATAATACTGCCATTTGACATACCTAAGTCGATACAAGGCTTAGGGTTAAAACCTAGGCCGATATAAAATTTAGAAGCCTGCCTAGGTTCAAAAGATTTAGGCAGGCTTTTTTAATTGTACCAAGAAGAAAATCCCTCTGGGATGAACGATATTTGACAACTCGGAAGAAATTACCAAGATTGCGGGCCATCGAATGGGCCTGCGACTTGGAGGAATGTAGTCCATACACGCTTAGATGATGTGCAGCCGTATCCAATCGGCAATTAACACCCATTGGCCATCATTGAAAGGGTTGCTCTTAGGAGAACCGTGTTGTACTGGATTACTCTGGGATTAACGACCCAGGAGTGGTTGATTCCTCCTCTTGTTTGGGTAGGTGAAGCCCAACAGATTTTTCCCGCCGTTTCCATCTGGCAGTATACAGCAAATCCTTGTATACTGCCAGATTATAGTAGCGTCCGTGGCTGGGACCACAGTTTGTCTCCAAAACAAATGGCTTTATGCCTAGGGCGTTCGATTCGTCACGCTACTGCTTATGAGGGATACAAAATGAAGTTTAAAGAAGAAAGAGTTAGAATTTATGATGAAAATCCTAATTTGTGCATAATGTGCAATAAAGTGCTTTTTTATAAGCAAAGGAAAAATAAATTCTGTTCGCTTAATTGTTCTGCTACTTATAATAATAAAGGATGTCGAAGAAATGTTACAACTGGCACATTTGCTAAAAAACCTTGTGCCAGATGTAAGTGTATTACTAAATACAAATTTTGCAGTAGGGTTTGTTATGATTTATATGTAAGAGAAGAGAGAATATCACAGGCAAAAGCCACAGGAATATTAAATGGTAGTCCAGTTACTATAAAAAAGTGTCTTATAGAAATTCGTGGTAAAAAGTGTGAAATTTGTTGTACTGAAAAATGGTGTGGAAAAGAAGTGCCTCTTGTTTTAGATCATATAAATGGTAAACCAAAAGATTGTAGAATTGAAAATTTAAGGTTAGTGTGTGGTAACTGTAATATGCAATTGCCTACATTTGCTGGCCGAAATGTTGGAAAAGGAGGCGGAAGGCCATATAGAATGAAAAGATATTATGCAGGAGAGAGTTATTAGATTTTCAGGGGCGGGGAAGTTGGTAATCCGTCCGGCTTGGAACCGGAAGATACTCAGTTCAATTCTGAGGCCCTTGACTTATGGAAGATTGGAAAACAAATAGAGAAAAGAAAAGAGAACCAAAACAAGGAAAATTTTGGTGCTATGGCTGTGATGCCTGCTTGGTTCATGAAGTTCCTAAAAATGTCCCGTATGTGGTTACAGAAATACCCATCACAAAAGGAAGCGAAACAGAAAATGAGCGGTTGGGGTAGTAACAAAGTTTGGTTGTTTTTTAAAGAAAGTGAAGTTGAACAAAGCCTTTGCTATAACGTTGATGAAGCTGATATAAAAGGGATTAACCTAAAATCAAAATTCTGGACTACACTAGATAATTTTGGTTCTATCGAGATGGCAAAAATTTATTTTCAACAATCGGGGATGATTGACGCAAATTTTGATAGATGACGTTGAAAAAGCAAAAATTGGCGATATAATTACTGTTGCGGTCCATAGCGAAGATTATGACCGTGGCATGCATCTGATCGGTAAAGTTATGGAAACTAAAACAAATGAGTATCACAAAGATATAATTGAATTCACAATTGATGTGCTTGCTCATTGTGATGGAAATACTTGGAATAAAGAAATTGGCATGAGAAAGAATAAGAAAATTGGAATTATAAGAATTGACCCATGAGTGTGACGATTGCACGGTACTTTGACATAGTACAAGCAACAGGTTTAACTCCTGTATGGGTCACTGATGTTTGCCCCATTCGTCTACCGGAAGGATATCAGGTTTTCACCCTGAAGAAACGAGTTCAATTCTCGTATGGGGTAGTGGTTTTGTCCCCGATGCAGAATTGGTTGCTGCACCAGACTTTTAATCTGGTTTCGAAAGGACGTGTGGGTTCGAGTCCCACCGGGGACACTTAGTAAGAAAATGGAATTGTGTTTCTTGCTAAGATGCTATAATATATCAAGACGATATATTATGAGTAGAGAATGTAGAAAATGTAAAGAATTAATTCCAAATGGGATTGTAGTAGATGGTGCATATAAGACTCTTTGTAATAGAAAGTTTTGTCTTAAGTGTTCTCCATATAATAAACATAATACTAAACCAGATGATCCCATGCGTCCTTCTAAACGCAAGGGGTGTTATGTTGAATGGACTCCAGAAGAAAAAAAGAAGTTAGCTCTTAGTTGCAGGAAAAGAGGTTTGCTTAGAAAAAGAAAATTAATTGCACTGTCTGGTGGTGCTTGTGTTCGTTGTGGATATAAATATAATGGTTGTGAGAGAGCATTGTCTTTTCACCACAAATTTCCAAAAGATAAGAAGTATGGATTAACTGTAAATAATTTATGGAGTAAATCTTGGGAAGACATATTGATTGAGTTTTCTAAATGTGAAATGTTATGCGTTCGTTTCTGGAAGCCAGCGTTGATCCTGCCTACCGTGCAAATGCTGTAGCAATGCCTGTCCAGAGGCTATAGTATCTGGAAGATTCTGGTTTTTGCGAATATGCACAAACAGATGTAGATAAAAAAATATGTTACCTGTCATCGAAAGAAATTACTGAGGAAAGAATTGCGGCCTTGACCGAGCGGTGAGGTATTCGTCCGATGAACGAATTCAGGCTGGTTCAACTCCAGCAGGCCGCACTTTATGACCCCTTTGCTCCAACGGTGAAGCATGCAATAATTATTATCAAAAAAGGTTGACGGGCTTAATTGTACCAAGGCCACCTGCGGGATGGGCGGTCCTCCACCTGGAGGCATGCCTGGGATGTAAGTTAACTGTACCAAGATGAAGGCGGAAATGATACAATCAATGCTGACACTGCACTTTCGGAGATTTCTTGTGGAAATGCAAACAACTGCGGACGAGAAGCAGAAGATTCGTGAGATCATCCAGCATTTGATCGACGGCGACCGTCAGTGGATCAGCGATAACTGGATTCTTGCAAGCAACAAGGCTACTGAACGACCATACCACGAACCAGGCGGTTATATTCGTTTCTCGGACCCTGGATGTAGTTCAACACCCAATAGCCAGCCGCAAGGTTGGCAGGGTGATCCTCTGTCGCTTATCAAGAGCTTCCCATTCGTTCGTTTCTTCAATCATGGCGAGAAGGAAGGTGCCCCGATCAACTTCGGTAACGCTGAAATGTTGGAGAAGATGGACGGTTGCCTCAGTAAAGACACGAAAATTGCTTTTTGTGATGGTACAGAAGTAAGGATTAAGGATGTTGTTGAACAAAAGTTAGTTGGACCTGTTTGGGGATTCGATCCAGTTAGTGGAGAAGTCGTGTCAACTGAAATTTTGGCATGGCACGATAATGGTTTAAGTAACGATTGGGTTACTGTAGATATTGATGATCCACATAATGGCAATAATAAAAAAGTTGTTCATGCAACTTCAAATCATCTGTTTTTTTCTTTGTCATACAATAAGCAGCCGATTTTTTCTAAGACAAGGGCAGAAATTCCACAGGGAGAGTATGTTGAAGCTGCTGGCATGAAAGATAAGAAAGTGTTTGTTTTGCGTGATAGTCTTGGTACAAAAGCAAAACAAATGGTGTTAGGAACAATGTTGGGAGATGCTTCTTTGTCTTACTCTGGTGGTTGGCGTATTAGTTGGTGCCATAAAAATGAGCAAATGCCTTTAACTCAGTTTTATTGCAAGTTGCTTGAGCCTTTGAATCCTTGTTGGGAATACGATTATCAAAATGAAGGCTTTGGAGACAACAAACATCGTTGTACCATTTGTGCAACTCAATATTTTGAGGAATTTGCGGAAATTTGCTTGCAGAATAGCAAGAAGAAAATTAGTGATGAATGGTTGAAACAACTTAGTTGGCTGAGTTTGGCGGTGTGGTATATGGATGATGGCTCTATTTCTTTAGGAAATAATCAGCGTCCTCGTGCTTTACTTCACACTGAGGGGTTTTCAGAGAAGGATAATGAAATCATAATTGATGCTTTGTGGGAAAAGTTCGAGTTAAAGGCTGTAAAACAGAACTATCGTAGTTATACATGTCTTAGACTGAATGCCGACGATGCCGAAAAGTTCTGGCATGGCATAGCAAGATGTATTATACCGAGCATGAGGTATAAACTTCCAGAAGAATTAAGAGATTTACCTTGCATTTGGGAAAACTACGAGCCAGAAGCGTTTTGTAAAAGGGTTTCTTTCCAAACTGTTTTAGACGTACATTCTGGCAATTATAGGGCTTCCAAGAAGGGGCATACAAGAAAGTATGATATTACCACTGGCACGCATAATTTCTTTGCTAATGGCGTGTTGGTACACAATTCGATGGTGGGCGTTTTCTTCCCAGAAGGTGATCCGGCAAGGCCGCATTGAATTAGGAAGAAAGCGTATAGCGTTTGATAGAAGATGTCTCAAAGAAGAATCTAATTTAGAACCTGATCCTGAAAAAGAAATTGAATATTTTATAAAAAAGAAGTTAAATCATGAAAACTATTAAATAGATTGATAAGTTTGTATATTTCTGTTAAAATGTACAAACTTATGAAATCATATAAAAATAAAAATTATTTGCATGAAATGTATGTGAACAAAAAATGGTCAACAGTTAAATTAAGCAAAATGCATAATGTTGATCCTTCCACAATTCACTATTTTTTAAGAAAATATGGTATTTGTACTAGGAATATTAGTCAAGTAAAAATTAGAAATTATGTATTTGAGGGTAATGTAAATGTGGTTTATGGTTCATTATTAGGGGATGGTTCTCTTGTTAAAAGATATAAATGTTCTGATGTCGCATCTGCTTATTTTATAAAATCTAACATAGGATATGATCATGTTTTCTACGTTGGTAACTGTATTTTGAATATGAATCCTAAAAAAAGAATTGTTAAGAAATTTTCTGAAGATGGGTTTTGTAAAGGTGTTTATTATAAATTTAGTACGTTATCATGTGAATTCTTCAAAAACGGCGATGGCTCTGCTAAATACTGGTATGATTACAACATTCCATGAGTGGGTCAAGTTGCGGGAAGCCGATCTGCAACAACAGCAACAGTTTGACCCGAAGCAGATACAAGTTAAGCCGGTGCGGTGGGTGATGCCAAATATCATGAAGGAGAGTGGCGAAATTACAAGACAAGCATCGGCGTTGGGCATGAAATGGCAGGAGTTGATGCAGGCTGTAAGGCAGGCACGGCTTGTTCAGTTGGACGAACAAACATGGCAGAATATGCAGAATACCAATTCCAATGATCCATCGTTGTCATGGCAGAAGGTAACGACATGGAAGCATCGGGACTGGAGGAGAATAGTTCAGGCGTTTCAAGAAGGTGGTACATTGCCAGCACCGATTGTTTTGGTGCATGATGGGACTCCTTACTGTTTGGCTGGTAATACCAGACTTACAATTTGCCGGTTGTTGAGAGTGAAACCACAGGTATTGATGGTTCAGGCTTGAGGTAACATGAAAGTATACGAAAGTGAAGGTAAAATTGTTTATGAGTATGATTGTCCGTCTTGCAATCGCCATATTCAACAGCGACCTGTATTGAATGAGGCTGGAAGTTGTGATGTGGCATCGGTGGTTTGCCCAGAATGTCATACAAGTTTTGCAGTACAGATTTGTGTTCCAGATGCTTCTGTACTACCAAAAAACTTTAGCAATCTCATGGATCACCTAAAACTGGTAGGCAGATAACATTAAGGTAGTAAGTTTCAAGGAGTTTGTGAAATATCCGGTTGGTACGATTTTCAGCTACTATGAGCCAGCCGTGTTCGTTGGTTTATGGCGTAAGGAGAAGACGATCTACGCCGAAGAAGGCGGTATCTATCCTGATGACTGTTACGATAGGGCGACAGACTATTTTCAGCAGTCGTTACTGCCGTATCATCAAACTGATGATGAGATCGTGGTCGGCGGTGTGGAGCGTTGGGGCGAATATGCTTGGGATCAACAATACGCAATCTATGAGAAAGAAGACCTTGAGGTTCTGAAAGAATTGTTAGGAGTCAAGTGCTGCAAGTAGAGCGTCACTACCACAAAGGCAACGATGCCATTGTCGCTCTCTGCAAGACCAGCAAGGAGTTGTACAACAAGTGCAACTTCCTCATGCGTCAGGCATGGTTCGGTGACAGCCCGCTCCCCAACATCAACGACCTTGTGGCGGCGGTCAAGGACGAGGACTGCTTCAAGAGCCTGCACAACACCAAGACCGCCAAACAAACGATCAGGAAGGTACTCACCGACTGGAGCAACTTCAAGGCAGCACTGCGAGCGTGGAGGGCAGACCCATCGTTCAGGAAGCCAAAACCACCATACTACAAGAAGGCGATGGCTCAAGTCATCTTCTACAAGGAAACCATACTTGGCGGGCAGAGCGGCAGGGACTTGAACGTGATCGTGCCGACCAACCACTGCTTCGCCGTGCCGAGTACAAGGAAGTTCAAGCAAGTGGTCATCACACCTAAGACCTTCGGGTTCGTGATTGACGTGCAGTACGAAGTTCCAGACCAGCCGCAGGAGCGAGGAGAAGGTGTTTGCTGTATAGACATTGGGCTGAACAACTTAGCGACGATAACATCAGATCAACTGGAAAGACCCATATTGGTCAATGGTCGGATCGTTAAGAGCATCAACCAGTGGTTCAACAAGCACCCGAACAAGAAGACCAGCCGGAAAAGGTACTGGCGATTGGAAAATTACTTCCACCACGTCAGCAAGTTGATCGTCGCTAACTGCGTCAAGTATGGCATCGGCACGATCATCATTGGCAAGAACGATGGTTGGAAGTGCGAGATGAACTTGGGCAAGAAGACCAACCAGAACTTCCAGTATGTGCCGTTCTGGAACTTGATGCAGAAGATCAGGTACAAGGCGGAATTGGCTGGTTTGGAGGTTGTGTTCACGGAGGAGGCGTACACCAGTCAGGCGTCGTTCCTTGACCGTGACCCACTGCCCAAGTATGAGAAAGGCGTCAGCCACGTCTTTTCCGGCAAGAGGATCGGTCGTGGTCGTTATCGGTCGGCTGATGGTCGTGTCATCAACGCCGACGTGAATGGGTCTGCCAACATTGGCAGGAAAGTAATCAGGGACGAGGATGTGATCCTCCAACTTGATAGGAGCGTTGCCGCAACGCCAGTGCGGGTCAATCCACTCAAGGTCTTCTGCGTATAACGGCAGAGGATTGGGTTAATTTCGTCAAACTTTGTCTTGGATAAGTTTTTCCAAGTTTCAAGGAACGGTCAGTAACTCTATAACCTTCATAAATACGAGCATCTACAACAATTGGCTCATTAATACCACGCAAATCACAAGGAATAAACCCTCTAATAAAATTAGCTTCATATTCCTGTTCTCTAGCTTCCAGATACTATGGCCTCTGGACAGGCATTGCTACGCTTAGTAAGGACAATCAAGCCCACATTCCTCAACTTCTTTAATTAAGTTAGCCCTATTCTTATCTACATTAGCAATCATCTGTTGACAAGGATGACAAATATATATTTTTCTATTAATAGATTCAAGCAGTTTCCTTGCAAGCATTTATTACATTTACCACCAAATCCTAAAACAAGTCGCTCCTTAGTTCTCTTTCTCCAAGCTATTGTATTTGCACTACTCATATATAACACTCCTTATAACCGCATTTATTACTTCGCCTCTGGGATTTGTGTCGAATTCATACAGCTGAATTGTCTCTCTATCAGCCATAGAAATACGTTAGATAGAATTCTTTCTCCTACTAAAAGATTGCTTTCGTCGTTCAATGGTAGGACACTAATTTGGTAAGTTAGAAATCTGGATTCGATTTCCAGCGAAAGCTTTAATATAATTTGACTCATATATAACAAGGAGTGTTATATATGAGTAGTGCAAATACAATAGCTTGGAGAAAGAGAACTAAGGAGCGACTTGTTTTAGGATTTGGTGGTAAATGTAATAAATGCGGTTATAATAAATGCTTGCAAGGAAACTGCTTGAATCTATTAATAGAAAAATATATATTTGTCATCCAGCATCTTTCGGATGTAAGCCGATGGTATTACAGCGGAAGTGACTAGGAGACCGACGAGGTTCATGAGGTTTTGAAAGCATTAAATAAAATGTCAACGGAACATTAAAGTTACTTTTTTGAAAGGGGTTGAAGATGCTTAGTAAAGAACAACGAGCGGCGGCTATCGAACGGCGGTTGGCCGCTTTTGAGGAGGAACTGGAACAGACGTATGACGAAGACTTGCCGTATTTGGATTTGGATCGCCTGGGGATGGAGCATCAGGCGAGGGTCGAATATGCACGGGAGCAGGCTATCGACACCCTTCTGGAAGAACGTAAGGAGCAGTTGGGTTCGATTCCCAGGTTGCCCACTATGACAAGTCAATATCTGGAAAAATTTATTGCTGGTTATCGTGAAGGTAAAATTAATGAAGAAATGTTGCGGATAGTTTTCAGATTGTTGGCTGAAGAATTGTTTAAGAATATGAAAGTTAGTAAAGAACAGTTTATACATGAAGCTGTCTATGTTTGTATGGAAAAATTAGATAAATATGATCCAACAGTAGGTAAAGCTTTTAATTATTTTACAACTATTATGCTGTGTTCGTTTAGACAAATTAAAGCTTTACAAAAAAGATTAGAAATGTCAAAGTTACATGGAAATAGAAATAGTTAAATCGGGTTCTCATTACCGTGCAGATTGTAAAGATTTGCCTGGAATGCCGCCTGTAGGGATAGGAGCAACACCAGAAATGGCTGTCACTTGCTTGTTTTGGTGTTTAATGTTTGAAGACCCTAAGACATGGCTAAAATACATAAAAAAAGATGAGCCAATTGTTGTAAATGGTGTGATGGGTATTGTGATAGATAAGACTCAGATCAAACAAGTCTTGGTCATTAGAAAAGACCTGAAAATGAGAAGAGGGAAAGAAATTGCACAAGGAAGTCATGCCTCTTTAGCTTGGCTTAGTGATAGGATTAGACGTTTTAATTTAAATGTTATTTTGAGTGAGGAAGAAATAGGTTGGATTAATGGAAATTTTGCGAAGGTTTGTTTGCAGGTAGATAGTGAAGAAAAGTTGTTGGATGTATATAATAAGGCAAAGGAAAAGAATTTGACTGCCTTTTTGATAACCGATAGTGGTTTGACTGAATTTAATGGTGTGCCGACGAATACATGTTGTGGTATTGGGCCTCATAGTGCTGAAAGGTTTGTCGGTATTACTGATGAGTTGAAATTGTATTGATTGCGGGATACGCATTGTGGCTGTTGCGCCTGCCTTCCAAGCAGGATTTTAGAGGGGTTCGATTCCCCTATCCCGCTCTGCTACGCTACATCCTTCGTCTTGAATTGAGAAATTGATTTAAGGCCCGATGTAGCGGTTAAGCTACAGTAACGCAAAAGCAGACGTGCCACTCTTGTAAAGTGGAATATGTGGGTGCGACTCCCACCTGTAGCTCTTGTAAAATTATTATATTTTGGCTATAGTGAAGTAATTGGGTTTACTTTACTATGAATAAATTAGCATGTTTATTTTGTGGCGGGCAACTTAAAAAGAACGCTATTAAATATTGTTCTTTGTCTTGTCACCAACAGCATAAATGGATTTTGAGAAAACAAGCATTTGAAGCTATAGGTTTTTGGTCTGGGGTTAAATCTGAGTCGTCATTTAAAAAGATATTTAAAAGAAACTAGAGGATGTAAATGTGACATATGTGGATTATATCGATGGTTAGGAAAAGAAATTCCACTAATTTTAGATCATATTGATGGAAATTCCACTAATAATAGTCTTGAAAATTTAAGATTAGTTTGCGGTAATTGTGATATGCAATTGCCTACATATAAAAGCAAAAATAAAGGTAATGGTAGACATGCTAGAAGATTACGTTATGCTGATGGCAAAAGTTATTGATTTACATTTCTAAATTTGGAGATATAATGTGGGAAGAGAAGAAATTGCTTTATGACAAAAATGGCAAGGAAGTAGGATATGAAGTTGAAACTGGTTATTACTGGTATGAATATCTTTCTGGAATGTTTTGGGCGATGAAAGAAGGATATAAGTCTTATGGTCTTTATGTGCTTCTGTTGCCAATAATAGTGCTTCACATTCTAATACGAGATTCAATAACAAATAGAAAAAAGAAGAAAGATGATGATGCAAGACCTTGTGAACCCGGATGATGTTGAACTTAAAATTAGGTGTGATGGGAAAGTCATTTGGGTGAATGTAGATGATAGATGTGTTTTAAGAATTAACAACCCAAAGCGTTTAGTCTTAGATGATGAACATAATGATTATGTGAAGAAATTAGAGGATGCTTTGCGGGATATGGTTGAAGCGACTGGAGAAAGCGAATTTAGAACTGCGTTTGATAATATGAAAAATTCTAGGGATGGTGCTAAACAACTATTAGGGTTCTGAACAGTTAACCTGAATCTTGGAAAAAGTTGGAAAAGGTTTGCAGAAAAACCGCAAAGGAGACTATATTATGGTAGCAACAATGAACAC
>Ga0194121_10010508_pt1 | contig 11225 bp, 10 predicted proteins | sample TA2MahCa50mmetaG_FD_148609 | JGI IMG/M metagenome (GOLD analysis project Ga0194121, IMG submission 148609) | Freshwater microbial communities from Lake Tanganyika, Tanzania - TA2015020 Mahale Deep Cast 50m | ecosystem: Environmental > Aquatic > Freshwater > Lake | place: Tanzania: Lake...
TCGGTGATCGCCGTCAACGTCTGGTTCGGTGCGCCGTTCTTCATGATCATGTACCTCGCGGCGCTGAAATCGGTGCCTGAGCAGCTCTACGAGGCCGCTGCCATCGATGGCGCCACGGCGTGGCAGAAGCTGATCTACATCACGCTGCCGATGATGCGGAACATCGTCCTGATCACTGTGCTCTACAGCCTGATCGTCACCTTCGCCGACTTCGACATCGTCCGCATCCTGACCAACGGCGGCCCGCAGAACAGCACGCACCTCTTCGCGACATTCGCCTTCAACGTCGGCATCGAGTCGGGCAATATTCCGCGCGGCGCCTCGGTCAGCCTGTTCATGTTCCCGATCCTGGCCGCACTCGCCTTCTTCGTGCTGCGTGATGTGCTGAAGCGCAGCAAGGAGGTCTCGACGTGACCGCCGTCACCGCAGCCGCCGGCGCTTCGGCGAAGAAACCAAAGGTCGGCAGCCTCGAGCGGCAGCGCCGCTGGACGATGCGCGGCACCTACCTGGCGCTCTGTGTCTTCGTTGTGATCTTCCTGATCCCGCCGTTCTACATGATCATGACGAGCTTGAAGTCGTCGGCGGAGATCTCGGCGCAGAAGGGCAATCCGTGGATCGCCCAGAGCCCGACCCTCGACAACTTCGTATACCTGATCACCAATGATCAGTTTCAGCGTTATTTCCTGAACTCGGCCTGGGTCACCGGCTTGGAGGTGATTATCAGCATGACGATCGCCATCCTGGCGGCCTTCAGCCTGTCACGCATGGGCTTCAAGGGCAGCCAGGTGATCTCGACCGGCGTGTTCCTGACCTACCTGGTGCCGCCGTCACTCCTGTTCATTCCGCTGTTCCAACTCGTCGGCAACCTCGGACTGATCAACAACACGTGGGTTCTGGTGCTGCTGTTCCCGACGCTCGCCGTGCCGTTCTGCACCTGGATCATGATCGGCTATTTCAGCTCGATCCCGAAGGAGCTCGACGAGGCAGCGCTGATCGATGGCGCCAACTATCCGCAAATCCTGCTGAAGATCTTCATTCCGGTGGCGATGCCCGGAATCATCGCGGCCACGATCTTCGCGTTCACCGTGGGCTGGGGCGCGTTCCTCTATCCTCTCGCTTACCTTTACAGCGCCGACCAGGCGGTGCTGACGGTCGGCATCGTGCGCGAGTTGATCCGCGGCGATGTGTTCGCCTGGGGCACCATCATGGCCGCCTGCGTCATCGGCGCGGCACCACCGATCATCATCTACACGTTCCTGATGGACTACTACGTCGCAGGGCTGACCTCCGGCGCAACCAAGGGATAGACCGGCATGTCGGAAGTTTCTCTGCGTAAGATCGTGAAGTCGTTCGAAGGCGACGTGCAGGCGGTCAAGGGAATCGATCTCGAGATCAACGACCACGAATTCGTTGTGCTGGTCGGTCCGTCGGGTTGCGGCAAGTCGACCACGCTTCGCATGATCGCGGGGCTGGAGGAGGTAACGTCGGGCGAAATCTGGATCGGTGGCGACGTTGTGAACGACGTTCCGCCGCGCGACCGCGACATCGCCATGGTGTTCCAGAACTACGCGCTCTATCCGCACATGAGCGTGTTCGAGAACATGGCGTTCGGGCTCAAGTTGCGCAAATTTCCCAAGGACGAGATCAGGCGCCGGGTCGACGACGCGGCCAGGATGCTCGACATCGAGACGCTGCTCGACCGCAAGCCGAAGGCTTTGTCCGGCGGCCAGCGCCAGCGCGTCGCCATGGGCCGCGCCATCGTGCGCAATCCCAAGGTCTTCCTGTTCGACGAGCCGCTGTCCAACCTCGACGCCAAGCTGCGCGTGCAGATGCGCACCGAGATCAAGAAGGTGCACCAGATGGTGCCGACCACGACCGTCTACGTCACCCACGATCAGGTCGAGGCGATGACGCTCGCCGACCGCGTGGTGGTGATGAACCACGGCGTGATCGAACAGGTCGGTGCGCCGCAGGAGCTCTATCACAACCCGCAGACGCGCTTCGTCGCGGGCTTCATCGGCTCGCCGGCAATGAACTTCATGAACTGCCGGCTCGAGGAAGCGGCGGGCGCGTTGCGCGTGCGGCTGAGCGATACGCTCGCTTTCCCGGTGCCCGCGAGCCGCACGGCGCGCTACCGCTCGTACGCCGGCATGAGCAATCTCGTGCTGGGACTGCGTCCGGAGCACATCACGGAGTCGCGTCCCAATGTCGTTCCCGACCAGCATGATTTCGACGTCAAAATCGACGTCGTCGAGCCGATGGGCATGGAGACGCTTGTCTACTTCACCATCGAGGGCGTCACGGTGAGCGGCCGCGTGAATCCCAATGCGGGGGCGACGGCTCAACAACCCATGAAGCTACGCGCCGACCTCGGCAACATGCACCTGATCGACGACAGCACCGGCAAGGTGCTCTGATCGGCTGCCTGCGTTTCGGAGGAGAGTGAAATGTTAAAGTTGACAGGCAAGGTCGCCTGGGTGACCGGTGCCGGCTCGGGTATTGGCCAGGCGGCGGCGATCGCGCTTGCGAAGGAGGGGGCGGTCGTGGTTCTCACCGGCCGGCGCAAGGGGCCGCTCGACGAGACGGCCGCGGCGATCAGGAAGGCAGGTGGCAAGGCCATCGTCAGAGCTGGCGACCTGATGAAGGCGGCGGCGGTGAGCCGCATCGCGCAGGCGATCGACAAGCAGTTCGGCCGCTGCGACATCCTGGTGAACAATGCCGGGCTCAACATTCTGGATCGAACGTGGCGGCAGCTCACGCCGGCCGGTGTCGAGCAGGTGATCGACGGCAATCTTTCGAGCGCCTTCTACTGTTCGTCGGCCGTGTTGCCGATGATGCGTCGGCGCAAGGACGGTGTGCTGATTCACACCTCGTCGATGGCGGGCCGTAGTCCCAGCACCCTGAGCGGTGCGGCCTATTCGGCTGCCAAGCACGGCGTGGTGGCGATGAGTCACACCATCAACATGGAGGAGTGCGTCAACGGCATTCGCTCCTGCGTGGTTTGCCCTGGCGAGGTCGCCACACCCATTCTCGACAAGCGGCCGATCCCGATCACCAAGGAGGAGCGCGCGCGCATGGCTCAGTCGGAAGACGTCGGCGATCTCATCCGCTATGTCGCCTGCCTGCCGCCGCACATCGTGATCAACGAGGTCATGATCAATCCGACCTGGAACCGCGGCTACGTTGCCGCCTTGCGGCGTGCGACGCAGGAGAAGCAGGCCAAGGCGAAAGCCAGGAAGTAGGCGCCGGTCGATCAGGGGAAGCGGGCGATGACGATCATCATCGGGGCGAGGGCGCTCGAAGCCTTCGTCGCGGACATCTTTGCTGCGGCCGGTTGTTCGAAGGCGGAGGGCGGCCGGATCGGCCGCTACCTGGTCAGCGCCAACCTGTCGGGCCACGACAGCCATGGTGTGGTGCGTGTGCCGCGCTATGCCTCGCAAAAGCAGCGCGGCACGGTGGTACCCGACGTCGAGGTCGAGGTCGTCGTCGACACGCCGGTGATCGCCGTGGTCGACGGCAAATACGGTTTCGGCCAGACCGTGACGCCGCAGGCGGTGCAGATCGGTATCGACAAGTGCCGCAGGAACGGCTTGGCCGCCGTGACGCTGCGCAACGCAGGCCATGTCGGCCGGGTCGGCGACTGGGCCGAGATGGCGGCCGAGGCGGGCTTCGTCTCGGTCCATTTCGTCAATGCCTCGGGCAGTGTGCTGGTGGCACCCTATGGCGGCGTCGAGCGGCGCTTCTCGACGGCGCCCTATTGCGTCGGCGTGCCGCGTCCGGGCCAGGACCCGCTGGTGCTCGATTTCGCCACCTCGATCGTGGCCGAAGGCAAGGTCCTGGTGGCAAGCCAAGGTGGCAAGAAGGTGCCGGACGGCGCGCTGATCGGGCCCGACGGCAAGCCGAGCAGCGACCCCCATTTGCTCTACGGCGCCTACACGCCGACCGGGCCGCGCGACCACAGCCAGGGCACGGGGGCGATCCGCGCCTTCGGCGACCACAAGGGCTCGGGCCTTGCCTTCATGTGCGAAGTGCTCGGCGGCTCGCTGTCGGGCACTGGCGCGACCGACCCCAAGCGTGGCCGCTTTGCCAACGGCATGCTGTCGTTCTACATCGACCCCAAGGTGTTCGACCCCGTGGGGTTCTTCCCTGTGGATGTCGCCAAGTATGTCGACTTCGTGAAAGGTTCGGCGCCGGCCACACCGGGTGGCGATATCCTGGTGCCCGGCGAGCCCGAGGCGCGCATGCGCGCCGAACGGCAGGCCAACGGCGTGCCGCTGCCCGACGACACCTGGGCGGCGATCGTCGAGACCGCTCGCTCGGTCGGCCTCGACGAGCGACGCATCCAGCAGGCGACGATGTAACTATCGGCCGGGGCGCTTTTGCAGCTTGTGCACGGCGCCGACCACCGGGTCGACGAAAGCCTGGGTCGCCACGTAGTCTTCGTGCAGCAGCCGTCGCAACGCCTCGAGACGGGCGCTGCTGGCCACCATGCCGGTCGCGACTTCGAGCTGCGGCAAGTCCATGACCCACAGCCGCACCACCAGCACTTGGTAGCCCAAGGCCAAGGCGCGATCGATCTGCTGGCGCAGGTCGTCGACCTGGCGCTGGTCGCTCCAGTCGGGATGGCGCAGCACTTGCCCGGTGAAGCCGATCCACTTGAACTTGGGCTCCTTCTGCGGCGCCGGTCCCAGCGTCGTCGTGCCCGGTTCCGCCGTTCCCCAATGCAGCGAGCCGTAGACCATCGACCAGTCGAAATCGTGCATCAGCCAGACGGTGCGCGAGGGATCGGCCTCGCGTTCCAGCCGCTCGATGGCGCGCTGCCAGGCGCTGTCGAGGCCCCGCAAGGGCGCCAGGCTCCAAACGTTGTAGGCGAACAGGGTGACCGTGAGCCCGGCCAGCACCGCGAGACCACGGCCTCCCCAGCGGTTGCGCGCCGCGACCAGCACCAACGCCCAGCCGACGGTCAGCCAGGCCATGACGTTGATCTGCATCTGCGGGTCCTGCGGCTGCGAATAGAGGTTGAACACCGCACCCGCCACGAAAGTGACGCCGAAAATGGCCGCCAGTGCCCGCGCCTGCGGCTCTCGCCACCGGCGCAACAGTGCGGGCAGGGCGACGGCGGCCACGGCCAGCATCCAAATGGTTGCCGGGTAGCGCCAGATATCCCAGCCCGGAATGCCGGGGATCGCCGCTACGCCTGCGCCCAGCAGGTAGGCGACCATGCCGTCCCAAAGATAGCCGACCTTGGGCCAGGTGAATCCCGCCCACACCGAGCGTACAGCCTTGCCGGTCCAGATCAGCTCGAACGGTCCCACCGCCTTGTCGTGGCCCTGCCAGGCCCAGGCCACGACCGTCGCCGTCGCCACCATGCCGACGAGAAACAAGGCGATCCAGCCCAAGCGCCGCATCGGCCGCCCCTCGCACAGCCACAAGGCTGCGAGCATCGCCGGTAGAGTCGGGAACATCAGCCGCCATTCCATCAGCCAGGCCAACGAGAACAACACCGAGACGGCCATCACGCGGACTGCCGTCGGCCGCGCCAGCCAGACGCTGCCCAGCGCCATGGCGGCAAGCAGCACCGTGTAGCTCGGCATGATGTCCTCGTTGACGATGGCGAGGAACATCACGAAGCTCGAGGCGAGGTGGAAGAGTGCCGCGAGCAGCGCCACCGTCCGATCGCTCGTAATGGCGCGAACCAGCAGATAGACGACACCGAGGCAAAGGCCGCAGCTCACGGCATTGAGAATGGTCATCTGCCGTCGCGGGTCGCCGGCGAACACGCCCAAGACATCGAGCAGTCGGCAGAGTGCGCCGTAGAGCGGGTAGAAGAGATAGTTCGCGGGATAGAGCGGCGCCGTCGCCGGGTCGGTGACCCAGGGCTTCAGCTCGAGGCTCTTGAACACACCGTTGCCGGTGAGTCCCCCTTGGGCATTGTCGAACCACAGGATGATCGCGATCAATAGCGCGCTGCCGCCTGCGATCAGCAGGACCAGATCGGCTAGTGTGCTGCCAAGGCGGGGGGATGTCGGAGAACGATCTGAGGCAAAGACCACGGCCGCGACCTGCGCCGGCAATCGCCAGAAGCTTGGCGCTCCCTACGGGATTCGAACCCGTGTTTCAGCCTTGAGAGGGCCGCGTCCTGGGCCTCTAGACGAAGGGAGCGAGGCCGGAAGGCGACTGATAGTCGAAGGGCTTGATCGGCGCAACCCCGGCGGTTCAGCGCAGATGGGCACCGAACCAGTCGATCGCTGCCGCGCTGGCGGCGGCGAATTCAGCGACATAGGCGTCGAAATGGCCGCCGCGCAGCGTCACGAGCTTCTTCGGCACCAGCGCTCTTTCGTAGGCGGCGAGGGCGAGGTCGGCCGGCGTCAGGTGGTCGGCGAGGCCGACGATCATCAAGAGCGGTGTCGGGCTTATGGCGGCGATCAGAGCCGACGGGTCGTAGCCGGTGAACAGGTCGAGTGAGCGCAAGGTGACCTCGTTGCGCCACGCCGGCGCCCGCGCCGCCGCCGTGTGGGTGAACCAAGTGTAGGAATCCTCCGTCGGCAAAGCCGCCGGCCCGGCCGGATCGGCCGACACCACCGGCATGAGCGCTGCTGCGCCGCCCGCCCACCGGGCACGCCGATCACCCTCGATCAGGCGCAAGGTCGGCGCCAGCAAGTCGGCCCGGATCAGGCGCCGCGCGTTGGCCGGGCCGTTGACCATCGGTACTTGCGCCACCACGCATTTGATACGCCGATCGACGGCGCCCAACACCAGGGCATGACCGCCGCTGTAACTTGTGCCCCAGACGCCCAAGCGATCGCCGTCGACGCTCCCCAGGGTTTCGGCAAAGCTGAGGGCATCGCGCCAGTCGCGGATTTGCTGCTCGGGATCGACCTCTTGCCGCACCTTCCCGTCGCTGGCGCCGAAGCCGCGATGGTCGAAGACCAACGCGCCCAGCTCGGCTGCTGCGAAGGCTTTGGCAAAGTCGTCGAGATGCATCTCCTTCACGGCCGAAAAGCCGTGCGCCATGACGATCGTCGGATGCCTGCCGCCGCTCGGCGGCCGGTAGTGCCAGCCCCGCAACGTCGTGCCGTCTTCGGTCTCGAACGAGATGTCGGTTCGCATGATCCTCGCTGCCTTTGTTGCTCATACGAAGGGCTTGGGCGGGTGGATGAGGCGGTCTCGAATTTTTGGCTGCCGATTGCACGCAGTGGCAGGTTGCGGGCCTGCGTCGTGCCCGCCTAAGCTCGGTCATCCTTCCGCGGAGAACCGCCATGAACATGCCTATCGCCCAGGACCAGCCGCTGACCGGCGTCGACGTCTATGCGCTGCCACCCGAGGAAGGCGAGGCGGTGCTGCGCCGGCAGCTCGCGGCGGCCTACCGGCTGGTCGACCATTTCGGCTGGACCGAGCTGATCTACGGCCACCTGACGGCGCGTGTGCCGGGCGAGCAGCCGCATTTCCTGATCAATCCGTTTGGTCTGAACTATGACGAGGTCACGGCGTCCAACCTGGTCAAGATCGACCTCGACGGCAACAATGTCGGCCCCTCGCAGCATCCAGTGAACTACGCCGGCTTCGTCATTCATTCGGCGGTGCACATGGCGCACGTCGCGCGTCATCGGGTGGTGATGCACACTCACACGCGCGCCGGCATGGCGGTATGCGCGTTGAGGGACGGGCTGCTGCCGATCTCCATGGTCTCGACCGCCTTCCATGGCAAGCTTTCCTACCATGACTACGAAGGACCGAGCCTCGATCTCGACGAGCGTGGCCGGCTGCTCGAAAACCTCGGCGACAACCAGGCGATGATGCTGCGCAACCATGGGCTCCTCACCACCGGCCGCTCGGTGCCCGAGGCCTTCCTGCGGCTCTATCGGCTGGAACGCGCCTGTCAGATCCAGGTCGATGCCGCGGCGGCCGGTCCGCTCAACGTCCTGGGGGACAACCTCGCCGCCAAGTCGGGCGCCGACATGGATCGCTTCTCCGAGATGGAATCCGATGTAGGCATCGGCGACCTCGAGTTCGCTGCCCTGATCCGCAAGCTCGACAAGATCGACACGAGTTGGCGGCACTGATCGCCGGCGTTACTTTCGGTAGAGGTCGCTCAACCGTCCGCTGGGCGCCGCGACGTCGGCGATGCGCCAAACTATGCCGGTGCGAATCAAGTCCAAGCTGATCGTCACGAGCTTGCCGACATTGTCGAAACTCACCCGTCCGATCGCCTTTGGTCCGTCGGCTTCGACCGAGATGGCGAGGTTGGCGATGTCCCAGTCCTGGGCATCGACAAAAGGGTCGCCATCGAGCTTGGGCACCTCGCCACGGCGCTTGGCTTCGAGCATGTCGGCCTCGATGGCGCGCGCCAAGGGCGGTGCAAAGAACCGAGTGGCTTCCCAGTACGGCTGGCCTTTGAAGTCGCGGTCGAGATAGGGCGTGTAGAGCCCGCGCAAGAAGGCTTCCGGCGTCGCCGTCTGGCCAGGTGGCGGCCCCGATCCAGCCTGCGCCCAGGCCGGCAGCGGCAATAGACAAAGAGCGGCGCTCGCGCAGCGGCGGCTAAGCACGGAACGTGGTTCGATCGGTTCCGGCGTAGAGTGCTTTGGCCGACCGATCGACGGCGTCGCGGTGGGCCGCTATTGCGGCCGCGTCGAGATCGCGTTGCGGGTTGGGCTCGAGATCGAAGTTCCCGTAACCGTCGCGGCCGCGCACCAGCATGGCAGAATCGCGAACCTTGAGCTGGCGGACGTGAGGCGGGATGTAGCGGATGGCAAAGCCGATGCGCCGGTCGGCCGTGGTATTGGGGCCCGAGCCGTGCACCAGCAGTACGTGATGCAACGACATCTCGCCCGCCTTCAATGGCACGTCGACGCCTTCGCCCGCCGGCACGTCGACGGCGATCTCCTGGCCACGGCTCAGCAGATTGTCCTCGGCGAAGGTGTCGCGATGCTCGAGCTGCTTCTTGAGATGGCTGCCCGGCCAGAACTTCATGGCGCCGCTTTCGACCGGTGCGTCGGCGAAGGCGATCCAGGCCGTGATGACATCGTCGGTGCTGAGCCCCCAGTAGGTCGCATCCTGATGCCACGACACGAAGGAGGGCGAGTTCGCTTCCTTGGTGAAGAAAGTCGTGCTCCAGCACAGGATGTCTGGCCCGATCACGTCCTCGACGGCATCGAGGATCGTGGGGTGGCGGGCAAGCTCGTTGGCCCAGGTGAAAAGCAGATGCACCTTGTGGCGCATGTTGCCCGAAAGCGGGCCGCCCAGCGCGCTCTCCCGCGCCTCCAGGCGGGTACGATAGGCGCGCGCCTCGTCGGCCGACAGCACGCGGACCGGGAAGTGGAAGCCGTCGCGGTGGTAGCGCGCGACATCTGGGGCGGTGAGAACCTTGGGCATGGCCAAAGCATAGCCCAGCCCGCGGGCGAGACCACCGCCGAATTGGCTGTTGGCTGGCGGAACCGAGTGGCGACTATTTCTGCCCGCCTGGCTTGCCGCGCGCCTCGAACAGCTTGTCGGTCTCGTCCGCCAGCACGCCGCCCAGCAGGAGCTTGCTGGTGTAGATCGCCTTGGCGGCCTCGACGACGGCCTGGGCGCGGATGTGGATATCCGGGACGTACTGACCCACGAACGGCGTGTCGGAGCCGTACACCATGCGCGGGATGCCCGCCCATACCATGGCGCTGGTGCACATCGGGCAGGCCTCGCCCGTGCCGTACATGGTGAGGTTCTCCCAGCCCTTGTTCCCATGCTTGGCGATGTAGTCGTTCATCGCCATCACCTCGGAGTGGAGCATGGGGCTGACCGCCAGGTTCGCGACACCTTCGCCCACCACCTCGCCGGTGCGGTCGTCGACCAGAACCGAGCCGAACGGCCGTCCGGGATTTCGGTTCGCCTGGGCAATCGCCAGCCGCATGAATTTTTCGTGCTTGGCGAGCTCGGCCGGGCTGACGCCCGTCGGCTTGGTCCGCGTTTGTGCCTACGCCTCAGCCTTCCAGGTGCTGAGCCCTGCGGCGGCCGCTCCAGCGAGGACAACTCGACGGCGAGGCGCGATTCCAGAAGATGCTGAGAACGTTGAAGCTCGACGGCCACGTTGCCCCGTCGGCATCGGCGTCCTGACGGGCGGGCGGCGCGTCGGGAGATTTGGGCATGATCGCGGTTCGTCCCTGTAGGAGCACGAGGAGGCCATAGCGGTGTATCGGTTCGGCGCGTATGTGCTCGACCCCGCTCAGCGTCGGCTGATGTGCGATGGCAGACGTCTGGCTGTGCCGGGAAAGGCGTGGCGAATCCTGCTCATGCTGGTCGAGGCGGGCGGCCGGTTGGTGACGCATCAGGCACTGCGGGCAAGCCTTTGGCCCGACGTCGTGGTCGAGGACCGCACGCTGACCGTCCACATGTCGACGCTGCGTAAGGCCTTGGGTGGCGGCGCTGACTGCATCGAGACGGTCGCCAGGGTAGGGTATCGTCTGGCTGTGCCGGTGCACACGTTGCGGACCGCCGACCCGCCGCCGGCCCTGACGGGGCTGCCGGTCGCCGAGGCAGGGCCGCTGGCGGTGAGGTCGTTCTCGACCACCGACTCGGTGGAACCGGACACCCTTCTCGGAGTTGGCTTTGCCGATGCGGTGACGACGGCGCTCGGCGCCGTGCCTGGCTTGACCGTCTGGCCGGTCGGCGCCGTGGAGCATCTGGCCGGCGTCCGCGATTCCGTCGAAGCCTGTCGCGCGCTCGGGATCGGCCACTTGCTCGAGGGAGCGGTGCGGCGTGACGCGGAGCGGCTCGAGGTTTCGGCGCACCTCATCGACGTGACGAGCGGCCGTATGTGTGGCAGCGAGCGCTTCGCGCAGGTCAGGTCGGACGGCCCGGCGATGCAAGACGCGATCGCGACTTGGGTCGCAAGCTTGCTGCCGCAGTCGTCGGCGGTCGGCGGCGGCTTGCGCAGCTATCGCCCGCAGGCAGCGGAGGCGTACTTCCTGCAGCTCGAGGCGCGCGCGAACCTCAAGCCCTTCACGCGACTTCCGTTGCTGAAAGCCCTGACTCTCTTCGAGCAAGCGCTGGCGCTCGATGCCGACTATGCGATGGCTCATGCCGGTCTCGCGTCGACCTATCTGCTGACGGCGTCGACCGCCATGCTGCGGCCGTTGCCGGCCGATGAGGCGATGCCGCTGGCGCGTCGGGCCGCCGAGCGCGCGCTGACTCTCGACGAAGGGTTGGCGGAAGCCTGGGCGGCGCTCGGCCGCGTCAAGATGGAGTAC
>Ga0194121_10010513_pt1 | contig 11223 bp, 8 predicted proteins | sample TA2MahCa50mmetaG_FD_148609 | JGI IMG/M metagenome (GOLD analysis project Ga0194121, IMG submission 148609) | Freshwater microbial communities from Lake Tanganyika, Tanzania - TA2015020 Mahale Deep Cast 50m | ecosystem: Environmental > Aquatic > Freshwater > Lake | place: Tanzania: Lake...
GCCCGCCTTTCCTGGATCCAATAATAAAAGGGCCCCCGGCGAAGACCGGAGGCCCTTTTCATTCGAAGGAAGCGCGTTTACGCCTTCTTCTTGGTGGCCGCCATCGCGATTCCGATCAGCACCAGGGCGCCGACCACGATCGCAATGATGGTACCGGTCTTGCCGCCGCCACCGGGCAGACCCGGCAGGCCGCCGCCCGCGAAGAGCGTGCTCTCGGCGGTCGTCTTCACCTGGGCCAGCGCCCCCGGCATGGCGATCGTCGGCTTCTGCAGCGCGGGCTGCAGCGCGACCTGGCCAGCGTCGGCGTTCATGGTGACGGTGACGTTCTGGCCGCCCACCAGTCCGCCGACGGCGGTCTTGATGTCGCCTTCCGCCTTGCCGGTCATGAACTCCTTGAAGCGGATACTAAGATTTGTGGTCGTCTTGTTGTCAGCCGCCTTCACGTCGATGCGGGCCCCGTCCGGCGTGCCGGTCAGGTTGGGGTCGATCTGCTTCAGGGCGGCCTTCGCGGCCGGCGTCAGGTCGGAGGTCTCCAGGTAGCCGCTGAGGTGAAGCTTCTGGTCCTTCAACTCGCCGGTCATCTTGCTGTCCTTCAGCGTGATGCCGTTGATAACCTCAGCGGTGGCCTTCAACTCGGGATCCGCCATGGCCGGCTGCACCGCCAGCTGCTTCACGGCGCCGATGAGGTCGCCCTGAGAGCTGGCGTAGATGCTGCCGCTGGCGTTGCCGCCCTCGGTCTTCACGTTGGCCAGGAAGCCGACGCGGTCGAAGGAAGGTAGTCCGGCCTGCTTCATGTTGGCCATCACGGCGTCCATGTTGGAGGTGTCGGACTTGATCTCGCCCTTGCCGGTGACCTTGCCGTCCTTGAGGTCCACTGTGACGTTGAAGGACTGGTCTACGGTGGCTTTGGCGCTGATCATCGCCACGATGGACTTGGCGTTCCAATCGGCAGCCTGCTTTTGAATCGCGGCGCCCCAGCGGGCGGCCATCTCGGCGCCCTTGTTGCCCTGGGCCTTCTCGAGCTGCTCTTTCATGGTCTGCTCCTGCACGACGCCCATGACCTTCATGTAGCCCTGCAAGAACTGGTCCATGTTGGACGCGCCGATCTCCAGCGAGCCACTCACGGAGGCGGCGTCCACCTTCACGTCGAGGTTGACCTTGTCGAGCTGGAGCGCCAGCATCGACTTGAGCGAGTCGCGCATGACCGCGGGGTCCACGTCGGGGATGCGGCCCAGCATCATGCCGGCGAACGAGTTCAGCGTTTCGCGCCAGCCCTTGATCTTGATGTGGATGGCGAAGTTGGCGGTGTCGTCCTTTGCCTCGAGCCGGGTCACTTCGACCACCTCGACGGTCAGACCGGGGACGTTGGCCAGCTGGCCCTTGATCCCGTCGACAATCCGGTTCTCCTGGCCCTTCATCGCGGCAATCTGCTTGCCCGGCTCGGAGTTTGCGGCCACCGCGGCGTCCAGGGTGATGTCGGTGACCACGTCGGCGCCCGTCCCGGTTTCGGCGATGGTCAGCTTCGCGGTCTTGACCGGCAGCTTCTCCTGCACTCCAGCCGCATTGGCGTTGAAGTTCAGCTTGAGGTTGGCCTTGTGGTAGTCGGTGTTCGAGCTGCCGCTGACGGTCAGCCCGGTGAGCGGCTCCTGGCCTCCCTTCGGGTTAGGGACCGAGAAGTCGGCCTTCACCTCGACGTGGCCCACGTTGTTGGTGGTCGAGCCGCGCGCGTCGGCGGTGACCGTCGCGTTGGCCTCGGGCGGCAGCGGCACCTTGAAGTCGCCGACCAGCAGCATGTTCTTGTCGCTCAGCTCGGAGTAGAGCGACACGGCGCCGCCCTGCGCGCCGACGGCGTCCTTCAGGTCGACCTCGGTGTTGAAGGTGGCCAGCGCCGGAGCGAAGTCGATGCCGGCGTTGAACGTGCCGCCGCCCGACCCGCTGCTTTCGTCCTGCATGGTGATCAAGGCGTTGTGGTCCTTGTCGACCAGCACTTTCACGCCGCCGGCTTCCTGCGCCACGACCCAGCCCATCGCGGTCGCGACGAGGACCAGGGCCAGCAGAAGCGGCCGCACTTTTCTCAAAATCTGCATCAGGGGGTGTACCTCCGGAGCGCCCGAGGCGCTTGAATTTGTCTCATCATGCGGATGGCGCGGGCAGGGTTCGTGATCCCCGCAGGGCCTCCCTGCCGCACGGTGCGTCAAAGGAAGCGCCGGTCGCGACGCCAATATACGCGCGTGTTTCCGCGAGCCCCGTCCCCGCCCCACCCGTTCCTGGACCGTGACGTCCTGGAGCGGTGCACCGTGTCCTTTTTCCGGAGGGGATGGCCCACGCTGCCCGACATCCGCCTCGTGGAAGTGGACGGCCGCCGCTGGGTCGTGAAGGATTGGCGCCACCGCTCGCTTCCGCGCCGGTTGCTCCAGGGACGCTTCATGCTCAAGCGCGAGTACTTCTTCTTGCGCAGCCTGGAGGGGATCGACGGAGTGCCGCGCTGCGAGGGCTTTCCCGACGCGGATTCGCTGGCCATCGAGCACTTCGAGGGGCGCAACGCCTCGGTGGTCTACCCGCAGGACTATCCGCGCGGCTTTTTCGATCACCTGGAGGCCCTGGTGCGCGCCATCCACGCGCGCGGCGTCGCCCACGGGGATCTCGACCAGGACGACAACGTCATGGTGCGCGCCGACGGGTCCCCGGGCGTCATCGACTTCGGCAATGCCCTGCGCGAGTCGTGGTTTCCACTCATCCGCATGTGGCACGACCTGCTGGTCCGGCACGATCTGCAATGCGTGGCACGACTGCGCGGCCGTTTTGAGATCGATCCGGTCAATCCCAACCCCGCGCCCCCGCCCGACCTGCTGTCGTGGCAGCGCCGCGTGCTGGTGTTTTTCCGCAAGATGGAGCGCAACGAGCCGGTCCGCGTGCACGGCGTCGGAGACAATGTTTCCTGACCCTCTGAAATAAATCTGCTGGGCCGGCGACGGCGGGATCATTCCTCTTGGGAGAGATTGATTTTATGAGTCCTCGCTTGCGCTTTCCATTTTTGCTTGCCTTGATGCTGGCCGCCGCCTGCGCGACGGCATTTTCCCCGGGCGCCGACGCCAGCGGAGAAGTCGAGCTGCGCGTCCTGGGATATACCCGCTGGCTGGCCGGCGGCCCCGCGGCGCTGCGCATCGTGGCCTACGATCCGCGCGGGATGCGCGGCGTGGCCAACGTCGGGGTCCAGGCCACCCTGGAAGGGGACAGGCTGCGCCGCCCGCTCACCATTGCCCGCGGCAGCACCAACGAGCAGGGCACCCTGGACGCCCGGGTAACCGTCCCCTCGTATCTCGAGGGCTCCTACGTCCTGAAGGTGAGCATGCCGAACGCGGCACCGCTGCAATCCGCGGTGCACGTGCAAAAGGGTCGGCGCGTGTATCTCACCACCGACAAGCCGCTCTACCAACCCGGCCAGACGGTGCACGTGCGCGCCCTGGCGCTGCGCGAGCCCTCGCTGGCGCCCATCGCGGACGTGCCGGTGACCATCGAGATCGAGGACGCGCGCGCCAACAAGGTCTTCAAGAAACAGGCCCGCACCAGCCGCTTTGGCGTGGCTTCCACGAAATTCGACCTGGCCAGCGAAGTGAACATGGGCGAATATCACCTGCGCTGCGTGGTCGAGGACGAGCAGGCCGAAAAATCGTTCACCGTGAAGCGCTACGCCCTGCCGAAGTTCAAGATCGCGGTCAAGACCGAAAAGGCGTGGTACATGCCCGGCGAGACGATGAAGGGCACGCTGCGCGCGGATTATTTCTTCGGCAAGCCGGTGGCCGGCGCGAAAGTCGGCATTGACCTGCGCACCTTTGACACAAGCGAGCACGACCTCGCGCACCTGGAAGGAAAAACCGGCCCGGACGGCACCTGGGCGTTCGAGTACAAATTGCCCGAGCACTTCGTGGGCCGTCCGCTGGACAAGGGGAAGGCCTCGCTCGCCATCCGCGCCTCGGTCACCGACGCGGCGGCGCACGCCGAGGAATCTGGCTCCGAAGTGGCGGTCGTGTCCGCGCCGGTCGCGGTGGAGGTATTTCCGGAAGGCGGCCGCCTGATACCGGGACTTCCCAACCAGATCTACGTGCTCGCCATTCATCCCGACGGGACGCCCGCGGCGGGCACCGTGCGCCTGCAACTGCCCGGATTGGATCGCTCGGTGGGCACCGACGACACCGGTTTTGCCGAGCTGGTGTACACGCCGCGCAGCGAAGTGGCCTCCACGAATCGTGGGGCTGGTTGGGAAGTTCCCACGAAGCCGGTGAGCGGCACCTTGACCGCGACCGATCGCCAGGGAAATACCGCGAAGCAGTCGATATCCCTGACCATCGCCCAGACTGAGGACTCCGTGCTGCTGCGCCCTGAGAAAGCGCTCTACCGGGTCGGCGATGTGTTCCGCGCACAGGTATTGTCGACGAAGAAAAACGGCAGCGTGTACGTGGATTTCGTGCGCGACGGGCAGACCATCCTCACCGAGTCGGTGGAAATTGTCAACGGCCGCGGCACCTTGTCGATGGGACTGACGCCGGACACCTTTGGCGCGATACAAGTGCGCGCGTACCAGATTCTCTCGAGCGCCGACACGGTCCGCGACACGCGCAAGATTTTCGTGCAGCCGGCCCGCGATCTGGTGGTCGAAGTGAAGGCGGACCGCTCGAGCTGGAGGCCCGGCGAGGACGCGACGCTGCGCTTCATCGTCAAGGACAAGCAGGGCACGCCGACCCTGGCCGTGCTGGGCGTGGACGTGGTGGACGAGTCGCTGTTCGCGCTGGCCGAGCGCCAGCCCGGGCTGGAGCGCGTGTATTTCCTCCTGGAAAAAGAATTGATGGAAGCACGCTACGAGGTGCACGGCACCACGCTGGCCGACGTCATCAAGGAAGACCGCTCGCGCGACGACGAGGCGCAGCGCAACTCTCGCGCGTTGATGGCGCAGATTCCGGAAGCGGGCGCCTACGACCTCCACATGGATACCTTCGACACGAAACTGACCCAGTTGTATCAACGGCTGGCCCGCGCCACCAGCGCCGCCCATGCGTGGCGCTCGAAATTCGGCTCGAATCCCTGGGACGGCTCGGTGGAGCGGCTCGTGGAGGAAGGCCTGCTGTCCGCCACGGACGCCCGCGACCCGTGGGGGCGCTACCTGCGGCTGCGCACCCAGGACGGCTACTGTCAGGCATACAGCGTGGGCCCGGACGGGATCGCGCGCAATCGCGACGACTTTGACATGAACGATTATTATCGGATGGCCGGGCCGCGGCGCATGGCGCGCGGAGACCTGGAGATGGACGACGGCATGGTGCTGCCGGCCGCGACCGCCGCGCCCATGGGCGGCGGATGGGCCATGGAAAAGAAAGGGGACGGAGCGCCCCGCGACCGACGTGAGGAGACGCGCTCGTCGGGGAAGGACCAGCCGGCGGCCGGCGAGGCGCCCCGCATCCGCGAGTTCTTCCCGGAGACCTTGTTTGTTGCGCCCGAGATCGTGACCGACAAAAACGGCGTGGCTTCGATGACCATCCCCATGGCCGACTCAATCACGACCTGGCGCCTCAGTGCGTTCGCCTCCTCGCTGAACGGGCGCATGGGCAACGGCAACGCGGCGCTGCGCGTGTTCCAGGACTTCTTCGTGGACCTCGACGTGCCGGTTTCGCTGACCCAGGGTGACGTGGTTTCAATGCCGGTTGCCATCTACAATTACCTGCCGGAGCCCCAGACGGTGTCGTTGACGCTGGAAGGCGGCGAGTGGTGCGAATTGCTGGACGACCCGAAGCGCCTGGTGAAAATCGGGGGCAATGAAGTCGCCGGAATTTCCTTCCGCATCCGCGCGAAAAAGCCGGGCGGACATCCGCTCACACTGACCGCGAAGGGCACCAAAATGAGCGACGCGGTGCGCCGAACAATTTCGGTGATGCCGGATGGCCGCGAATTCTCCGACGTGCGCGGCGACCGCTTGCAGCAGGGCCTGAAAGCCGTGGTGCACGTGCCCGACGACGCGGTGGCGGATGCCAGCAAGATGCTCGTCACGCTGTATCCGGGCGTGTTTTCCCAGGTGGTGGAGGGACTCGACTCGATTCTGCGGATGCCCGGCGGGTGCTTCGAGCAGACGTCGTCCACCACGTATCCCAACGTGCTGGTCACCGGATATCTGAAGAAAATGCGCAAGGCCACGCCGGAAATCGCCATGAAGGCGGAGGGTTACATCAACGCCGGATACCAGCGGCTGCTCACCTTTGAAGTGCCCGGCGGTGGGTTTTCGGTGTTCGGGCAGGCGCCCGCCAATCCCATCCTCACCGCGTACGGGCTGATGGAATTCGCCGACATGGCGAAGGTGCACCACGTGGATCCCGCGCTGATTTCCCGCACGAAGCGCTGGCTGCTGGCGCAGCAGGGCAAGAACGGCGAATGGGGCGCGGGGCGCCAGGGATTTTATGCGGAAGGCTGGTCAAACGTCCCCAATTCGGATCTGGTGTCCACGGCTTATATTACCTGGGCGCTGCTGGAAACCGGGGAGCGCGGCGAAGGCGTGAAGCGCGCGGTGGAATACATCCGCAAGCACGCGTCGCAGGCGAAGGAGCCTTACACCGCGGCGCTGGTGGCCAACGCCCTGGTGGCGTATGACGCCAAAGACGCTGTGGCGCGTCGGGCGGTGGACACGCTGCTCGCGCTCCGCGTGGACGACAAGGACGTAACCTACTGGCGTACCAAGATCGCCACCGCCGCGTACGGCACGGGCCGCGCCGGCGACATCGAGACGACGGCGCTGGCCGCGCTGGCGCTGCTCCAGGAAGGACAGCACCCGGCGGTGGCCAACCGCGTGATCGGCTATCTCGTGCGCTCGAAGGACGCGTTCGGAACGTGGGAATCCACCCAGGCGACGGTCCTGGCGATGAAGGCCTTCGTGGCGACCGTCGACAAGGCGGCCGAGCGCTCGGATGCCACGGTTACGGTCACTGTGAACGGCCAGAAGGCCGGCAGCATACGCATGAACAGCGAGAATTTCGACGTCTACCAGGAGGTCGACGTGTCGCGCTTCGTGCACCGCGGGGACAATGCGGTGGCACTCAGCGTGGACGGCAAGGGCTCGCTGCTGTACCGCATCTCGACGCGCTGGTACCGCCCCTGGCAGGCCGCGCCGCCGCCGCCCTCGGACGTGCTGGGGATTGACGTGGCGTACGACCGCACGACGCTGGCGAAAAACGACGTGGCGCGCTGCGACGTGAAGGTGCGCAACTTGACGAAGCGGGTGGCCAACATGGTGATGGTGGACGTGGGCGTGCCCCCGGGCTTCGACGTGCAATCGGAGGACCTGGAGGCGCTGGTCAAGACGCGCGCCATCGAGAAGTTCTCGCTGACCGGGCGGCAGGTCATCGTGTACCTCACAAAGATCGACGCGGCGTCGACGTTCGCGATGTCGTATCGACTGAAGGCCCGCTACCCGGTGCGCGCCCAGGCGCCAGCGTCGCAGGCGTACGAGTACTACAATCCCGACCGCAACGCGCAGTCGGCGCCCAGGCTGGTGGAGGTGAAGTAGGCGCGCGTGAGGCGCTGGCCTGACACCACACAGCGTGGAGTGTCACGGGCTGTCGCCGCATGTGCCGGCGGTCAACCGGTGGCGAAGGAGGTCGCGTGGCCAGCGCGAATCTGGCCAACGCTGCGGGAGTCTCCAGGAGGATGATTCCATGTCATTGTGGACCCGAGTTGTGGAGTGGCTGGTCAGCGATTCGCGCCTGAGCAGCCTGAGCGAAGACCAGTCCAAGGCCGTCATCCGCGCGCTGGTATTGTGCGCCGAGGCCGACGGCAAGATCACCGACGAAGAGTGGGAGCGCCTGTATTCCGAAATCAAGCGCCTCCCCTGGCGCTGGCACCATCACACGCCAGAGGTGAACGCCATCATCAGCGAGTTCCGCCGGAGCGAGAAGGAGCTGCAGGAGGCGGGCGGCACGGTGGTCGACGAGATCCGCGAGGTGTCCGCCCAGCTTCCCGAGGACCCGGTCGCGAGGCTGGCGATCTACCGCATGCTGGTCAGCGTGTGCTGGTTCGACGGCCTGGCGCCGGTCGAGCACGAGGTGGTGCTCACCGAGTTCCGCAAGCAACTGGGAATCTCGGACGAGGACGGCGAGAAAACCCTGCAAAGCGTGCGAGACGAAACCTTGCCCAATCTTGGATGACCCCCTTGGATGACCCTTGAGGCGCACGGCTACGCGCTGCACGCCGGCCCGCCCTCGGTGGCTTCACTGGCCGCCGAGGGCGTGGACCGCTTTCTTACCCTCAACGACTCCGTGCAGATCTGCCGTTCTCGAGGCCAGGTAGTGGCCGTGCGGCTATACTCACGCACTCACTCAGTCCCCAACTTGACTCCAACGCACTACTCAAGTTAGGATGGTAGTGCATTCGTCTAGTGCACTACCATGTAAACCAGGGGAGCGCCCATGTCACAGCACCAAACCGTCGTGACCCGCAAAGGCCAGATCACGCTTCCTGCGGAAGTGCGCCGCGCGCTCGGGCTCCGGCAGGGCGACCGTGTAACCGTTGAACTTGCCAATGGTCAGGCAACCGTCAGGCGAGCAGAGGGTGTGATTGCGCGGACCGCCGGCTCCGTCGCGCCGATTGCTCCACCGCTTACAGCGACCGAAATGCGTGACGTCGCGGAGCAAGCGTGGGCGGATGAATCGATGGATCGGAACAAATAGATGCCGGGGGCACTGCCGTTCCTGGATACGAATATTCTACTGCGACACCTCACCCACGACCATCCAGAACACTCGCCCCGGGCGACCGCATACCTGAGCCGCGTCGAAGCCGGTGAACTTCGGGTACGCACCGCGGATACAGTCATATTTGAAACGGTATTTACCTTACAACGATACTACAAACTGTCCAGGGCAGAAATACGCGATCGCGTTCTGCCCATCATTCTTCTACCAGGAATCGTACTACCCGGAAAGCCACGGCTGCGCGCGACATTCGACCTGTACGTCCAACACAATGTGTCCTTCATTGACGCCATGCACGCCGTCCTGATGCAACGTCTCGGAATCCAAGAAATCGTCAGCTTTGATCTTGACTACGATCGGGTTCCTGGCTTGAAACGAATCGAACCTTGAGGTGGTCCCCCGCGGTCAGCGGGCGAGTGATGCCGACGAGGGCGCCCTCCGCTCCTGGAAGAGGCAAGGCCAGCCACTGGAGGCGGATCACGGGCTGAATCTCGGCACACCCAGCTCGTGCAGCGCCTGGGTGACCTTTCGGGTGGCCGCGCTCACCGTCTGCCCGTCCACCGGCGCCCGCTCCACCACGCCCACGTGCCAGCGGTCCATCACGGCCACCACCGCTTCTGAAAGCCCCTGCAAATCGTAGCCGCCTTCCAGTACCGCGACCAGTCGGCCCTTCGCCGGCGTTTCCTCGGACATCACGCGGACCTGCTCGGCCAGTCGTGCGAATCCTTCGGTGCTGACTCGCATCCCACCCAGCGGATCGCGCTCGTGGGCGTCGAAGCCCGCCGACACGATAATTAATTCCGGCGCAAACTCGCGCACCGCGGGCCGTAAAACGTCATCGAAAACAAACGCATATTCCCCATCCCCCATGCCGGCCGGCAGCGGCACGTTCAGCGTCGTGCCGGATGCGCCGCGCTCCCGCACCCGTCCGGTCCCCGGATACAGCGGGCTCTGGTGCACCGAAAAATACAGCACCGACGGGTCGTCGAAAAAGACATCCTGGGTGCCGTTGCCGTGGTGTACGTCCCAATCGACGATCAACACGCGCTTCAAGCCCAGCGCTGCCTGCGCGTGGCGGGCCGCCACCGCCGCGTTGTTGATCAGGCAAAACCCCATCGAGGTATTCGGCGTCGCGTGGTGGCCCGGCGGCCGGCACACCGAAAACACCCAGGGCACGCCTTCGCCGACCACTGCCTCCACCGCGCGGCACGCGCCGCCCGAGGCCAGCCGGGCCACGCGAGAAGACTGCGGCGAGAGCAGCGTGTCAGAGTCAATCCATCCACCGCCGTTTAAGCAGAAATCGTCCAGCCCCCGCGCGTATCCCGGCGGATGCACCCGCTCAATCTCCGCGTCGGTCGCCGGCCGCGCGTCCAAGAACGAAAGCTGCGCCTTCAGCGGAGATGCCGAAAGCGCAGCTTCGATGGCGCGCAGCCGCTCGGGACGCTCCACGTGCGCGGAGGAGCCGTGCAGCAAGAAATCCGGGTCGTAGATGACCGCCCCGGACAGGCTACTTCTCCTTGCGGATCACCTTGATGAGGTGGTCCATCGTCTCTTTGGACATCGGGATGACGTGATCCCGAAGAATCCGCTTGACCGCCTCGCTGGTGTTGGTCAGGCTGTGCTTCTGCGCGTAGTCGAGGACGTTCTTGTCGCTGACCAGCTCATTGCTGCGGATGAGGTACTGCACCTCGACGAACAGCTTCTTCTGCTTGCCGGCATCCGAGCTTGGGCGCACCGTGACCTGGTGCAGCGAGTCGGCGTGGGGACCGCTCTTGATGCCCTTCTCGATGCGCTCGCGGGCGGCGGTCTTGAGGTCCTCGATCTTGGCGCGGCGCTGGTCGAGCGTCAGCTTCTGGTTGGCCGGGTCGCGCTCGTCGAACTTCACGTCGACCGGCGCGCTGATGACCAGCAGGTTGCCATTTTCGACGTCGATGCTGCGCTCGAAGCCGAACGTCTTGGCGCTCTCAATGTCGAGGAAGCGCAGGCCACCGTGCTTGGTGGGCGATCCCGCGACCAGGAACTTGCCGAGCACCTCGGCCAGAATGGTATTGATCTCTTCCGAAACCAGGCTGAGCTTGAGGGCCGCCTTCTGATCGGCGGGCGCCTTCTCTTTGGTGGTTGCCATCTTAATCCTCCGTTTTGACGTAGCCGGCCGTCGCGGGCTGGCGATCCAGGCCGATGCGCAGGCGGTCCATCGTGATCAGGTTGTTGCCCTTGTTGTAGACCGAGAACTCGTAGTCTCCGGTCATCACAATGGACTTCGTCGGACACGCCTCGGTGCACAGGCCGCAATAGCAGCACAGATTCATGTCGATCGAATAGAGGGACGCATATACGACGTCCTTATGCTCCGGAACCTCCTCGGCCTTGAGGAAGATCACCTGATCGGGGCAGATATCCACGCAGATGCCGCAAGAGATGCACATCTCGGTGTCGCAAGACAAACAACGGCGGCCTTCCGTGACGACGTCCTCGGTGTTGAAGCCGAACTCGC
>Ga0194121_10010514_pt1 | contig 11222 bp, 11 predicted proteins | sample TA2MahCa50mmetaG_FD_148609 | JGI IMG/M metagenome (GOLD analysis project Ga0194121, IMG submission 148609) | Freshwater microbial communities from Lake Tanganyika, Tanzania - TA2015020 Mahale Deep Cast 50m | ecosystem: Environmental > Aquatic > Freshwater > Lake | place: Tanzania: Lake...
GGGCCTTCGCGAGGCGCTGGCCGGGCGCACGGTCTTGCACGTCACGATGCTCGCCAAGGCCAAGACGGCGACGCAGATGGCCGCGATCGCGCTCCTCCTGATTGCACCGGCGATCGGTGCCGGCTGGTTTTGGGCGATCGGCGAAGCCGCGCTGTGGCTCGCGGTCGTGCTCTCCTGGCTCAGCGCCGCCGGTTATTTGCGGAGCGCGTGGGACGCCGTCACGGGCACCGCGCGCGCGGATTGACCTGATGCGTGTGCTCGGCATTGCGGGCTATAGCGGCAGCGGCAAGACAACGCTCCTCGTGCGCCTGCTGCCCGCGCTTCGCGCGCACGGGCTTGTCGTCGCGACCGTCAAGCACACCCACCATCGCTTCGACCCTTGGCCTGAGGGTCACCACGCCGCCGCCTGGCGTGCCGCTGGCGCCCGCGAGATATTGTGGACCGATCCGCGAAGCCGCCTGTTGCACCACGAGCTGCGCAATGAGGCCGAACCGCCGATCGAGACCCTCTACAGCCTGATCGGGCCGGCCGACCTCCTGCTGATCGAAGGCTACAAGTTCAGCACCCTTGAGAAGATCGAGGTGCACCGGCGCGAGACCGGCGCGCCCCTGCTCGCCGCGAACGACCCGCTCGTGATTGCGCTGGCAACCGATGCCGGGCATCGTCCGCTCGCCTTGCCGGCCGGGCGTGACTTGCCCATCTTTTCTGTCGATGATGTTGCTGCGCTTGCGGCCTTCATTGCCGCGCGCGGCCGCGCTGCCACTGTTACGCCCGATGTGAGGGTCACCCTCCATGCCGCAATTGAGCGATGACTGCTTCGCCTTTGGCGGCGCGCTCATGCCCGCCGAGGAAGCGCTTGCGAGGCTGAAGCGCGCCATACACCCCGTCACCGAAAGCGAGACGGTCGCGCTGCGGCATGCGGGCGGCCGCATTCTGGCGCGCGACGTCGTGGCGGCCATCGACGTGCCGCCGCACGACAACGCTGCGGTCGACGGCTATGCCGTATTTCACGCCGATCTCGCCTCGGAGGGTGATTCGCGCCTTCCCGTGATCGGCCGCGTCGCCGCGGGCACAACGCTCAAGGGCCCGGCCCGGCGTGGCGCCGCCGTGCGCGTGTTCACCGGCGCCCCGATGCCGTCGGGCGAGAGCGGCCCAGGGCCCGACACGGTGATCATGCAGGAGGATTGTCGCCTGGACAGTGATCACGTGATCATTCCGCCGGGCGCGCGAAAAGGCATCAATCGGCGCTTCGCCGGCGAGGATGTGCGGCGCGGCGCCATCGTGCTGAGCGCCGGCCGCCGCCTGAAGGCACAGGATGTCGGCCTCGCCGCGTCGGTCGGCCTCACGGCGCTCGAGGTCTACCGCCGACTCCGTGTCGCGGTCTTCTCCAGTGGCGATGAGGTGCATGAGCCGGGCGCAACGCTGCCAGCCGGCGGCATCTATGACTCCAATCGCTATGTCGTGATGTCGCTGCTCGATGAGCTCGGCGCCGAGGTCACCGACCTCGGCATTCTGCCCGACCGGCTTGAAGCCGTACGCGATGCCCTGGCCGATGCGGCGCGCACGCATGACGTCCTGGTCACCTCGGGCGGCGTGTCGACCGGCGAGGAGGATCACCTGAAGGCCGCGATCGAAGCGCAGGGGCGGCTCAATTTCTGGCGCCTTGCCATTCGCCCCGGCCGGCCACTGGCGCTCGGCCAGATCGGCCGCGTGCCGTTGATCGGCCTCCCGGGCAATCCGGTCGCGGTCGTCGTGACCTTCGCGCTGTTCGCCCGGCCGCTCATTCTGGGGCTCGGCGGGGCCAGCGTGCTCGACCCGGCGCACTACCAGGTGCGCGCGGCGTTCGACTACAAGAAGAAGCCGGGTCGGCGGGAATGGCTGCGCGCGCGCCTCGTGCCAGGCGCGGACGGCGTGCTTGCCGCAGAGAAATTCGCGCATGACGGCGCGGGAATCCTGAGCTCGACCGTGTTCGCCGACGGCCTGGTCGAGCTCGGCGAGGAGGTGACGCGGCTCGAGCGCGGTGCCATGGTCGATTTCCTGCCCTTCAGCGAGCTGCGATGAAACTCCTGTACTTTGCCTGGCTCCGTCAACGCGTCGGCCATGGCGCCGAGGATGTGGCGCTGCCGCCCGAGGTGCGCACCGTGCGCGAGCTGATCGATTGGCTCAAAGCGCGCGGGCCCGGCTATGGCCAGGCATTCGAGGATCTGCGCGTGGTGCGCGCGGCGGTGAACCAGGATTATGTCGGCCTCGATCATCCGGTGAAGAACGGCGATGAGATTGCCTTCTTTCCACCGGTGACGGGGGGCTAGGAGTGCGACCATGATCCGCGTTCAGCGCGAGGATTTCGATGTCGGCGCCGAGATCAAGAGGCTCACCGCCGGCAATCACGGCATTGGCGGCATTGCGAGCTTCATCGGCACGGTGCGCGAGGGCGCGAGCCATGACGCCGCCTCGACGCAGATCGGCGCGATCACGCTCGAGCACTATCCGGGCATGACCGAGCGCCAGCTCGAGGCGATCGAGGCCGAGGCACGCACGCGCTGGCCGCTCGATGCGGTGCTGATCATCCATCGCTTCGGCCGGCTCGAGCCGGGCGAGCAGATTGTGCTGGTCGTGACGGCATCGTCGCACCGACAGGCCGCGCTCGAATCCTGCGCCTTCCTGATCGACTGGCTCAAGACCAAGGCGCCGTTCTGGAAGCTCGAGGACACAGGCGAAGGCGCAAAGTGGGTCGAGGCACGCGCCAGCGATGACGCCGCGACCGCGCGCTGGCAGCCGAAACCGAACGCCGCCGAATAGCTCGCTCAAGCCGCGTTCAGCGCTGCAAACTTTGCTTCCATCTCACGCCGCGTGCGCACGGCGAGTGAGCCTTCATCGAGCGTCACGTCATCCGCCCGCACGACCCCATCGCGAGTGACCGGCCTCTTCAACTTCACGCCATGGGCGAGCCCGATCGGCAAGGCGCCGGCGGCAACGCTGCCCGACGAAGGCATCAGGCGGCCATAGACCGTGAAGCCGCCCTCGCCGTCGAGCGTCTCGCCAGCCTTGAGGTCGCGCTTGGCGCAGGCGACTGCGTCGGCCCGGAAGGCATCGGGCTGACCGGTCGGCTCGCCGCGCACGCCGACGCTCGCGACCGAGATGCCGAGCTCGAGCCCGATCAGGTGAAACGGCTTGTAGAGCGCGGAATAACGGCCGGTCGAATCGGTGACGAGGCCATATTCGCGAAAGCAGGCCTGGACATAGTCGCTCGGCGCCTCGAACACGACATAGACGCCCCAGCGCAAATGGTCGGTCAGCTCCTTGCCATCCGTGCCCATGCTGGAGATCACCTCGACCTGCCCCTTGTGATGCAGCGTGCCGCCCTCCGCCCTCGGGCGCAGCACGTCCGCCAGCGCGCGCGTGCCGCAGGAGGGAAAGCCGAGGCCGTCCGGCGCGGGTGTAAGCCCGGTTGCGTTCGCCACCGCGGTCATCTCGATCGCGGATTTCGTACCGTCGAGGAAGGAGTTGAACATCTGCGGGTTCATGCCGCCGCGCTCGGCCTGCTCCGGCGTCAGGCCGTAATGGCGCCAGACATCGGCCGGCGTCACGTGGTGATAGCCCGGCAAATACTTTGTGCCCTTGCCTGCGGCGATCACGTCGAAACCGCTGGCGCGCGCCCAATCGACCTGCTCGGCGATCAGCGCCGGCTGATCGCCATAGGCCAGCGAATAGACGACGCCCGCCTTGCGCGCCCGCTCGGCCAGCGCCGGGCCGCACAGCGCGTCGGCCTCGACATTGACCATGATGATGTGGCGCCCCGCCTCGATGGTCGCGAGCGCGTGCGCGACGCCGGCGGTCGGGCTGCCGGTCGAATCGATGATGATATCGACCCCGGGCGCCTTGATCAGCGCGAACGGATCGTCAAACAGCGCGACGCCCTTTGTCTTCAGCGCCTGATCGACGCTCGGCTGAATCGCCTCGCCCGGCCAGCCTGCGCGCCTCAGTGCCTCACCCGCGCGATTGAGGTTGAGGTCCGCGAGGCCGGCGACATGGAGCCCCGGCGTGCGCCGCACCTGGGCCAGGAACATCGTGCCGAACTTGCCGGCGCCGATCAGCCCGATGCGAAGCGGCGCGGCGCGCTGGGCCAGCAGGCGATGGAGGTTCATGGTGGCTACCGCCCGGCATCAGTGGATGGGCGGCACGACCGCATTGCCGCCCACCCGAAGGAACCGATCCGAATCAGATGTAGTAGAGCTGCTCCTGCGACACGCCCTTGTCCGAGAACGAGATCATGCCGGCGCCGACGACCTTGCCGACCTGCCACTTGCACCAGGCCGTGCCGCCGTCAACCGCGACATTGGTGATGTCCATCTTCTTGCCGAGCTCCTTGAGCTCCGCGCAATAGGCGGGCAGATCCTTCTTGGTGATGACCTTGCCGCCCTTGTCCAGGAGCTTGTAGTCCGCCGTCACATTGGCCGCGATGGCCGCGGCATCGAGGTCGGTGAAACCCTTGGCATAACCCCCGAGCTTGTCTGACGCCGACATTTTTGATCTCCCTGGGTTGGTCGGGCTCTATTGCCGTGCTGCTGAGCCGGCCCGACCCCTGGATGGTTCGGAGCCTTGGGCGCGAAATCAAGCGGATTCAGAGCCGCAGCGAAGTCGACGCGCTATTTGACCGCGTAGCGCGCAATGAATTCCTGATTGAGCGTGACGCCGAGACCCGGCCGATCAGGGATTACCATCTCCCCGTTCGACACGATGAACTGCTCCCGCGGCAGCTCGAACAGCAAGGGGTTGGCGCCGAGCGAATACTCCAAGATGGTCGCGGCCGGCGAGGTGGCGGCCACCTGCAGCCCGGCGGCAAAGTGCAACGGGCCACCCCACAAATGGGGCGCGAGCTTCACCTGATGAGTCTCGGCGAGCGCGGCGATGCGCATGGTCTCGGTGATGCCGCCGCAGATCGCGGGGTCGGGCTGGAAGATGTCGACCGCGCGCAGGGCCGCAAGCTCCTGGAAGTCGAAGCGGGTGAACTCGCTTTCGCCGGCGGAGATCGGAATATCGGTTGAGGCGCGCACCTCGGCCATGCCGAGCTTGTTGTCGGCGGTGACCGGCTCCTCGAACCAGGCGAGCCGACACTCGGTCACCTCGCGTGCAAAGCGCTTGGCCTCGGCGGTTGAATAGGTGCCGTGCGCGTCCGCCATAATATCGACGCCTTCGCCAAGCGCCTTGCGCGCCGCTTTGACGCGCCGCACCGAATCCGCCACTTCGCCGTCACCAGTACCGACACGCATCTTGACCGCCTTGAAGCCACCGCGGTCGATGTAGCTCTGCAATTGCTCGCCGATGGTCTCGGCCGGCGCCCAGCCGCCGGACGCATAGGCCGGCAGCTTCGCGTGCGTGCGCCCGCCGAGCAGGCGCCAGACCGGTTGGCCAAGCGCCTTGCCGTTGAGATCCCACAGCGCCATATCGATCGCGCCGATCGCCGCGATGTGAATGCCGCGGCGGCCGAGAATCGGGAAGCTTCGGCCGCGCGCGAGCGCATAGTGCGCGCGCCGGCCGTTATAGAGCTCCTCCCAGATCCGACGGATGTCGCGCGCGTCTTCGCCGATGATCTGCGGGCCAAACTCATCGTTCACGATCGCAGCGACGCCGGCATTGTTGCCGCAACTCGCGACCGAGGCGCGCCCCTCGCCGTATCCGACGAGGCCGTCATCGGTCTCGATCGTGATCAACGTCGTGTCGAACGAATCGACGACGCCAAAATCGCTGCGGTGCTGCTTGTCTTTTGGGATCGGCACGTGCAGCCACACGGCCGAGACAGACTTGATGCGCATCTCCCCCACCCTTTTTGGGTCGCGGCGATCGTGAGGGATCCTCGCGACCACTCGATTCTAGGCGGCCTCATCCGCCTCCGCGCCATCGACAACACCAGGCACCCAGCGCAGGATGTCGGCCGCGCTGACGCCTTTGCGCGCCGCATAGTCCCGCACCTGATCCGCCCCGATCTTGCCGACGCCGAAATAGCGCGCCTCGGGGTGGCTGAAATAATAGCCACAGACACTGGAGGCCGGCCACATCGCGAAGCTCTCGGTCAGGCGCACGCCGGTCTCGCGCTCGGCGTCGAGCAGGCGAAAGATCGTCTCCTTCTCGCTGTGGTCGGGACAAGCGGGGTAGCCCGGTGCCGGCCTGATGCCACGATAGGCCTCGGCGATCAGCTCGGCGTTGCTGAGGCACTCATCGGGCGCGTAGCCCCAATAGAATCGCCGAACGCGGGCGTGTAGCGCTTCGGCCAACCCCTCCGCAAAGCGATCCGCCAGCGCCTTGACCAGGATTGCGTTGTAGTCGTCATGCGCAGCGGCAAAGGCTTCGGCGTGACGATCGGCCTCGGGACCCGCCGTCACCACGAAGGCGCCGAGATAGTCCTCCACACCCGATCCCTCTGGCGCGATGTAATCCGCCAGCGCCAAGTTGGGCCGGCGATCGTCGCGCAACATCTGCTGGCGCAGCGTGTGAATCGTCGCGAGCGGCACGCGGCGCACCTCATCGTCAAACAGCACGATGTCGTCATCATTCGAGTGGGCCGGCCAGAACCCGATCGTCGCGCGCACCTTGAACCAGCGCCCCTCGACGATCTGCCGGACCATTGCTTCTGCATCACGATAAAGTGAGCGCGCGCTCTGGCCGATGACGGCGTCGTCGAAAATTGCCGGGAACGTGCCCGCCAATTCCCAGGTGCGGAAGAACGGTGTCCAGTCGATGGTTGCGGCGATCTCATCGAGCGGAAAGTCCTCGATCGTGCGCCGGCCCAGGAAACTCGGCTTGGGTGGCGCGGCGCGCGACCAATCGAGCCGAAGTCGGTTGGCCCTTGCCGCATCCAGCCGGCAGCGCGCCAGCCCATCACGGTCGCGCGCATGACGCGTGCGCACCTTGGCATAGTCGGCCCGCACGGTTTCGACGAAGCTTTCGCGCTGGTCGGGCGCGATCAATCGGCCGACCACGCCGACCGCGCGCGAGGCGTCGGTGACATGGACCGTCGGCCCGCTATAGCCGGGCTCGATCTTGAGCGCGGTGTGCACCTTGCTCGTGGTCGCGCCCCCGATGAGCAGCGGCAGGTCCAAGCGGCGACGTTCCATCTCGCGCGCCACCGCGCTCATCTCATCGAGACTCGGCGTGATCAACCCTGACAGCCCAACGATGTCGACCTCGCGCTCCTTCGCGACCTCGAGAATTCGATTCATCGGCACCATGACGCCGAGGTCGATCACCTCATAGTCATTGCACTGGAGCACGACGCCGACGATGTTCTTGCCGATGTCATGAACATCACCCTTCACGGTGGCGAGCAGCACGCGCCCTTTGGTGGCGCGTCCACCTTGGATCTGGCGCTCCGCCTCCATGAAGGGAATGAGATGCGCCACCGCCTTTTTCATCACACGCGCGCTCTTGACCACCTGAGGCAGGAACATCTTGCCGGCACCGAACAAATCGCCGACCACGTTCATGCCATCCATCAGGGGCCCTTCGATGACATCGAGCGCCCGCGCCGCGCCACGGCGAGCCTCCTCCGTGTCCTCGACGATATGGCTGTCAATGCCATGCACCAGCGCATGGACCAGCCGGCTCGACGCGTCTCCGGCGCGCCAGGCCTCGGCTGTGGGAGCGTTGGACTCGCTCGTCGGGCGATAGCGCCCCGCGATCTCGACCAGCCGCTCGGTGGCATCGGGTCGCCGGTTGAGGATCACGTCTTCGACCCGCTCGCGCACGTCGCGCGGAATATCCTCGTAGATCGCAAGCTGCGTCGGATTGACGATCGCCATGTCGAGGCCCGCTTCGATCGCGTGATAGAGGAACACCGCGTGCATCGCCTCGCGGATCGCCTGGGTGCCCCTGAACGCAAACGACACGTTTGAAATGCCGCCCGAGACGTGCGCCTCGGGGAGCTCGGCCTTGATCCGCCGCGTCGCCTCGATGAATGCGCGGCCATAGTCGTCATGCTCGGCGATACCGGTCGCGACGGCGAAGACGTTTGGATCGATGATGATGTCGCAGGGCTCATAGCCCGCACGACTGCAAAGCAGATCGACCGCGCGGCGTGCAACCGCGCATTTATGCTCGATCGAACCCGCCTGCCCCTGCTCGTCGAACGCCATGACCACGACGGCCGCCCCGTAGCGACGGATCGCCCGGGCCTGCGCGAGGAACGGCGCCTCACCTTCCTTCAGGCTGATCGAGTTGACGATGCCCTTGCCCTGGAGGCATTTGAGGCCGGCCTCGATCACCGACCACTTCGATGAATCGATCATCACCGGCACGCGCGCGATATCGGGCTCGGCCGCGATGAGATTGAGGAAGCGCACCATCGCGGTTTCGCCCTCGATCAGGGCGTCGTCCATATTGACGTCGATGACGTTGGCGCCGTTTTCCACCTGCTCGCGTGCGATCGCGACCGCCGCATCGAACTCGCCGGCGGCGATCTGCTTCCTGAACTTGGCCGAGCCCGCGACATTGGTGCGCTCGCCGATCAGGATGAAATTCGACGGAAGGCTCATCGCCGAACCTCGAGCGGCTCGAGACCGGAAAGACGGAGCCGCCGTGCGGGACGGTTCGGTGCACGCGGCGCAACGCCCGCGACCGCGCTCGCAATCGCACGAATATGCGCTGGCGTCGTGCCGCAACAACCGCCGACCAGATTGACCAAGCCGGCACGCGCCCACTCGCCCAGATGCGCGGCGGTTTCCTCGGGCGTCTCGCGATATTCGCCGAGCGCATCGGGCAGACCGGCATTGGGATAGGTGGAAATGCCGCACCCGGCCACGCTCGAGAGCGCAGCGACATAGGGCCGCAACTGCTCGGCGCCGAGTGAACAATTGAAGCCGACCGCAAACGGCTCGGCATGCCGGACGGATACGTAAAATGCTTCGGGCGTCTGCCCACTCAGCGTGCGGCCCGAGCGATCGCTGATGGTTGCCGACACGATGACCGGCAGACGCACGCCGATATCTTCGAACAGCTCGTCAAGCGCATAGAGCGCCGCCTTGGCGTTCAGGGTGTCAAACACGGTCTCGATGATGATGAGGTCCGAGCCACCCTCGATCAAGCCGCGCGCGGTTTCGGCGTAGCTTGCGCGCAGATCATCGAAGCCAACCGCACGAAAGCCCGGATTGGCGACGTCGGGCGAAATCGAGCAGGTTTTGTTGGTGGGCCCGAGCGCGCCGGCGACGAAACGCGGGCGATCGTTGGTCGACAAGGCATCAGCCGCGGTGCGCGCGAGACGCGCCGAGGCGAACGCCATCTCGGCAATGTGGGGCTCGAGCTGATAGTCAGCCTGGGATATGGCACTCGTATTGAAGCTGTTGGTGGTGACGATATCCGCCCCGGCGGCCAGAAACTCCCGATGAATGGCCTCGATCAGTCCGGGCTGGGTGAGCACCAGCAGATCGTTGTTGCCCTTGAGATCGCAGGCGTGCGCCTTGAAGCGCTCGGCGCGGAACTCGGCCTCACCCGGCCCGCTCGCCTGAACCATGGTGCCCATGGCGCCATCGAGCACGAGAATCCGCGAGGCCGCAGCGTCATGCAATGCGGAGATCCGATCGTGACGATCCGACACGATGCGCTATCCGATGATCCAAGCCGCCGAGCTCATCGTGTCTCGCTGCCTCATTGGGGTTACGGCAACCCGAATCGATCGCCCGCCACGGCTTCCGTGCCGTTGCGCCGGCGAGCATAGCAGCCACGCGGGGAAATCCAAGTCACGCGCTACGCCGTCCTAGCGAAGATGCCCGACCGCGGACGCGTCAAGCGCCGTGATTCTCCTGTAGACGCGCATCTTGGATTGCACGCGGTTCCTGAACTCGCCCCAGCCCCGGCGCTGGGAGAACTGCGCGCTGTCGATCACGTGTGGACCATCCACCTCGTAAACCGTCAGATAGCGCCGCTTGCCGTCCTCCTCCGAAATGTATCGAGCGGATCGATGAAAGCCGGGGCAGGCCGTGATCTCGGGCAGATGGGTGCCATTGTACCACGCGTTCCAGGCCTCCTCGACCTCGGGATCGATACTGACATCAACCACGAGCAAATGGGTGGGCAGGCTCATCATGGGCTCCTTCGATTGATCGATAGGGTGTTTGGAATTAACCGTTCCGGACGTTTCTGATAGATCACGAACACATTGGACACGTCACATCGCGCAACTTTTTTTGCGCGTCAAGGAGTGGCGACAGTTGACCGAGGCCCGCCTGACCCGACGGATGATCGGGGCCCTGCTGATCTACGCCTTCGTCACAGTCGTGGCTGGGGTTACCGCCGGCGTTCAGGCGGCCGAACGCTTCATCACCCTCGGCTCAACCACCTCGACACAGAACTCCGGCCTGTTCGACGCACTGCTTCCCTCGTTTGGTGCAAAGATCGGCATCGAAGTGCGGGTGGTCGCCGTGGGCACCGGCCAGGCCCTCAAGCTCGGCGAGCGCGGCGATGTCGATCTCATTCTGGTTCACGATCGGAAGGGCGAAGACGAATTCGTCGCGGCCGGCTATGGCATCGAGCGGCGCGACGTCATGTACAACGACTTCGTCATCGTCGGCCCGGCGGTCGACCCGGCGGGCATCAAGGGCAAGACCGATGCGGCGATCGCACTTCAAGCGATTGCCGCGGCCAAGGCTCCGTTCGTCTCGCGGGGCGACGACAGCGGCACGCATCGACTTGAGCAACGCCTTTGGAAGGAGACCGGCGTGGACGTGTCAGCGGCTTCTGGCACCTGGTATCGAGAGAGCGGATCAGGCATGGGCGCAACACTCAACACCGCAGCCGGCCTTGACGCCTATGTTCTGACCGATCGCGCCACTTGGCTTGCCTTCAAGAACAAGGCGGCGCTGACCGTGCTCGTTGAAGGCGATGACCGCCTCTTCAATCAGTACGGCGTGATCCTGGTCAATCCGGCACGGCATGCGCATATCAGGATTGACGACGCTCGCGCCTTTCGCGACTGGTTGGTGTCGCCAGAGGGGCAGAGCGCCATCTCGATGTTCGCCGTTGAAGGACAGCAAGTCTTCTTTCCCAACGCGAAGTAAAATTTCCCACTGTGTACAGTGTTCAGATGGAACCGACGGGCAACTGACCTGCATCGTGTCCCCCGTCATCAACCGAGAGACAGATTGAGGGGATAGGCTAAAGGAGGAATTCTGGCTCATCGGAGCCCACCAAGGAGCGCAGATGAGACAGAATTCCGGGCCGTCGGAGACGGCCGA
>Ga0194121_10010524_pt1 | contig 11214 bp, 9 predicted proteins | sample TA2MahCa50mmetaG_FD_148609 | JGI IMG/M metagenome (GOLD analysis project Ga0194121, IMG submission 148609) | Freshwater microbial communities from Lake Tanganyika, Tanzania - TA2015020 Mahale Deep Cast 50m | ecosystem: Environmental > Aquatic > Freshwater > Lake | place: Tanzania: Lake...
TGGAAAGACCACCGGATGAGAGCATGAAAGTATACAAAAACAATCCCTTCGACATGGATTTGGGGCCCTTCTCCGGGGCAGCTAAACCCGTTCTCGTGGGAATAGTATTGGTAATTTTGGCACTCATCTTAACGACTCAGACATTTAACCCATTACACGCGGAATTAAAAAAAAATCCATTATCCCTTTCCGCGAACGACTCCACAATACTCGAAGTCCTCGTGACTAATCCCACTACTACCACGCTAAACAATGTCGTGGTTTCTCTATCCGCTCCCGGGTCGAAACAAATTAGTTTGTATCCTGAAAAATTATCCATTCCAACGCTGGGACCGCAAGAAACGCGCAAACTCGAATACTTAATCTCACCCATTGACTCAACAAGCTATCCATTTTATCCAGGAACATATCGCGTGGATGTAATTACAAAAATTAGTGAAAAAAATTATCAAACCAGCGTTTTTGTGAGCGTGGAGAAATAATTATTCTTTCTTCCGATAATGCGCGCGCAAAAATAGTTTCACATTCTCAATAAATTTTTCTTCATCTTCTTTACGAATGAGACCGCCCGCTGCCGGAATGTGACCACCGGCATTTGACTCGGGCAAACCTTTCACGGCAAACTCAAGCATCTCGTTCATGGGAACCTTGAAATCCTGGCGACGTGCCGACAAGGTGACACGTGAACCATTGGCCACTTCTTGGAGCATAATCAGATTCCAATTCGAATACTTTTCGCGGGAAAGCTTGTTGATGAGCAGACTCTTAATCGCATGACGAGGTTTCACCACCGCAATGGCCAATTCCAACTCGGGAAAAAGTTGAATACTCGTGCGAAGTTTTTCCATCCACTCATTAACTTCATCATCCACCACGTTAACAAGGGCACGAAAACCAGAATCTAAAACCACTTGAGGATGATGAGCATCGACCAATAATTCCAACAATTCAGGCATTTGATACGAGGAAAGAATCTGCGTGCAATAAATCATCCCACTCAACGTGCCAAAAGGAGAAGCAAACGGGTCATCATTTTCTACCGGAGAAAGACCCCATTTTTTACCCGATGCATCAACAAAATGCTTCCAACGCGGATACGAGGAATCAGAAACAATACCAATGCAAGGAACCCAATCCCTATCGGACAAATCAACCACGCACGAAAACAAGGTGTAGGCAAAAATAGCCGTTGGACACGAACTCGGCTCCGTCTCCCAAACCAATTGGGGTTTGACCATGGTGAAACGAGGAGAATCATAATCACGATATACTTTATGATGATCAATCACTAAAACAGGGGCGACTTTCTCCAACGCGTGCATGAATTCAATCGACTTTTGGTCAACCGTTTTATCCACTGTAATAATCTTCGTCACTCCCTCCGCCTGCAATTTTTGAGGGAGCAAATCATCAATATAATTAGGGCTATGCTCAAACGGCGTCACCCAAAAAGGACGGTGACCCGTGAGATGTTCCACTCCCACCACTACACTCGCTGCCGCGCTCATCCCATCGCCATCATCATCATAAATGACCGCGACCCGATCCTCTTTCGTTAATTGTTTCAAAAAAGACACGGCTTTATCCCAGCGCGCGCGATTAGTCCAGTGTAACTCAGAGACCCACGCCGGAACCACGTAATCATGAGAAGGATGACTAGCGGAATGAGAATGCACAACCATAACCTATTCCCCAGTGGCAGGCTTAAAAGCCCAGAGTTTTTGCTGGAAAATAGATGAAAAATAACACCCTTTTCACGGAAGAATGGTTCGCCCAACAAAAAATAGACACGCTTTACACGGTGACCGGGGAACAGATGCAGGACCCTCTACTCACTAAATTCACAGGAATCACCCACACGGATTTCTCCTTCCGATTTGTTCAAACAAACCAAAAAAACATTTTACTCACCAGCCCATTAGAAGCAGGGACGGTCAAACAACACTATCACGGAAAAATCAACATCATTCGCACACGCAAAGACGTATTGCACATTTTACGACCATTTTTCCGCCACGCACGGGTGGGAGTAAACATGAATTACATGACTGCGGGACAATATGCTGCGTTGAAAAAAACATTTCCAAACGCTAAATTGGTGGATGTGAGTCAAGCCCTATATGATAGTCGAATCATCAAAACACGCGAGGAGATTCAAAAAATAAAAGAGGCTGCCAAAATTTCACACCAAATACATGGAAAAATGAATAACTTCTTGAAAAAAAACATGAGTGAAATAGAATTAGCCGCAGCATTGGATTATGCCATTGCCCGCGAAGGATGCACGAATGCGTATCCCACCATTGTTGGCTTTGGAAAAAATTCCTCCAATATTCACCATTTTAATACGAATAAAAAATTGCAAAAAGGAAACATGATACTCATTGACTGCGGAGCCAAGTACGAAGGGTATTGCTCCGATCTCACCCGCACAACGTGTTTCGGACGCGCAACGAGTGAACAGCACGAAAAATATGACGCGTGTAGAAAAGCGCAAGAAGAATCCATTGCACTCATACAACCGGGAGTAAAAGCCAGTGTGGTTGCCGAAAAAGCTCAAAAAATCATTGGACACCAAATCCCGCACGCACTCGGACACGGAATTGGATTGGAAACGCACGATGCACCGGGGGCGATTCATCCGCGCGCAACGTGGGCCTTTAGCGAGGGAATGACTCTCGCCGTGGAACCGGGATATTACACTCAAAAATGGGGCATCCGAATTGAAGATGACGTACTTCTCACACGAAACGGGTGCGAACGACTCAGTACCGCACCCAAAAAGCTCATTGAACTTTAACGCACAACGAATGGCTTTTAATCGTAGTTTTCCTCTTTAGTCGATGCAATTGATTCAAGCCAAAGAACGACTCGATGCCGCATTGGCACGCAAGGATTTAATCATGCTCGTGGGCGATTGTGAGGTCAAATACCAAGGAAGAGCGGCGAGCAACCTTCCACTGGGCTCGCGCTTGCTTCTCATTAAAGGGGATGGAAGTTTTGCTATCCACCAAAACCGACTATTACGGCCTACTAACTATTTGATGAGCAACACCTGGTCAACCGTACTCGAAAATGACACCCTCACGGTATCGGCCATCAAACGCTCACCGCGTGAAACGCTCACGGTCTTTTTGAAAAACGTAGAAATGCTAAACGTTCACTCCATGGAAGACCACGCGGAAGACTTCAAACTTGTGGGGACGGAAAAAGAACTGAATGATCAACTCATGAATGATTTGGAAGTATTGGAAAAAGGACTCAGACCGCTGAAACAAGAAGACGTGCTGCGAAAAGGTTTCGTGGACATTCTCGCGGAAGACAAGGATGGAAACCTAGTGATTATAGAACTGAAACGAAAACAAGCAGACTATAACGCGGTCATGCAACTCCAACGATATGTAAATGAACTCAAAAAAATCAAAAACAAAAAAGTACGCGGAATCATCGTCGCCCCCACGATAGGAAGGCCCGCGTTGGAACTATTGAAAAATAATGGAAATGAATATTATCCATTCGAATTCGATGTCACACAACCACGGGCAACCATTAAAGGAATTGACACTAAACAAAAAACGATATTTCAGGCGTTAGAAGAAAATTCCAAGAAAAAGAATCGGCCTACTGGGGATTCAAAGAATCCCCAAAAGTAGTCCTTCCGCGCGGCCGCAGGTGAGCGGCCCGAAACAAAAAACGATATTTCAAGCACTAGCAGAAAATGCTAAAACAAAAACGAAAAAAAATAATTAAAATGACCGAATACTACTTCGGCCATTTCATTCAAATACTACTTGCTCGTGTACGCGTGATACATGAGAGGCAATCCCGTGGTTAACGCGAGCAAAATCGATTGGTTCATTCCTATTTCATTGGCGAAAGCAAAGCACGCCACAAAAACAAGGGCTTGCAACACTCCCAATCCGTACCAAAAGTTTTTGTTCACCCAATAATATCCCGTCAACAAAAAACCAATGGTTTGTAACAATGCCCAATACGCCCACGCACTCGGAATGAGAGCGGGAACTTTCTGCGTGAAGAAGGCCCAATGATAAACCATTCCAACTACTCCAACAACGGCCCAGACCCAGAAGACTTTATTGGCCTTCCAGTTAGGAACCCACTTTCCCATCGCAACCACACCAATTACCGTCAAAATGGTCCAGAAGGGCATGGGTTGCATGATATTCATCCCAAACCAGGGAAAGTGATACATCCCATAACCGATGAGGCAAATCAATCCCCAGAGAAAAATTGACTTATTGATTCCGTTCATGTTTTTTCCTCCAAAAATAATTCATTAATTAACGAAGATAAATTAGAGTTTAATAACCATAAGGCGAAAAACCAATGGAAAAAAAAATTGATGGAAAGTAGACTCTAACTTTATATAGCAAAACGAAATCATACACGCGAGGGGGAGGTCGAGGGGGATGTGGAAACGAGCACTATTGTCAATTCTTATTCTCGCTGGGCTATCCCCGCTTACATTTGCATTGGCTGAAAACCCACCATCGGATTTGGATGATACCCTGGAAATGATGGTCACAAAAGGATATGCGGCATCGTTTACTACACGCGGATGGGGAAGCGTGTATGATTTGCCCCAATCCCAATTCTCCATCGATGACACGGATTTTTTTGACAACCAAAACGAGTTTGGAAAAATAGGTTTGTATGCAGCAGGATTAAACACGCTGCTCAACCCGCAACTCGATGGATTAGATTTGAATGAAGGAATCGCGGACAACATTACGCACGCGGCCGCAAGCACACTCGCATGGGTTTGGACGCCCGACACGGTTTCATATGGAGTCAAACACAAAGGAAAACTACCCAACAATGGAATAACGAATGTTCTAACCAAAATAAAAGGAATCAGCGTGACCAGCAACGCATGCTTGAAAGACGCAGAAGTTGCATACAACACGTGGGGAGTGCCCAAAGACACGATTAACAAGCAAACGAGTTCACAACTCAACTCACTCGCGGGAGCAGGATACTTGTATGCGGAAGCCGCACAACACACCACGAATGAAACCACGAAAAAAGATTACGAAACCATTGCTAAAGGAATCGGGGACATGCTCTTATCGTCCATTGTCACTCCCGAAGGAGAAAACGTTGGAATCAATTCAAGTCAAACGGCTGACTCGTATGAGCACACGATTCCAATTGGAATGATGCCGGCCCAATTCACCATTTTAACCGACTCCGTGGACACGGAATTATGCACGGATGGGGGAAGCGTTAAGCTGCATGAAAACAGAAAAACACACATTGCCCAAGCCATTGTTTTCTGGAGAAAACTATTTGAAATAACGGGCGAAGAAAAATATTCCCGCGCGGCCGACATGGCAGAAGAAGGAATATTATCCACCCAAGAATGCGATGGCAGCTACAAAGATTATACACGATGGGAGGGAGCCGGAATAAACCCCAACACGTGCACGCCGGATGACGGAAGTGAATCCTACGAAGCCTACCCTGCCTACGTGGCCGTGGCCGAAACCAAGGGATTTCTCACGGATATGGGAATCATGCTCCACTTACTCCAAAAAAGCAACCCCACAATTTACCAAACCAATGATCACTTCAAGAAAGCCGTGCAATACTTACTCGTCTTAGAAGAAGAAGACACCGCGGGAGCGGGACGATCCTATAACGGAGACCCCCTCCGCTATGCGAGTTATTCCATTGACGTGGAAAACCGTTCCTTTGCACAAACCATGCTCGGAAGCATTTTCCTCCGCGCATCATGCGTAGAGAAAGATAATGCGATGGAAAAACGATTGCAACAACGCGCATACGATTTGTTAGACACCGCATCCAACCTCGTACCCAGTGAATTAGACAGCAAAGTCGCCAACGCCATTGCCACAGACCCCGGAACCAACATCCTAGCAGTATCAGCGGCCGCCGACGCGTGGAAAATCATTACATCCGGATGCGAAGACTGCAAAGACAAGGACGGAGACGGATACTTAGACGGAGAATGCGCCGGAGACACGGTGAAATACGATTGTAATGACACCAACCCAGACATTCACCCCAACGCCACGGAAACATGCGACAGCATTGACAATGATTGTGATGGAAAAATAGACGACGGATTCGATGCAGACAATGACGGATACGCCATATGCGGAGAAAAAATAGATTGCAATGATGCCAGCAACGAAGTCTATCCAGGAGCGAAAGAAACCAAGGATGGCGCCGATAATGATTGTAATGGAAAAATAGATGATGCGGGAATCGAATTCCAACTCATCACGGACGTAAACACGGGAGTGCCCAATATTGAAGTCGTGCTCATTGAATATGGAAACGTGTGCGCAAACTCATTCTCCTCACTCTCCACCAGCATTAGCAAAATCAAAGAACAATGCGCAACCGCAGGAACATGCACCACGAATGAAAACGGAAAATGTTTGTTCACGCTTGACAAGGATGGTTCCTACCAAGCATTAGCCAACCTCCCAAAGAAGGGCGTGGTGTCCGATAAAATTGATTACAAAACGGAGGAGCGCGTACCCTACGTGTTATTTGTGGGTAGCATTGACACGAATGCCAATGACACGAATGCAGTGACAACGAAACCTAATCCCTTCACGAATAACCCGTACTTCTTTGGAGGATTCGCACTCGTGGGGATTATTATCGCGGGGGGGGTAGTATTCTACCTCTACAAGACAGGCAAACTAAAAATCCCCGCACTCAAAACAAAAAACAGCGGAATGACACTCAGCCCATCTCGCGGGGAAACCAAACCAATCACGACCAACACTCCCACGAAGAAACCATTCAAACTGAATATTTCACTACCACGCATCCAACTCCCCAACCTGGCCAAATCACCCCAAAAAAGAGAAGAAAACACGGGAACCATGTTGTATAGTGGAAAAATGAGCACCGGAAAAAAAATAGCCTCCAAAATAGTGGGAGGAAAACCCATTGGGGGAAAATGGGAAAACAAACTCGGAAAAAAACCCCTCAACTTTGCCAAAAAAGAAAACAAAGTAAGAGTATGGAAAGACGATTAATCCCATCGATTAATCTAACCCAAAAAAAAGAAGTGGCAGGATCAAATAACCCTGCGCCAAATTATTTTCTCAACACGGCTTTCTTTCCAAGCTCTTCATCAATGGCCAGTTTCGGAACCCTTTAACAAAGGGTTCATCGAAATTTGATCAACCTTTGCATGCAAAGGTTGCTGGCCGCCACGAGGGACTCCATCGCGGGATTTGACAATCCCGTAGTAGGCCTATTTTTTTAGCACGGCTTTCTTTCCAAGCTCTTCTTCGATGCGCATCAAACGATTATACTTCGCCACACGTTCTGAACGGGAAAAACCACCGGCTTTCAAATAATCCGCACCAATACCAACGGCTAAATCGGAAATGAACGTGTCTTCCGTATCACCAGCGCGGTCACTCACAATAATGGTCCACTTGGCCTCGCGTGCCAGCGTAAATGCTTCCAATGCTTCGGTCAATGTCCCCACTTGATTGGGTTTCAAATTCAATCCATTGCATGCTTTCAAATCCAAGACACGCTTAATACGCGTAGGAGAAGAAACCAACAAATCATCCCCCACAATAGGATGAGTATTCCCCACACGCGTCATTAATCCCTGAAAACCAGGCAAATCATCTTCCGCAAACGGATCTTCCAACACCGAAATAGGGTATTGTTCCACGAGGTTAGCGTAATAATTCACTAACTGACGATGCGTCAATGGCTTACCATCCACGACATACATTCCCTTCTTACGCAAGTGAGAACCCGCGATACTCAAACCAATCTTAATTTGCTTATCATGACCCACTTCCTTCGCCGCATTCATGATAGTGTCCAATGCCACCTTCACATCATTCGTAGGAATGGCTAATCCACCGGTTTCTCCCACGTTTGTTGAACGCGCATCAAAATTTTTTCCCGCGTGAACGCGCAAGGTTTGATAAATCTCGGAAGAAATTTGAATAGCATCCGCCGCACTCTTGGCTTTCGTGGGAGTAATCAAGAATTCCTGGAAAGGCAATTCATTCCCCGCGTGCTTGCCGCCATTCAACACGTTAATCATGGGCAATGGAATCGTGGGAACGTGCTTGCCACCCTTTCCTTGCACCACGAGGGAGTGAATGTGCTCATACAAGGGTTTGTCCTGCAACTTAGCACCCAATCGAGCCACCGCCATGGAAGATGCAATCATGGCATTCGCCCCCAACTTAGACTTATTGGGAGTACCATCCAACTCAATCAACAACTTATCCACTTCATGCTGGGCAACGGCATTCGCGTCCTTCAATTCCGAATTAATGGGACCATTCACATTCCGAATGGCTTTTTGGACACCCATCCCCATGAATGATTCCTCATCCCGCAAATCATGGGCTTCAAAACGACCCTTACTCACTCCCGCAGGAGCAGTAGCACTCGCGACAATCGAACCGGAGACAGCCTCGACTTCAATCGTGGGAAACCCCCGAGAGTCATACACTAAATGGGCGCGAAGTTTTTCGACAGCAAACGGACTTTTCATGTAGATTTCACCCGCTCGAGGAGCAATGCTGTATAGTATACACGTCAAGGGTTAAAAGCATGCCTCGGAACGCGCGAATACATGACCACTAAATAAGGCAAACTAAGCATAAAACCCCCTAAAAATGACAATGGGGACGTTTTAGGAAGGTGTTGTCCTTTTTCGCGGATTACATCACGGAAGGATTAATCTCATCCTTCGTATCCGGAGAAGGTTCTTCCGAGGGAGGGTTTTCTCCACTCGAAGGAGAAACAGTGCCCGAACCCAATGCGTGAATGGTGCCATCTTTTTTCTTTTCGAGAATCACTCGCTTGACCATGTTAAAGTTCTGCGTCCCCAACAATTCTTCTGTCAATTTTATACTCGCCCACGTCTCTAATGATTGGTAGCGCGGAGGAGAGGCGGTGCCCTTCACGAAGGGGATGAACGCGTCCACATCCCACGAAAAATACCATAATCCGGAAATTTTTTCAGCGATTGACTTTCCCCGCGACGTGAGGAATGATTCTACAAACGCCACATCCACTTGAGCATAGCGCCGCGTGTAAAAGCCATCAAACCAATAATCACTCCCCACAAGGAGGCAATCCTCCTTCGCATACCCGTGCGTTTTCATTATTTCAAGCATGGCCATCTGACGATAATATTCATCCGTGCACGCGGGATTAGTTTTGAGCTTAGCATCATAACGCGAACGATCAATGGGCTGCATTTGACTCAAGTAAGCATCATTCACCGCATACACGTTTTCCTTGGGAAAAAAACGACCCAATTTGAATTCGGAAACCTTCTCCGCAGCAATAGATTCAGGGTACGCGGACAAGAGATAAATGGAAACATTATTTTTTTTGGCAAACACACTAAATGAATGCAAAAAATCAATGGATTTAGTCCCATCCACTTTCCCAACGAAGGGACCGGGGATCAACACATTTTCCAATGGAAAAAAAACAACCTTTTTGGGAACGTGTAACATGGAATCCCGCGGAATATCTGGAGAAAAAGGAGAATCATTAACCACTTTTGAAGGACGAGACATCGAATTCCACACCCACGCACAACTATTATTCAGAATGGGCGAGAACCATATAAAGGAAGAGCCAAAACCACTCGCAGGAAGGGGTGCACCAAGGGCAAACGACCCCTTTAAAACACCTTTTCACGAGAAATAGTGATATGCGCGCGGCTTCTCACACGATTCTAAAAACAGCATCTCTTTGCTCGGTCTGCGGAAAAAAAGCCACCACGATTAACACGCTCAAATTGGCATCGTGCGAAACACACATGGAAGTTCCCACGGACGCCCCTCCATGTCCGAACTGCGACACCAAAATGATTCTCAAAACAGGAAAGAAAAACTCTTTCTGGAGCTGCCCCGATTACCCTAATTGCTTCGGGACGCGCAACCTGTTCAAACCCATGGAAGAGCCAGACATGTTGTAAAGGGTAAACCTACCAACACATTATTTCTCACGCACGTACTATTTTTCATTCTCCGTTTCTTTGTCTGGCGAAACAGTCTTACCCTCTTTCTCATCCCTCCCCTCACGCCCACGCAAGGGATTAGGAATCCGTTCCAAGGGATTAGGAATCTTCTCCAACGCCGCACGTAAACGCTCACGGTTGCTCACACGCTTTTCTACGTTTTCCAAAATAATTTTACTCGCACGATCCTCAATTAAAGAATGCCACTGATAAAACTTTGAAATAGATGAAACATCCGTGAAAAAAGGAGACACATCAATCCACTGCCCCGCAAATTTTTCTTTCAACGAACGAGTCATGAGCGCATACTCATGATAATCCTCGTGCACGGACTCCAACACGACCGAATGATTGCGCAACCCATCCCCTTCCGACGCAAAAACGACGCATGATTGTTCCGCCCCCCACGCGGAAATCTTTTTACTCACCGCAAGACTGGTGGTGCGAACAAACGTAAACGCGTGGAAGCGCAAACCCAATTTATCCAAGCGAGGAAGAATCATGAAACGATCCACAAAACCATTATCCATCAATTTCGTACGAATACGCGTGACCGTGGGTTGAGACGTCTTGAGACGAGAGGCTAATTCTCGATCCGAAAGCCGGGCATTCTTTCCCAATTCAATCAAGACCTGCTTTTCTTTGAGAGAAAGACCATTCTTCATACGCACAACAAGGGTTTTGCCCCCCTATAAACGTGTATCCTCACCCCACCCAAGCAACATTACTCCATTCGAAAAGCACTCTCAACAAGAGTAATAAAACAAAATGAAACAAAAAAAACACGAAACATGAATACATGATACAAAACAACGGAAATATGGTTTTGGCAGGATTATATACGAGTTTTACTCTCAAAATGGCACGAGGTGGTTGAAAAGATCGGAGTACGAACGCTCAACATTGTTGGGATAGGCTCACCTTGTCCAAAAGGAACACTCCGAAACTACCAACCACCCAAACTTTTTATCCAAAAAAAAAGCGACCCCAAAAAATGACCTGATTCTTCCTCCAAAAACATCTCCTCAGCAAATTGGGCGGGCCGGGAATGAAAAAATTCCCACCCCCCCCTCTTGCACTTCCTTTTAATGATGGCCTTTTGATTGCTCGAAAAAGCAATCATTAAATTCCCCACAACCATTCATCCCGAATGGCACGCCGACGAAAGAGCCCCATCTTCCCTTCTTTTC
>Ga0194121_10010528_pt1 | contig 11211 bp, 12 predicted proteins | sample TA2MahCa50mmetaG_FD_148609 | JGI IMG/M metagenome (GOLD analysis project Ga0194121, IMG submission 148609) | Freshwater microbial communities from Lake Tanganyika, Tanzania - TA2015020 Mahale Deep Cast 50m | ecosystem: Environmental > Aquatic > Freshwater > Lake | place: Tanzania: Lake...
CAATGCCCATCACCATCTGGTTGACGTTGCGCCGCATCATCTCGTCGAGCCGATGGTGGCGCCCGCGCTGCTCGACGTGGGTCTCGATGGTGATGCCGGGCAGGAATCCCAGGCCCGGCTCGATGCGCACGCTGTCGTCTTCCTCCAGGCCGGCCACCATGATGTCGGAGAGCGCCGAGGTTGACGCGCTGGTCGTGTAGACCGGGGTGCCGCGCGTGAGACATTCCAGCACCACCTGGTGGGTGAGCGTCCCCTTGAGCAGGCGGGTCAACAATCTCTGATCGCCTCCGGTGATGATGATGCCGCTGGCCGCTTCCAGCGCGCCGCGCACGATCGGCATGTCCACCTGGTTCTCATCGGGATCCACGATCCAGCATTCGGCCGCGCCCATTTCGCGAAAGACGCGCGGATACACCTCACGGGTAATCTCCTGGCGGCTGGCCACCGGAATAATGGCAAGGCGCGCGCCGTGGCCGCCGGCCAGCCACACGAAGTGAGGGCGGACGAGATGCTGTGGATCCTGGCCGCCTCCCAGGGCGACGAGCGTTCCTTTGTAAGAGCGGAGTCGGGCGATGGCTTCGTGGATAGCTATGCAACCTCAACCCTGCTGAACATGCCGGCCGCGACCCATTCCTGGAACCAGGCGAAGACGTCGCCCTCGCGCACCTCCTTGCGGCGGGAAATGCGGATCATCGCGTCGGCCAGCGGAACGCCCTCGACGAGCGCCTTCAGCAGATCGTATCGGGCACGCGTCAAGGGGTAGCGCGCCATGCGGAAATTGTGACGGACCGCCACCACCCACGTGCTGCGCCGCTTCGTGGGGGGATGGTTGTGATCGGGGTCGTCGATGGTGGCCAGCCACTCGCTGACCGGATACTGGAAGGCCACCAGCCGAAGCGCGGACACCGGAATCAGGCGCGCCGTGGCCCAGGCCTCCGGGGGAATTTTCGCGGCCTCCGCCGGGGTGAGCACCGGATCCACGGCTTCCTCGAATACTTCGCACAGGGCCCATTCCAGACGCGCAAGCTCGGTCAAGAATCCCAGCCGGTGCAAGCCTGGAGCCTGCGAAAGATACTCCACGAAATGTTCGCTCAAGTGGTTGAGGTTGTACGAACACGACGGCCACACGGTGACGTAGCCCTTGACCAGCGCGTGCCAGGTGTGATGTGAAACGAAATGGCACACGCCTGGAAAGTCGTTCTCCAGCGCCTCTTCCATCCGTGCGAGATACTGGTCGCGGTAGATGTCGAGTCGCTCCCGCGGTCCGAGGCGATCATTGGGAATGATCAGCGCGGCCGCGCCGTCGAAGTTCCCCTCGGTGCTTGCGTTGCGCATGGCCTCGTCCTCGTCGCCGGGGTCGACGATATACCTTTGCACAAATTGTTGGAGCCGCTCGAGCGTGTCAGGCATAAGCCGCCTCTTTTCGTTTCGCGGCAGCCTCGCGGAATTTCTTCGCTTTCATGATCTCAGCGTGCACGACCTTGAACTCGGGGACGTCCTCGTCCCACTCCACCATGGTCGGACGCCCGCCGGTGCGCGCAGTGATGCGCGCATAGAGATCCCACACGCCGTCGACCACGTGGTCGGAATGAGTGTCCAGGATGTGGGTTTTCTTGTGGGTGTGTCCGGCCAGGTGGTGGTACACGATGCGGTCGACCGGGATGGCGTCGATGTATTCGTTGGCGTCAAAGCCGTGGTTGAAAGCGCTTACGTAGATGTTGTTGACGTCCAGCAGCAGCCCGCAGTTCGCGTCCTCGCACATGCGGTTGATGAATTCCCACTCCGGCATCTCGTCTGAGGTGAATTGCACGTAGCTGGAAGGATTTTCCACGATGAGAGGACGCTCCAGAAAATCCTGCACGGTCTTGATGCGCGCCACCACGTGTTTCAGGGCGTCCTCGCTGAGCGGGACGGGCAGCAGGTCGTGCACGTTGCGCCCGGCCACGCCGGTCCAGCACAGGTGATCGGAAACCCAGGGCGCGTTGATGCGGGCCGCCAGGGCCTTCAACTTGCGCAGATAGTCGAAATTCAGCGGATCGGTGCTGCCGATGGAGAGGGACACGCCATGCATTACCACCGGATACCGCTCAAGCACCCTTTCGAGGACGTGCATCGGCCGGCCGCGCGATTCCATGAAGTTTTCCGAGATGATCTCGAAAAAACCGATCGCCGGCCGCTTCGCCAGGATGTGCTCGTAGTGCTGGGTGCGCAATCCCAGGCCCAGGCCCAGGTCCGGCAGCCCGAATCGATTCTGCATCTTCCCTCTGATCACGGGGTCGGGGGGGGAGGCCCCCTGGGTAAGTAAGTTGGGGAAGGGCCGCGAACGACCCTCCCCCAAAGGATCTAGTGCTTGATGGGAACGGCGCAGCCGCCCTTGCCCTTGCAGGTGTTCTTGCCGGCGCAGCCCTTGTCGCCGCTCTTGCAGCCACCCTGGCCCTTGCAGGCGTTCTTGCCGGCGCAAGCGTGCTTGGAGGCGGCGCAACCGCCCTTGCCTTTACACGAATTCTTGCCCTTACATCCGTTGTCGCCGCTCTTGCAGCCACCCTTGCCCTTGCAGGCGTTCTGTCCGGCGCACACGTTCGTGGCGTTGCAGTTGGACTTGGAGCCGCAGCCGGATTTTCCGCTGCACGAATTGTTGTCCGCGACCTGATCGGCGAAGACGGGACCGGTGACGGCCACGGTGGCCATGCCAGCGACGGCGGCGGACATGAGCTTGGTGAAGTCTCTGCGTTTCATGGGTAGCCTCCTTCATGATTGCCAGTGAGGTCGGGCAACGGGCGCGCGCTCGGAATCGCGTGGCCCGGATCGCCCCGATGTCCGCAGCCACGGCCGCGGACCAACGATGGTTCGGTTCTGTGGTTGAAAGTCCTGTTGTTACGGCCCTCCCTTCGAGTTGCTTTGAGTCTTGTTCAAGCGTCGGGCCAGCTCCGCCGCGGTGTACGAGGGGAGCGAGCAGCGCCCGTTCGCGCACACGAAGGCGGCGGCCCGCTCCAGTCGGGGATAGGCGACGTCCATCGAGGGCAGCGGGGCCCCCGCTGGATCCCACACTTCCACGCGCCGGTAGGGGCCGGCCGCGCGCAGGGCCGCCGCCAGCAGGTCCCGGGTGGCCGTGTCTGAATGTGCGCCAACCACGGTCACGTGGAGCGGCTCGCCGGCCAGCTCGGCGTCCACCAGCAGTGCCGCGCCAGTTGCACCGCCGCGCGCCACTGCGGGCTGGGCAAGCCACCCGCGGGCGTGTTCGGCCATGGCCGCGTACTGCGCCTTTCCCGTGTAGCGGGCCAGGGAATTGGCGAAACGCGCCAGCCATCCATTCTCCTCACGCTGGGGCTGCCAGCCGGGGGCCGTCGCAAACCCGGCCGGCCGCTTGAAGCGGGCGCCGATGAATTCGGCGCTGGCCTCGGCTCGCCGCAGCCATGCCACGTCGGCGGTGGCTTCATACAGCGCCAGAAAGGCGCGGGCCATGGCCAGGGTGTCGCCGAGATACGGCCCGCCCGGATCCTTCTCGCCGTGGCGGAATCCGCCGCCCGGGAGGGACCGATTGGCCACCATCCAATCCGCGGCCTTGAGCGCCATGTTCAGCGCCTCTGCATCCCCGGCCGCGTGCAGCGCGCACAGAGCCTCGATGGCCCAGCCGTTTTCCCGCGCATACACGTGGGTGTCCACCCGGGGGATGCCTTTTGCGCGGCGGGCCGCGTCGTCCATCGCGAAAAACTCCGCGCTGTGCTCCCCGTGAACGAGGTCCGCGTCCTGGCTTGTGTAGAACGCGCCCTGCGGGGAAGTCAGGAAATCCTGCAGATAGCGGCGCACGTTTTGCGCGCCCTTCAGGTATTCTGGGTTGCCCCAGAGCAGGTAGGCGCGGGCGTACAAGCGCATGTTGTCGGCCTGCACGGCCATGATTTTTTCGAAATGGGGATTTACCCACACGCCGCTGTCGGAATACTGGTAGGCGCCGCCCCACACCGGATCGAGCAGGCCGAGCGCGGCGTCCAGCGTGTGGCGGACCATTTTCTCCGCCCCCTTGTCGCCCTGCCGGGCCCGTTCCATGGCATATTCCATGGAGTGCGGCTCCAGGTACTTGTGTACGAATCCCCAGCCGGCAAGCCGCTCGTCGAAGCGCTCGAGGTGCAGCCGGATCAATTCCTCGCGGAGCGCCGGGGTGAATTTGCCGGGCTGCACTTCCGCCGCGGGCGGCGCCATGGCCGACGGGCCCGGCGTGGGATCTGCGACGAACGCGGTCAACAGCGAGATCATCCGCTCCGGCGGGATGTAGCCGGACAGTTTCGCGAGCTCTCGGCCGTTCCAGTCGTAGATGACCGTGGCCGGCCACCCGTAATCCTCATAGCGGTTGGAGAGATCCGGGCGGGAATCCTGATCGACGCGCACCGCGATGAAGTGCTTTGCCATGATGGCGCGCACCCGCGGGTCGGCGTACGTCTTTTCGTCCATCACGTGGCACCAGTGGCACCACACCGCCTCCAGGTCGAGAATGACCAGCCGCTTTTCCTGGCGCGCGCGGGCGAACACCTCGTCGGAATATGCGTTCCAGGTAATCTCCGAAGCGCCCGCCGCCGTGGAAAGAAGGCACAGCAAAGCCAGGGCGGATGCCATGATGCGCATGGAATTGCCTCCGATCACGCGGAAATTTTCTCCCGCGGTGTCAAGTCCAGGGTTGGGGTGTCGCCCTGGGTGATGCCGAGTTTTTGCCGGATCCACCGGCCGGCCCAGTAGTCGACACTGAGCACGCCGGCGCCGAAGAAAATCAGCCAGGCGAGCAGCGCGAGATAGGCAAAGGCGGTGATGTCCGTGGGAACCTTGCTGAAGTCTTCCGGGACCGAGTAGTTGAGCAGGTAGCGGAAGGCATTGATGGTGTCCTCCCTTTCGGTGGTCATGAGCGCCACGATCATGCTGACGGCAAGCCCGCTGGCAAAAAACCGGGTGAGCACGCCGGCCATGATGGCGATGCCGCCATAATACTCCAGGTGCGCCACAAGGTTCGCCTGCAGCTCTGGATGGGGGATGTTGAGGCTCTTGAAGAACTCCGCGACTCCGTCCAGATGCTCGAACTTGCCTTTGCCAGTGAGGTAGAAGCCCATTCCGACGACGAAACGGGTGGCGGTCGACACGAGGAACGACAGGTAATAGAACAGACGATCCCAGTAATACAAAGCCCTACCCGCGAAATTCATGCCGCCTCCTACATTGCCCTTAAATGAGAGGCCGTCCGGGAAAGTTCCCGTCGGTCCGGGAATGCGTGCGCTTCATCACAAGCCACGAAGAGGGGATGGCGATTGTGCATGGCCACTCGTTCCATACCCCCTTGAGCCTCCCCTCCCCGGGGGGGTACAATAGCCCCATGCAGAACCGCATCATGGGCAAGGGCTGCCTGGGGTGGCTCCTCTTTATCGTGCTGCTGATCAAGGCCGCGATTTCCTGGCTGAGCTGGCTGGCGGGCCTTATCGTCACCCTGGTCAAGATGCTCGGGCTGGTCATCGTGCTGCTGATCGTGCTGTTCGTGGTGCTGATCGTGATGGCGCTGGTGCGGCGGCTGTCCCCGGCCCAGCGGGAAGTCTACCCGCCGACTCAGCGCGACCTGCCGGAGCGCGAGCCGCCGAGCGAGTAACCGGATGTTCACAAGCCCGCGTGGATTTTCCACCGTGCGTTGCTTTATGCTGGAGGCGCCATTTTTTTCGAAGAGAGCCGTGATCGTTACGTGATCATCCACCAGTCGTTTCCCGGCGCGCCGCCACCTCCGCCGGTCATGGTGGAGGTTTCCGAGGCCTTCACCCACGGTGAGGACTTTGTCGTTGCCGCGCACGCGCATGCAGCCGCCAACGGAGTGGCCGATCTGGAGCGCGAGGCGCGCGAGATGAAGCTTGCCCTGCTGCGCGACGTTGAGGCGCAGGCCACCGTCCCCAGGGCGGTCCCCGCGTCGATGGCCGCCATCCACGCGCTCCACGCCGGCCTTCTGTGCGGCGCTCTGGACGGGGTCATCACCATGGTGGCCGGCCAGACGCTGCAAGACCCGCCGATGTCGGCCAGCGCGCCCGGGCTGCAGCCCAAAGTGGATCTTCTGGTCGGCGAAATGGCGCGCGGCCGCGAGGTGGCCGGCGCGCAGTGGCGGGGGATGGAAGCCGACGACCTGCACCTCCTGTCGGGCTACGGCAAGCACGAGAACCGCAACACCGCCGAGGAAGCCGCGGCGGCCGCCGAAGGCGCCTCCCCGCTGGACTGGCAGACTTTTCTCCTGGCGTCGTTCAAAGCCGGCTACGCGGTCGGACTGGTCGACGCCACGCTGGTTTCGGTGCACGGACAGAAGCCTGGGCAGTGAACATCTCCAGTATCCTCTGCCGATCAGCCACGAAGGGTTGGAGCGTCTCTTGCAGAGTACCGGGCACCAGTTTCGCGTTGAGGATATTCCCGGGCGCTAGGCCAGATCGTCCACCCTCACGTCGCTGGCCGTCTCGTAAAGCACCGTGTCGTCCGTCATCGTATCGTGCAGCGAGGTGTCGTCGGACATCGTGTCGTTGAGCGCGTCGATGGCGATGTGATCGAGAACCTCGAGCACGTCCATGGTGTTGAGGAGATCCACCGGATCGATCTGCTCGACGGCCTTGCCGCCGCTGATGATGGCCTGATCATCCAGCCGGATGGCGCTCGACACGCGCTGCACCGGGTGCCAGCGCATCCAGCACATTTCCTCGCCGAGGGTTTCGTCCCAATATTCGTATTTTGCCAGCATCTCGTAACCCAGGCGGCGGATGGGGGCGGCATGCTCCTCAAACAATTTGTAGGCGTTGCGTCGGCACACGCCCTCGACGTGTTTGTCGGCATGGCCGCGTTCGACCAGGTCCTCGCCCATTTCCTTGAGAAGACGGTAGAGGACGTTGCCCTGCGCGTTGACCACGCGTACGTCATCCACCAGGATCACGGCTTCCGGGCGCGGCGTGTCCACCATGCTGCGGGTGAGCCACGCGACGAGATATCCCTGGCACTCGCCGTCTTCCTCCGCAATCCACGAAAAGGAGAGGCCGCTGGTTTCCAGCTCGGTCAGCCTGGCCGCCAGCGCGTCACGCCCGTGCCGCATGGCGGCGGGGTAGGCGCGCTCCAGCCGCTCGATCAGCGCCGCGTCGTCCCCCGCGAGGCGGCGGCACTGCAGGCTCACGGGACGGCGGTTTCCCCGGCGAGGAGGCTGCCAATGCGCTCGCGGGCGGCGTCCAGGTGCCGCACGCACTCGGCCAGCGCCGCGTCGTCGCGGGTGCCGAAATACTGGCCCACCGCGCCCAGCGCGCTCTGGATCGAGCTGATGCCCAGCGTGAGCGCGTCCGGCAGAGGCGCGTCTGGCAGCGTGGTGAGTATGGGGTGGCTGGTTTCCTCGGCGAGCACCTCCAGGCGCTCCAGCGCGTTCTGCATGCGGGCGACCACGTAGTCGAGCGTTGACTGACGTTGCTCGAAATCGAGCGGATCGCGCACGCCGCGAAGGACCCCGGCGAAATCGCCGAGCGCCGAGTTGATCTCCGCCTGGATGGCCCCGAACTGGGCCACGAACTCCAGCACGTCGCGCTTGGCCTCGTCGGGGAGGTGCGCGATCTCGTCCTGGCGGCGGCGGAGATCCTTGAAGTTGTCCTCCAGGTCCTCGCGCGTGTGGTCGAGCAGTTGCTGCACCACGCCGGTAATGTGGGAAAATAATCCCTCCGCGCGCTCGCCGCCCAGCGGCACCTCGCCTTTGCGGATGCGCGCGGTCAGATCGCGCAGCATTTTCGCGGGGTCTCCGTAGCGCTGGCGCGCGCGAGGGGTGAGCGCGGCGTCGCAGTGGGGACAGGTCGCCGCGTCGTCGGACTCCTGCTCGTGCTCGCAAAACGGACAGATCATGGCGCTCAGGCTTCCCGGGTCTGCGGCACGGCCCCTCCCGGGCCGGCCTCAACGGGGTCCTGCTGCGGCGCGCGGGCAACCGTCTCACCGCCCATGGCGGTCGCGCCGGCGCCGTCGTCACCGATATCCGGGAGTTCCGTCCGCGCCTGCACGCTGGGTTTCTCCGGGGAATCCTCCAACGCCTGGCGCGCGAGGTCGTCCACCTGGGCATCGATGGGGATTTTTTCACTGGCGACCTGCGTGTAGAGCAGCGCCAGCGTGCGCTGGTCTGCGCGGCGGGACATCTGGGCCTGCTGATCCGCGTTCTCTTTTTGACCGCCGCCCAGAATGCTGGCGGCAAGCCGGCGAATCTCCGCCTCGTATTGCTCTCTCTTGCTGCCGCCGCCGTTCGAGGTGCCCGGAGCGGCCGCCGCGCCCTGTCCGGAAGCCGCGTCGCGGCGCGCCTGCTGGGCGGAGGCCAGGCGTCGGTCCGCCTGCTGGCGCGGGTCGTCCTGCTTGTTCTGCTGGTCCTGGTTTTTCTGGTCGCCCTGCTGGTTTTTCTGGTCCCCGGGATTTTTCTGGTCTGTTTTCGGATCTTCTGGCTTCGTCGCGTTTTCTTGTTGGATTCCGGCGACCTTCGACGGTGCCGCGGCAGCCTGCACCTGGGGCTGCTGCGCCTGGCCGGTGGTTTGCGGGATGGATGGCTGGGCCGCCGCCAGCGGCGTGAAATTGACGTTGATGACGTTGACCACCGGCGCGGCGGGTCCCGCGCCCATGGTGGGCATGCCGCCCATGCCCATGGTGGGCATGCCGCCCATGCCCATGGTGGGCATGCCGCCCATGCCCATGTTTGGCATATTGGGCATGCCCATGTTTGGCATATTGGGCATGCCCTGCGGGCCGCCCATCTGGGACATCTGCGACATGGCGGCCATGTTGTTCATCATCTGCCCGGCCATCATGCCCATCTGCATCCCGCCCACGGCGCCCATCAGTGCGGCCATGCCGCCGCCGGCGCCCACGCCCAGCTCGGCGAGACGGGTGAGGATGTCGTTTTGCTGCATCATGTTCTGTCCCAGCAAACCGCTGATGCGATCCTTTTCGCCGCTGATCTGGGCCAGCCGCTGCATCCCCTGGTTCAGGTGATTTTCCGCCAGTTGCTGGCGGGCCAGCGTCTCCAGTTTCTGGAGCTTCATCTTCTCCTTCATCTGGCACATGGCTTCCGCTTTTTGCAGCATCGTCTTGCCGACGGATTCGAGCTTCTTGGCCATCATTTCCAGGCCCTTGGCGATAGCCTTCAGCATCGCCGCCACCGCCCGCAGCGCAGCGGCCAGCGCGGCTCCCACGAAGGGAATTCCGGCCACCGCGGCGGCGGCCGCTTCCACCCCCTGGGCGGCCATCTGCAGGCCGCGCGCGGCCATTCCGAGGGTTTTTCCGACGACCTCCAGGGTCTTGGCGATGCCTTTGAACATCATCTCCTTCATGCCAAACATGTTTTCTTGCATGGCGAATTTCTGACCGAGCTGGCCCAGGCTCTGCACATGCTGCGCGAGCCCGGCGTTGGCCTGGCTCTGGATCATCTGATCGTTTCCGACCTGCCCGAGCGCCTGCATCATCTGGGAGCCGTCGGTGCGCGTGGTGCGCAGGGCGCCGGCCAGCACGTCCACGTCCATGACGCCCATGTAGCCGCCGCCCGGGGTAGAGGAGAAAGCCGGCGCGGTGTACGACGCGCCCAGCGTGTAATTGACCTCAGCGGCTCCCTGCAGGCCGGGATCTTTGAAGTCGAGGTTTTCGAGGCCGCCGCTGACCGCTTGCTGGCACAGCGGGTTGGAATTGAACGCGTTGACCGCGGCCACCGACGTCTGGCGGGCGTTCGTCGTCGCGCCGACGCTGTTGGCCTTGTTCGTTTCCAGCTTGGGAATGGTGTCCGGTGGAATCTTCTTCCTCGCCTTTTTCGGCGCGGACTTGATCTTGTTGATCGCGGTGTCGAATTGCGTCCCCAGCTCCTGCGGGACTTGCTCCGGCACGGCCTGCAAATTCACGGCATCCATCAGTGGTAACATCCCCAGCGTGTGTTAGAAACAATATCCCACCGGACGAGGCTCCGGTCAACCCCCCTCCCAGGCGATCCACTCCCCGCGGGGGCGCCCGCCTGCGTTCCCTCCTGACCGGCCCGAGAAAATCGGACGCTCTAGCTCTCCGGATCGGGCAGGCCGCTGAGATGATCCCGCGTGTTGAAGGAAGTCAGCGCCCAGACGGCGGCGCCGCCCACGCGGACGGTCCGCATGCGGACAATCCCCGCCCAGCCCAGGCGGAAGCGCTCCCATTCCCAGGGCACCGCCTCGATGCCCAGCAGGTAGGACAATATCACGGCGATGGTGCCGGAGTGCGCGACCATCAAGATTTTCTGGGGACGGTCGGGAATTTTCCAGAGCAGGGGCTGGTCGGCCCGCTCGGTTCCGGTGAGGGCCGTCAGGATTCCGCCGGTGACGCGCTCGTGAAAGTGTCGAAACGATTCTCCGCCCTGAATTCCGTCCCACCATTGTTCCAGGTTTCTCGCCCGCGCCGCGGCGAGGAATGCGTGAACCTCGTCGGCGGGCGTGCCGTGCAACGAGGGCAAGCGGATCTCGCTGAGCCATTCCGCGCTGTGGATCTCGAGGCCGGCGCCGCGCGCCACCGGCTCGGCTGTCTGTTGTGCGCGCACCAGGGGGCTCGCATGGATGGCGTCCCAACGCTCGGCGCCCAGCGTGTCGCCGACGCGCGCGGCCTGTTCGAGGCCAAGGGGCGTCAGCACGGGGTCGTCCACCGCGCGGTCCTGCGGCTCCCAGTCGGGTTGCGCGTGGCGCACCAGGACAAGCTCAATCATGCGGGGGAGTTGCGCCCGGCTTGTCGGGGGTCCTGCTATGGCTTCGTGCAGTACCACACCCACCAGACCAGAACGCCTTGCAGGGGAAGGCGAGCCCACAGCAGGAGCGGAGGAAAGCCTCCAATGTTGTTCACCGCCATGTGGATGTTCGCCGGGAATATCGCGACCAGCAGGACGATAAGGGAAATTCCCGCCGGGTAGCGCAGCGCGGGGACGAGCACGGCGAGCCCGCCGAAAATTTCCCAGAGGCCGGTCAGGTAGATCATAGGCAGGTGCCAGGGAATGTAGGGCGGCATGATTTGCAGGTATATTTTAGGCCTCAAGAAGTGCATGGTGCCGGCCGCGACAAAGAAAATTGCCAGGAGCCAGGTGAGGAGCAATTTAAGCATCAGTGGGCTCCATTTCGTAATAGGCGTTGACCATGCGCGGAGCGGCGTCGCTGACGTCGAGCAGGGCGGTCAGCGTGACGTCGCCGCGAGGTTGTCCAGGCCGTGAAT
>Ga0194121_10010534_pt1 | contig 11205 bp, 12 predicted proteins | sample TA2MahCa50mmetaG_FD_148609 | JGI IMG/M metagenome (GOLD analysis project Ga0194121, IMG submission 148609) | Freshwater microbial communities from Lake Tanganyika, Tanzania - TA2015020 Mahale Deep Cast 50m | ecosystem: Environmental > Aquatic > Freshwater > Lake | place: Tanzania: Lake...
CTCCATTGCTTCCATCGCCGTACGAGTCTCCCCCCGTCAGAACCATCCCTATGTGCCTCCCCGCCCAACAAAGCAGGAAAGGACGCGTGAAGTTCTGGGGACACTGCCGCCACCTTGAGCCCCGCGTCCCGAAACAAACTAACGGACTCAGGGTTTATGAAAGTTTTCTGACCTTGATCAGCATCCAAGGTATCCCATTCGTCCAACCAGACCCAGGAATAGAGATGTCGATTGGCAAGCACTTGCTCAGAGGTCAAAAGCGTCCCGCCGGTCATCGCGCCGTAGCGCAAAACGTCATAGGGATGCGCGACGGAGGCGGCCACATCCAACCCCGGGAATTTGTGCACAATTAGCGCGGCCACCTGGGGCGTTGCGTCGAATATGAGCAATCGCCCTATTAATGAATCAATTCTAGGAGCCAGGGCCTCAAGGATCTTTTCGAGGATCGCCGGCTCGTGGCAGTGACTCTTTAAATGCAACGCCGATATTGATCGTCCAGACTCAGCGATAAGGTTCAATAGCTCATCGAGAGAACACAGCTGACCACCTGGAGCAGAAATGGCCCGAAATTCATCGTGGGTTAGGGTCGATATTGGCTGCGTACAGCTAGGCATAATACGCATCAAGCTTGAATCATGACTGATTGCAAAACGCCCATCTCTTAAGGGCCGGACATCAAACTCAAGCCCCACCCCGCCCAAATTTGCTCACAAAAAGCCTCCCATCGAGACTCCTTTAATGCCCATCCCTGGGCGTCTCCAGGATCCACATCAATTGCACGATGCGTAATGAGCTGCATCGCCATCAAGCCTCATCGTCGGGAAAAGATCGAGACTTGTATCCACCCCGAGATTCAAAATATGAAACGAGATCATCGGGGGTTCCAATTCCATGCATTGCGCTTTCCTCGATGCCCCACAAAGCAATGCGTTCTCCCTTTTGAATCATCTCATTGTAGACCGGGGCCACGTAAAACTCGCCATTCACACGTATATCTTTACGCATCATCTCGTTCGCAGCACGAATAAAAGCACTACCGCTTGCGAAGTGATAGATCCCAACGGTGGCATGCGGAGAAATACGCCGCTTCTCGGCTACCTCAACAGCGTATCCAGATGCGTCGATACTGACGTAGCTCCATTTCTCATCCTCAGCCGGAAACGTCATGATCAGCCCATCCACATTTGAGCTTTGAGCGCGCTCGACAAAAGAGCTGATATCGCAATCAACCAGTTGGTCCGAGTTTGCAACAATCAAAGCATTTTCGCTATCAATGAGCTCGGCGGCCTTCAATACGGTGCATGCAGCGCCCTCGGTGACACCTTCAATTTTAATACACTTCCAGGAGCCGCCCAGACTACGATTGAACACCGCTTCAAGGTCGTAATCAATATAGTGCTGACGCTGGCAAATAAAGATGAATTGAAACGGCTGTTTAGGCGTTAGGTTCTCTATGACCGCTTCGATCATTGTCTTGCCGAAGACATCGATTAAGGGCTTGGGATCGCGGTATCCCGCCACGGCAAAGCGCGAACCCCGCCCGGCCATGGGTACCACAATGTTTATACGGCGCTCTTGCGTATTACGGCTCGCCTAGATATTTGTCATTTTGCGTCCCGGGAACTTTAACCACGACAGTATCAGTATCCTCAATCACCTCAAAATCGCAACTCTCCATAGGCTGGAGAACGATGATGTCGCCGGAGTGAAATTCTTGGAAGTTCATCCTTACGCGCCCCTTGTGAATCAAGGTGATCTCGGTCGCAATTTTGTGGAAGTGGCGCGCCCCTTTGTCGCCTTTTTTGTAGGATTTAAAACCGACCTCCACTGCTGTTGTTGAGTATGCCGTAGGAGAAAACGCTCCAACAAACCAGCCTCGAACCATATCTTTCAGATTGGCGACTTCCATCACTCCACTCCAGGCAGATTCAAGTATGCGCGCATCGACTCCATCAGCTCGCCCTTCCACACGATGACATCCACGCCGTTAATGTGAGTCGAATCCAAATGTAGGGAAAATTCAATGAGCGAAGTATTCCCATCAACATAGACACCTTTAGAAACAAAGGCAAGCGATCGACATCCGGCAAATATTTTTGCGATGGCCTCAAGCGCAGGACCCTTACCCTCAACTCGCTTAACTACCGGGTCTTCTAGAGAAAACTTATTCGCCAGCATCCGCTCAATAGCAGCCAAGTTCTTATTGTTGAATGCAAGGACATACTGTTCCGTGAGTTGTTTCAGCATTTCCCTCTCCCCATTTCATATTCTTGAATTTTTTGAGGCGAGTAAAACGTATGGTACTTGGCCCCATCAATTTCATAGGCTCGCATGCGCTTTCCGGCTAAGACCAATTCATTAAAAACAGGCGCAACATAGAAGGCTCCGTTCACTTGCGCATCTTTCAGAATCATTCGCTTCGCCGCATTAACGAAATCACGGCCCTTAGAAAAGTAGTAAAAGCCGGCAATTGCATTTGCGCTCAATGGATGCTTCTCTGCAGCCTCTATTATTTCGCCGCCCTCGAGTCGCACATATGACCAACGTGGATGAACCGACTTAAAAGAAAGACAAGCGGCATCAACTTGATCATCGCGAATGTTCTTTATTGGCTCATTCAAATTCAGGTCGAATATTTGATCCCCATTGCAAATCATCAAAGGCTGATCGTTGGCAATGAATTCGGTCGCCAGCAAGGCACTGCAGGCGGCCCCTTTTGTCTCGCGCTGAATCTTCAGTATCTCAATGCCGTCTTTGACAAGAAGGCGAAGAGTGCTGTCCAAGTGGTAGCGCGCGCAGTCCTCATCACGCACAACGAAGATGAATCTCTTCTTTAAATTGATTGTCAGTAAATTTTCGACAACATGCTGAATCATCGGTTTACCAGAAATCTCGATCAGAGGCTTGGGGTAAACGTAGATAGAGTTTTCAAAAAATTGAGATGCTGATCCGAGAGGAATCAGAATGTTAAGCATTTGATGCCTCCAGCTCCCGAATGCGTCCGGATATATTCGCAAAATTTACTTCAGAAACGTCTGCCACGCAAAGGAGATGCGCGCCCGCCGCTCGGGCCGCCTTGATTCCATTATGGTTATCCTCAACCACGAGGCACTCCTCTGGTCTCACCCTCATCCGCTCCATGGCCTTAAGATAAATTTCAGGGTCTGGCTTTGATTTCGAGACATCTTGATTCGATAGGAAGAAATCAAAATACTGAAGCAACTCAGCACGCTGAAGCATCGCTTCAATGCTTTGCTTGACTGAGTTTGAACACACCGCCATCCGATAGCCAGCGGCTTTTAACCTCGATATCGCGTATTGATGTCGAAATATTGGCTTGCACTTGGAGTAGACAATATCCATTGTGTATGCTTGCTTGAGCTCATTAATGAACTCATGCAATCCCGCGGGGAGGCCACGCTCCATCGTTAGCATCTCCAGCTTCTTCCTCGTCGGCAATCCGTTATAAGTTACCAGATGGTCGTATCGGCTTATTTCCATACCGAAAAGATCAAGCGCCCTGTTTAACGCCTCGTAGTGCCACTCTCGGGCGTCAATGAGTACGCCGTCTATATCAAATAGAACCGTTGATATTTTCGTCATGTTTGAATCTCCATCTCCGTCAGACTCCGTTCATCTAATGTTCAGGCCATAAGCTTCAATATTTGGTTTCCCTAGATTTTCTTGGCGCTCACGCGTTTTCTTAGAGCTTCCGCACAGATGAGAACCGCTGCAAAAAAACTGTATTTCCGGTGTGCCAAGCTTCGGAGTTCGGTCAATAGTCTCGACACTCTGGGAACCGGAAAGATTGAGCAGTAGATTCTGATCAACTGACGCAACGTATGCTGCCGCACCAATTTGCGTGCCAACTCTTTGCGTTCGGCTTGCGAGCCGGTCGCCTCACGTTCAAAGTAATTAGTGAGTCGATCCAACTCGACAGCTGGAAAATGGCTGGAATCTTGCCCTCCATGCACTCGACATTCGTAGAGCGGGCGTAGTTGATATGCAAGTGCGCCCACCTTCGCCAGATCGCAGAGAAAGACTGCATCACTGACTTTTCCGAACTCTTCTCGGAGATTCACGGCTCTGACAAATTCGGTTCGGTAGACGACGGGGGAAAATGGCAGGCAGCTTTCACTTGCATACCGAATGGCAACTGCAGCTGCGCTTCTATAAAACTCGACCCCGCCACCCAAATCATCGTGCCTTAACAATCGCCCAGTTCTGCCACCCAACTCGTTGATGAGATAGCCGTTGCAAGTTACAGCACCAACATCAGGATTCAGCAACATGAAGTTGATCTGCCGCTCCACAAAATCACTGCATAGTCGATCATCATCGTGCAACACGAAGACATATTCTGAATTTGCAGTTGCAACGGCCCTCCGAAAATTCCAGACAACGGAACGATTAATATCCGACCCAATCCAGCTGACTCCGCGATCCAAGTAAGAGCGAACTCGTTCATAGACCACGGCATCGCTGCCATTATCAAAGACAAGTATTTCTGCCGGCCTTACGGTTTGCTGGAGTATGGAATCAATGGCCGCACACAGATATTCGGCGCGGTTGTAGGACAGGATGCAGGCAGATACGTTAGACATAGCGAGGCTTAGCCGATCAACATTGCTTCCATTCGCTCTGCGAATCTCATGTACGAGTACCGTTGCCCCATCGCTCCGCTTAGAAACGAGCTGCCGCGACTCACGAGTTTTTGCCATTCGGCCTCAGAAACTCGCTCCAGATAACTCTCAAGATCATTTAAAGACTGAAATTTTCGGGCGTCAATAAAACAGTCTGCCGGAACAAAGTCGTGTATATCCGGTGCTCCCCAATATACAGGCACCACTCCCGCGACCAGGCAATCAATCATCTTCTCCGTGACATATCCAGGAAACTCAATATTCTCAAAACATAGAGCAAATTTGTAGCCTGCGATCGTCGCCAGTTTGTCGCTACAGGGCGCAGGATTCAGGCTGGAAATTGTAGTTGATAGCTCATTTTGCCAACGGAGCGGCAAATTTTTGAGGCTCTCCCAACCGCCGCCATACAGATCCAGCTTGCCCCCCCGACCAAAGTGAGAGATCGCCGCCAATCGTTGATCATGCAGTTGGGTCGAGGCATAGGCCCAGGAGAAGCGCTGCGGACTACGGGACACAATGTCCCGAATTTTTGCAGCCAGTTGCCTAATAGGCGAGCGACGAATCTTCCAATACTTATTTCCTGCCACCATCACCAAATACTTCCTAGCATCCCAAGACGGGCTTGGACATGGCTGCGTTGGATCAAAGCTGGGGAAGTACAGTGCGTGCGCCGCGATTAATGGAAACGCATCCTTGAGCGCACCTCGAAAGACCAAACCGTGTTCAAACTTTCGAGAAACGCTGGACAGATTGCGATAGAAATCGGTGGCAAACAGAGGAGACTCACAACACAGCAGCACTTTTCCTTTGGCACCGAGTCGAAGCAATTCGTCCGCCTCGGAGGAGCGATCCTCCTGTATCACCCACACCTCTGACGGACTCAATTCGCCAGTCTTCACCTGGCGCAATGCAATATCCCCCGTCACCATCGCAACGCCATGGCGAATCAGCTTATCAACGAGCTCGGGCACCCAGAGCGCGCCCGGATATTTCCCCGCGATCTCCCGCCGCAGAATTTGATTCTCCGAAAACGCCGCGGCTCCGGTGCACAGCGCCACCGTGCTCGGTAGCTTTACAGCGGGGCGCACTTGCTTACGTGTCGAAAGACGCAATCCATCTGCGTCAACAAGGCCGAGCCGTCGGAGGTGCGGTGCACATCCATGACATTGAGCAAGCGGAATCCGGCCTCTTTCAGCAGTGCAAAGATTTCAAAAATCGCTTGATTTTCCCAAGACTGGTCTCTCATCAACGAAACCTCAATGATGATGAACTCTACGCGGCTTGAAATGAACTGAATCCCGCCCTTCAACACATCTAGCTCATGCCCCTCAACGTCAATCTTCATGATGTCAATATATTCGCAAGGGAAATTGGCGCTGTAGTCGTCAAGCCGAACCAGCTCAATGCGTTCTTTGCCGACTTCTTGTACGTGGGGATTGCATTCCTTATGAAAGCTCGCCTGCGGAGCAATCGAGTTGGCGCCATGAAACGTCGTGATATTGATTTCACCGACACCTGCGGCATTCGAGAGCGCGACCTTGTGCAGCTGTACTCGATCGCCAAATGGAGCTAAGCGTTCTTTCAATACATCGTGAGTTTTTTGAACAGGTTCGAAACAAATGACACGTGAATCTTTGTAGCTATTCAATGCCGAAACAGCAACATCACCCACATTTGCACCAATATCGAGAACCCATTTCGCTTCGAAGTTGATCGGCAAATTATCAAACGGAGATGATCTGATCCGCTCGTTACGAGCGACCATCAACCGCCGTTTAACGTACCTAAGTGCCCGAAAAACGATGGGAGGAAACAATTCGCTAAGGGCTATTTTCCGCAAAACAATCTCCTCACGCGCTTGGCGCGCTCCAAATTAGTGCTCGAAAGATTCAATTTAAGCTTCTGAACGATAGCCGCTCGTCGGTTTAGGTATGGCGCCGCCACAAGCGCCATAAGTCCGGTCCCCGCCAAAAGCAAGGATGCCAGCCAACCGCCGTAGTGCCTCAGCGTGGCCTTGCTCTGAATATAGAGATGCGGGTGCCGAGATTTATTTAAGTGGAGCATTATCCCGTGGGACCAGAGCCATTTCCGACAAAACGATCTGGCCTCCCAAGTCGGGAACAGCGGAACCAAGAGCGGCATACATACACGCGCAAGAGAATAATCTGTCGGCTGCTCTAGCGATGACGCTTGGTCTGCACTCACTTTTTGCCGATGCAACAGACGGAATCGAGTGATCCCTTTTTTTCTCGCAGCCGCACAGGCAACAGCCAAGTGCGGAAAGGAACAGTTGTGGAAATAGAAGGCCTCCTCAACCACATCGCGGACAGAGGCCATGTTGTATAGGGCGTCGGATATTAACCCCATACGCCAATCCATGGGAATCTGCCAACCAGAATTCCAATCATGCTGAACATCTTTCTCGGATTCGGCGTTGCTAACAAAGCAGTAAAAATCAAAATCAGAATCAAGGACGGATAGCAGATAAGCCACCGCATTGGGCAAAACAATATCGTTGTCGCTCAAAATCCAGAGGAACTCATCTGGCTGCGCAAACACAAATCCCAAAGCTATATTGCCATTGCCGCCAATATTTCCACCATTTCGGCGAACCTCAACGTTTTTCAGAACAGGGAGCCCACGCAGTATTTCTTCCTGAGAGTATTTGCTCGAGTCGTTGTCGCAAATCAAAACCCGAACATCCTGCGGAAACTTTTCAACCTGAGGAAGCAGGGCAGAAAGCTGTCGCCGTAGTGACTCCGGTCTGTTGTAGGTTGGCAAATAAATAAATAACTTAACCAATCAAAATCCCCATTGAATTCTTGCCATGAATAACCCTCAGTCTTAGTCACTCGGCGAAGCAACCGCTGAACGCAATGGCTGCACGGTCAGCTCTTTAGGAGACCGCTGGACAAAAACTCTTCCGCTTCGCAGAGAACAACCTCAAGCGCAGATCGTTGCGGGACATACCCAAATGCTTCATGCGCAATATGATTCTCGGAAAAATAGTTTGTTTTTGCCCCGGTCGCATTCAAAAGCATTGTGCCGTCGTCAACTTCGTAGACTAATCCGAATTTTTCGCGTAAAGCTTCAAGCATTTGAAACTTATTAACGGGGTTTTTTGTGTAGCTGTCGATCGCGATGTTTACAGGTCCCGCATTCAGTACGCCGCAGATTAGAGAATGGACCTCTTCCGGCCCCATATAGTCACGCACACTATTCTCTGCAGAAGTTTTAAATTTCACGCCTTCTTTTGCAGCTCTTAGTGCATCCGTGACAAGAAACCGGTCGTTTATGTCTTGCGTACTACTGAAGTAGTTAAAAAATCGGACATCAGCTATTGGATAGTTGCTCAATGCGCGATGGCGGCATTCCGCATACAACTTGGCTACGCCATACCAACTAGACGTAGGCAAGTTATTAATTGGGACGACAGCATGACTCGCGCTGGTTACCGGCTTAGAAAAATCTGCGCCATACACAGCGCCACTGCTTGCAAAAATATATCGACACCCGGGATTCCTCGTTATGTAATTCAATGCCAACTGATCGAATTCGCCTGTGACGCTAAAAATTTCCGCCCCCATGCTCATCACTCGCATAGGGTTTCCGGCACCAACAAAATTGATAACCGCGTCAAATTTGATCTTGGTCTGTGCGAATTCTTCAAAAACCTCGACACTAAAGTGTGCTCCCGCACTGCCACGCAACCAGTCACGGACGATCTCCGGTCGCCGCGCGTAAATACTCAAGAAATGCCCCCCCTGGACGCTAAAGGATCTAGCTAAATCTTTAGCGATCTGACTGGAGCCCCCCAAAATGGCAATATGCATAGACTTGACAACTCAAATTTCGTCGACAAGAAGATTGGCTCGATATTCTTCCCTGGACAGAAACGGTGCCATATCTTCAAGTGGTCGAGAGCTCATGGACCCATCGGCATTCACTCGCGAAGACACCGTCGGAACGATGGGCTGCTCTGGCGGCGTGATCACATCCAGAACGTAGGGGCCCGGCGTTTCAAGCGCAATCTGAATCGCCTGATCAAGCTTCGAGAGATCGGAAACTCGAGCGCATGGTATTCCGTAAGCCTCACATATCTTCAGCGTGTCGGGCATAGTGACCCCCGATCGCGGCCCCTCCCCGATGTAGCGTTGCTGAAAGTAGTTTGTCTGAGAGGCCCGGATAGAAAGGTAGCCGTCGTTGTTTAGAACAAAAAGCTTCACCGGCAGTTTGTAGTGGAGCAGAGTTTGAAGCTCCTGGATATTCTGCTGCAATGAACCGTCACCGGTGACCGCCAATACGCGCGCATCACCCGTGGCAGCTGAAACACCGATAGCTGCCGGCAAGGAATAGCCCATGGTTGCCATGGCGCTGGACGGGATATACCGTTGCCCGTCTTTTGTGAGCTTGACGCCTTGGGATACTGCATAAATCGCGGATCCCGCATCTGCAATAAAGGTGTCGCCAGGTGCCGACAAATCAGATAAACGATCGATAAACGAATAGATGTTGATCGCGCCGACCGTATCGTTGTACTCAGGCAAGCAAACAGGATATTTACGTTTCCATGCGCCGCATCGTGTGAGCCAGTCGCGGTACTGCGGCATTCCTGGCTCCTGCTCCAGTGCGGCCAGAAGAGCATCCAAAAATACTTTGGCATCAGACTCGACCAGCCGATCAATATGGATCGTCTTCTTCTTGTGAGAGGTCGGGTCAATATCGACGATCAGCTTCTTTGCCTCGCGAGCGAATTGTTGGTAGTCATAGCCGATGACAGACACGTGCAGGCTCGATCCGACCGCCAGTATCAAATCAGAGTTCTGCATCGCATAGTTGGCGGGGCGATCACCCTTCACGCCCGTCTTTCCGATGTAGATGTCTGCGTCATGCCTCAGATTGTCGACGCCAAGATAGGAAGTAACAACGGGCACGCAAAACTGCGTCGCAAGGCGTTGCAATTGGTCGCGGGCGCCAGCAAGACGCACGCCGCGTCCAGCGATGATGGTTGGGCGCTTGGCCGCCTTCAATGCACGCACGACATAACGAATATCATCGTCGGTGCATTTGGGTGCCGAGTACGAATCATGGAACGAGACCAGTTTTTCCGGATCCACTTGCGCGGCTTGCACATCCATGGGAATTTCAAGCCAAACTGGGCCTGGTCGGCCAGATTTGGCGATTGACACCGCCTTCTCCAACTCATACCGCACCATCTCCGGCTTCAAAAGATGAACAGCATATTTGCACAACGAGGACACCACCGGAATGATGTCAAGCTCCTGCACTCCGAACTGCCGCAAGCCTGGCACGCCAGCGTTATGAGCGGCCTCGACTCGCTTAACTTGTCCTGAAATAAACAGGCAAGGTACCGTGTCTTGCCATGCGCCGCCCAAGCCCGTGAGAGCATTGGTCGACGCTGGGCCGGTCGAAAAATAACCCACGGCAAAATTTTCATTGGACCTTGCGTAGGCCTCTAAGGCCATCGAGGCAGTCTGCTCATGATGGACACAGATGGCACGCAATTTCTTATTGCAGGCGACACCGTCAGTCAAGTGCATGCTGCCCGCGCCGGTCAGCATGAACACATCCTTCAACCCTAGTTGATCGCTGATAAAGGTCGCGACGTAATCGGCTACACGGATCATTGATACTCCTTCGTTTTATTTGAGACGGGCACACGCCTCGGCGATTCGCACTGCTGCTTGCTGGATTTGATCACGCGAAGATGCGTAGCAAATGCGGATAAAGCCTTCGCCCTGAGCGCCAAAATTACTACCGGGCAGTAAAGCAACGCCAGCTTGGTCGAGCATGACATCGGCGAATGTTTCGGAGCTAAGGCCGAAGCTGGAAATGTCCGGGAATGCGTAGAAAGCGCCACCCGGCAAATGACAACTGATGCCCGGGATAGCATTCAAGGCAGACACTAACAAGTCTCGACGCGCTTTGTACTCATCCATCATTGTCCGGACGGGCCCTTGATCGCCATTGATCGCTTCGATGCCCGCGCGCTGCACAAACGTGGAGACACACGAGGACGTGGTCTGCAGCAACATCATCATGCGCTCAGCGACCGTAGGAGGAGCGACAACGGCGCCCAAGCGCCACCCCGTCATCGCAAAGGCCTTGCTGAATCCGTTTGACAAGATCACCCTGTCGCGCGCTTGATCAAGACTTGCTATGGAGAAAAAGTCACCAGCCTCGTAGACCATGCGTGCATATATCTCATCCGAGTAAACGTAGAGGTCATGCTTGACCGCCAGCTCATAGATTTCGCGCAACTCCTTCTCGCGCGTGACGGCCCCAGTCGGGTTTTGCGGACTATTGATGATCAGAAGCCTCGTCTTATCGGTGATAAGAGGCTCGATATCTTCAGCCCGCATCTGAAATTCGTTTTCGCTCTTCAAAGGATAGGGCACGGGTATGGCGCCACACATCTTGATGGCCGAAAGATAGGTTGGGAACCCCGGGTCCGGCACCAACACTTCCTGCCCTGAATTGGCCAGACAAAATACTGCGTAAAAAATTGCAATGTTCGCACCGGGCGTTACCAACACCTGAT
>Ga0194121_10010537_pt1 | contig 11203 bp, 18 predicted proteins | sample TA2MahCa50mmetaG_FD_148609 | JGI IMG/M metagenome (GOLD analysis project Ga0194121, IMG submission 148609) | Freshwater microbial communities from Lake Tanganyika, Tanzania - TA2015020 Mahale Deep Cast 50m | ecosystem: Environmental > Aquatic > Freshwater > Lake | place: Tanzania: Lake...
GCTTCCGGCCTTTTGGCCAACCTCCGAGTTTTGCGTTCTCGCGGACAGCCAGCGTTTTGGCCTCGGAGGTAGCTTGTCCTCCGAGGCGTCCGAGTGCTACGGCGGCTGGGTTTTTCATGCGCGATAGTTTAATCGCTTTATTTCCTGCGTCGGGTCGTTTGGATCCACCCGGATCGCGTGCCGCTTAGGTTCGCGGGCTGCAATAGGGTCTGAGTAAACCCGATCCGGAACCACTGCGAATTTGCCTTCGCGCTGTCCGATGATGGTGCCAGTTTCGATCCTAGATTGGCCGCCTTGATAGCCTTTTTTACCAATCGTGCCGTAAAGAGCACGGTAAGAAATACGGTCTCCGATGGTCATAGTTATTTTTGTCGGATTTTTCATAGTTCGAACTCCATTTTTCGCGACTCGACCACTTCAAATCCCGGAATTGAGAGACTGTTGATTTCGAGTATTGACGCGTCATCCCGAGCGCAGACACACGACCTACCGAGATTGTCAGCCGATTCACGATAGCACCACCACACCGTAAGGGGGCCGAGTGTCGTTTGGATGATTGATTGATTTTCAACCGCATCACTGCTTACTCCGTTTTTAGCCGCTTGGATTTCACTTGCCTTCAGGCCCGCAACGCGACATCGGCTATTTCCTTTGTAGTCGGAAATCTTGGTAGCTTTGATCATTTTCATTTTGGTTCTCCTTCGCCCGTCGCGGTCAGCCGGCGACGCGCATTCCATTGGGCCATTGTCCATATCTCACCTGACACGGAGCGAAGCCGAATCGCTCTTCCGCTTGCTCACAGGTCATAGAGCCGGGATCGGGCAGCGGTTCTCCGGAGAACATATCACGGCCAAACGGAGCAGCGGCACGATCAGCTTCAAATGCTATCCGATAGCGTTCCGCTTCATCGCGCTCCTGGGCGTCATATTGCGTGTAAAGCTCAAGCATTTCCGCCTTGCGGTCGGGACTCAGCACCGCAAGCTCATAGTCTCGCAATCGGCCATTCCACACGGCCAGAGCTTTGATGTGTCGCTCGACCACGTTGCGTTTCCCTTCGATGGTCTTCGCTCTTTCCAGTTGTTTCTTCCAGGTTTGCATTGGTTTTCCTTTCGTATCGTTGGTGTGAATATACCAAATCGCTTAGGTATTGCAAGAGAAATCGGAAAGAATTTCTCAGTCCGTGATCCGCGCCCATTCTTCAGAGAATCCGCTGCCTCGTAGCTGGTAATTTCTTCACGCATCGCGTCAGAAGCTTTCAGCCGCCGCTCAATCTCATCGATGGACTGCTCAATACACATCTCCAAAATCTGAGCGATTGACCTTCGATCCACTTTATGTCTCCGCCGGGGCCTGGAGTTTGCACGACCTGGCGCGCTATTGCCTTCAGCAAACAGGACCTGGCGAACTGGCCGCATTCACATGGAGCATGACCGACACCGCCGCCAGCGCGCTGCTTAACATGCGCGCGGAGGGATTGATTTTGGCCCTTGACCTATGCATGGACACCACGCAAAGGAAACTCTCCCGCGGAGCCTTTGAGACAATCCGCTCGCATTGCCGACGCACCCGGTTATGCCAAATCCACGCAAAGGGATTTCTGCTAACCGCCGGCGCATGGCGTGTGTCCTGCGTAACAAGTCAGAACATGAGTAAAAATCCCCGCTATGAAGTGGGCGTTCTCAGCACTGCCCCGGACGTCCATGCATTTCATCGGTTATGGCTTGACCCCCTGCTTGACGGGGGAGACCCGCTCGGCGTCGAGCAACTAGCAACCACCATACCCCAAGAGAGCGACGAATGAAACCGACAGAACTAGCCCAAATTGAAGAACTGTCGGCGCTACAATTTTCCATAGAGGAAGTAACTGTCATAATGGACTTGCCCGCCGACGCCCTGACGCAAGGTAATGGGCTGCGCGCCTATCTGCGGGGCCGGTTGAAGGCACAAGCAGAAGTCCGCCGTTCAATCGTCAGCATGGCAAAACAAGGGAGCAGCCCGGCGCATAAACAGTTTCTCGAACTAGCCGAGGCGAGCCGCCCAGAAATTGACAACGAAGACGAGACGGAACTCGAACCTTGACCAGCGCAGTCAATGGGCGTATCCGTGCCCTATGTCTGCGCATCCTGAGCCGTTAGAAATCAGCGCGGGAGATACTGCGCGCTGGAGGAAAACCATCGACTCATTCGCCGTTGATGACCTTACGACGATTCACCCCGTCGCCGATGGATACGCGCTCAGCTACTCGTTCCGCTCCAAAGAAGGCACGATCGACATTTCCGCAACCATCTCCGGGGATGATTACCTCGTCAACGTCGCGGCGGCGACTACGGCCGGATGGAAAGCCGGAGTCTATACCTGGGATGCCTACCTGACGCTCGGCGCAAATCGTTACAAGGTCGATTCTGGGCGTTTCACCATTCTGCCGAACCTGGCCACGGCGGGAGAGATCGAGGGCCGCACCCATGCGCGAATCATGCTGGATGCGATCAAGGCTGTGCTCGAAAATCGCGCCACAAGCGAAATCGCGAACTACACGTATGCCGGCAAAAGCATCACGAAAATGACTCACGGCGAGCTCGTCACGGCCTACAGCTTTTGGAAATCCGAAGTGGCCCGCGAAGAGCGCGCTGCGCGCGTGCTCAACGGCGAGGACGCCGGGCGCAACGTCTTCGTCCGCTTTGCAACCCCGATATGAATTACGAGTTGTTCGGCCTTTCCAATCGAGTGCGAAACATATGCTTCAAGATGGGGTTGCTAGAACGTGAACAAATCGCAGCCGCAATAAAGGACGGACGCCTCAATCCAAAGACCACTAACAGCATGCTGCTTTACGGCTGGAAAGCCCACATCGAATTGCACAAATGGCTAGGATTGCCAAGGCCGAGACGTGCGAAGCCGAGATTAAAAATGTGTCCACATTGTGGAGGCAAACTATGAAACTCCTAAACCGACTCGCCAAACGCTTCGGCTACATCCACCGCGATACCGTAAAGCGGTGGAAACGCGGTTACGACGCGGCAGCCGTCAATCGTCTTACGGCGGACTGGACAACGTCGCAACTCTCGGCGGACTCCGAAATCTGGAAGGACTATCGCCGATGCGTTGACCGAGCGCGCGACCTGGAACGAAACAACGATTACGTGCGCAACTTTTTCCGCCTTCTGCAAAACAACGTTCTTGGACACCGTGGGATAAAACTCCAGATGAAGGTCCAGAGCGATCTGATCGACGGCCCGGACGAATTCGCGAACACGGAGATTGAAAACGCATGGTTCGACTGGGGCAAGAAATCCAATTGCACCGTGACGGGCGATATGATTTGGGAAGAGGTCCAGGAGCTTTGCTTGCGCGCTACGGCCCGTGACGGAAACGTCTTCGTGCGCCGGCTCAAGAACGCGGACAATCCTTTCCGATTCTCCATTCAGCTTTTCGAGAGCGATCACCTTGATACCGATTACAACGCCATCCTGCCAAACGGAAATCTGGTCCGCTTCGGCGTGGAGATGACTCCGTTTCGCCGGCGCGTCGCTTACCATTTTCTCTCGAACCATCCCGGCGACATCGGCGTCATCGGATACAACTCGCGCCGGCGCGTTCGGTTTCCCGCGGAAGAAATCACGCATCTATTCATCCGCGAACGGATTGGCCAGACCCTCGGAGTGCCGTGGATCATTTCGCCGACGAAACGTCTGAAGCTGCTCGCGGGTTACGAAGAGGCTGAAGTCGTCGCGGCGCGCGTCGCGGCCGCGAAGATGGGGTTCATTAAAAATCAGACCCCGGAAGAATGGCCGGGGCCGAGCGGCGAGCAAAAGGTCATGGACGTTGAGCCGGGCACATTTGAAAACCTGGATCCTGGTCAGGAAGTCCAGACTTTTGACCCGCAGCATCCGAATCAATCCTACGGCGCATTCGTTCAAGCGACGCTGCGCGGAATCGCGGCGGGCATCGGGACGAGCTACCACAATCTGGCCAACGATTTGACCCAGGTGAATTACTCGAGCGCGCGGATAGGAATGCTCGAAGAGCGCGAGTGCTGGAAATCGATTCAAGGCTGGCTCATTCGCACCCTCATCACCGACCTTTTCGAGGATTGGCTCGAAATGGCCCTACTTTCCAAGGCCGCGAATCTTCCCGCAGAAAAATTCGAGCATTTCAACGCACCGACCTGGAAGGCCCGGCGATGGCCGTGGGTTGACCCAGAGAAAGACATCAACGCGAGCAAGAGCGCGATCCGCTCCGGATTCACCTCTCAGCGGGCAGTCATCGCGGAAGCCGGTGAAGACATTGAAGAGGTTTTCGCGGACCAAGCGGCGGACAAAAAGCTTGCCGCGGCCAAAAAACTCACTTTCCCGGACCTTGAAAACGGGTCAATATCCCCAAAAATCGCGCCGCAGGTAAACGGTAACGGAGAAAGCTCGAACGGTAACGGAGACAATAGAGCCAATTTGTTCCAGGTGGAGCATTAAGGCGCTTCCGAAAATAAACAGTTGACATTCTGACTCTATAGGCGTATTTGCGCCAAAGAGTCACAATGCCTGAGAAACTGAAACTCGGAACCCTTTACCGCTCGGCGGAGGTTGAGCGCACGCGAATCGACGAGCAGAAACGCACGGTCGTTCTCTCGTTTTCCAGCGAGACTCCGGTTGAGCGATGGTTTGGCTTTGAGGTTCTTTCCCACGGTCCCGGCGCGATGGACGATTCGCGGCTACAGGGCCGGGGAGCATTTCTTCGAGAGCACGATACCCGGCAGCAGATTGGCAAGGTCGAGCGCGCATGGATTGAGAATGGGCGCGGCTTCGCGGAGGTGCGGTTTGGCAAATCGCCAATGGCCGAGCAGGAGTGGCAGGACGTTAAGGACGGCATCCGCAGTTCCATTTCGGTCGGTTATCGCGTGCAAAAAATCGAAATGACCGGCGAAGAAAACGGCGTGAAGACGTATCGCGCAACGCGCTGGCAACCCCTTGAAATTTCCACCGTCGCGGTTCCCGGCGATCCGACGGTCGGCATCGGACGCGCCGGAGAAAACAACGAGACGGAGGTTGAAATTACGATGAGAACACTACTTGACCAACGGCCCGCCGAAGGCGGCGGCGGAAGTGCAGCCCCGGCTGTTGCCGCGCCTCCTGCTTTGACTGATACGCGCGCGGAACTCCAGCGCAATGTCGATGGGATTCTTGCTCTGGCCGAAACCTACAAGATGCCGCTCGCCGATGCGCAGCGGTTCATCAAAGAAGGCAAGTCCAAAGACGAATTCCAGGGCTTCATCCTGGAAAGCCGGCACCGCGCTGTTCCAGTGCCGCAACTCACGCCAGACATCGGCATGAGCGAGAAAGAAGTAAAGCGATACTCGATTGTGCGCGCCATCCGACAGATTGCGAATAAGCAACCTCTCGACGGATTGGAGCGAGAAGTTTCGGACGCCGTTGCCAAACAAATCCACCGGGAACCTCAAGGCTTTTTCCTTCCGAATGATCTGACCTCGCGTGCACTGGACAGAAGTTTTGATCTCAACCCGCTTCAGACGCTTGCTCTGGCGCGCGCCCTGGGCGAAATGGGAAAAGGCCAACGCGCCTTGAATGCTACTACACCGAGCGCTGGCGGTTACCTGATCGGGACCGAAACGCTCGGATCGAGCATGATCGAACTGCTCCGAAACAACATGGTGATTGCGAGCCTGGGCACTCGGAACCTTTCTGGGCTTGTCGGCGATGTCGCCATACCGAAACACACCGGAGGCGCAACGGCCTACTGGCTTGGCGAGACGGCAACGATCACTGATTCACAGCAAACTTTCGGACAGTTGCTCCTGACGCCCCATCGACTCGGAGCGGCGACGCCTTACAGCAAACAGCTTCTCGCGCAGGCGAGCATCGACGTCGAGGCGTTCGTGCGAATGGACTTGATGGAGGTTCTGGCCGTCGCGAAAGACCTGGCTTGCATCAACGGCAGCGGCGCAGCCGGCCAACCTCTGGGCATCATGCAGACCACCGGGATTGGCTCGATCACGTATGGCGCTGCCGCAGATTGGGCCAAAGTTGTTGAGAACGAAACAACGCTCTTCGCAGCAAACGTCCGCGGCGTGCCGGCATTCGTTTCGAGCTATGCCACGCAAGGCAAATGGAAAACGAAATCTCGCGACACCGGCTCTGGCGTGTTCCTCATCAACGATGGACTCGCCAACGGCTATCGATTCGCACCAACGACTCAAATGCCGTCGGGCGACAAAACCATCTTCGGCGTATTCTCCGATTTGATCGTCGCCGACTGGGATGGGATCGACGTGGTTGTTGATCCGTATTCGCTGGCGACATCGAATCAAGTGCGCGTGGTCATTAACCTCATGACCGACGTGGGAATTCGCCACCCGGTTTCATTCGTCGTTTCGACGGACAGCGGAGCGCAGTAATCCCCGGAAAGGAAAACCGCATGACAATCAAGATCAAAACCGCAACCTGGATTGGCGGCGAGCCAGTCAAGGCGGGCGAATTCGTAAACACGGATGATGAAACCGCGAGGGAACTCATCCGGATGGGCCGCGCCGACATTTCGGCCACGGCACCGAAAACCGAACCGGCGAAACCAACCTTCACGCGGGAGAAGTAAACCATGAACGACTCTCAATTGGTCCGGGCCTTGGACCGCATCAACATCAAGGCGCTTGCCAAAGTGGACGCTACTGGAAGCTCCACAGCGGTGGATTTGAAAGATTACGTCGGCTCGATACGCATCGATCTGAATGCGATCAGCCTTGCCGGCGGAACCAGTCCAACGCTTGACCTGGCTGTGCGCACGGGTGCGTTGACCACAGCAATGGCGCTCGTAAGCGGCGGCGCATTCACGCAAGTGGGGAACGCTGCCAGCGAACAGCAGAAAACTTTCGATCTGCGGGAATTGAACCGCTACGTCGATGTGGCTTACACGCTCGGCGGAACGACCGCGGCGTTTGATCTGCACGTCGTTGGCCATGCGATCAAACAGGTACTGTGATTCCGACGGCTGAATTCGAGCGCGACGCGGAAGAAGTCGAGAACGATTTCCCGGTCACGTTCACGTTCGGCGGATTGCAATTCACAGGCTCAAAGGATGATTCGCAAATCGGACTGGCCATGCAGCAAGCGGGATACAATCCGCGTCGCAATGTCCGGTTGGTCTGCCGCCTGAGCATCTTCGGAGAGACTGTCCCGGAGACAAACGAGTTGATTACGATGGACGATAAAATCTGGCGCATCGATGGCGAGCCGGAGTTTTCGTCAGATGGGATCAACGTCACGTTCAATTTGGTGCAGAGCATCTGAAAAAATTTCGGTCGGTATGCCTGGAACGGCCAATCGGCTTATAGGGTGGCCGTTGGCCGTTGTTGTTTTTGTGGATGAATGAACATCGAACTGACATTCGACACGCAGCGGCTCAATGAGCAATTGGCCGCGTTGGAATTGGCTATGATCGGCATGGGCGGCGACGCTTCAACAATTGTCGCCAATCGCGCTCGAAATCTCCTGGCCAGAGCGATTCGGTTCACGCCCCCGAAGACCTTCGCGCAAGGGCGCAAAGCTGTGAAGCGGGACATTTACCGCGCCATGACCCCGGCAGAAATCAATCTCGACGGAACGCGACGCTGGCAAAAAGATGAAATCAACGAACTAGTTCGCGAGAACAACATCCGAGGTTTCCAGGCGTTCTTGAACAATTTGAAAAATGGCAGCCTGAAAACTTGGAAGGTCGAACCCTTCGATCCAGCGCGGCTCCACAAGGCAAAGCGTGATCGGCGCGGGCGCATCCAAAATTTCAAAAAGGTCTTCGTCCTGGAAACGTCGCGGTGGAAAACCTACGTGCGCGACATGCAAAAGCGCGTCGGCTTCATGCGAGCCGGATGGGTTCCAGCGTTTCAGAATCTCGGCGGACGCGCGGCTAGTTGGTTCGCTCGCCATACGGCTCCGGCTGGCTTCGTTCTAAACGCACTCGCCGGGCCGAAGCCAACGATCACTTTCGGCAATCGGACTCGCGGTGTCGGCCAACTCGCGAGAGCCTTTCGGGCGGCCATCTCAGCGCAAACAAAGGCGCTCGAACGGGAAGTCAAGCTTGCGCTCGTGGGCTACGCAAAGGACATGAAGTCTGGCAACCGCGTCACGCGCAAAGCCAAACGGGAACAGGAGGTAATCGCCGAATGATTACAATCTTCCTTTCAGCCGGCATCGGCTTTTGTCTGGGGATTCTCTTCAGCATTTACCTCGCAACAACCGGCATCTACGGCGGTCTGGACAAGAACGACCGGAATCGGGAAGCGAACAAGTGAACACGCCGGCGACCGACATCAACGACATCTACGACTACGAAACCGCGATTGAAACGGCAGTGAAAACGCTCCTAACAGATAACGGCATTACAGCCGTTCGACAACGGGACACGGCGGAATTGGCAACTCCGCGAGTGGACGTGCAATTCGCGGTCGGCGCCGGGGAAGATCATTCGCACGTCTTCCGCAACGGAGAACAACGCCCGGACATTTTCAATGGCAACCTCCGGCTTCAGGTTGTCACGTCGCGCAATCAGAACGATACGAATCACGGAACATTCCGCGCCAAGGTCCGGGAAGCAATTTACAAGTGGCGCGATTCGCTGAATCCCATCTTGGCCTATCACGCGGTTCTGAAAGTTTTGGAATCTGGCACGGTGCCAGACATTGTCGAAGATCAAGATCAAGACGTCAGCATCGTGAATTTTAATATCGTGTTCTGCGTCCGCGCAGATGCCTGGCCGATCGGTTACCTCGAATGAAAATTGGAAAGGCAATTTATGGCTGAATCCCTTAGTGCAAATCTGAACATCAAGCTCGATTTCAACCACAAGAATCCGCTCGACGTTTCCAATCCGGTCGATGCCGCAGAATTGAAGATGGTGCAAGCCTTCGCCAATGGCGCGGGCAAGGATCAGGCCAGTAAAATCCTCGATCCAGCAATCTACACGCTCGGCGCTGGCGGCACGGCGACATTGGACCTTTACGACGGGGCGATTAGCGGCGGCGCGGCGAACAAGGATAACCTGGGACTCACACTCGCGCTCGCCCGCATCAAAGCTTTGATCGTCAAGATGACGAACACGCCGGCGGCCGGCGATCAACTCGACATCGGGAACGTCGCGGCGGGTTGGTCTCCGCCATTTCTTTCGAGCGGCTCCGCATCGACGCTGGCCGGCGTCCGGCTTGGACCCGGAGGGGGATTGGCGTTGTTCAATCCGAGCGCGGCTGGCTACGCCGTAGCGGATACGACCAACCATATCCTGAAGTTCACCAACAGCGGATCAACGACCGTCAGCTTTGCGGTCGCGGCGCTCGGCTCCAACTCCTAAAACCGAAAGGACGAACCTCATGTCAGCTTTCAACCGCAGAATCGTTGACGGTGGTGTTCAATACGAGAGCCGGCTGCTCACAATCAACGTCGGGAAATCCAACGCGACAACGACGCCAATCGATTACGCTACCGACAATTTCAACTGGAACGTCACTAGCGAATGGTCCGACCGCACGAATGAACTGGGAGTCGCAGACGGCTCAGTCGGAGTCATCAAGCCAGCGACGGGCACCGCGAGCCTACAACTTCCTGATGCGTCCACGGAAATCCCATTTGTTTTCAACACGTTTTCTGAAGATTTTTTCGGTGAAACCGTGACCTGCATCATTACAGATGTGGGCCGAAAGGAATCAAAAAACGGGATCACGATGGTAGATATCTCGTTCCGTAAGGCGCTCTCGACATCGTTGGTGAGTCTCGACAGCGCCGGCACGTCCACGACTATTTCAGGAGTCTCAACCGGAGAATGATGATAGTGAGCGATGATTATCCGAGACTGGAACGAACTCATTCCGGGCTTTCGCGAGGCGGTCGAAAAAGAAAATCGCGAGCGGGATGTTCCGTGGCTTGGGTTGACCGAGTTCATTGCCGGCGTTGAAGTCCTGCCGTTCACGCCTCGTCATTACCTCATTCTGACGGTCATTGGTTCGCCCTTTCTGCTCGGCGGCGCGCCGACCGCGGTCGAAGTCATTCAGTTTCTATGGATCGTTTCGCCAGGTTTCATTCCGGGACGTTCAATGTGCGCTCGCTGGCATCGTTGGAAATTCGTTCGGCGGAATCGCAAGCTCGATTGGGCGAGCGCGGTCAAGGCGATTGACGATTACCTGGATGGCGCTTTCGAGAATGCCATCGGAGGTTCAGTGAGCGCGAAATCCTACTTCTCTTCGCTCGCCGGGATTGTCGATTGCATGGCCTCTGAATACGGCTGGACCGAAGACGAAATCCTAAAGACCCCGTTCAAGAAGCTTTTTCAACTTAATCGCAGTCGGCGCATGAGGACAGATCCGGACGTGACACTTGTAAATCCGAGCGACCGATTGAAATCCGAATACCTCCTGAAGCTCCGCAAAGATCGGAACTGAAAAGATGGACGACATCACAGCCAGACTCGGATTGGATACGACGCCCTACCGGCGCGCTCTCACCGGGGCGAAGACCATGACGCAAGAATGGTCGCAAGAGGTCAACAAAAGCGCAAAGCGTTTGGCTGGCGACCTGGCCAAGACCGTCGGGCTAGTCGGACTGATCTCCGGGCTGCGCGAATTGATTCAGGTAACGGAAGAAGCGAGCAAAACCGGCGAGACATTCGGCGAAAAGGGATGGGTTTCGGAACGGAGCGTTGGAATCATTACGACCTTCACCGCGGCGATCAAAACGGCCACGAATACAACGCGAGAATTTTTCAGCTATTTGATCGAGCAACTAGGACGGGCCGCTCGATTCTGGGGCGCATTCACTGTGACGGGAAACACGAAAGCTGCGGCTGAAACCGTCAAGCAGATGGACCGAGAGGATGCCGAGCGGATGCGCGTGGCGCGCCGGGCTGCCGAAGAGAAAGACCGCATCTCGCGGGAGCATCAAGCCAATCTCAAGAAAGAAGCCGAGCTTGCCAAAGCGGCGGCGGAACAAGAGCGCCGGGCCGCGGACAACCTGAAGATTCTCGTGGACAGAAATCGCGCGCTGGCGCAAGTGGAGAAACTGCGGACGGAATTGCAGCAAACCAAAGAGGATCGGAGCAAGTTCACCCTCCAAGAACTCGCCGAGATGCAAGGCCGGTTCGGGGGCCGCTTCGGACAGGAAGTCATGGGCGCGCGGGCCGTGATTGCGTTCATGGAGCGCGCGCGGATTGCCCGGAT
>Ga0194121_10010542_pt1 | contig 11201 bp, 8 predicted proteins | sample TA2MahCa50mmetaG_FD_148609 | JGI IMG/M metagenome (GOLD analysis project Ga0194121, IMG submission 148609) | Freshwater microbial communities from Lake Tanganyika, Tanzania - TA2015020 Mahale Deep Cast 50m | ecosystem: Environmental > Aquatic > Freshwater > Lake | place: Tanzania: Lake...
AGGATGGCGCGATGGAGAAGGCGCAGGCAGGTCGTGAGGTAAGCGCGCGTCTGCTCGCCCGACGGGTGGAAAAGGGCCGGATGACCGCCGCGGAAGCCGACGCAGTGTTGGCTCGGATCACACCCACTGCAACCGTCAGCGATCTCGCACGTTGTGACCTGGTGATTGAAGCCGTGTTCGAGAACCGCGAGCTTAAGGCGCAGGTAACACGGGAGGCCGAGGCGGTGCTCGGGCCTGATGCGATCTTTGCCTCGAACACCTCCACGCTGCCCATCTCGGGGCTTGCCCGCGCAAGCAGCCGGCCCGACCGATTCATCGGTCTGCATTTCTTTTCGCCGGTTGATCGGATGGAACTGGTGGAAATCATCAAAGGCGACAAAACCTCGGCGGAAACGCTCGCGCAGGCGTTTGATTTCGTGCAGGCCATTGGTAAAACGCCGATCGTGGTGAATGACTCTCGAGGTTTCTACACCAGCCGGGTGTTCGGCAGCTTCGTGAACGAAGGCCTCGCGCTGCTCGGCGAAGGCGTACCACCGGCCGTCATCGAAAACATCGCTGTTCAGGCGGGCATGCCAGTGGGTCCGCTCGCAGTGCTCGATGAGGTCTCACTAAAGCTGGCCGACGATGTGCTGCATCAGGAGCTGGCGGATCTCGAGCGTGAGGCTGCGGGGCATTCGCATGATCATGATCACCAGCATGGCCCTGACTGCGGACATGACCATGATCATGATCACAGCCATGCGCATGGCCATGGTCACGATCACGGGCATGGACATTCACATGACCACGGGCACTCGCACGACCATTCGCATCATCACGCCCACGAGCATGCGCACACCCATGATCATGCGCACGCCCACGATCATGCGCACGCACACGATCACGCACACGATCACGCCCACGATCACGCCCACGATCACGCACACTCACACGATCACGGTCACGCCCACGATCACGACCACGGGCACAGCCACGACCACTCGCCCCTCCCGGCGCAGGCAAAGCCTGCTGCCGCAAGCGCCGCGCCCAAAACGGTCGTCCGCGTGCAACGGCATGTTCATCGCGTCAAATCGCGCCGCATGCCCGAATCGGCTGTGTACGTGCTCGAGAAAATGTCGCACGGATACAAGCGACTGGGCCGAGCCTGGGGCGCAGGCTTTTATGACTATCCCGCCGATGGACCGAAAACGCTCTGGAGCGGGCTCAGCGTTTTTGCCCGCGGCGCCAAGCGTCAACCGTCTCTCGACGATATTCGCGACCGACTGCTCACGATCCAGGCACTCGAAACCCTGCGTTGTATCGATGAAGGCGTGCTCGAGTCCGTACGCGATGCCAATATCGGATCGATACTCGGCTGGGGCTTCCCGGCATGGACGGGCGGAGCCATCCAGTACATCAATCATGTGGGATTGCAACGCTTCACCGAGCGAGCCGCGGCACTGGCCGCGCAATACGGCGAGCGGTTCCAACCGCCCGAGTCCTTGCTCGCTCGCGCCCGCGAAGGCAAACCATTCTAAGCAGCGCAATCGACCTGCCCGCTGAGGAAAAGCCGTCATGGTGAGACCCGTGCAGTATCTTCACGAGTGGCGTGAACCGGCGCCACTCCGGCCTGCAGCTACGATTCTGTTACTGCGCGATGGCGTCAACGGGCTGGAAGTGCTGATGACCCGTCGGTCTGAGAAGGCCAGTTTTGCGCCGGGGGCCTACGTATTTCCTGGCGGCGCGCTTGATGCCGCTGATCAATCCCCGCAGGCCCGGGCCGCAAGTCGCTATCGAACCGACCAACATGATGAAGTCCTGAGCTACACCACTGCGGCGGTCCGCGAGGCCTTCGAAGAGCTTGGCGTGCTGCTGGCCAACCAAGCCGACGGAGAGCCTGTTGCCGCATCGGCCTTGCACTCGCTCAATCGCACCCATGATGGCGACCTGATTGCGCAGCTTGGCAGCCGCGGCTGGACCCTGGCGCTGGACCGGGTCTGGTGGTTCAGCCACTGGATCGCCGATCGCGATCTTCCGAGGCGCTTTGATGCCCGATTTTTCATCGCCCGCATGCCTTCGGACCAGCAGCCATCGGCTGACGGGCATGAGCAGTTCGAACCCACCTGGGTGATTCCCGCGCATGCGCTGGAACAGCACGAGCGCGGCAAGTTCGAGATGATTTTCCCCACCATCCGGACGCTGCGCCAGCTGTCACGGTTCAGCACGGCGGCCCAGGCGATCGACCACTGCCGTAACCAGGCAAGCGTCTGGACCAGCTCGCCGCGCGCGGGGCTGCTGGGTGGCCGCATTGAACGCTTCTGCGAAGACGAGCCGCCCTACGGCGAGCTGGAACTGGTCGTGCCCGACGGCCGGCCGCTGCACAGCCTTGATTGGCAGCACGAACAGCCCGTGCAGCTCCTGAAGAACCTGTGGCGGCTTACCGCACCCAACCCGGGCAGAATGACGGGCCCTGGCACCAACTGCTACATCATCGGGGGACCGGATGAATATCTGGTCGTCGACCCTGGTCCAGAAGACTTTGCGCACGTTGCGCGAATTCATGCATTCGTCGGGAACAAACTCAAGGCGATCTTCTGCACCCACGCGCACCAGGATCACGTGCCCGGCGCAGCCGTGCTGCAGTCACTCACCGGCGCCCCGACGTTCGGACGACCCACCGGACCAGACTTCGCCCCCGAATGGAAATGGGTTCCAGACCGCACGCTCCATGACGGGGACCGCATCACGGTGGGCAACACCACCGTTCGCGCAATCCACACACCCGGGCATACCGAGCATCACCTCTGTCTGCTGATGGAAGAGGACGAATTGCTGCTGACGGGCGATCACATTCTCAACGGCTCAACCACGGTGATCACGCCGCCTGATGGCAACATGCGCGACTACCTGGCATCGCTTGAACGCTTGAGAGGGGAACGATTCGATACGATTCTGCCGGCGCACGGCCACGTACTGGGCCGTGCCAAGCTCGAGATTGACCGTCTGGTTGCACATCGCCTGAAGCGCGAGAGCAAGGTGTTCGGGGCGCTGCACGCGCGCCCTCGAGGATCGCTCGATGACCTGGTGGAAGTTGCCTACGACGACACGCCCAAAGTGTTGTGGGGCGCCGCAAAGCGTTCGTTACTTGCGCACCTGCTCAAACTGCGAGAGGACGGCCGCGCCGAGCAGAGCGACGACGGCCGTTGGTATCCGCGCGATTGACGAACCGCGCGGGCCTCGTCAACCAGCAGGCTGCTGCGGCGCTGCAGCGGCAGCCGCATCATCAGCGGCGGCAGCCTTCATTGACAGACGCAGGCGGCCTTTGTCATCGGCTTCAATCACCTTGACGCGAACCACCTGACCTTCCTTCACGTAGTCCGACACCTGGTTCACCCGCTCGTTGGCAATCTGCGATACATGCAGCAGCCCGTCGCGACCCGGCATCACCTGAACGATGGCGCCGAAGTCGAGAATCTTGAGTACGGTGCCTTCATAGATGCGACCGATCTCGACCTCTGCGGTGAGGTCTTCGATCATCTTGCGCGCGCGTGCTGCCGCCGCACCGTCGACCGCTGCGATGGTAATGGCACCGTCGTCCTGAATGTCGATCTGAGTGCCGGTGGTTTCAGTGATCTGGCGGATGGTGGCGCCCCCTTTGCCGATCACGTCACGGATCCGCTCAGGGTTGATTTTCATGGTGTACATGCGCGGCGCGAAGTCGGAGAGCTCGGTGCGCGCTCCCCCCATCGACTCACGCATCTTGCCCAGAATATGCAGCCGGCCTTCACGTGCCTGTGCCAGCGCCACCTGCATGATTTCGCGGGTGATGCCCTGAATCTTGATGTCCATCTGCAGCGCGGTGACCCCGGTTTCGGTACCCGCCACCTTGAAGTCCATGTCGCCCAGGTGATCTTCGTCGCCGAGGATGTCGGTGAGCACTGCGAACCGACCACCTTCCTTGATGAGGCCCATGGCAACACCCGCCACGTGTGCCTTGATGGGTACGCCTGCGTCCATCAGCGCCAGGCAGCCACCGCACACCGATGCCATCGAGGATGAACCGTTCGATTCCGTGATCTCTGACACCACACGAAGCGAGTAGGCGAACTCAGCGGCTGAGGGCAGCAGGGGGCGAATGGCGCGCTTGGCCAGGTTGCCGTGACCAATCTCGCGGCGCTTCGGTGAGCCCATGCGGCCGGTTTCGCCAGTGGCAAAGGGCGGCATGTTGTAGTTGAACATGAACCGCTCGCGATACTCGCCGGTAATTGCGTCGATGATCTGTTCATCGCGCGACGTTCCCAGTGTGGCGGCCACCAGCGCCTGGGTTTCCCCGCGGGTGAAAAGCGCTGATCCGTGGACCCGCGGCAGAACGCTGGTGCGGATCGCGATGGGACGCACGGTGCGCGTGTCACGACCGTCAATACGTGGCTGACCCGACAGAATCTGACCGCGAACGATTTTCGACTCGAGATCAAACAGGATGTTGGAGACTGTGTTCGCGTCTGGCGAAGCCGCACCGCCCGCCGCAGCCTGTTCGGCAAGCGCTCCAGCCACCTTGCTGCTGACTTCACGAAGCTGCGTGGTGCGCTGCTGTTTGTTGCGAACCTGGTAGGCCGCGCGCAGATCGGCTTCCACCAGCTCGGTGATACGGGCAACCAGCGCCTGATCGCGCTCGGGCGCTTTCCAGTCCCACTCGGGCTTGCCGGCCATCTCAACAAGTTCGTTGATGGCATCAATGACGGTTTGCATCTGCTCGTGGCCGTACACGACCGCGCCGAGCATGACATCTTCGGGCAGTTCATGCGCTTCGGACTCGACCATCAGCACGGCAGCGTCTGTGCCTGCAACCACCAGATCAAGCTTGGAGCGCGCCATATCGGCGGCACTGGGGTTGAGGCGGTATTGCCCATCGATCCAGCCCACCCGGGCGGCACCAATCGGGCCATTGAACGGAATGCCCGAAATTGCGAGAGCAGCCGAAGCCCCGATCATGGCGGGGATGTCGCTATCAACTTCGGGGTTCTGGGACAGAACCTGCAGGGCAACCTGAACCTCGTTGTAAAAGCCGTCGGGAAAAAGCGGGCGCAACGGACGGTCCGTAAGACGCGCGACCAGTGTTTCGCGCTCGGTGGGACGGCCTTCCCGCTTGAAGAAACCCCCGGGGATTCGACCCGCGGCGTAAAACTTCTCGATGTAATCAACGGTGAGCGGGAAAAAATCCTGGCCGGGTTTGGCGCTGCGCGCCGCCACCACCGTGGCCAGCACGACGGTGTCGTCCACGTTGACCACCACCGCGCCAGTAGCCTGACGAGCGATCTCGCCGGTTTCGATGGTGACGGTGTTGCCCCCCCATTGGAAGGTCTTCTTAGCGATTTCAAACACTCTGTTTTCCTTGTCTGTCGCGACGCCGGGGGCGCCGCAGAAACGAAAAACCCGCAAGGATCACTTGCGGGTTTTGGCGGGCATCAGCCGCGCAGGCCGAGTCGGCCGATCAAGGCCTTGTACGAATCCGGGCTCTTGCCCTTCAGGTAATCGAGCAACTTGCGGCGGCGGCTGACCATGCGAAGCAGTCCCCGGCGCGAATGATGGTCTTTCGTGTGCGCCTTGAAGTGCTCGGTAAGCTCGTTGATGCGGGCGGTGAGAAGCGCGACCTGAACTTCGGGCGAACCGGTATCCGCCTTGGCGCGTTGAAAGTCGGAAACGATCTTTGCTTTGTCGATGTTGGCAACTGCCATGGTCAAACCCCAATAAAAGCGCTCTGGCTTCAAGCGCATGCGCGACGAGCGCGCGACTTGCGGACACCGCTGGGTGCGGGCCGTGCGTTAACAACAACCCCCTATTTTATACGAAGCGCCCTGCCGGCGCCAACGACGGTTAGCGGTAGCCGGGCAAATCCCGGTCGAGCACCCGCATCATCGCCTCGAAAAACAACCGGTCGCGGTCCGCGCTCGAGTGCGTCTCGAGCTCGGCTGGCGCCAGCACCTTGGCCACGATGGCCGGATCAATTTCCTGAATTTCACGACCGGTTGCCATGGCGAGCATTTGGGTACGGCAAGCACGTTCGAGCTTGTAAAGCCGCCGATACGCCTGCGCAACCGTCTTGCCGGTGGTGATCACCCCGTGATTTTTCATGAACACGATCGGTTTATTGCCCGCGATCCGCGCGAGCCGCTCCCCCTCGGAGGGCTGATCGGCCGTGCCGTCGTAGTGATCGTCGTACGCGACATCTTTCGCCAGAAACACCGCGGTTTGAGTGGCGTTCAGCAGCCGATTGTCTTTCAGCATGTTGAGTGCCACGGCCCAGGGCTGGTGGGTATGCAGTACCACCTCGGCACCCGTGAGCCGATGAAACGCCGCGTGAATACACCAGGCTGACAGTTCCACCTCGCCTTCGCCCGCCACGGTGTGCCCCTGATCGTCAAACATGATCAGGTCATCGGCGCGCGCCTCGGACCAGTGGTAGCCAAAGGGCAGGATCAGATATCGCCCGTCCTGTCCGGGCACCCGGGCAGTAAAGTGATTGTCGATCCCTTCATCCAGTTCATGCAGCACCGCCATCCGCATCGCGGCGGCAAGCTGCACCTTCAGTTCGCGTAGCGCGGCGCTTTCGCGCGTGGATTCAGCCTGCTTGAGTTGGGTGACGCTCATGGATCATCTCCCTGACGATCGCGTACGAACGGTGAGCGCAGCCGCCAGGCGGCGCCTGGCGAACATACGCTGGTTTAAACACCTAGCTGCGGATTGACCCGCTGCACATTACTGTGCAGCTTGTTGAGGGCGTTCAGATAGGCCTTGGCCGACGCAACAATGATGTCGGGATCGGCGCCAACGCCATTGACGATGCGCCCACCCCGAGAGAGCCTGACCGTGACCTCGCCCTGCGACTCGGTGCCGGTGGTGATGGCGTTGACCGAATAGAGCAGCAACTCGGCCCCCGATTCAACCTGCGACTCAATCGCCTTCAGCGTTGCATCAACCGGGCCGTTGCCATCGGCACGGCTTCGTGCCTCGCGACCTGCGACGGACAGCGTGATTTCAGCGTGGGGACGTTCGCCGGTTTCCGACCCCTGCGCGAGCGACACCAGCTTGAAGTGTTCGCTCTCGGGGGTGACGGATTCGTCGGAAAACAGCGCCTGGATATCTTCATCAAAGATGTCGGACTTGCGGTCGGCGAGATCCTTGAACCGCGAAAACGCCGCATTCAACTCGGTTTCCGATTCAACCGGAATACCCAGTTCCTGGACCCGCTGCTTGAACGCATTTCGGCCAGACAGCTTACCGAGCACGATTCGGTTGGTGCTCCAGCCCACGTCTTCGGCACGCATGATTTCGTACGTGTCCCGATGCTTGAGCACACCGTCCTGATGAATGCCCGAGGCGTGCGCGAAGGCATTCGCGCCAACAACGGCCTTGTTAGGCTGCACCGGAAAACCGGTAATGCCCGAGACCAGTTTCGACGCGGGAACAATTTGAGATGCGTCAATGCCGACATCCAGCCCGAAATAGTCGCACCGGGTCTTGACGGCCATGACAATCTCTTCGAGCGACGTGTTGCCCGCACGTTCGCCCAGCCCGTTCACGGTGCACTCCACCTGACGCGCACCACCGATCGTGACGCCGGCCAGCGAGTTGGCCACCGCCATGCCAAGATCGTTGTGGCAATGCACCGACCAGACAGCCTTGTCCGAATTCGGGATACGTTCACGCAGCGTGCGAACAAGTTGACCGAACAGTTCGGGCACCGCATACCCCACCGTATCGGCAATGTTGATGGTGGAGGCGCCCTCGCGGATCACGTCTTCCAGCACCCGGCACAGGAAATCCAGATCCGAACGGCTGCCGTCTTCGGGCGAGAACTCAACGTTGTCGGTGAACTTGCGTGCGAACCGAACCGCAAGACGAGCCTGCTCATGCACCTGCTCGGGCGTCATCCGGAGCTTTTTCTCCATATGCAGCGCCGATGTCGCGATGAACGTGTGAATACGCGCCGACTTGGCCCCGCTCAGGGCCTCGGCCGCACGAGAAATATCGCGGTCGTTGGCGCGTGACAGCGAGCAGACGGTGGAATCGCGAATGGTGTTCGCAATGGCTCTGACCGCCTCGAAATCGCCGTTGGATGAGGCAGCAAACCCTGCCTCGATCACATCGACCCGCAGCTTCTCAAGCTGACGGGCAATCCGCAGCTTCTCCTCCTTGGTCATGGACGCGCCGGGACTCTGCTCGCCATCGCGCAAGGTGGTGTCGAAGATGATCAGCTTTTCGGCCATTTTGGATGCTCCTGGGTCTGCCCCCGCTGGTCCGGGGGGCTTGCACTTAAAATTGTGGGGGGAGGTTTTTTTAGCGCGCGAGGCGCAGTAGCAGACGCAGCGGCTCGCCGACGAGGCGTAGCGATGCGAGGCGGCCATCGCGGCGGGCGATGACGCTGGATGACACAGCTGGGGCTTGTGCGCGCAACATGTGTTCGACTATACGGGCAACACGGGGCGGCATGCAAGCTGCGCCAGCGCTGACGTTGCGCGAACCCCGCAAGTCGGCGCCCCATGTTCCCGGTTAAGCTTAAGGGTCGTTGGCAGCGCCGTGGATGGCCGGAGCGGGTCCGGTGCAGCGTGTGCTGGCCAACACCCTTACGCCTTGGGAACCCAGCCATGAAGCTTCTCGTTCTGCATGGATTGAACCTCAACATGTTCGGTAAGCGCGACCCCGCGCAATACGGAACCACCACGCTTGCCGAGATCGACGATGCGATCGCCCGGCTGGCTGCCGACCTGGGTGCTTCGGCTCAGTGCTTTCAGACCAACTTCGAGGGCGCGATGGTCGAACGCATTCATCAGGCAGTCAGCGACGGCACCGACGCTGTGGTCATCAATGCGGGCGCCTGGACTCACTACAGCTATGGCATTCGCGACGCGCTCGCGATTCTCAGCTGCCCGATCGTGGAAGTGCACATGTCGAACGTGCATGCGCGAGAGCCGTTTCGCCATACCTCCGTTTTCTCATCCATCGTGCGTGGACAGATCTGCGGCTTCGGAGTCGACAGCTATCTGCTGGGCGTGCGCGCGGCGGCGTCAGCCGTTCAGCAAAATCGATCAGCTTGAGTGACGCACAGGCTTATTTTCGAAACGTTGCGTTCTTCAAGGCTTGAGCGGTGCCTCGCAGGCGCCCCGTTCGCTGCGCCGCAGGCAGCTGCACACCAGACTGAAGCGCTTCACATCGTCTTTGCGAAGCGGTCGGGCACCGCTGCGTCTCGATTGATTCGAGGGCACCCAAACGGCCGGCTCAAGGCCGAGCACCAGCTTGCCGCGTTCGCGATGATCGATCTGCACGCTTGCACAATGCACGGGCGCCGATAAGCCGTTGCGGATCTCGAACACCATTCGCTCGGGCGCTCCCTCGACCCACCCCGCGCGGATGTCCAGCCGACTGAACTCCGAGGCCTGAAGCGGAAAGCTCTTCAGGTCGGGATCGAGCCCGATCAGTCCATAACCCTGAACGGGCCTGGCGAACAAGGCCAATGCGGCGACCAGCGGCGCAAGTGTCCGCCGGGTGGCCGCCCGACCGCTCAGGCCGCGGGGTGCAGCGCCTCCCATACCCGTGCCGGCGTGAAGGGCGTATCCATCGCGTCAATGCCGTGACGGCGCAGCGCATTCATCATGGCGTTGGTCAGCGCCGGGATGGAACCCGTGCAGCCGGCTTCGCCTACCCCTTTTGCGCCGACCCGATTCAGATCGGTACGCGCAGCGATCTGCTCGGCTTCGACCGCCGGAATACAGCCAGCTTTGGGCAAGGCGTAGTCCATGAGCGAGCCGGTGCTGAGCTGGCCGCGATCGTCGTAAATCGCATGCTCACAGAACACCTGGCCCCATCCCTGAACGACGCCGCCCTGCAGCTGGCCGATGACCAGTTGTGGGGATATGACCCGACCCAGATCATCCACGGCGATGTACCGCACCACATCGGTGATGCCTGTTGCCGGATCGATTTCAATTTCGGCCACGTGGGTGCCATTGGGAAACGTTGACCCCGACTGCGCTTTGCCTTCCGCGGCCAGACGCGCGCGCTGCGACGGATCGAGCTTGGGAATCCAGGTGGCCAGTTCAGGCGCGCCGTCAGGTGCTCCGCCCAACTCGAGCCAAAGCGCCTGAGCCTGTTCGCGAATGCGCGCACAGAGCTCAACGATGGCGCTGCCAGCACCATACAGCGTGCGCGAACCGCCTGTGCCGTTGCCCATCAGCGCGCGGCCGTGATGCCCGGCCGCATAACGAACGCGTTCCGCGGGCAGCCCCAGTTCCTGTTCGACGATGGTCGCAAAGGAGGTTTCGTGACCCTGACCTGACGCACCCGTGACGCCATAGATCGTGAGCTGGCCCTGCTCGTCAAAGTCGCCCTGTACCGTATCGGCAGGCACCGCCCCCGCTCCTGAAGCTTCGAGATAGCACGCAAGCCCGATACCGCGCAGCCTGCCGCGCTGGGCTGCGGCCTCGCGGCGCGCCTTAAAACCCGCCCAATCGGACAGCTCGAGCGCGCGGTCAAGGGTACGGTTGAATTCGCACAGGTCATACAGCGTTCCGTTGGCTGTTTTGTACGGGAACGCTTCGGGTGGAATGAAGTTGCGGCGGCGCAGTTCGACGGGATCAAACCCGTGTTCGTAGGCTGCATGGTCAAGCAGGGTTTCAATCGCGAACGCGATATCGGGCCGGCCTGCACCGCGGTACGCGGCCATCGGTACTGCATTGGTGTAGACCAGCTTCGAATTCATGTAGAGCGCAGGAATCCGATAGGAGCCACCCATGGTGACCGACAGGTTGCGCGCACCAATCAGTGAGCTGGGACCAACGCTGAAAGCGCCCAGGTCGATCGTGTCGTCAAAACGCAAGGCAAGAATCTGCCCGTCCCGATCCAGCGCGATCGACCCCTCGAGCGTCAGCGCACGCCCGTGATAGTCACTGACAAAAATCTCCGACCGCGTGCCAGTCCAGCCTACCGGACACCCCAGATGGCGGGCAGCCAGCATCACCAGCACATGCTCGCTATAGGGATTCGAGCGCAGACCAAAGGAGCCGCCCACATCGTAGGTAAGCACCTCAATCTGCTCGGTCGGAATGCCGCTTGCCTGAGACACCGACTTCAGCATGCCGGTGACGCCCTGCGAAGGCGTAAACAGCCTGGTTCGTCCACTGGCCGAATCGTGTGTCGCAATGACGGCGCGAGGCTCCATTGGAAAG
>Ga0194121_10010546_pt1 | contig 11198 bp, 16 predicted proteins | sample TA2MahCa50mmetaG_FD_148609 | JGI IMG/M metagenome (GOLD analysis project Ga0194121, IMG submission 148609) | Freshwater microbial communities from Lake Tanganyika, Tanzania - TA2015020 Mahale Deep Cast 50m | ecosystem: Environmental > Aquatic > Freshwater > Lake | place: Tanzania: Lake...
GACTATTATTTCCATATTTATCAAATTCGCCATATAAATTACAAGGTATTAAATATTGATACTTAGTTCCATATTGTTGATTATAGGCATCTATCTGAACTGCTAAGGATCGCTTAGCATATCCATATGAGAAGTTTGTTTTAGTTGGGGGTCCTAAATGTAGCATATTTTCTATTATAGGATATGTTTCAACTATATCTGGATAAACACAGGTACTTAGTATTCCTATAAATCTTTTTACTTTAAATTCATAGGCATTTTTAACTATAAATGTATTCATTAATATATTTTGGTCGAAATATTCTGCTGGGGATTTAATATTATCCATTATACCTCCTACTCTAGCGGCTAAATGAATTATTGTGTTTGGTTTAATATTGAAGAGCATTGTTTTTATTTGTTCTTCAGAAGTTAAATCATAATCACTAGAAGAAATATAAATAGCCTTTGGTAAATATTTTTTTAAAGACTGACCTACCATCCCACTACCACCAGTAACTAATATTTTAGATTGTGTCATAGAATGCATTCTGTTTTTCTTGTCTATTAATTGTTTTAGGATGTATTAAATCGTATCCTTCAGGTAAATTTGCTACTGTCTTCCATCCTACAAGACGCTCGTGTACTTTATTAGCCCACTTTATTTCTTTTTTATTAGCGCAGATTCGGGTTTGATAATCGGGATAATTAACCCATCCACTACCGTCTACAAACCATTTCCATTTATCAATGTGATCACGAGTTAATCCCTCTACTGTATTAATACGAGGTACGGCAATTAGATCTACTAAATTTTTATTCATATCTAACACACTGTGGATATTTTCAGCTAATCCATCACTTAAATATTCATCAGCATCAATAAAAAATATCCAATCACGTGTACAATGTGCTTTAACATTATTTTTAAATGATGCGAAATCATTATTTAATGATGAGAATATTCTGTGATATTCGAATTTATGGCCAATATTGTATTTATTAGCTACTTTTTTAACCTCGTCAGTAGCTGTATTATCTAGCTGAACCATTATTTCATCATTTGGTTTAATGATGGTTATTAGTTGGTCTAATAGGCGTTCTAATTCAATGTGTTCATTCCATGCTGTGATTGCGAAACTGATTGTTGACATAACTTTTATTTTTGGTTAAAATATCCTACATAATCAAGCGCTTCCATAAAGTCACGCTCTTCAAATTCTTGTTTAGTTGTCATATCTGTTTTACCATCTTTGGATTTAACAGCTGACCATTTCCAGTCTTTAGTAGATTTACCTTCTGCAAATATCATTGATTTATCATCAAATGTTAAAGCAATTGGGTACCAGTGGTATCCTTTTTCATCTTTAAACTTTAACGCTTTGTATAATTCAGGTAATGTTTCCTCTGCTTGCAGAACATTTTCATCAGTCATAGTAGAGTTAGATGTAAATCCACATCCAAAGCAACTCCACATAGTGAATTTTTCGTTTGATGCCTTATGGCACGCGTTTGAACCACATCTAGGACATATGATAAGTGATTCTTTCATAATTTAAAGTGTTATTTTGAAATATATAAATTATAGCACCTGTATTATTTTGCATCTTCTATTTTTTTAAGTTTAGGTAATTCAATTTTCTTTAGTTGAGGCAGTTTTAGTGCTACCTGTTTAGGTACTTTTTCCTCAATTATAGCATTTAGTTTTTCAGCCATTTTTTCTAAGCTAAATTCAGTACGCGAACGATATGCCTGGCGTTTAGCTCCATCAAGATATTTTTTATAATTTTTATAAACATCTTTAAGTATTTCAGAGGCTTTATTATAATCAACTGTAAACCAACTTGATTCAGATATAAGCATATTTTGTACTACTGCAGATGAATGTATTTGTTTTAATTCACCTGGTAATAGTGTTGACATTTCAGCATCTAAAAAGTCAATATGTCCACTATAATTAGAAGCAATTACTGGTTTTTGACTTATTGTTGCCTCAATTAATGGACGACCATATCCTTCACCTTTAGTAAATGATATGTGTACTTTTACTTTAGGGTGATTATATAATTCATTTATCTCTTCATCACTTAATTCACCATGTAGTAGATATATATTAGGTAAAGTATCATCATCACCTACAGCAGTGCGGATACTATTAATTTTTTCTAACATACTATCTCTATCCATAATAGAATAAACACCACCGGATGTTTTAAGAATAAGGCCTGGTTTTTTATTTTTGCCTTTAAATGTTTCAAGGAATGTTTTAATCATCATTCCTACATCCTTTCTATCCTGTCCAATTTCACCTTGTAACCAGTGACCTACGAATAGGAAGTTAAAATCTTCATCAATTGTATCTAATATATCCCATACTTCACTGTTGTCAGCAGCATCTATTTTTTGATAAGTATTTATATCTATACCTTCAAATAATACTTCAATTGGTTTTTCTAGTTTAACTACTTTTACAAGTTGATTAGTATCCTTATTACGTTGTTCAAATGCAGATCCTTCAAACACCTGTTTAGCATGTTTAGATGATACTAATGTTAAATTCATTCTATTAATACCCTCAATCCAACTAGGATCACATAATGTAGTTTCTATACCTGCTGTAATGCCAATATTAAATTTACCTATTGGTTGAAATTCATTTGGTACCGTAATTTGAATCCATATGTCTGGTTGTCTTGGAAGTTGGGGGGATTGAAGAAAGCAATCTAATATTTGTTTGTGTTCGGGATTATTTGCTTCTAAAAACCCAAACGGTGTAGTTCCCCATTTCTGAGGGGTAATTTTGATATCATATTTATCTGTTTTTAAAAGTGATTTTACAATATCTCTTGAACGAGCACCATATCCAGAATGTGTATCTATAGGACAACTTATAACTATTAATTGTTTCATATTATTGTGCAATAACGTGTTTAACGAAATGTTTAGGTTGTTTAGGAGTTTCTACTTGAATGAGTTCAAATCTATGACGAGGTTGCCATTTAGTAAAAGTTTCATCAATTCCTTCAATTACATTTTTACACATATTTGAAGCTGACATCATTGATTCATCTGAAGTAACCCATTTATGAGCTTCTTGTCCGATAAATTCTCTATATGTCTTTCCTGATTTATAACAAGACATAATCTGATCAGCTATATCATGTGGTTCTGCTCTATCATCAAAGATATAAGGTGTAGGAATAGAACCTACTAAACTGCGGTTTGAAGGAAATACTGGAAATACCCAATTGCCATGATTTTTATATTTACCTCTATGATTTGATCCAAATTCAGGTGTAAATTTAATCCATTCTCCATTTTCATCTTCAAAGCGCATTTGATCTTGCATTCCACCTGTTACAGTAGCAATAATTGGTTTACCACACATCATTGCCTCAGTTAAAGATAAACCCCATCCTTCATTTGAACTAATTAATGCTGTTATATCTGTAGCATTATAAAGTAGATTCATTACATTAGATGGATATTTATTTTGATCAAATATAATATTATAATCATAATTTCCAAATAACATTTCTTTCACTGCTTGAAGATCAGTTCCATTTTCATCTGCTATTTGAGTATGTAAAACGAAAGCACATTTTTTAGCTTCATCTTCAGGTAATTGATCTTTAAATATTTTCCAAGCTAACATTAAATCAGGAACTGATTTACGACGAATATTTCTAGCATTATATAGCATAGTAAAATCATATTCTTTACCTTGATACAAGGCTTTTTTATATTCTTGTAATGCTAAATATTCAGGATGTTCAGTTGTAATAGGAAAGAATATTTTTTCATTAATACCATGAGGAACATATTTAATTATTTTTTCAGCAGCTGTTTCTTCACCTAATACACATCTATTAATATTTTCAGTTTGTTTACTAATAGCAAATAATGTATCACATGATTCATAAAATGCTCTATTATACATTGGATAAGGTAAATCATCCCAAATATTAAGATAAATAATAGGTATGTTTTTTCTAATTTCATGTTCCATTTGAAATAACCAAACCCAATATCTTGGGTCCGTAAACATCATTAATGCATCTGGTTTTTCAAAAATAAACATTTGTTTAAGAAACATCGGATCACCATACCCATTAATAGGATAAAGATAAACACTAGCATCAGTAATACCGGCATGTCTATTGGTATCATCATTTAAATCAAAGCGTTTACCTTGATCTGGGTGATTAATAGCACCTCCTATATTTACCCAATTATAATGATGAGCAGTACCTACTACTATTTCACGGGCCATTGTTGAGATACCAGATGTCATTCTAATATCATCACATAACAATAAGATTTTCTTACGTTGTGATTGTGGAATATAACCTTCTTTCATAAATTATTTTACTCTGTTTCTTGCGGTAATGTTGTATCAAGTTGATTATGAAGCTGTTTACGGAACTCTTCGCTGGTTAAGTAAAGATATATAGCTCGTTCTGATAACTTTTGCATACTAAACTTATACCTAACACAGGCAATTTTAAACTGCTCAAATAAACCCTCAGGAATTTTCACGGATGTTAATTGCATTTTTGCCATATATTATATTTTGATATAAATATATACGTTTATGAAGAAACCGCAGATTTATCACAAAGCTCTGGTTTATCTCTATAAGGGCACCATTTACAGCTGCTTTCACCTACGTTTTTAAGATATAACTTTATAATTGGTTTTCCACTCTCATCAAAGCAATCTTTAATAAAGGCATTAAAGCTTTCTATTAAGTGTTTTCGTTTGGTTTTTCCACTAGCGGGTCTAAAGGATTGAACCCTGGGAATTGGGTACTCAGCTTCCCAAATTTTTCGTTTAACGATAAAGTATTCAACTTCGATTTGCTCGACGTCGAATCCAAATTGTTTTGCAAAATACTCTTTATAAAGGAGGATTTGAGCGACTTTGTTATCGTCCTTCTTTTCTCGCTCGCTCCATCCACGTGTCGAGGTTTTGATGTCATATATATAAATTTTATTTAATTCAGTGTCGTATAAGACGAAATCAATATAACCTTTTAAATATACGTTTTTACTTAATCCTATAAGTATAGGTAACTCAATACCTAATAACTTTACTTTACGTATAGTAAATAGTTTATTTCGTCTTGATTTAATCCAATTTAGTATTGCTACTCCGTCATCGAAGAACTCTCTCATTTCAGCTGGGTTGCTAAAATGTTCTTTGGTTTTTTCATATTCACCTTTATATATTTCTCTAAAGCGTTCAATGAATATTTCCTCTAGATTCATTTTATCGGCTGCTGTTCCACTTTCATTATACATTACATCAATGTATTGCTGAAGTGTTTCATGCATTGATGTTCCAAACACAGTATGAATACTAGCTTGATATGGCTGTTTCATCTCAACATACGATAGATACCACTGATGCGGGCATGTAGAGTATATTGAATATTGAGAATAAGATACAGAACGTTGGAATGAGTAGTTTATTTCAGGAGGAGTATAGCCTTTAATTTTCAGCTCTATCTCCGTCAACTTGCTTTTTGCCATATGTTTCTCTTATTTTGGATCCTAATTCAGCATCATCGGAGTAATGAGCTACTAAATCTTGAACTGTGTTGATTGTAAGGATTTCTTTTTTAAGATATTGAGCTAAATCAAGTGCTTCTTCATAAGCATGTTGAAGCATATTTTGATGATCATTTTCGTGTAGTGTAGTATTATATTTATTTAATCCACATTGTGATCGAGATATTAAATCATCAATTACAATACCTGTAATTTTATCTTTTATTGTCATTTTCCATAAATTTGTAAAACAATGTCTTCTAATTCCTCTTTAGGTAACATATCAATATATTCTTTAGCTTGTTTTTCAGATATTTCAAAGTATTGTTTAACAGCATCTATATCATCTTTACTATAATCTACTTTTTTAGATGCTTTAATATATTTAAGAAACTTATATTGTTTAGGAATAAGATCTTTATATAAATTATATAGATACTCCCCCTTCATTTGCCAAGTATTTTTTTGCACCAGATTAACTACTTCACAATAATCAGGATCCATACTTAGATAACGATTGATCATCCAATTGTTCCACCCCTCATCACCTAGATATGGTCCCTTATTAGTAGTGATGTTCTTAATATGGTCAAATATATTAGGCATTAATAATTTTTATCCTTATCTGAATATTTAGTAGATGCTTGTTTTTGTAATTCTAATATTTTTACTTGGCCATCTAAATAACGTACACGCTCAACAGCACCCGTGAAGTCATTTTTTAATGATTCATTTTCAGCAGTTAATTCGGCATTGGCTGCTTTTAATGTTTTAAGTTCTTCGTTTAAGCGTTGAGCTACAGCAATAGCTTCGTTAAGCTGCTGGTCTAATTCTTGTTTGTTTGACATTTTGAATAGATTTTTAAATGTATTGAACATTATTGTTCAGTTTGATTATTTCTTAATTGCGTTGGGAGAAACTCTTCGTTTATGTGTCTACATTTACTACAAGCAAATACTGAAATTGGAATCATAGCATCTTGAGAGGTACCTGTAATAAAGCGGGATGCTTTACGAAGCAATACTACCTCTTGAAAGGCATTATTACCACATTCATCACATGTTATTTCAGTTGTTTTATCTAAACTGATATTCATATTTACTTGTTGTTGACTCATAGTACTTGTTTTTTATTTAGTTCTAATATTTTAGCTATAGCAGATGCAAAGTTAATCTCTTTATCAGGTACTACACCTGCTCTCCAAATATGATCATCTAATACTACTGATATTTCGGCATCGTGTCCATAGCTGTACTTATCTAAATTATCAAATAGGAAACGATATGCTACTTGGAAATCATCTACTTGAGCATCAGCTACTATTTGTCTAATAGTGTACCATGCTTTTTTATCCCTTGATTTTAATACCCCTATTACTTTAGTAAGCCAATCTGTATTAAGGGTAATCCATTCATACTTATTATTTTTAACACCCGCTTGTAGGTTTTTAATGATTGAGCGAATATCAGGATAATATTCTTTAACTAACATCGCTACGTTTTTTAAATCATATTCTACACCCTCAACATCTAAAATGTTAGTGCAAACATGTCTTGCAACATTACCTTTAGATGGTGGTTTTAATATATGAATTTCACAACGTGATGTTAGTGGTTCAATTAAACGCTCAATATAGTTACAAGTAAGTACAAATCGAGTAACCATTGAATATTCCTCAATCAAGTTACGAAGTGCTGCTTGTGCTGGTTGGGTTAAGAAATCAGCCTCATCTAATATTACTATTTTAATAGGATTAAATGTAGCTGATGAAGCGAATCCCTTTACCTTTTCCCTAATCATATCAATACCATTTTCATCACTAGCATTAAGATAGAGGTAATCGCATTTAATATTATTAACTATTAATTTAGCTAATGTTGTTTTACCAGTACCAGCAGTACCACTAAATATGAAATGAGGAATGTTGTTAGAGGCAATACAATCGGTGATGCGGGTTTTAACCGCATCGTTCCCGATGTATTTATCTAGAGTTTGACTACGATACTTTTCAATCCAAAGTGTATGCTGTTTCATAACCTAAATTTACATTTCTAAATCTGCCATTCCAAAGCCATCTGGTTTCTTTTTATCAGTTGGTTTTTCATGAATGACACATTCAGTCATCAGTAATGTAACTGCGGCTGAAGCAGCATTTTCAAGTGCACAGCGTACTACTTTAGTTGGGTCGATAATACCTGAATAATTAGCATCTACTAATTTTCCATTAGTAATATCTGGTACCATATTTTTAGTTTTGATTAGCTGTATCAGCCAATCATTTGATTCTTCACCAGCGTTTTCAAGTATTTGTTTAAATGGTTTACTACAGGCTTTAAATACGATCAATGCCCCTTTAGCTCTATCATCGTTACCTGTTACATTAATCTTTCTACTAGCATGGAATAATGCTACTCCAGCACCCGGTAAGATACCTTCATCAAACGCGGCTTTTGTAGCTTGTAAAGCATCATCTAATCGATCTTTCTTTTCCTTTATCTCAATTTCAGTACCACCACCTACATTAATAATAGCTACTCCCCCAATCATTTTGGATAAGCGCTCTTGTAGTTTTTCAATCTCATATGGTGATGTTGAAACATCAATTTGTGCTTTTAACTCTATAATACGTGCCTCAATCTTATCTACATCGCCTTTACCATCTACTATTGTGGTTGTTTCTTTACCTACTGTAATAGTACGTGCTTCTCCAAACCAGTCTTTGTTGAATTTGTCTAAGCGCATACCTTTTTGAGTTGATACTACAGTACCACCTGTTAATGTAGCTATATCCTCTAAAATTAAGGTACGGCGATCTCCAAAATCAGGTGCCTTAACAGCAGCTACTTTTAAAATACCTCTCATTTTATTTACAATGAGTGTAGCTAATGCTTCACCATCAATGTCTTCAGCTACAATGAATAGAGATTTGTTTTGCTGAGATACGGATTCTAGAATAGGCAATAGATCCTTTACTTGAGTAATTTTACCATCTACAATTAATAATAAGGGTTCAGTTAATATTACTTGCATCGTGTTGTTATCTGTTACCATGTAAGGTGACTTATAACCACGATCAAACTGCATACCCTCTACTATCTCTAAGCTGGTTTCGCCTGTACGAGATTCTTCAACTGTAACGACTCCATCTCTACCTACTTTTTCAATAGCGGTAGCTACTAAATTACCAATCTCTTCATCTCCATTAGCTGATAGAGTAGCAATTTGTTTTATTTGCTTTTCATCAGTAATAGGTGTAGACATATTTTTTAATACCTCTACTACTGTTTTAACAGCATATTCAATACCCTTTTTTACTTGAGTAGCGTTTGTAGAGGCGTAAGCTGTTGCTTGTAGTGCTTGAGAGGCAATAGAATAAGCTAATATAGTTGAGGCAGTAGTACCATCACCAGTAGCATCTACTGTTTTTTGAGCTGCTTGTTTAATGACAGTTGCAGCCATATTTTCAATTGGATCTTCTAATATAATTGTTTTAGCAACTGTAACACCATCTTTAGTGCTACTTACTTGCCCATGTTCTTTTTCAATCAGTACATTACGTCCGAAGGGACCCATAGTAACTGAAACTGCTTTATTAACCTTGTCAATACCGTCTTGAAGCTTTTCTTTAGCCTCTCTATCAAACTTAATTATTTTACTCATGGTTTAAATTCGTTTTCTTTTTCAAGTGATTTTTGTGAATCCTCTAATAAATTATCTAAATATTCTTTATTTAGAGCAATTTTAATTTCCTTTTCTATAGTAGCTAATAAATCAGATTCCTTCATTACAACGTACTCTTCACCCTCAATAGTCATTTTGGTTCCACCAAAGGCAGGAAACACTACTGTTTCACCTACTTTAACTTTATTTTCAATAAAGGTTCCTGTAACTGAATAAAATCCAGGTCCTACAGCTACTACCTCACCCATAAGTGGTTTTTCTTTACCTGTATCAGGCACAATGATGTTTCCATACATTGTTTCAGTTTCATCTTGTTGCTTAATCACTACGTGATTATGTAGTGGTTTTATTTTCATATTATAACTTTAGTTAATTAAAGTACGACAGGCCTTTTAATTTTCAAAACTTATTTAATCTTGATTTTCTTTGGTGCTTGTTCATCGGCATAAGGAATGTCAATGATTAGCAATCCTTTATCTAATCTAGCTTCAAGATGAGTTAAATTAAATTTAAGAGCTACTTTCCAAGCTAAATCAAATGAACGCTTAGCAATACCTCTTTGAAGATACTTTTCGATGTGATGTTCTGGTTTTTCGTGCTTGATTCGGAGTGTATCTCCTTCTACTTGAATATCAATGTCTGATTTGTCAAGGCCTACAACGGCTAATTCGAAACATAATCCTTTTTCGGTTTCATAGATATCAACTGGGTAGTTGATTTTTTGTTCAAATGTGTTGAACTGTGCGTTTGTGTCGAAGAAATTCTTCCAAACGATGTCAAATGGGTCAAGTGCCCAATGTTGTAATTGTGTCATTTTTTGTCATTTTGTGCACCCCTAAGGTATGCGGTTAATTAATAATTCGTAATTGAGGCCTGTCGTACCTCATATATACATATGTAAACTATTCTTTTCCTACTAGCAAATATTGAACTTTCACATCTTCTCCACTAATAAATTCAATCTTTAATAATCCCTCCTCATTAATATTAAGTATTCCTGATTTAAATTCTTTATTTGCAGCTAGTATTGAACTAAACTCTACAAGGGGGAATGTAATTATTTTACCTGGAGTAGTAGATACTACAGTTTGTAGTGTAAAGTTAATTTTATTTGTGTATCCATCTGTACCACCTAATGTAAATTTAATGGCTGGTTTATCATCAACATCTTGTGATTGTTCAATAGTAAATACATCTGTTTCTAGTGCTTTTGATGCTTTAAGAAACTTAGCTACGAAATCAGTATTAACATCAGCTATCATTTGATATTTAGGCTCATCAATACCAGGTACAGATGGTGTTAACATGATATCTGCTAATGCATATTCTAAATTATATTCATTATCGGCAATTAATAATTTACTAGCTATTTTATTTTTAATCTCTACATCTAGTGTAAGGAAGTGATCAGTAATACCAATTAATTTTAATAATTGTGTAGTATCATATACTCCAAATTCACAATCATTTAACTCTATGTTAGGTGCCTCAATACTACCTATTAGATTTTTTTGATTAGATATGAATTTAGTAGTTAGTGTTTTATCAGTAACATTAATTTTAATACGCTCAACTAATCCATTCAGATAATACTTTTCAATAACGTCTTCTAAATATAACTTTTTCATTTCCAGAACATTTGAATTAATATTATTAATACTCCTAAGCTTAAACAAATAAATGTTTTAAGTGATATTGGTTCTTTAAATAAGTAATGAGACATAATAGTAAATACTATTATACCTATTCCAAATCCAATTAATCTAGAAGGCCATATTTGTCCATCATACGCCTCTACAAAGCTACGAACGGAATACATAAATAATAAAGATATTGGTACCCCCATAAACGCTACTATAATAGGATGATTTTTAAACCATTCATATTTAACTTGTCCTTGTAGCTGGAAGAATGTACCTATTTGGGCTATTAAACCAAATATAAAACCTTTTAATAATTGCATCATATAAATATATAACCTTTAAT
>Ga0194121_10010551_pt1 | contig 11194 bp, 12 predicted proteins | sample TA2MahCa50mmetaG_FD_148609 | JGI IMG/M metagenome (GOLD analysis project Ga0194121, IMG submission 148609) | Freshwater microbial communities from Lake Tanganyika, Tanzania - TA2015020 Mahale Deep Cast 50m | ecosystem: Environmental > Aquatic > Freshwater > Lake | place: Tanzania: Lake...
AGAAATAGCATTAAACTGAATCTAAAAGTAGAAGCGAAAAATATCTTTGAAATTTGTTTAAACATTATTTTTATAGGAATTTCATCATTATGTTTCGACAAGGCCTCGACCGCTTTTGGAAATCATACCTTTTTGCAGCATATCGGCTTTGATTTTGTCCAACAAGCCGTTGACAAATGCCGCGGATTGTGGAGTGGAATAAACCTTGGCTAATTCAATGTACTCGTTAATGGTAACTTTAATAGGAATTTCAGGGAATTGACTTAATTCCACACAAGCCATTTGCAGAATTAAAAAGTCTACTCGTGCTAGTCGTTCTGGGTCCCATTGTCCGGTATGGCTTTCAATTAAGGGCTGGTAGACGGTGGAATCATGGAGTAATTCCTTAAACATGGTGCTCACAAAGTGATCATCGCTTTGCCAAGATTTGAGCAATGCCTCAGCATCCGGAAAAGTCTCACCTTCAGAAATTTTATTCAAAATTTGGATAACTTGACGGTCGATGAGGTAACGGTCAGAATCCCAAAATAAATTGTGTTCCAATTGCCAAGGGCTGTACCAATCACCGGAAGAAATACACTTTTCAAAAACAACCTTGATGCCTGTGATCTCTCGCATGTCATCGAACCCATATCTGGCGCCAAGACATTTTCCATTGTTGATCGCTTCGAACAAAGCCCTTAACATATTCGAAGAAACCTCAAAATCTTCAACAAAACATAATTGAAGGGCTTTGCGGTACATGGCGTCCTTCTGAAGGATATCTGCTAGCGGATGGTTTGCAAGCCCGTGTCCAAGACCCAGTTGGCGATTGCGCTCAAGAAGTTTTCCAGGACGCTCTTTATCGCGAAGGTTGGCGTAATGAAGTAATCGTTCCAACAGAACGAAGGCCATTACCAAAGAACGAAGCGACAGCGTGGCCGAGGAGTTAAACTGTTGCGTTACGAAATGAAAGTCGTCCTGTCCCTGTTGCCTGCTTGCGAAAATCCACTGAAGGAGTTTGACGCGCAGATGGTGTCGGTTGATCATGATGGTACAGAGGCCAAGCGCTTTTGGGCTAATTGTATAGCAGCCTTGTGGGTGCCGATATTCTCGTTACCAGCCTGTTCAAAAATGGCCAAAGTCTGTTGATAAATATTACGGGTTTGTTCCATTGCCCAATTCCGATTGAATCCTTTGATTTCTGCATAGACATTGATAAGCCCCCCCGCGTTGATCACAAAATCAGGCGCATAGGCAATGCTTCGATCCATGAGTCTTTGCATATCGTCTTCTTCGGCCAATTGGTTATTGGCACCACCCGCCACAAGGCTGCAACGCAACAGAGGAATGGATTGGCTGTTAAGGGTTCCACCCAAGGCACATGGGGCATAGATATCCACATCAGCCTCTGCTACTTGGAGGGGATTGACCACGGTGAGTTCCTGATGTTTTGCTATCATGGCTTCGATGGCGGGATCATAAACATCGGAAATCAGAACCATGGCACCTTCGGTTAGTAAATGCTCGACAAGGTAGCTTCCTACATTCCCAATTCCCTGAACCAAGATCCTGCGACCTGCCAAATCATCCGTCCCGAAAACCGTTTGGGCACCGGCCTTCATTCCCATGTAAACGCCAAAGGCGGTCACCGGGGAAGGATCACCGGACCCGCCCATGTTTTCGGGCAAGCCGCTGACATGAGGTGTTTCCAAAGCAATCCACGCCATATCGGTTTTGGAGGTTCCCACATCTTCTGCAGTGATGTATTTGCCGGAGAGCGAATTCACAAAGCGTCCATACGCTCTGAACATGGCTTCGGATTTATCAGTATGTGAATTTCCAATAATTACCGCTTTGCCACCGCCTAGGTTGAGTCCCGCAACTGCTGCTTTATAGGTCATTCCTTGAGATAGTCGTAACACATCACGCACCGCCTCATCCTCGTTCCTGTAATTCCACATCCTGGTCCCCCCTAAAGCCGGTCCCAAGACCGTGGAATGAATACTGATAATGGCCTTCAGACCAGAAGCCTCGTCATGACAAAAAACCAACTGTTCATGCCCCATTTCTTGCATAGTGGCCATGGGGCCTTTGGCAGTGGTAGGCGATAGAGTATCAAGCATCGAGATGGGGTTAGGGGAAGGGCTAAGGTTTCTGAACGGGCAAAAATAACCCAAAGCCTTGGGTAATGACTTTATTTTGCGACGTGAAATCGATGGCAGCCCTTCTTAGGCATTTGCGCGGCCACGAAAAATGGGTGCTTCTCGGGCTTTTGTGCCTTTTGTTGACCAACCTCTTTGGGGTATTGCCACCCCAGATTATTCGTCGTTTGATGGATGCTGTGGGCCAAAACGAACCATCCAGCTTAGGCTTCCTGCTTTTGAGTTTGTTGGGGGCCACTTTGGCACGGGGGATCACCATGTATTGGATGAGGCAAACGCTGATTGTAATGTCTAGGCGTTGTGAACAGTCCATAAAGAATCACTTGTTTGCGCAAATTTTGGCGATGTCTCCATCCAAGGCGAAAGAATACGCAAGCGGTGACCTTATTTCTCGGATGACCGAAGACGTGGGCAAAATTCGAATGTTTTTGGGTCCCGGACTTATGTACAGCCTCAACCTCCTCGTGATGTTTGGGATGGTCATTGGTGTCATGCTACGCGTCAGTCCGCAATTAACCCTTTGGGTTTTGACCCCCTTACCCTTCCTTGTCGTAGGGATTTACCTGCTCAATCTTAAAATATTAGCCAGATCTGCAGCTATCCAAACTCATTTGGGGCGTATGACAGCATTTGTTCAAGAAAGCTTGGTGGGGATGAAACTGATCCAGGCCTTTGGAGCCGAACCGGGTTTCCTTCGGGCCTTTGACGGTGAACTTCAGGGGTACAAGTCCAAGAATTTGGCATTTGCCCGGGCGGATGCGATGTTTTTTCCATTGGCTTTGGCCTTGGTGGGTCTGAGCACTTTGCTGACGGTTTGGGTAGGGGGACAGCTCATGGCTGTTGGGCAAATTTCGTTGGGGAATATTGCCGAATTCATTATTTACATCAACATGTTAACCTGGCCGGTGACTTCTTTGGGTTGGGTGGCTTCCATTTACCAACAATCCAAAGCGGCCCAATCCCGAATTGAGCCCTTGCTTCAAGCAAGTTTAAGGCCCAATCGGGTCCAAGGTTGGTCAGAACCGTTGCCTTGGGCATGGTCGTTGAACCAAGTCCACTTTCAGTACCCTGATGGTAGTTTTTCTTTGCATATTCCAACTTTTGAGGGCCTTCCGGGGCAGTTCGTGGGCATCACTGGCACGATAGGGAGTGGCAAAAGCACCTTATGGCAAATGTTGGCAGGTCAATTGTATCCACAAAGTGGGAGCCTCAAGTTGGGAGCTCGTCCTCTCCATGAATGGAACGAGTCGGTTTTTTATCGACATATGGCCTGGGTTCCTCAGGATAATTACTTCTTTAACGATACCCTTATCACTAATCTTCGTTTGGGTGCACCCACAGCAGATCACCAACGCTGTATGGAAGTTCTGGAATTGGTTGAACTAGGCTCATGGGTCAGCAATTTACCTCATGGGCTGGATACCGTAATTGGGGAGCGTGGGGTACAATTGTCTGGCGGGCAGAAGCAAAGACTGGCCCTGGCGAGGGCATGGATTAGAGATCCGGAATGGATAATTTTGGACGATGCCCTTTCGGCCTTGGACAGCGGAACGGAGGAGGTTCTCATGCAAAAGCTTTTGGGTGATCAAGGTCATCGCGGAATAATTCTTATTTCTCTGAAAATCAAACCATTGATTCACGCTGATTGGATTTATGTACTGCATCAAGGGGCCATCATCGCCCAAGGACAACACGAAGAATTATTAATGAATTGCGAACTTTATGCACAAATGCATCAAATGCAAGTCCAAGGCAGCGGCTCAAATACCCCTGCGTCGCCTATTTTTGAAGCACAAAACTGATTTATGGATGATTTTTACGGAGGCGAGCGCCACAGGGATCGCGAAGAGGTCTTCAGCAAAAGGGTAAGGGCCGGCAAAAGGACCTATTTCTTTGATGTCAAATCCACCCGCGGAAATGACTATTACCTGATTCTGACCGAAAGCAAGAAAGGATATGATGACGGCCAGTACGTCAAGCATAAGATTTTTCTTTACAAAGAGGATTTCAACAAATTCCTCAGCGGTCTTCAGGAGGCTATCGATTATGTCAAAACAGAACTCATGCCTGATTACGATTATGATCGTCAGGAACGCGGAGATGACGATACGCCGCCCGCATCGTACTAAAATCGCTTCCTTATGGAGCGAAAAGAATTTCCCGAGACAGCATCGCTGAACCAAGTCGGAGAATTTCACGATTTGTTTCAACACCCAGTTCACAGCACTCCCCGTATTCCCGAGGCGGATCGCTGTAATCTGCGTATCAATTTGTTATCGGAAGAATTACAGGAATTAGCTCAAGCCCTTCAACAAAGTGATTTGGTGGAAGCAGCTGATGCTTTATGCGATCTGCAATATGTGTTGAGCGGTGCGGTTCATGAACTTGGCCTTGGGTCTGTCTTTGCCGAATTATTTGCCGAGGTCCACAATTCCAACATGAGCAAGGCTTGTGACTCCTTGGAAGTAGCCCAACAAACTGCAGATCATTACCTGCAATCGCGAGGCGAAAAATGCACAATCGAACAAGTAGGGAACCTGTACATGGTTTACCGGGAATCGGATCGCAAGACTATGAAGTCCATAGCGTACCGGCCGGCTGATCTTCGAAGTATTTTGAATAAATATACATCAGTTTAACGTTTGAATAGCTTTATCAGGGCCTTGTTGCTTCTCTTTGGTATGCACACCTCCTCTGCTGAGAACATTCCAGCTTACAATGAAACTCCCATCCCCAAATTGCCGAACCAAGAAGGGGTGCTCTGGAAACGTATTACCCTGGGTGCGGGTTGCTTTTGGTGTGTGGAAGCAATATTTGATCAAGTGGAAGGCATCCGAAATGTACATTCAGGTTATATGGGTGGAACGCTTCGGAACCCAACTTACAAAGAAGTTTGTACCGGTAGGACGGGACACGCCGAAGTGGTGGACCTGGAATACCGAAGCGATATCATTTCATTGCGTCATGTGTTGGAAATCTTCTTTGGTACGCATGATCCCACAACTTTGAACAGGCAAGGGGCGGATGTGGGTACCCAATACCGTTCGGCCATTTTCTTTTACGACGACGAACAAAAGCGAATCGCTATCACCTTAATTCAAAGCCTACAAACCGAAAAAGTATTTAAAGATCCAATCGTTACTGAGGTGAGTCCGGCTTCAGACTTTTATATTGCGGAGAATTACCATCAGGAGTATTTCAAGCTGCATGGCGAAGAACCCTATTGCCGTATGGTGGTTAGGCCTAAAGTCGAAAAATTCCAAAAACGCTTTGTCCAATTCCGTAGGAAATAGATTTGATTAAACGCTTACCTCAAATTCGCGTAGGGTATCGTTGAGCGATGTTTTGAGATCAGTGCCAGCGTGTCGCTTTCCGATGATGAGTGCACAAGAGACTTGAGCCGAACCGGATGGAAAGGTCTTGGTCATGGCGCCAGGTATGACCACGGATCTGGCCGGAACTCTGCCTTTAAGAACCTGGGTGACCGATCCACTCACATCGAGTATAGGGGAGGACCCTGTTAGCGTAACGCCAGCGCCAAGAACCACCCCTTGTTCCAAATGAACACCTTCCACCACAATGCAACGTGACCCCACAAAACAATCATCTTCAATAATAACGGGCCTGGCTTGGATGGGCTCCAAGACACCGCCAATTCCAACACCACCGCTTAGGTGAACCCGTCGACCAACCTGAGCGCAAGACCCCACAGTAGCCCAGGTATCCACCAGCGTTCCTAATCCAACCCGTGCACCCACATTGATGAAGGAGGGCATAACAACACAATCTTTTTCAACAAAGGCACTGTAGCGAATAATTGCTGGAGGGACAACCCTGATTCCTAACTGGGCGAAGTTGGTTTTGAGCGGCACCTTGTCATAGAATGCCAAGTCACCAGCCTCAAGGACCCGCGAGGTATGGGTGGGGAAATACATTAATACGGCCATTTTGACCCATTCATGAACCTCCCATTCGCCGTTGTCGTGCGGGGATGCAGTTCGCAACCAACCTTGATCCAAGGCGGCCATCACATCTTCCACGGCCTGCATCACAGCAGGTTCGGATCGTTGTTGGGTATTCATCCACGCGGATTCGATCAAAGTCCGCAAATCGTTGGCGCGATCATCGTGCCATGGTGTTTCGAAAGGCATGGGGTCAAAGTTTTACTTGGCTTTCCATTTGATGGTGCAACCCACCGGATCGACATGGGGGATATCAACCTCCAAACCATCCAAGGTATTCTCTATAGCGTCTTCCAAATAAACATTGGTCACCAAGTTGGGTTGTTCCCAACTATCGTCAATGGATCCATGGTAAACAAGTTCTCGATTGGAATTGAACAAAAAGGCTTCCGGGGTTCGCTGTGCGCCAAACATGCGAGCGACGGACTGGTCCTCGTCATGCAAATAAATGGATTCCCACCCGTACTGCTTGGCCAGGGTTTGCATTCCTTCAAACGAATCGATAGGGTACTTGCTGGGATCGTTGGAGTTCAGAAGCAGCACCCCAAGATTGTCTTCGTAATAATGTTCTATCAAGCGCACGATTCGATCCAAATATGCTACGACATAAGGACAATGGTTGCAAATGAACATCACCATGATACAGGATTTATCACTGACATCCATTAGGGAATGGATCTGCTCATCGCAACCACGAAGTTCGAAATAAGGGATTTTAGTACCGAGTTCCATAAAATTCAAAATTATTGGGTGCAAATTAATCAGGAATATCGAAGGATAATTGCAAACCATCGTAAGCGAGGAAAACCCCTTTGGGTAGCCTTTTCTCCACAGCGTCATGCAGGCCCAATTGATGGGAAATATGAGTGAGATAGGTGTGCTTAGCTCCGATTTTGTGAGCTTGTTCCAAGGCCTGTTCCAAAGTAAAATGCGAAGGATGAGCGGTATGGCGTAAGGCATTCAGGACCAAAACCTCACAATCTTCCAATAAATCGATGGTGGAAAGGGGAATCGCGTTGGCATCCGTGATATAAGCAAATGGGCCTATTCGAAAACCTTTGACCGGGAGATTCATGTGCATTACCGGTAAGGGAACAACAGGCATCCCATTTAATTCAAAAGGGTGGTCATCAATTTCGATGGGGTTTAATTCCGGGATCCCGGGGTAACGGGTGCCCTCAAAGGCATAAAAAAATTCCCTACGCAGGGCTTCCTGGACGCGGAGGTCCGCATAGATTGGCATGGGTTTTTGTTGCCGGTAATTGAACGCCCTCACATCGTCAGTTCCGGCGATATGGTCTTTGTGGGCATGGGTGAACAACAAGGCATCCAGGTTCTTCACGCCTGACCGTAACATTTGTTGCCTAAAGTCTGGTCCTGAATCAATGACCACCGAGGCCTTAGGGTGTTGTACCCAAACGGAAGAACGAAGGCGTTGGTCTTTGGAGTCCATGGAGAGGCATACCTCGCAATTACAAGCAATGAGGGGAACCCCTTGGGACGTGCCCGTTCCCAAAAATTCGACGTGAAGCTTGCCCATTTTCCGGACTCTTCACAAAGCATTCACCAGGCCAGGGGCCTGTGCAGCACAGTCTTCGGCATCTTCCAATTTTCCCCTTTCCAAAATAAATCGCTCGATTTCTTCAAGGGTTTCGATTTTGGCATCCAAGGAGAAAAACTTATTGACGATCACGACGCCCTGTTGCTCAAACAGGCAATATCCAGACTGAAAATTACCTTTCTCGTAACGAATGCGTAGTCCAGAGCCCTTAAACTTCTGTTCTAAAACTTTTAGTCGCTGGAGTAGTGCGGCTTCTTTGGAAGAGGTTTGAATCATAAGAACAGGGTCAAATTTAGGGGGCTTTGTGAAATAAGACCTTGAATATGACCGTAGATTTGCTACATGTTGATAAATAACCCAGGTTCTAGGGTGCTTGTGGCGATGAGCGGAGGATTGGATTCGACCATGACCGCCGCTCTTCTGCACGAACAAGGTCATCAAGTGGTAGGTCTGACAATGAAGACCTGGGATTATGCGGCTTCGGGCGGCAACCAGAAAGAGACCGGCTGCTGCAGCTTAGATTCCATCAACGATGCCCGCGAAGTAGCCGTTTCCCTCGGTTTTCCTCATTTCATATTGGATATCCGAGAGAATTTTGGGGATTCCGTGATTGATTATTTTGTTGAAGAATACCTTGCTGGCAGGACTCCCAACCCCTGCGTCATGTGCAATACCCACATCAAATGGGATGCCCTGTTGCAAAGGGCCGAACAGTTAAACTGTGAACATTTGGCTACGGGTCATTATGCTCGGTTGGCCACTGGAGACGATGGTAGGCGTTATGTGTTATGTGGTGACGACTTAAACAAAGATCAGTCTTATGTGTTGTGGGGATTAAACCAAGACGCTCTGAAAAAAACGATTTTTCCGATGGGGGACTATACCAAAGCCGCCATTAGGGCCATGGCCACGGATCGGGGTTATCGCAATTTGGTGAACAAACCGGAAAGCTATGAGATTTGTTTCGTACCAGACAACGATTATCGGGGATTTATCAAGCGTCGGGTTCCAGGTTTGGAACAAAGTGTACTGGGTGGGGCCTTTGTGGACACCTCGGGACAAACAATAGGCCATCATCAGGGATATCCCTTCTATACCGTGGGCCAACGCAAAGGTTTAGAGACGGCCTTTGGAACGCCCAAATACGTAGTTTCCATTGATGCTGAACGTAACCAGGTCGTGCTCGGAGACTTGAAGGATTTGGACCGAACCACCATGGTCGTGCATCAGTTGAATTGGCAGAAAATCGCTTCGGTACCCCATGATGGTATGGAAGCTGTGGTCAAAATACGATACAAAGATCCGGGGACCCCAGCATTTGTGAAACCGGATGGTCACAAAGTACTGGTGGAATTCATGGCCCCTGTCAAAGCCATAGCCCCCGGACAATCCGCTGTGTTTTACGAGGGGGATGCGGTCCTGGGCGGTGGTTGGATCCATTCCTCTTTGCCTATGGTGTGGGAAAGTCATCCATCGAATGCCAATCTTCATAATCCCTGAGCTCATGGTTATTTCATTCTTTTTGTTTATCCACAAAAGATTTTTTAAGGTCTGTTTGGGGTTTTTCATAATCCTGGGTTATTCAAACCAACTTTCTGCCCAGAGCGGTGAATGGTATTGGATTTCGTTTCGTTCCAAACCAGCAGGGTCATACAGTTTCAATCAGCCACAAGCTTTTCTCTCCGCTCGTTCCATCGCCAGAAGGGTTCGACAAGGAATTCCCCTAGATAGCAGCGATATCCCTGTTTATCAGCCATATGTAGATAGTTTACAAGTTGCAGGTGCCATTGTAAAGCACCGTAGCCGTTGGCTTAATGGGGTCACTGTTCGAATTCCCAACAATGATTCAATCGTTCGACAGAGGATCATGAATTTTCCATTTGTGCGGCAAGGCATCCCCAATGGCAGAGTATCAGGAACAGGTAGGTTCAAGCCCATTCAAAGTAAATTTCAGGATGAAAGGATAGTCCCCGTTTCATCTACGGAAATTCTCCCTCGAACCACTTCGGTTTACGGATTCTCAGGAGGACAACTTCGCTTGCACAAAGGTGATTATCTTCATGATAGGAATTTTCGGGGACAGGGGATGAGGATCGCGGTCTTTGACGCAGGTTTCGTGAACATGCCCGACATGCCTGTTTTTGACTCGCTGTATTTGCGTAACCGTATTGTGGACACCTATGACTTTGTGGATATGGATACCGGGGTTTATGAATTTGATAGCCATGGAACCTACGTTATGGGATGCCTGGGGGCCAATGTTCCAGGGGAATTGATGGGAACTGCGCCAGAGGCTCAATACATGCTCTACCGCAGCGAAAACAATGTTGGCGCTAGTGAAAATCCTATTGAAGAGGACAATTGGGTAGCCGCTGCCGAAAGAGCAGACAGTGCTGGAGCCGATGTTTTTAATTCTTCGCTGATTTACACCACCTTTGATAATCCTGCATTCAATCATGCTTGGTCCGATATGGACGGTAACACCGCTCGAATGACCATTGCTTCCGATTGGGCCGCCGCCAAAGGGATCTTGGTGGTGAACTCTGCTGGGAATTATGGAGGAGGTCCTTGGTACAAAATCGGAGCTGCTGCAGACGGCGATTCGGTTTTGGCCGTCGGGGCGGTGGATACCCTTGGGCAGCGTGCAGGGTTTAGCAGCATGGGGCCTACTGCAGATGGAAGAATCAAGCCCAATGTGATGTCGGTCGGTGCGGGTGCTGCCTCTTGCCAGATTCCTGGACCGGGGGTTGCTTGGATTTCAGGCACCTCCTTCTCGGGACCCATCATGGCAGGCTTGGCAACTTGTTTATGGCAGGCCCTGCCGGGGCATCGTAATATGGAAATCTTTGATCTGTTGCAACGCTGCGCCAATAGGCAGGCTAATCCGGATACTTTCAACGGGTACGGGATTCCCAATTTGCAGTTGGCCATGTCCTTGGCTGGGTTAACGCCCAATCGTATGAATGATTTGCCGCAAGTCCGGATTTTTCCTCAACCGGCTTCCTTGTCTGGACCGTGTAGTTTGGAATGGGGAACTGGTATCCCTGCGGGGGATTATCGCGTCACGTGGTACAATATGGCAGGGCAGGTGATGATGACCCAAGAATATACTCGTTTTTACGATGAAAGAAATTTAATGAGTTTGAAAAACAAACCTGGGGCAGGTTTGTATCTTATAGGTATTGAGGGCCTATCATTTCAAGCTCGAATCCCTTGCCTAATCGTCCCCTGATTCCGTTCATTCGAAATTCTCTGTGCCTCACCCTCTTAATAGGGTTGGTCTGCGTAGGGCTTGAGGCCAATGCATCATCGATGGAACGGGAGGACCCGCCTCGCAAAATTCCTCGCTATACGGTATCGGGGTATTTGCGAGGACAGAATGGCGAAAACCTTTTAGGTGCGACGGTTCAGGTGGAGGGTGCGGGCCTTGGTACGGCAAGCAATATCTACGGATATTATGCCCTTACCCTGGATTCTGGAACGCACAACCTGATCATTCAATACTTGGGTTTCAAGACCATCCGGCA